>JRYJ01000262.1_pt1 | contig 10713 bp, 10 predicted proteins | sample 235371 | NCBI WGS metagenome assembly JRYJ01 (sample SAMN03074219, study PRJNA261477) | activated sludge metagenome | biome: Wastewater Treatment Plant; feature: Wastewater; material: Activated sludge; isolation source: activated biomass of a wastewater treatment plant treating hydrocarbon... ... | reverse complement strand
GCAAGCAGGCCGCGCGCGTCGCCGAAATGCCGGAAGGGCTTGGGTGCGGCCTCGCCGAAGGCCGCTGCGAGCAACGTGTGCAGCGCGTAGCCAAGGTCGTCGCCACCGGCCGTCAGGCCAAAGCGCGTGGCCCAGGCGGCGAGTCGGCGCGGGTCTGGGTGGCATTGCAGTAGGGTCAGGCTCATGCACACGCCTCCCGCTGCAGGCTACCTTCGCACACCGGGCGCCAGCCGCCATGCACGCCGCTGGTCCAATTGCGCTCGTCGCAAAGGTCGACGCGGCGACTGCCGGGTAGTTCGCCTTCGCCGGCNNCCTGCTGGCCGTCGTCTACGGTTTCGTGACCAGCCGCCGCGTGCTCAGCGCTTCGGCCGGGAACGAAAAGATGCAGGAAATCGCCGCCGCCATCCAGGTGGGTGCATCGGCCTATCTCGGCCGCCAGTACCGGACGATCGCGATCGTCGGCGTGGTGGTCGCGGTAACGCAGGTGCTGGCCCTTGTAAGTGCCCTCTCCGCCTGCGCGACCCTCGGGCTGGCCGCTTGTCGTCCAGCCGCGATCGTCGCGCCCCAATTCGGCGGTCTGGAAATCGGTGAAACGCGAACCGGCACGGTCCAGCCGCGCGCCAAAAACCAGCCGCGCCTGCAGCCGGTCGTGCGCGGCGGCGTCTTCGCGCCGCCAGCCCAGCGCGTTGGCGATCAGCCCAGTCAACATAGACTGCGCCGGGAAGTCGCGGATCACGCCGAGGTTGTCGATGGTCTCGCCGCCGAAGGCCATCAGCGGGCCTTCGAGGCGTAGCAACAAGTGCCGGGCCATCTCAGCACGCGCCGTCGCGGACGATCTGCGCGACCCACTCGCCCAGTTGCGTGAGCGTCGCGCGTTCGGCGGCGGGCACCGAAACCTCGTCCAGCGACAGGAAGCGGCGCGCGGTGGGCATGCCGTAGGCCGCGTCGAACGCGGCGATTTCAGCGGCCAGCTTGCCGGCGGCACGGGCGCGGATGGGTGCATCGCCTTTGAGCGGCAGCGGGTCGTGGAAGGCCGCGGCGAGGCTGCGCGGCTGCCAGTCGCCGGCTTCGACCAGCACGAACTTGGCCCAGTCGTATGGCGCGGTTGAACCCCGCTTGGCACCGGGGCTCACGGTCGCGATCAGGTGCAGCAGGTGCTGCGTGACCTTGCCGGCCAGTTCGCGCTTGTCGGAGTCGATCGCGAAGACTTCCTGCGCGTTCACGCCTTCCAGGTTGGCGACGAGTTGCGGCACGTCGACGACCACATAGCCGTAGTACAAGCCGGAGGCGAGTTCGGTGTCGAAGATGCCGGCCGAGCCGGCGCCGTCCTCCTCCTGGGCGAAGTCGTCGACGACGGTGAAATAGTCGTTCTCGACCTGCGCTTCGTGCACGGTGAAGGCGTGGGCCACCGACACCGAGGCGTCGCGGTTGGCGAGCGCGTCGGAAGTGACCATGCGGCCGAACAGCGCAGATTCGAGGCCGCTGCCGAGTTTCATGGTCTCGATGTTCTTTTTCTCGTCCTTGAGGAACTTCGCGATCTCGGTCTTGAGCGCGGCGGGCTCGGCGAAGTCGCGCGCGATATCGCGACAACGACGGGTCAGGTAGGCGATCTCTTCGTTGCCGAACAGAACCGCCTGGCCGGTCTGAAGCGCCTTGGCGCCCTCCTTCTTCTTGTCGGCTTTGTCGCCGAACAGTGCTTCAAGCAGTGCTTCGGCGGTGGCGAAGGCGCGCGCTTCATCGACCCCTTGCTCGACCAGGCGCTGGCGGATCAGCTCGGCGACGTAGCGCGTGCGTGTGGCCATCGGCTGGCCCAGCTTGGCCAGCGCGAAGGCATCGTCGGCGACACGCCAGTGGCGCTTGAGACACTGCGACGAAATGCGCGTGCGGATGGCGCCGCCATACGGCAGGCGCTTGGCGAGGCCGGCGTCATCGCGGTTGAGCAGGGCGGCCGGGTAGGTGTGCAGGGTGTGGATCTGGATGAAGCGCGGGAGGCTCATGGTGGTGTCCTGTACGAGTTCGATTGGGTGGATTCGGTTCAGCGATGGGTGGCCGAGTAGTAGTTGCCAGCCACGCGCAGGCGCAGCGTCTCGGCGCGTGTTTCGTCGCGGTCGGTGGCGAGGATCAGCGCACCGAACTCAAGCCAGTTGGGCGCGACGCCGCGGCTTGCCATCAGGCGCAGCAGGCGCGGCACCTGCTGGCGGAAAGCGTCGCCACGCGCGGTCAGCAGGCGGGTGATGCGGCTCTCCGATACTTCGGCGCGGGCGAGTTGGGTGCCGAGCCGCGCGGAAGCGTCGTGCCCAGCCAGCGCCATGCCGTGCGCCAGCAGCGCCCAGCGCTGCCAGGTTTCCGGCAGCCAGTCGTCGGGAGCGATGTCGGCGAGCACCAGCGCGCGGGCCAGCGCGCCGACCTGGTGCGGCCGCGGCGCCTCGGGGTCGAGGCGCGCCAGGGCGGCCTGCTCGCCGTTGTCGAGTGCGGCGGTGTCGCCGCGGAAGTGCTGCCGTCGTGCGATGACTTGTGCAAGGCGGACGAGAATAGACGCATTCGTTGTCGTGTCGGTGTCGGTGTCGGTGTCGGTCATGATGCGGCCTCCTCTGCCGCAGGCTGTGATTGAAGGTGCTGTGCGAGCAATGGGAAATGCTTGCCGCTGCGCAAGGCGCCGTGGAAGTAGGACAGTGCCCGCGAGCGAGCGCGGTAGCGCCGTTCGCCGCATTGCGGGCCGATGGCGAAGGCGGCGCGCAGCACCGTTTCGGCGCGCCCGGCCAGACCGATCAGCCACGTCAGCCGTTCGGCGTTGGCGTCGTCCGCCTCGATCTCGCGGTTCAGATCGTCGAAAAAGCGCGCATCTTCGGCGCGCTCGAAGGACTGCACGAAGGGTTCGATCTGCTGCTTGGCGGTGCGGCGTTCGAAGTCGATCTTCTCGGTACCGGCTTCGAGCAGGCAGAACAGCGCGGTGCGAAGGATCGATCCGCGCATCGTCGCCACGTCTTTCACCCGTGCGGCGGCGATCGTCGCCGGAACATCGGTCTGCCCGCTGCGCAGAAAGCCGATGGCCTTCTTCGTGATCGGGATGCGGCGCTCGTGGTAACCCTCGGTCTTGCCGTTCCCCCGTACGAGGCCCTGTGCAAGTACAGAGATGCCTGTCACACCGTCTTCCGCGCGCAGAGTTTGCGCGACAGTCTTGCGGTACTTGGTGCCCCAGACTAGCTCGACGGCGACGCTGTAGTTGAAGCCAGCCGCGCCCAACGTCAATGCCTTGTCATCTTCAACAGGCATCCACGCGTCGCCGGTGATTCCATTACGTCCTTCGGCATTCACGCGCTTCGCCTTGCTTGTTGTGTCACTAGCCCGGACACGTCCCGCGGCGTCAATCGAAAGTCGAACACGGCGGCAGATTTCGACGTAGAACGGGTCAAGCGCCTCAAAAGCGATCCCCTTCGTGCCGTCCCATAGGGGCAGCCACAGCAGCGTAGCGCCACCCTCGTGTTTCAAGCCCATCTTGTCCGCGATGTCGTCACGTGCGGCGAGAAGCGCCGCAACATCGCGCTTCCAGCGTGCACCGACACCGCCCCGCGAAGCGATCCCCACGGCCGGTCTGTTTCCATATCCGCTGTTCATCCGCGAGATGCCGTATTTGCCGCTGCCCAATACCCCTTCCTGCGTTTGCAGACTCACCAGCGCAAACAACCAGTCGTCTGCCTCCGCCAGCCGCATCCGCTCGCCCTTCAGGTCGTGGTTCTTCGACGTGACCAGCATGTCGAGCGCATCGGGGGTGGCGATGTCCTTCCACCCGTCTAGCTTGCCGCCCGGCACGGGCGCTTGCAGGAAGGCCGGCTGGTCATGGGGTGCGATCAGGCTGAAAGCGCAGCCATCGGGGTGCTCCGGCGTCAGGGCGAGCAGGGCGGTGCGCCAGTCGGCGGCCTCCCCCCAGGGGCTGTCCTCGCCGGCGGCGTGTAGCGCGAGCGCAGCCAGTTGCACCAGCAGGGCGTGCCAGGGGTGGCGCTGGTGTGGGCGCAGCGCGGGGTAGTCGCGCACGGCGTCACGGCCCAGGGCGACAAAGAGTTCGGGCAGTGATACCCGCCGCGTCTGGCCACTGGGGTCGCGGATGCGGATCAGGGCTTCGTCAAGCAGGTTCAGGCGGGGGCTGTCCATGCGTCCTCCGGGGCGGCGGTTGGCGGGAGTTTTTCGAGGCCGAGGCGGCTGTAGCGGTAATGCGTGTCACCGAGCCGGAAGCGGAAGCCGCCAGGCTCGGTTACGGGGTCTTCGGGCTGTGCATCCGGCGATAGGCCGTGGGGCAGCAGGTGGTGCCGAATCGGCAGTTCGCGAACGGCCTTGCCGAACGGGCCGGCCTGGGGCGGGTCGAAATTCACGACGCGGTCGGCGGCGCCCAGGCGGGTGGCGAGTTTCACTTCATCGGGGAAGCCGAGTTCGGCGAACGCGGTGTCCAGCGGCAACAAGCCGAGTTTCGCGAAGGTGCAACGCGCGCTGGTATCACCGTTGACCTGCCGACCATGGGTCGCCCAGGCTTCGCCCAGTGCTTCGATCGCCCGCAAGGCTTCGGGATGCGTGGCGGACTCGACCAGGCGCCGGTTGTCGGCGGGGATGCAAACTTGTGGCTCGGCGGCGATCAGTCGGCGCGTAGCTTCCAGGATGCGCCCATCGGCATACACGCCCCCTCCATCGCGGAAGCGACCAAGCCCGTGCCGTGGGCGGGCAAGGCAGGGGGAAAGGTCGCCGCCCTCGGGCGTCAACACGAGCACGCGTGCCTCGCGGAACGCGGCGGGGCGCGCCTCGACGGGGCGCACGTGGCGGTGCAGGCGGCCGATGCGCTGCAGCAGTACGTCCATCGGGCACAGGTCGGTGATCAGGAAATCGGCGTCGAGGTCCAGGCTCTGCTCCAGGGTCTGCGTGCCGACCACGATCAGCGGGCCGCTCGGGTGACCCTTGCCGAGCTGCGCTTCGACCTCCGCATCAAGCGTCGGCCGGTCTTCGCGCGAGAAGCGGCTGTGGTGCAGGGTGATCACGCCCGCGTGGCTGAACAGCCAGTTGACGTCAGGTGTGGCTGATTCCAGCGCCGCCAGCGTGGCGATCGCGGTCGGCACGGTGTTGCGTATCACCAGCACGCGGGCGCCTTGTGCGGCCGCTTCGAGCGTGAGGGCGGCGACGCGCTGCGGATCGTCGATGGCGTCCGCGACCTGCCAGGCGACGCGTTTCTCGCGACGTGCGCTGCTTGTGGCACGCAGCCCGGTGGCGTCGCTGATCGCCGGGTAAGGCAGAGCGCTCGCTTGGGCGAGTGTCGGAAGCTGTAGGGGCTTGCGCTTGCCGGCTGCAAGGTAGCGCGCGCGGGCTGTCGCGCCGAGTGTCGCCGACAACAGCAGCGTGTGGCCGCCAAGCGCCGTCTGCGCACTGATCAGCTGTTCGATCAGCACGCCCATGTAGGCGTCCGAGGCGTGTACCTCGTCGATGACCAGCAGCGAACGCGCGGCCAGCGCGTGCCGCAGATGGGCATGCTTGACTTGCAGGGTGCCCAGCAGGGCCTGGTCGACGGTGCCGACGGCCACCGGCGCGGCGAGGAAGCGCTTGGAGGTCTCGCCCGCCCAGCGCCGGCCAGCTTCGGCGTCGGACGGCTCGTCGCTCCACNNCGGGGCGCTGTCCGGCCAAGTGCGCGCGAGCGCGTCGCGCACGCGTCGGTAGACCTGCGTGGCGGCGACGCGGGTGGGCAGCGCGAAGTAGAGGCTGTCGACCTCGCCACGCGCGAACAGGTGGAAATAGCGCCACAGCGCGGCTTCGGTCTTGCCGCTGCCGGTCTCGGCTTCGAGCACGACGACCGGGCCTAACGCGTCGTCGGCCATCGCGGCCTGAGCGGGATAGGGTGCAGCGGCGTCGAACACGTCACTGAAAGTGCGCGGTGTGTGCTTGAGTTGCTGTCTGAAAGGATCTGCATTGAGGCCGATGTCGCGCACGGCTGAAGATGCGCGCTCGCGGCTTTCAGCAAGGCGGTCTTCGCCACCTTCCGAGAAGGGGAAAAAGCGGGTGTCGGAACCCAGCCAGTCGGACAGTTGCACCAAGCCGGCGAAGTAGTGTGCAAAGCGCGGAGCGTCGGGCAGGGGCAAACCCCCTTCAGAAAATGCATTGGGGACGAAGCGCTTGAGAGCCGCGCCGATGCGTGCCAATTGCTCAGCGGGGTCATAGCCGTGATGCGCAGTCCAATGGACCCGCGCGTTGAACCAGTCGGGTGCGTTCGCGATCGGGCGCCCGTGGTGCGCAATACTGGCGCGCAATAGACCGTTCAGGGTCTCGAGCGTGCCCCAGGCACACACTTCCAGGATGGGCAAGCGCAGCAGCAGCGCTTCGCCTTCTTCGGTGTGATTGCTCGCGTCCAACAGCGCGATCGCCTCGACGCTGTGTCCGGCGGTCAGCCTGCCGCGAGGCCGCTCGTCGTCGAGCCAGCGTTTGGCCTGAAATCCGGCGTTTGCTTTGCCAAGGTCATGGAGGAAAACGAGGGCAGCGAGCCGCGCAATGTCGCGCTCGTCGAGCGCGCGCCCTGCGGCAGCTTCGAGGGAGCGGCGGACAGCCCGGCAGGCGCATACCGCCTCGAAAACCGCTGCGACGTCCGCCATGTGATCGACCAGAGGATGCCATCCGATACCGTTCTGGGAACGATCGAGTTTGCCAAATGCAAATGCTTCAGTCAGATTCTGGCGCATTGGAATTCGGTGACGCGAGCTCGTTGGCTTGCGCCCGCCTTGAGCGACCAGTTGGCTCGGGCGCGTGTTGTGTGGGCGGCTGACCAAGCCCGCCGGACCGAACGAACCGATACTTGAAATTGTTGCAGCACCAACGCTGGTCGTCGTTGCGCGTGGACCAACATATGCCATACGCAAGCTGCACTATCCGCCTTGCGGCCTGACTGCACCGTGACAAATGTCACGATGTCGTCCCCCGAGAATTCCATCGGACAGGTCAGGGAGATCAGGATTCGACCGGTCCTACGCGAGGATTGATCGTGGAGTGGCCCGTTCCCGCATAGGGCAACCTTCGCCGCCTCGCCTTCCAAAATCAATTCGAGGACGCCGCGTGGGGGGCTCACCCAGATGAATGGCGCGTCTTCAGATGCGATGTCTTGCCGATAGACGTTTGGCGGCGATCCGCACAAGCATGCCCAGTGACGGCCCCCGACCCAGGCCCGACATACGATTCTCAAGCTGGCGAATGTCCGGAGCCTGCAGTACAGCTGACATCCGTGATTCTGATCACCCGGGAGCGCGCTACGCCTGGGCCCTACTGCTTGCCCGGATCTATGAGGTCTTCCCGCTGCTGTGACCGAAGTGTGGCGGCCGTAGCATTCGATGATGCGCTCCTCCTTGAAGCTGGCCTTCTGGAACTGTTCCATCGACATTGCTGGTGAATACGAAGCCACCGTGCGCCAGCAGCTCGGCGATGTCGAGCAAGATTTGAAAGCCTTCGTGCGGCTGCATCGCGCGGTAGAGTTGGTGCAGAAGGAGAAAACGATTGACGAGTATATAGTCACGTAACTAGACTCTACAATATATGGTTAACAGCACCGTCAAGCGCACCTTCTTCACGCACGAAGCGGTCGTGCTCACCGGGTTCTCCAAGTACATGCTTGATTACCTTGCGCGCGAGGACATCTTTCGTCCTAGCGTCGGGAAGGAAGGTATTCCAGGTAGCAAGCGCCAATACACTTTCGATGACGTGGTCTTGCTGCGAGCGCTCAAGACGATCTGCGCTGGAAAGGGTAGGATTCGTCACTTCACCCGGTCGCTGAAGACCTATCGTAGGACCTTTGGCCCGTTGCTACCGGGGCAGCAAATTGAAAAATTTCTTGTCGTACAGGGGGACAGACTCTGCGCCTACGATAGTGGAGAAGGCCCCATCGACCTAATCACTGGGCAGCGCACACTTTCGTTTGTGGTGGATTTGGGAATGGTGGTCCGAGACGTAGGGCGCCACGTCGTCCTTGACCCGACGACAAATGCGCTCCGGCTTACGAAGGCTGCTAAGCTGAAGGCGGACGCGGAACGGGAGCGGAATTGGGCGCCGATTCGTGAACGCCGGGTGAAGGCCAAGGCGCAAGCAGCTTAAGGTGAACCGAGTAAGTTCCAGGTTCGCATAGGACATTTGGTTGACGACAGGAGGGCGGCATGAGCATCACTTCCAGCTTCCGGGTGAATGACAGCACCGCATTGGCGAAGCAATTCGCCTCAATGGCCGCGGGGTATGTCGACAATCCTCCCAACACCGAGGCCAACCCCGGCGCACTTGTGCCTTTGGAGAACGTGTTTCGGCTGTTGGAGATGTTCCGATATGACGCTTTCGCGGACGAGAGTCGCGAAAGCGTATTGGCGATGAACGCCCCTGATCAGATCTATCGTATGCGCGTGGAAACGAAGCCTTGGCATGAGCGGATCGCTCAAGCGCTGCAGACTGCTCTCCAGCAAGCCTACGCTGGTCAACGGAAAGAAGCGGCCATAGACGAGCTTCAAGACGGCATTCGCGAACTGGTGAAGAGTCGCCCCCTCGAGGCGAACGTGGCAAACCGGGCTAGGACTTTTTTCACTGCGCTGCACGCGCAGCTAGCTTGACGCGAAATGACCCCGCAAGAGTTCTTGCGGCAAGAATGCCAAAACGTCGCGGCACTACTCGATCAGACTCTTCGTCATGAGTACGGTCTTGACGGAAGTCAGGACTTCTACGATGAATGCATCACGCGCCTGAAATTCATCGAGGGTCAGATCTCAAGCGCCTCAGACGCGAGTGATCTTGAGCAGTGGGGGTTTGAGCTCATCGTGCTGTCGAAGTTGATCTGCCGCATCGATCGGTCGTCTCTCGGTGAGTACTCGTGGCCCTTCGTTGAGGAACTCAAGAAGATGGCGAACGCCATCTGCATTGAGAACAGCGCATCGGGCAAGCCGTCAAGGATTTACGTACTGGCTGACGGAGGCTTGGATGCGTACAGCATCTTCCCAGAGCCAAAGCGACCGTCGCACCGCAACCGGCTCCTCCTCACGATTGTTTTTCCGAAATCGCTCAAGCACTTCGTGCTGCTTCACTCGATTCTCGGACATGAACTCGGGCACGCGATCTGGAGGTGCTCCAAACACGAATACGCGATCAGGAAGGACGTGCTGGCAAAATTCGTCGGTGTGCAGGGAGTGTTTGCCGATCAAAGCGCCACTGTGGCCCACGTGTTTTCCTCAACTGCTCCCGCTGAGGTTNNGGCCACACACGGGATCAATCAGGGAAATTTCTTCCAGTGGGCCAATTGGGAATCGTGGATCGAAGAGATTCTCTGTGACTTGGTTGGGTTGGTGGCTTTCGGTCCCAGTTTCGTGGCTGCTCAGTGCAATCTTCTCCCCAGCATCAATCCGAACACGCACGGATTCGGGCCAAACCACCCTTCGGCTGCATGGCGAATCAACTTGATTCTTCGCGGGGCAGCAATTCTTGGCCTTGATGCCCTCCCGCCTCAGGCACATCCAAGTAGCTCCAAGGTCAAAGAATTTTGGACGAAGATGCATTCGTCGAGAACAGTGGACCTTTGGTTCGACGTCCTCAGCGACGCTCAACTGAGCGATGCGCTGGGCGGTGTATCCGCGCTTCTGCAGAAGTACCAACCCGCAGGTTACACGCACCCGGACGCCGAAACCGTGTGGGAACTTGTCCGCAGTCTGGAACGGGGCGTTCCGCCCGTGGGGTTTGCACTTACAGCGGAAAGTACGCCTGCCTGCAAGCATCGTGATTTCAGAGAAATTCTCTACGCTGGATGGATAGCCTCCGTTCAGCCGGGCGCGCTGCCCTTCGAGCGGGTGAATCGACNNGCCCGCCGCTCTTTCGAGAAGTTCGATCGCGAAACGCATCTCCGACGGGGATCTGGTCATTTCTCCGATTCTCGATCGGGAGCAACTTGGTCCCTCGTCAGTCGATCTGCGAATGGGCACGGTGGCTTTGATGTCCCGCGCCGGTGCGCAGTCGCATGTTGATCCGGTAGACTACCTTCCGGGGACCAACGCCCCCCATGCTGACGCGCAACTACGTCAGCAAAAGCATGAGCGCGTCGATATCCCCTTCACAAGGTCATTTCTGCTACACCCGGGCTCATTGATTCTTGCGCCCACCCTCGAGTGGGTGGTTATTCCACCCAATTTGCAAGGAGTCGTCACAGCCCGTTCTTCTTGGGCGCGAGAGGGCTTGAACATTGCAACGGCAACGATCGTGAACCCTGGCTATCGGGGAATCATCACACTGGAACTTGCGAATTTCGGTGAGATACCGATCCGGCTCTACCCCGGCCTGAGAATCGCACAGATCGCCTTCTATTCGCTCGAACAGCGCGACGAGCAAGAAGACGCCATCGGACTTCAGGGTCAGTTCGATATGAGCTTTGAACCAAAGGCTGGCGAGCTATCCAAGGCAGATGAGCCGTTCATCAAGGTGGCAAGGCGGGTGTAGCGTGCGCCATGATGCGCAGGTCAGGGGCTTCAAGGTGTGGCGGTGCGAACCGGGGTACTGGTCGCCGGGCAGTTGATGCTGAGCCTCACGAACGATCCACGAACCTGTGCTTCGCCTCCGTCGCGTACGAACGGTCCCACGACGACGGCGTCGATACCCATCTGCCCACTAAAACGGGCACCTGACCGCCGATAGTAAGCCGCATGACGGGGCGGTACGGGGGTGATTGTGATCGGGCAGAAT
>JRYJ01007781.1_pt1 | contig 10715 bp, 5 predicted proteins | sample 235371 | NCBI WGS metagenome assembly JRYJ01 (sample SAMN03074219, study PRJNA261477) | activated sludge metagenome | biome: Wastewater Treatment Plant; feature: Wastewater; material: Activated sludge; isolation source: activated biomass of a wastewater treatment plant treating hydrocarbon... ... | reverse complement strand
CATCGCCGCCGGCGACATCATGCAGGTCGTGATCTCGCAGCGCATGTCGCGGCCCTTCGCCGCGCCGGCGATCTCGCATCGGGAACTCGACGCCGGCGGGTCCGCGGGCCGTCAGCAATTGCAGCGTGAAGTGAAACAGCAGGCCCATCGTCAGGAGAAAGACGCCGAGGACGACGTAGGCGACCGGCGACCAGAAGTAGGCCGCCAGTTCCCGCCGAATCAAGCTGAGAGTGGCACGCATGGCCGTCCGTGGGTCCGGGTCCGTGGAACGTCGCCGCCGCGGCGATCTCTTCGACCGTCAATGACTGGTCATGCGGACGAAGAGTTCTTCCAGGGTCTGTTTGCGCGGCTTGAGTTCGCGGATCGTCCAGCCCTGAGCCGCGCAGAGCCGGCTGAACTCCGGCAGAAACTCGTCGAGCGACCTGGCAAGCACGCGCAGGTGCGTCACGCCCTCTATTAGTTCGCTCTCGACGTGGGCGACATGAGCCGACCGACCCACGATTGCCTGGTCGATCGGCCCGTCGATTTGGATTTCGAGGACTGGCTGGGCGCCGGCCTCGCGCTCGAGTTCATCGACCAGCCCGCTCGCCGCCACCTGCCCGCGGTGGATGATAATCACCCGGTGGCAGGTCATCTCGACTTCGGACAGAATGTGGGTCGAGAGAATGAGCGTGTGCTCGCGGCCAAGATCGCGGATCAGGTTGCGCGTCTCGCGGATCTGAGCCGGGTCCAACCCGGACGTCGGTTCGTCGAGGATGAGCACCGCCGGGTCCGCCAGCAGGGCGTCGGCCAGCCCGACCCGCTGCCGGTAGCCTTTGGAGAGCGTGCCGATCAATTGCCGCTCGACGTCGGCGATCCAGCACTGTTTCAACACGGCCGCGACGCGCGACCGGCGCGCCGCGCCCGACAATCCTTTGATTCCCGCCCGGAATCGCAGGTATTCGCCGACGCGCATGTCACCGTAAAGCGGGCAGTTCTCCGGCATGTAGCCGATCCGACGGCGGACCGCGATCGGATCCCAGAACACGTCGTACCCGTCGATCGACGCCGAGCCGGACGTGGCCGACAGATACCCCGCCAGAATCCGCATGGTCGTGGTCTTGCCCGCGCCGTTCGGCCCAAGAAACCCCACGACCTGCCCGCGGGGAATGCTGAACGTCACGTCGCGGATCGCGGCATAATCGCCGTAGAACTTCGTCAGGTTCTGAACCTGAATCATTCAGCTGACTTAGGCGAAGGCAGCTGGTATGACAATCCGGGACCGATGGAGAATCCCGCTTCGATTTGAGGAACCTGAGGATCGATCATGGACCGATGGCTCGTGCTGACCGCGTCGCTGCTCGCGCTGATCAATCCGTCCCCGGCGGCGGAGCCGCCCTACGTCGAGCGCGTGCTGCCGAACGGCCTGCGCGTGATCACGGTCGAACAGCCCGGAGCGCCGGTCGTCGCCGTGCATCTCTGGTATCACGTCGGCAGCAAGGACGAGCAGCCGGGCCGGCAGGGCTTCGCCCACATGTTCGAGCACATGATGTTCCGCGGGACGGACCGCCTCGGCCCGGAAGACCACTTCAAGTTCATTCGCCGCACCGGCGGCGACTGCAACGCCTTCACGGCGTTCGACCAGACCGTGTACATTCAGACGCTTCCGGCCGAGCAGCTCGAACTCGCGCTCTGGCTCGAAGCCGAACGCATGGCTTTCCTTCGCATCGACCAGGCGTCGTTCGACACCGAACGGAAAGTCGTCGAGGAGGAACGCCGGCTCGGGCTGAATCGGCCCTACGGCTCGATCCCCGAAAAGGCGCTGGCGGAGTTGTTTGGCGATCGGGCTTACGGCTGGTCGCCGATCGGCAACATTGCGCACCTGCGGGCCGCGTCCGTGCAGGAGTTGCGTGATTTCTGGCAGCGCTACTATGTGCCGAACAATGCCACGCTGGTGATCGTCGGCGCGATCGAGCACGAGGCGGCGCAGAAGCTGGCGGCGCGCTATTTCGGCTGGATGCCGAAGGAAGCCGATCCGCCGCGAGTTTCACGGCCGGCGGCGGGCGGCTTTCGCGCCCGGTCGATTCGGTTGCAGGACGACAACGCGCCGGCCCCGGCGGTGGGCGCGATCTGGCGCATCGTCCCCGACTCGCACGACGACTACATTCCGCTTCAACTACTCGGCACGATTCTCGGCGGCGGCGAAAGCAGCCGGCTGTACCGCGAACTCGTCGCCGACAAGCAGCTCGCCGTCCTGGCCTTGGCGACGACGTTCTCGCTCGAGTACGACGGGCTGTTCGCCGCCGGCGCGATCATGACGCCGTTCAGTTCCAACGGTCCGGCAATCCTTCAGGCGATCCAGGCTCAGCTCGAGCGAGTTCGGAACGAGCCGGTGAGCGACAAGGAACTGCTCAAGGCGCGAAATCAGTTGATGGCGAGTCTCGCGCAGGCGGGGTTGACCGCGGCGTCGCGAGCCAATCAAGTCGGAGCGGCGGCGGTCTTGCAGCGAGACGCCCGGCGAGCCTTCGACCTGCTCGAACGAGTGGACAAGGTCACGGCTGCGGATTTGCAGCGCGTCGCCCGGGCGTACCTGAAGCCGGATGCCATGATCACTGGCACGATCGAGCAGAATCTTCTGGGGTCGCTCATGGGACGCAAGAAATCGGCGGAAGAGGACGCGCCGATCACGGCGAAGCCGGAGACCGGCCCGCCGCCGAAGGTCAAAGCGGGGCTGCGTCGGCCGGCCGATTTTCCCGAATCGCCTCCCGTCGCCGAGCGCCGATCGTCGGCCACGACCGTGCAGCACGAACGGGTCCGACTGGCCAACGGACTGACGCTCATCCTTTTGCCGAGGCCTAATTGTTCTTACGTCACGGCCGAGTTCTGCATCCCGCACGGCAGTTGGACCGAGGCAAAGTCCGGCACGGCTTCGCTCGCCGCCGGAATGCTGTCGAAGGGCACCGTCACTCGCACCGAGAAAGAACTCGCCGATGAACTCGAAACGTACGCCATTGAGCTCGGCGCCCAGGCATCGCTCGACGCCGTCACAGTGACGGCGGGATGCCTGAATCGCGAATTGCCGCGGGCGCTCCGTCTCCTGGCCGATGTCACGCAGAACCCGACGTTTCCCGACTCGGAATTCGAGAAACACCGCAAGCAGGTGCTGACGAGCCTGGCGATCAGTTCCAAAGAACCGGCGGCGATCGCCGAGCGCGAGTTCCGCCGGGCCGTTTATGGATCGCACCCCTATGCCCGGACGCCGACCGGCGAGCCGAGCGACGTCGCGGCCCTCTCGCCGGAGGATTTGCGCGGATGGTGGAAGTCGATGGTGCATCCGGAACGCGGCGTGCTGATTCTGTCCGGAATCGCGGACGCGGCGGAAGGCCGACGTCTCGCCGAGGAGTTCTTCGGCTCCTGGCGTTCGTCATCGCCGAGCGCGCCGGCGCCGCCCGCCGAACCGCCGCCATCGGCGCCGCGACGCATCGTCCTCGTCGATCAGCCGGGAGCCATCCAAAGCCAGATCCGAATCGGTCAACTCGGATTTCGCCGGGATTCTCCCGACCACGCGATCGGCCGGGTCGTGAGCGATTATTTCGGCGAGTCATTCTCCAGCCGGCTGAATGAAGTCATCCGTGTGCAGAAGGGCTTGACCTACGGCGCCCGCGGCGGATTCAACTCCGACCGATGGTCCGGACGATTCGAGGTCAACACCTTCAGCAAGACCGAGACGACGGCGGCTGCGGTCCAAGCGGCTCTCGATGAAATCGCTCGCCTGCGGACGGAGGCGCCGACCGACGCGGAACTCCGAGACACCAAGAGCGCGTTCCGCGGGCGGCTGGCCCTCCAGCGCGAAACGCCGCAGCAGATTGCCGATGAACTCTGGCGCGCCCACCTCTTCGGCCTGCCGGACGATCACGTCGAGCGCACCTTGGCGGCGGCGGAGCGCGTCACGCCCGACGACTGCCTGCGGTTCGCGCGGCAACGACTCGATCCCGAGCGACTGGTGGTCGTGGTAGTGGGAGACGCGAAGCGCCTCAAAGCCGATCTGGACAAGATCGCTCCGGTCACCGTGATTACTCGAAACGAAAAGGAGTGACTTGAAACCACGGTTGAACGCGGACAAACACGGATGAGACGATCCGCGTTCTTTGGGAGTGCATGTGCATTAGGGATTCCCGGATTCGCGGCCGTCACGGCCTGGCCGGCAAAAGGGAATCAACGAGAGCATCCAGGCTTTCGGTGGAGTCCTGCACGGCGCGAATGATGCCGGCGGCATCGACGACGATCAGCATGGGCCAGCTATTGATGCCCCACTGGAGAGCCAGCGGGCCCCGCCCGCCGTTACCGTCGTAGATCGTCGTCCAGTCCAACTTGTGCTTCTCGACGGCTTCTTGCGCATTCTGCAGGTTGAAATCGCCGGAAACGCCGACCACGACGAAGGGTTTGCCCGCCATTCGTTGGGATAGCGCCCGCAGGTCCGGCACGAGTTCGATGCTGGGCTGGCACCACGCGGCCCAGAAGAAGAGGACGACGGCCTTGCCCGAATAATCGCTGATGCGGATGGGCTGCCCATCGAGCGTGTGACCCGACAGTTCGGGGAGCGGCTTGCCGACCACGAGGCTGCGGCGCTTGAACAATCGGCCGCGGGCCGATTCGCCGACCGTCACGCCGCCGAGTTGCTTGACGCCGCCGAAGTCGGCCAAAGCCTTTTCATAGCACGACTCCGCTTCGCGGCCGAACTGCGCGACGTTCAACCCCGTGAAGTATTTTTTGCGATCCTCGCTCAACTGTTGGTTCCACGTCTCGGCCGATTTGCCCGGCTTCGGCGCGCGAAGGAGTTCGGCAATTCGAGCATGCTCGGCCAGGAGATCGCCGAGCCGGAGCAGCGCCACGCCGCGCGCGTTCGGATTGACGTTCTTCTCCACGACGGCACGGAGAAACGCCTCGGACTTCCCTGATCGCACCTGAAATCGACCGACGGCCTCGGACAGCAACGCCGCCCGGTAGTCCTTGGCGTGGTTCTCGGCAAGCAATTCCAGGGCCCGGTCGATGATAGGCCCGGTCGCCTCGTTGTAGCCAAGCGGTCCCACGACGATCCACGTCAGGGCGTCGAAGGCGAGAGAGTCTTCGGGATTCCGCTGCGCCAATTCGAGCGCCTTCGCGTAATCCGGGGCATGGCGGGTGTAGAACTCTTCCCAATGCGCTCGCAGGGTCGCGGAGTCAGCGATCTTTGAACCGAGGGCGCGATGCTCGGCGGCCTGTTTCTCGAGATTGGCCTTGAGGCGGTTCAGTTCAAACGTCGCGGCGATCTTCGACTCATCGGCCGGCGCCAGTGCCGCCGATGCAATCCAAAGCAGGCAGGCGAATCGCCAAAGCGAGATCACGGCGGCGTCCCCAAGACTCGCAGGTCCGCCAGTCAGCATAATCACCGCGGCCGCGGAGTTCAAACCGCGGCGGCAGGGCGAACCAGAGAAAATCGGCGACGGCCGACTCGACGGCTCGCCGCTTGACAGGCGATCGGCCGCATCGTATTCGCCCGGATGATCCCGAAAGTCCGAACGGATTGAGTTGCGAGGCGATCGTGCGCGCCGCCCGCTGGTTTTGTGTGCTGTGCCTTGCCGTGGGATGTTCGCGCGCCCATTACCGTGAGCAGGCCGACTACGAAAGCTACGGCGCGATCGATGAGCGGAACCATTGCCCGGCATGGCAGCTGCCGCGCATCGACATTACCCCGGCGCCGGGCTCGCGCTTGGCCGACGTTTACTCGATCGATCGGCCGCCGATGCCCCCCGACGATCCCGCCGCCCATAGCTACATGCATTGCGTGGACGGCATGCGCGGGTGGAAGCACTGGCATGACAACGGCGACATCCCGAGCGTCGAGCCGCCCGGCTGGCGCGACAGCCTGCCGGTCGACCCCGACGGCGTCATCACGCTCTCGCCGGACCGCGCCGTCGCCATCGCGCTGGACAATAGCCGCGAGTACCAGACGGCTCTGGAGCAGGTGTATCTCACGGCCTTGAGTCTCACGCTGAATCGCTTCGAATTCGATTGCCGCTGGTTTCTCCGCAACACGACGACGCTGACACAGTTCGGGTCCAGCGCCACGGAGGCAAACTCCGTCAGCACGCTGACCAACTTCGGCTTCGAGCGAAACTTCCCGGCCGGCGGGCAACTCCTGGTCGATCTGGCGAATAGTGTGGTCGTGACGTTTCGCGGCGGACAGACGTCGGTCGCTTCCAATATCCTTCTCCAGTTCTTCCAGCCGTTCCTGCGCGGCGGCGGGCGCGACGTCCGCCTCGAAGGCCTGACGCAAGCGGAGCGCGATCTGCTGCACGCCATCCGCGACTTCGCCCGCTTCCGCAAGAACTTCTATGCCGATCTGACGACGCGCGGCAACAGCTTCCTTGGGCTGCTGCTCCAGTTGCAGAACATTCGCAATTTCGAGGCGAACGTCGCCAGCCAGGAACAGACGCTCCGGCTCCACGAAGCGCTGCTCGCGGGCGGCATCGTCTCGACGGTGCAGCTCGATCAAGTATTCCAGAGTTATCAGCAGGCGCGCTTCGCGCTCCTGCAAGCGCAGACTTCGTTTGAGAACGATCTCGATTCCTACAAGTTGAGCCTTGGCCTGCCGCCGGAAATCCGCGTCAAGCTCGACGACGCCCAACTGCAACCATTTCAACTCGCCCCGCCGGAACTGACCCGCGACCAGACCGCCGTGGACACGCTCCTCGCCGAGTTCCGCGAACGCGATGCCGCGCCGACGGTCGACGAACTGCGCAACGGCTTTGAGCGGTTGCGCGGCTACACGGTCCGCGGCCTGGCGTTTGCTTCCGATCTCGACCTCGAGCTGAGCCGGTGGAAAACCCGACTCGCCGATCCCAAATCGTCCATCGATCCCGAGAACCGCGACCGGGAACGAGCCCTCTACGAGGCCCTGGTACGCCAGAGGCAGGTCACCCTCGAAGGCCTGCACGCGCTGCAGACCCAGGTCGATCAGGCCGGGCAGGCCCTCGCGGAACGCAACCGCACGAACGACTGGCGGCAGTTGCTGCGCTTGACACGCCTGCTGATCGCGCGGTTGGGCGAACTCTTTGTCGTCGAAACCCAGGTGCGCGTCTTCCTGATCGATCTGCCGAACGTCGATTACGATGAGGCGGCCGCCGTGCAGTACGCCCTGTGCAATCGGCTTGATTTGATGAACATCCGCGCACGAGTCGTCGATAGCTGGCGGAAGATCACGGTGGCGGCCAACGGATTGGAAGCCGACTTGAACTTGATCCTCACGGCCCGCCCGACGACGGAACCGGGATCCCTGAATCCCTTTGATTTTTCCTCGCAGGCGAGTTTATACTCCATGGCCGTGCAGTTCGACGGTCCGCTGAATCGGGTTGCGGCTCGCAACATCTACCGGGCGAGTCTGATAGACTATCAGCGGAGCCGGCGCTTGCTGATGCGGGCGGAGGACGACGTCCGCCGGGCCATCCGTCGAAACCTGCGGCAACTGCGCAACGATCGTCTGGGGTTTTCGATCGCGCGGTTGACGCTGCTGGCGGCCGCTCGGCAACTCGACGGCGCCCGCCAGAGCCTGCTGCTGACGGAGCGGGGGACGGACAGCACCACGAGCACGCTGAATATCCTCAACGCGCTGTCCGGACTGTTGCAAGCGCGCAACGCCCTGATCGGACAGTACGTCAGTTACGAGACCAATCGGCTGCAGTTGCTGCTGGACTTGGAAGCGCTGCAGCTCGACGATCGAGGGTTGCCGATCCATGAGACCACAGCGCTTGACGCCATCGCTGAGCGCGGAATCGCGCCCCGACTGGCCGACATCGCCGACCTCCTTCCCGCGCCGGCCGCAGCGCNNGTCACGCGCGGGACGCTCCCGATCGTCGTCATCGAGCGCGGGGAAATCGAAAGCGCCAAGACGACCGACGCCATCTGCGAAGTCGAAGGCCGTGAGATCAAGCTCGTCTCGATTCTGCCCGAGGGTACCCGCGTCACCAAGGATCAGGAAGTCGCCAAATTCGATCCTGAAAAGCTCAATCGCTCTTTCGCGGAGCAGGAGATCAAGTGGAAACAGGCGCTCGGCAAGGCGGGCGTCGCCAAGGGCGAACTCGAAGTTCAGGTCAACAAGGCGGAAAGTGAAGTCGCGAAGGCGGCCCTAGCGCTCACGCTCGCGGAACTGGAGCGCGACAAGTATCTCGAAGGCGAATACCAGGTGGAACTCGACAAGGTCAAAGGGGCCATCGAGCTGGCCGAAAAAGACCTAGCCGAGGCGAAGGACAAGCTGGCGTTCTACCGTGAATTCGAGAAAAAGGGTTTCGGTACTCCGGAGCAGACCCGGCTGCGCGAGCTGGCCGTCGCGCAGAACGAATACCTGCTCCGCGTGCAGAAGAACTCGTTGATCGTGCTGGAGAAATTCACTCGCAAGCAGAAGGAAACCGAATTGAGCGCCAAGGCGCGAGACGCCCGGCTCGAACTCGAACGGACCGAAAAGAGCACCCGCGGCGCCGTCGAAAAGGCCCGGAGCGACCTCGAAGCCGCGGAAATCACGGCACGGCTCGAAAAACAGGAACTCGATCGCATCAAGGCTCAGCTCGAAAAGTGCGTCATTCGCGCGCCACAGGACGGCATCCTCGTGTATGCCAAGGACCGCTATTGGGATCCGTCGTCGCGCATTCAGCCCGGTGCCATGGTCTACTTCCGGCAGACGATCTTCACTATTCCCGACCTGACGCGCATGCAGATGAAAGTCAAGGTTCACGAGTCGGTCGTGAAAAAAATCACGCCGGGACTCTCGGCCGAGATCGTCATGGACGCCCTGCCTGGCCGGACGCTCCGCGGCACGGTGAAATCCGTCGGAACCATGGCGCACCAGGAAGGATTCTGGAGCCAGGGCGGCAAGGAGTACATGACCATCGTCAGCGTCGATGATCTGCCCGAATCCGCCGGCATCAAGCCGGGCATGACCGGCGAAGTGCGCATCCAGGTCAAGCGGCTGACCGACGTGGTGATGGCGCCGGTCCCGGCGGTCAGCGAAATCGACGGCCAGCACGTCGCCTACGTGGTCGGCCCGACCGGAGTTGAGCGCCGCGAAGTCGTCGTCGGCGAGAACAACGAGAAGTTCGTCGCCATCGAGAGCGGACTGAGCGAGGGCGAGAAGGTGGCGCTTGACGCCCAGGCGCGAACGGCCGCCGAAGCGAAGGCATCGCGCGCGGACTGACGCCCCATCGATTTCGAGTTTCGATCTTCGAATTTCGAGTCTTGCACTGATGTGGGATCGCCTGCTGCACACCGGCCGCCTCGGCTTGCGCTCGCTGGCCGCCCACCGGCTGCGCTCGTTTCTGACGACGCTTGGAATCGTCTTGGGCGTGGCGTCGGTGATCGTCATGCTGGCTGTGGGAGAGGCGGCTCGCCATGAGGCCGTCCGCCAGTTGCAGGAGCTTGGCGCCACCACGATCATCATTCGCAGCGTCAAGCCCAACGAAGAAAAGGAGCGCGTGCGCGGCGCGGACATCCTGACCTACGGGTTGACGATGACCGATCTCGATCGCATTGCCGCGACGGTTCCGAGCGTCGTCAGCGCTGTGCCGGCCCGCGAAGCTCGCCGCGACATCCGTTCCCTGCAGCACCATTTCGAAGGCCGCGTCGTCGCCGTCATGCCCAGCTACTTCGCTCAGCACGGCATCGCCATCGCCCGGGGCCGCCTCATTTCCGACGTCGATAATCAGCGGCTCGATAATGTCGCCGTGCTGGCGGCGGGATCGGCCGAGCGCCTGTTCCCCGTGAACGATCCGATCGGCCGGTCGATTCAGATCGGCGATCACGCGTACCGCGTCGTCGGCGTGACCGAGGCGAAAGCTCCCCTGACGGGCATCGCGAATGCCGTCGATTCGCAGGATTACAACCTCGACGTGTACATCCCGTTCCGCTCAGACCAGGCGCGCAACGGCAGCGTCATCATGCGGGTGAAGGCCAGTTCCTTTCAGATTGAAAAGCTCGAGGTCAGCCAGATCACGCTGACGGTGGACGCTGTGGACCACGTGCGCCCGACGGCCGCCATCGTCGAGTCGATCCTCGAACGCTACCATCCGCAGAAAGACACGGCGATGGTGGTCCCGCTGGAACTGTTGCAGCGCGCCGAGCAGACGCAGCGGATCTTCACTCTCGTTCTCGGGTCGATTGCCGGCGTATCACTCGTCGTCGGCGGTATCGGGATCATGAACATCATGCTGGCGTCGGTGACGGAGCGAACGCGCGAGATCGGCATCCGCCGGGCGGTCGGCGCCAAGCGGCGCGATATCGCCTGGCAGTTCCTCGTCGAGACGGTGGTGCTGACGACGACCGGCGGCGTCCTGGGCGTCATCCTGGGAATCGGATCGGCGTCGGTGGTCACGCGCGTGTTCGGCCTGCCGACCATCATTCAGCCCTGGTCGCCGCTCTTGGCCCTGGGCGTCTCGCTGGCCGTGGGTCTTGTCTTCGGCATGTATCCGGCTCGGCGAGCGGCGTACATGGATCCGATCGCCGCGCTCCGCCACGAGTGAGCTTGCCGATTTCGCCGAAATGCGGTATTCCGCCGGGCTGGGCTTTTCGGCTCGAAAGGCAGGTCGCGCGGAATGCCGATCCTCGAAGTCAAAGGGCTGGTGAAGCACTACGGCCGGCGGCGCGTCGTCAACGGCGTGTCGTTTCAGGTCGATGCGGGTGAAGTCGTCGGCCTGCTCGGCCCCAACGGC
>JRYJ01009470.1_pt1 | contig 10722 bp, 7 predicted proteins | sample 235371 | NCBI WGS metagenome assembly JRYJ01 (sample SAMN03074219, study PRJNA261477) | activated sludge metagenome | biome: Wastewater Treatment Plant; feature: Wastewater; material: Activated sludge; isolation source: activated biomass of a wastewater treatment plant treating hydrocarbon... ... | reverse complement strand
AGGAAACCATCATAAACCGACGCAAATTGTTGCTGTAACTGTCTTCATAATAAAGTTCAGTTATGTTTCTTTGGATGTTTTGATTTTGATCGAAAAGGTCATTTACACCAATGGCCAACTCCCCTCTTTCATTTTTAAATAATTTCATGCCAATGGCTAAATTGATCAAAAACACATTATCGTCATAACCCGCTTCAAGCGAACTGTTGTTCCGGTAATTGCCATCCGCTTTCAACACAAAGCGCTTATAAAATTGATAGCTGATGCGGGTACGACCTTCGTATAACCAGTATTGATTTTCAGTAGTGTTGTTGACAATGCTGTTAAATGAAGGCCTAAATTGAAGGTTGTAATCTACTTTTGTACTGATATTGCTGCTAAAGGACATTCCAAATCCAACGGTATGTGTACGGGATTGTATTTTATCACCATCAAGTAGTCCTGGCGTTTTATTATACGTGTGGGAAAAGTCAATGGATAAAAGAGACTTCGTGGTAGTCCATGGATAAGAATACGAAAAAAAGCTTCTAATTTGAATAGATGTTCCAGCATTCTGCGGAATTATCAATTGAGTTCCTAAAGGAATCTTCAAGACTTTAAACAGCGGATGTGACCGGTCTCTAATGAAAGAATGATTGGTGATATAATCTTGTGTAACATTGAACCTGAGCGAGGTGAACAGGAGATTTGAATTTTTTAAAGTAGCATTGTAACGAATACTGGCAGAATGTTGAAGTGCTTGTTTTAATGCCGGGTTTCCCGTAGTCAGTCTAACGGGATTTGAATTGTTAACTACATTTTGCAATTGTTCAATGGTAGGCAGCTGCGTGAAGCTTCTGTAAGTTAACATCAGATTTTTACTTGTGGTAATGTTGTATCTCAGAAATATTGAGGGTACAACGTTGTAAAAAGCTTTGGTTAAATGGTTGATCTGCGGTGAGAATTGTTTATTATCCAACATTGAGGTTTGCCAATTCACTCTGGCCGATAAATTTAATTTTTGGGCAACATTCCATTGGTAACCCATTCCTATTTGATGAGATTTGCTCTTGGATGAAAAGTAATTGCTCAATCGATTATTAAAAAACGTGTCTTTAATTTCCCCTAAGGGTAAATCAAACGTATTAATATCTGTTGCATCTATTGATTCTCCATAACGATAAGTTAAAAGAACCACATGGTCAGCCTTTAAGGGTTCGGTATACTCAAAATTTGTCGACCAGCTTTTTTTGGAATATGTATTTTTCTCAAACTGATTTATGGTGTCTAAAATCAATGCTGACGGATTGTAATATTCTGATTCAGAATACTGAAGTGCTTGATCCTCCTTAGGAGCACTATTTAAATTCCAATCCAGAGAGATTGTCCGCTTAGGTTTAGAAAATTTGTGTCTAAAGAGCACATTGTTAGAAAAATTGTAACCGTTGGTGTGGGTGTTAATGGTGTTGAAGGTTGTGTTTGCCAGTATGGAGTTAAAATAGTTGGTGCTGTTATTAATGGCTTCGTTCTGATTGTCTTGAATAGATAATCTTGGCCGGATTTGTAGAGATGACATGGAATCTAAAGTAATGTCTATACGCCCCTGAAGCCGATGATTTGAATTGTGAGGGGAAGAAGTGGTTTGTTCCAGATAGATATGACTTCTATTGTCGGTTGAAAAATAATAACGGTTTAATCCGGATTCAATTTCATTTTCCATATCGTTGAAGAAATAAGAAAATGAAATCTCNNTGTCCTCCACTACCTCCCCCGCCCGGTCCCCGACCTCTGTCACGGTTTCCGGAATTACCCGTAACACCCAAGATATCTTCTGATGAAAAATTTTGAATATTAATATCATTGGACATGGCAATCAAACTGATTCTCCTGTTTCCATCAAAGTAATTTACATTTCCACCCGTCTGGTAATGCTGGTTAAAAGTATATCCAGCATAAACTTTACCAAACTGACCATTGTTAAGGCCACCCTTTGTGACGATGTTGATGGTTTTAACGGTATTTGCATCGCTCACTCCGGTAAACTGGCTTTGTTCACTTTGTTGATCGAATATCTGTACTTTATCGATCAATTCAGCGGGTAAATTTTTTAAAGATAAACTTGGATCATCCCCAAAAAACGGTTTGCCATCCACCAAAACCTTTTTCACGTCTTCATTTTGACTTTTCATCCTCCCATTCTCCTTGGTGACTGAAGGCATTTTTTCTATCAAATCTTCGGCAGAAGCATCTTTAGCAACTTTATAACTGGATGCGTCAAATTGCAAGGTATCGGCGATTACTTTAGCCGGAAGTTTTTTGTCTTTTACGGTCACTTCCTGCAATAATTTTGAATCAAGCTTTAATTGAATTGTTCCTAATTCAAGTGTTTCTTTCGAGACCAAGATTTCTTTCACAAAGGGTTCATACCCTATAAAAATAATCTCAATTTTATAGCCGCCACTTGGCACATTCAAAAATTCAAACTTCCCTTGTTGATTGNNTTCATCCGTAACATTTCCTTTGAGAAGGGATGTTTGTGCTATGGTTAAGGAACTGCAACACAGTAACAGATTAAAGCACAGAAAAATAAGAATACTGCTCCTTTTCATCGTTGTTCTTGTAAACGTTGACGCCTTCTGGCTTTTTGTTCTTCTAAAAATTGTAGATACAAAGTGAATTGGTCCTCGGTTAAAAAATTCCGTATGGCCAGATTTCTTTGTTGTTCTATGGGTTGAAGTATTGTCCGTATAGAATCTAACTGTAAATTTGACAAGGAGTCTCTGAATTCATTCATTCGTTTGGCGTAGAAAAATAGAATGGGCTGAATGCTATCCACTTGTTGGTCAGAAAGCACCAATTGTTCTTTCAATCTAGACATGAGTTGCTGTCCACGTTGTTCAGGAGAAGTATTATTCCTGAACTCCTGACAAGAAGAATGAATTGGAAATAGCAAAACAGTTATGATAGAGCTTGCTGCTAGGATATATTTTATAATCGTCGATGAGGCCATTCTAAAAAATAAAGGTTGGGGTTTAAAATAAATTGTCCACTGGAATGCAAATATTGTAGATAATCTCCTAAAAATCTATAAGATAGCCTGATTTGATATTTCTTTAACGTTTCCAGACTTAGTTTGAGCTTCAGGACTTCCTCAGGTTCAAGGGGGTATGTTCCGTTTGCAGAGGTTCTCATGAGTCTAATATTGAGGGAATCTGTTTGTAGCAACGTGTTATTCATTAGTTTTTTAGTATTCACAAGTTTGGATTTTAGCTCTTCCAATTCTGATTGCCATTTCCAAGTTGCTGTACGCTCTTTTAATTGTTCTTTTAAGAGCTCCAGGCGATAATTTTCTTTAATATAGTCATTGCGTATTATAAATGGAATTCTTAGACCCACTCCAATGGAAAATTTTTCTTTGAGAAGGTCTTCTGGATGGGCATTGTAACGCATTTGAAAATATTCTAATAATTGATTATTTGAGGATTGTTTTTGTTGAAAACTTAATTCCTTTGTTGCAAACTCATGGTGATATATAACGGAGTCTCCATTGTGCTCATGATAGTAATTTAGCTTGTCCGGAATCAATTGATCCAGAGATGGCAATTGGGGTAAATGCGTTGGAATATTTATTTGTAAATAATTTGAAATACTTTCAAGTTCATTGGAAAGTTCTTGTGAAGAAAGATCAATTTCAAATAATTCCAAATCAATATTTTTAATATCATAAAGTGATCCTGGCTTTTCAGTAAGTTGAAGTGCAAAGTAATTTCTAAGTGTTTTTAGTAATGTGTACTTTGAATTATTGGATTTGATTAAGGTATCCAACTCATAGATGCGTAATATTTTTTTATAACTAGAATAGATTTGCTCTGAGGTAAATTGCTTAGCTTCTTCAAACAAAACACATTTCTCAATATCTGCTATTTTATTAGGGTATTTATTTTCTAAAAAGTTATTAAATGTTAACCTGAACAAATACTCCTGTTGATTGAGAAGGAATTCATTAGTTTCGGTTCGGAATTCCAATCGTTGTACCCAGGGTTTATTAAAGTTTGTCCAGTTTAAGGAGTGCTCAATTGAAGTATTTAATTGATTTAAGAATTTTAGTTGCCTTTCAACACTACTGTAAAATGGATTGACTTGAGATTGGCTTTGTATTGTAACCCATATTATGTTTTAGGAAAGTACCTTAAGAAAATAATGAATATGTAAAATTAAATAATTCGGCCTTGGGTTCATTTAAGTCTGACTTTGACTTTTTCACCTTGTAGAAAACTATTGTTTAGCGGCAACCGCAATTGGACTTCTCTTCCCCAAGCACGAAGTTCAGGTATTTTTTTGAGTCGTTCAGGCAAAGCTGTCAATCTATTACCCATCGCGCTAATGGTTCCTCCATACTTGATTGCNNACCATGACGCTATCACCAATATTAACAAGAGTGAGTTGTTGTTCGCCTATATAAAAGATGACCTGGTTGGGGTGTTGTTTAAATACCTTTAGGATTGAGGTAAATGCCTGGAGTTTGTCGCCTACTCCGTAATCCAGCTGTCCAATAATACCGCTGTCTTTAGCTACGAGTATTAAGTCGTCGCTTGAATTATACAATTCTTTTATTTCTGAATCAACCTTACGCTGCTTTAGCAGATTGTCCGCCCTATTAAAACTTTGTTCTTTTTTTAAATGCAATAGCTTAAGGTTAATTTCAGCAAGGTCTTGCTTATACTGTGTTTCCTTTTGTTGACGTTCGTTTTGAAGTTCCTGTAGTCGATTTGAATTATGGAGTGATGGATCAATCAATTGCTGGGCTGAATGAATCTGATTGATTTTCAATTGTAGCATTTCCGTCTGGTAGTTGAAGTCCCTCTGCAACTGCGTCTTTTGATTTTCTAGTAGCGATTCAGCATTCACGGCATTTTGGTCGAGCAATGAAAGACGAAGATCGTTTTCAGATTTTTCGAACTGTAAATTGGTCTCTCTGGCTTTTTGATCAAGTCGTTTTAGCCATACCAATGTATCTCCTGGAAAAACTGTCTCACCTTGTTGTCGGAATATCCTTTGTATTTCAACAGGAAAATCAAAATTATATGAAGTGACCGGTTGTTCAGCAATTCCATAATACTCAATGGAATGGCTTAAAGAGGTTCTGATAGCCGGCAGGGCNNCAGATTAACTCGACTCACAGAAAATTAATTTTGTACAAAGAGTTTTGTGACTTGTTGACCAACTCTTACAAAGTAAATTCCATTGTGTAAATCACTTACATCCAGGGGCTCTCCTACTGTGCCTATGAGATATTTTACAGCTTGTCCAAGGCCGTCAAGTATGGTTAGGTTAATTTTATCTTGATTTATACCATCGAGAAAAAATATTTTGTTTGCGGGATTTGGGTATATTTTAATCTGCTTCTCCGAGTCATCATAGGTAATTAGTATCAAATCATTATTTGCTTGGAAGGTATGTTTTTGAATTATAAAAGCTCCGGATCCATTTGGCCTTCTGGCAAATCCCATGTCCTCTGTCTGCTGATTAAATACCACCGAATCAACCAACTGTCCTGTGGAGTCAAGCAATAATAATTCTTCACCTCCAGCTGAAAGTTTAAAATTTGCATGATAACCCGTTTGTTTCCCATTTTCATCAGCCCATACGATTAAATATTCGTTGGGTTTCATTTGCGTATTTTCGGGAAAACGGTATTTGTCAAGATTGGCGGGATTGTCTGTTAAAATCCATCTACTGATGTCGACGGATTCATTTGATTTATTATAAAGCTCTATCCAATCGTCATATTCTCCATCTTGGTCTCGTACCGATTTTGTATTGGATGCCATGAGTTCATTGATGACAACCGAATTATTGGCCGACGGGCTAACACGGACCTGATAAATGTATACATCATGTTCTGCACCCTCTGGCATGTATGAGGCAGTTGCGTATTGATTTGCAGCAATGGATTCAATGTAATAACGAACAAAACTGCCACTTGGAAAAGGAGGTATATTGGCGCCATAAATTCCATCTCCGGCAACAAGATCACCATGAAGTCCGTCATCCAGCATTTTTGTTTTGGTAAAGTAACCATCAAAGCCTGGAGCGTAGTATAAGTAAACGGCTGAAACTCCTGTGCCTCCGGTAACTTGTGCCGTTATGGTGGATGATTGATACTCATTAGGAAGTTGGTCGACAACACCATTGCTGGCTATTTGAACATTGGAAATGATATTTCCAATGGCTTTGAATTCAAGGTTGTTTAAGGCGAAGGTACGTCTGGCTCTCATCCAGGAAGTGAGCACGTTTTTTTCACTTTGGAATGCGGAATAAGTCATGAGTTTCTTAGGATCTGCGACCACTACACTATCAATGAGGTTGTATAAATAATTTAAAGTAGAAACAAAATAGGCACTGTCCAANNCGTAAACCAGGTACTTTAAATAGACGATTACAAAGAGGAAATTTGGTATCGGTTTCTTTTAGAAACAAAGACCAGGAGCTTGTTTGAGATTTCATCACAGAATTGGCATCGTATTCTAAGGGAATCAAACGCTCCACATCTTTTTGATAAATAGCATAATAGTCCATTCCGCCTTTATTGACATAGCTGTCGTCATCTCCAAAGAGGATTTCTTTAGCCAAGAACCATAACGCTCTGTCTACATCCATAACTTTGTTTAAGGTATCTTCCAATACGCTCAGATCAACGGTATTGAGTACTTTTGTTACTCTGACAAGGTCTTGCCATGGATCAGACAAAGTAGTTTTTTTTAAGGTATAATTGGGTTTATACAATGTGGTATCATCACCTAAATAATTGAGTGTGGAGACTCCTGCTCCGAATCCACCCCCTCCAGGTTGGCCTGGACCGCCGGCTACACTACGTTCACAACGCCACCGTGTGCCTTCATTGCTGAGAAACCATTCCTGTACATAATCACCATCTAATGCCTGAACATTTGGATACAAACCCCAATCTNNGGGTCTGGTGATATTTTCATACAAAACCTCTCTGACGAAACTATTGTCTTCATAAGAATTATTGAAATTGAGGGTTTCATATCCCCGAATATCTTGTTGAGGATCCTGATAGTCCATCGTGATATTAAAGGATTTCTTTTGAGAGGTGACACGTTGATATGAAGTTTGCCCTTTAAACCTTACGCCAACGTTTGGAAACGTATCGCCATTGTAAATTAAGGTTGCAGGTAGATCTGTTTTGCTAGCGTAATTGCTGGTGAGTTTGGTCCAGTAATCTGGCTGATCAAAGATCAATTGAATGTTTCTGATTTTGGCTAATTCATAAAATCCCTCAGCGGATTGATTGCCAGAGATTAAGCGCTTGCCATCCGAAGAAAGATTCATTTCAGCAGGAAGATTTTGTGCTAAGGCAAAATGAGCACCGAATATCAGAGCAATGGATTGCAATAATTTCATTTCAAACGATTTAATGTGATGATTAAATGACTTGTTCTTCNNCTCATAAATGTATTCCTTTTCGAGTGTTTTTTCACTCATCCGGTGCTCAATACGGGTCAAAGTACATTTGCCATTCAGCGAGTTGACGATGGATACGATTAAGTCAGGATGCTCTGAGGCATTTTCAGCAAACTGAATTCTTAAGACATGAATTTTTCTAGTAAATATTTTGAAAGATGTAAAGAATAATAAAAATGCTATCAGACAAAAAAACAAACAACCATATACGGCAATGTTGAATGAAAATACACCGCAAGAAATACCCATAGCTAAAGCGGCAAACATAAAGATGATGTTTCTGGGTTGGAGCATGTTGGTACGAAACCGGATGATGGACATAATACCCAACATTCCCAAACCGCGTCCAATATTATCTCCAATAGCGATGGTCACCACCGTCGCAATGATGGAACCCAAGATCATGGATTGAATAAAATGACCGGGTGCAGCATTTTGCTTTGAAGTGAATTGATATGTAAAAGCAATGGCAGAGGAAAGAATAAAACTAGTAGCCAATGCATATAAGACCGGTAAGGCTGCAGGATTATCCGTATTTAAATCAGTAAGCGAGAAGTCAAACATTCTTTAAATTACATTGAAGCTTATCGAGATTTGCCAATTTTGGTTTAGACTTTTTATATCCTGATAAGTTTAATGACCAAATACATTTTTTTTATTCAAGCTCGATATTTCGGACTTTGAGGGTTAGGTATATGAGCGAATATACAGAAGCCCATGAAATATTTTCTAGAAAGACCTCCAGAATTCCTCATGTATTGACTTTTTTCAAATCATATAAGACTTTGAATTCAAATCAATATTGAACATTAAATTCAGGGTATAGGATCTAGCCCTGACATGAGATACATCCATCCTCCATAGAACATACCTGACCTTCAACGAATTGCGTAGATTCGTCAGACGCGTTCAACATCTTGTCCAATTCTTGACGGTGTGACTCGGCCGATTTGCTTGGGTTGATCATGTCTACATCATTCGGATTTGTCGCAACGNNCTGGGCGTTGCGTTGTCTAAAAATAGATTTAGACTTTGGCTTTGACAAATGTAAGCGCCACGGTCTGCTGCCATGTCGATAATACACTTTTGACTCAGCTCCCAAACAGTTTTGTAAATGGCTTTTAAATCGTCGGGGATGGCCTCTATCGTTTGGATCGAACCATTGTGGAGCATGAGAAGTTCTTTCATTTCCTGATTCCAAAGATTCCTTTGGACTAAGTCGGCTAACAAGTGTTTGTTGACCACAATAAACTCACCGCTTAAAGTTCTGCGGGGNNTCCCAATCCCACCGTCCCGAATCCGGAACTACATTCCATAAATCGAATTGGAAGAGGCCTTGGCTCATTGGCGAACCTTGGAAGGTTTCGTAAGATCCAAATTGTTTAGCTAACTCGCAACTTTCGCTAACTGCAGCATAGTAAATGGTCTCAAAAATTTCTTTGTTTAGTTTTCGAGCTTCATCACTGTCGAAAGGCATTTTCATCAGGATGAATGCGTCCGCAAGACCTTGAACGCCTATTCCAATTGGACGATGTCTGAAATTAGATCGTCGGGCTTCCTCAATAGGATAATAGTTGATGTCAATTATGCGATTGAGGTTGCGTGTGAGTACCCGAGTAACGTCTGCAAGTTTCTTATAATCAAATTTCTGATTTTTAACAAACTTGGGTAACGAAATGGAGGCTAAATTACATACTGCAACTTCATCAGGAGAAGTATATTCTATGATTTCAGTACATAAATTTGAAGAGCGGATGGTGCCTAGGTTTTTCTGATTGCTCTTTTGATTGCATGCATCCTTGTATAAGATATAAGGTGTGCNNTCATCCCCATAGACATCGCATAATCCATTTGCTTCATTTGGGCAAAAGAGCGACCAGTTTTTATCCTCCAGGACCCGTTGCATAAACAGGTCTGGAATCCACATGGCATAAAACAGGTCCCTGGCTCTCAATTCTTCCTTGCCATGATTTTTTTTGAGTTCAAGAAAATCTTCTATATCAGCATGCCAGGGCTCCAAATAAATCGCAAAAGCTCCTTTTCTCTTTCCTCCACCCTGATCCACATATCTGGCAGTATCATTGAAAACTCGCAACATGGGAATAATCCCGTTGGAAGCGCCTCCCGTTCCTTTAATGTAACTTCCTTTTGCTCGGATATTGTGGATGCTAAGACCAATGCCTCCTGCGGACTGCGAGATTTTTGCACAGCGACTCAAGGTTTCAAAGATGCCTGGAATGCTGTCGTCCACCATCGTTAGCAAAAAGCAAGAGGACAATTGAGGTTTTGGTGTACCGGCATTAAACAATGTAGGAGTTGCGTGAATAAACCATTTTTCTGACATCAGATGATAGGTTTCCACCGCGGCCTCTATGTTGTTGCCGTGGATTCCGATGGAGGCTCTCATGAGCAGATGTTGGGGACGTTCTACAACTTTCTTATCTGCTTTGAGCAGGTAAGACCGTTCCAGGGTTTTAAACCCGAAATAATCAAAATCGTAGTCGCGATCGTAAATTATAGCAGAATCCAATCGATCGGCATTTTGACGGATGACCTCTATGGTTTCATCGCTGATCAGACCTGCTTTATTATTTGTTACGGGATCAATGTAATGGTAAAGGATTTCCATCGTTTCAGAGAACGACTTCTTGGTATTTTTATGGAGGTTGGAAACGGCAATTCGGGCAGCCAAAATCGCATAATCTGGATGGATCGTTGCCAAAGTAGCTGCTGTTTCAGCCGCCAGGTTATCCAATTCGGAGGTTGTAACACCATCAAACAGTCCCAAGATTACCTTTTTGGCTATCTCTATAGGATCTACGAATTTGGCATCGAGGCCATAACAGAGTTTTTTTACCCTTGCTGTGATTTTGTCGAAACTGACACCTTCACGCTTTCCATTGCGTTTTAAAACTTGCATAGAACGGGTCTTAATGGTAAACTAAATGGGTTTAAAACATTACATTAAAAGTCTTCGTCAATGGTGAAAACCTTAGGAGCTGTGTTTTGGCCGACTCCAGCTTTTTTGTATTCAGATACCCGTTTTTCAAAGAAATTGGTTTTGCCTTGAACAGAAATCATTTCCATGAAAGGGAATGGATTCTGTGCATGGTATATTTTTGGATTGCCCAATGAGACCAGCAAGCGATCGGCAACAAACTCAATGTATTGGCACATGAGATCTGCGTTCATTCCGATTAATGCCACTGGAATAGCCTCAGTAATAAAATATTTTTCGATTTCGACCGCTTCGCG
>JRYJ01022200.1_pt1 | contig 10728 bp, 8 predicted proteins | sample 235371 | NCBI WGS metagenome assembly JRYJ01 (sample SAMN03074219, study PRJNA261477) | activated sludge metagenome | biome: Wastewater Treatment Plant; feature: Wastewater; material: Activated sludge; isolation source: activated biomass of a wastewater treatment plant treating hydrocarbon... ... | reverse complement strand
GCGGGCCGCCGCCCGGACCGGGGCCCGAGATGATGTCGGGCACGCCATCACCGGTGACGTCGCCGACCGCGATGGATGCGCCGCCGCGGAAATTGGAGTTGTACGCGATGAACTGAGTCGACATCGCGCCGGTCGCGCCGTCGAAGACGCGAATGACGGCGCCGCCGCCGACGTCGGGCGCGACGATGATCTCGGCCTTGCCATCGCCGTTGAGGTCCGCGGCCGCCAGCGTCACCCCCCCGCGAAACGCCGAGTCGAACGCCATGAATTGCCGCACGCGCTGGCCGGTCACCCCGTCGAACACGCGCACGTCCGGTCCGCCGCCTGGCCCCGGGCCGGTGACCACGTCGGGGACGCCGTCGCCGGTGACGTCGGCCATGGCCACGCGCACTCCGCCGGTGAAGGCGGCGTCGTACGGCATGAACTCCGATACGAGCGCCCCGGTATCGGCATTGAGCAGCTTGACGTGCGGGCCGCCGCCGACGCCGGCGCCGACCGCGAGCAGATTGGCCACGGCAGGGGCCGTGCGGTCTTCCAGCCGCGAAAGATTCAACCGCGCGATCTGCCGCCGCGACGACTGCCGCGTCCGATTGGCGTTCCGTTGACGTTGTTTGCTGAGAGTGTGCGACATGACCGCGTGCCCCCGTTCTCCGTTGCCCGCGTTCGATCACGGCGTCGAACCGGCATCCCTCGGGTTTGTCCCGGAGCCGCGAGGCGCGCTCACGGACTCCACATGCCAACCATTGGCATGCCATCGCTGACCGCGAACACGGCGATCTCCAGCGAGTAAATCGCCGGCGCGATCATTCACCGTGGCGCCGACAGCGCCTTTCGTTTGGGCGAAAGGGGGGTGCGAGCTACGTCATCAGCCTTTGCCGGACGGGAATTGACTCGATCGGGACGGGGAGATCCAGCCAGACGGGGAATCGCATCGGAGGGGCATCCATACCAAGGGTGGAGTCGATCCTCCGGGCGATGTTCGCTCAAATGTAGTTTGCGAATCGGATGAGTCAAGCCGATGATGCGAGATTTGGCGAATGCGCGGGCAAATCTCGGCGTGGATTGCCGGCGTGATATTATTGAAGGATGGATCACGCCGGTGCGAGCAACATATCGATATCGACTGATGCAAGGTTCGATCCACTAAAAACATGCGGCTGGAACGCCCAGCCTCGTTCACAACACGCCAAACGCACTGCTTCCGCGGGGGACGTCGCCCGAAACGCATGAAACAAGTTCTGAAAAAAATTGGCGATTGGCTGGCGCGTACGCTGGTCGTGCCGTGCGCCGTGGGGTATTGGTGCGCCCGCGTTCTTTTCGGATCGAACAAGGCGTTTCCCGGCTGGTCACAATTGATGAGCCTATTTCCAGGGCTGATCGGCATATACTTGCGGCGGGCCTTCTACTGGTGGGTCTTTCCGCGTTGCGACTCCGGCGCGGCGATTTGCTTCGGCACCGTCTTTTCGCACCCGACGTGCTCGATCGGCCGGAACGTGTACGTCGGCGTGTTCAGCTGTCTGGGCGACGTCACGCTGGAGGACGACGTTTTGGTCGGTTCACATGTGTCAATCATGAACGGCAGCGGTCAGCACGGCACGGCTCGGCTCGACGTGCCAATCCGCGAGCAGCCCGGCGTCTGGCCGCACATTACAATTGGTCGCGACACCTGGATTGGCGACCGCGCGATCGTCATGGCCAACGTCGGCCGACATTGCGTCATTGGCGCCGGGTCCGTGGTCACCAAACCGATTCCGGATTTCGCCGTCGCCGCGGGTTCACCGGCGAAGGTGATTCGGTATCGGACGGAATCCGGCGAACCGTCTTCAGTCGGGAACGCTGGCTGACCGCCGAGGCGCGGTCTGTGATCCATTGAAATAGGCGAATCCTCAGGAATAGTTCGGCGACAAGCGAGTCAGCGCACGGGACAAAAGGGAGCAACAAGATGAAGGTTCGACAGCGACCGGGAACATCTGTGCGGGATCGGCGCGAATCGGCTGTGTCCGGTCCGCAGGCCGGCGCTATTGCCGCCGCGCTAATGGACCGGATCCAAGCTCGAACGGCGCGCGTCGGCATCATCGGCCTCGGCTACGTCGGTCTGCCGTTGGCGCGAGCGTTTTCCGATCGGGGATTTCCGGTCCTCGGCTTCGACGTGGACAGCGCCAAGGTCGCCAAATTGCAATGGGGCGAAAGTTACATTGGCCATATTCCCTCGGAACACATTCGCGCGATGCGGGAGCGACGATTCGAAGCCACGGATTGCTTCGAGCGGTTGCGTGAGTGCGACGCCGTGATCGTCTGCGTGCCGACGCCGCTGACCGAGGCGCGCGAACCTGACCTCAAGTTTGTCATCAACTCCATGCGATCGATCAGCGAGCGCCTGCGAGAGGGGCAACTGATCGTGCTGGAGAGTACTACCTATCCCGGCACGACGCGTGACGTCGTGCTCCCGATCCTCTGCGAGAGTGGACTGAAGCCCGGGCGCGATTTCTTCCTGGCATTCAGCCCAGAGCGGGAAGATCCCGGCAACGCCAAACACACCGCCACCGCCATTCCGAAGGTCGTGGGCGGACTCGATGCGCCCAGCACGGACCTCGCCTGCGAGATGTACAGACAGGTCGTCGTCGACGTCGTGCGCGTGTCTTCGCCGGAAGTCGCTGAAGCGTGCAAGATCCTTGAAAACACCTATCGAGCCGTCAACATCGCGCTGGTCAATGAATTGAAGATGCTCTACGATCGGATGGGCATCGACGTCTGGGAGGTGATCGCGGCTGCGAAAACGAAGCCGTTCGGATTTCAGGCCTTTTACCCGGGTCCGGGACTCGGCGGGCACTGCATTCCGATTGATCCCTTTTACCTCACTTGGGTCGCGCGGAAATTCGGGCTCTGCACGCGGTTCATCGAATTAGCCGGTGAAATCAATTCGTCGATGCCGCATTACGTCGTCGGCCGCATTGCCGATGCTCTCAACGACTGCGGCAAACCAGTGCGCGGCAGCCGCATTGTCTTGCTTGGCATGGCATACAAGAAGGACGTCGACGATCCGAGAGAGTCACCCGGCTTCGAGTTAATGAAACTCCTATTGGAGAAAGGCGCCATCGTTACCTACAGCGATCCGCACATCCCGACGCTGCCGCCCATGCGACATTATTCACTGCCGGAAATGGCGAGTCAGCCGCTCACTCCCGAGTTCCTGAAATCGCAGGATTGCGCGGTTGTCGTGACCGACCATAGCGCTTTTCGCTGGCCCGAAATCGTGGCTCATTCCGATTTGATCGTCGATACGCGCAATGCGACACGCGCGGCGCCGAACGGATCGGCCAGAATCGTCCGCGCCTAATGGCCCCAGGGCGCCGAGCGCGTTCGAAGGTTGACGTTTCGAAATGTGCGGCATCGCCGGAGTTCTGTACGCCGATACCGATCGGCTGGTGGATCGCGCGGTCCTCCAGGCCATGGGCGATTCCATCGCTCATCGCGGCCCCGACGCCGAGGGCTACTGGATCGAGCCGGGCATCGGCCTGGTTCATCGGCGGCTGTCGATCATCGACCTGGCCGGCGGCGATCAGCCGATCGGCAATGAGGACGGGTCCGTCCAGGTCGTCTACAACGGCGAAATCTACAACTACCTCGAATTGCGCAAGGACCTGGAGAGCCGCGGGCATCAATTCCGCACCCGCAGCGACACGGAGGTCATCGTTCATCTTTACGAGGAGATGGGCGAGACTTTCGTGGACCGGCTGCGCGGCATGTTCGCGATTGCGCTATGGGACCAACGTCGCCGTCACCTCGTTCTGGCGCGGGATCGCGTCGGCATCAAACCGCTGTACTTCTACCGCGATTCTGAACGGCTCGTCTTTGGCTCGGAACTCAAGGCGATCCTGGCTCATCCGGGGATTGCACGTCAGATCGATCCCGCCGGGCTGGAAAACTACCTCGCGTTTGGCATGGTTCCCGGCGCGGGTTCGATCTTTCAGCGAATCCAGAAGTTGCCGCCGGCGCACGTGCTCGTCGCCAGCGCTTCCAATCTTCACCGCTCGCCGCGGCGCTACTGGCAGTTGCAATTTGAACCGGACGATCGAACGTCGGTCGAAGAATGGCTGGAGCGCATCGATTCGGCGATCGCCGAATCAGTCCGGCTGCACATGATCGCCGACGTGCCGGTCGGCGCGTTCCTCAGCGGTGGGCTCGATTCCAGCGCCGTCGTCGCGGTCAGCGCACCGATCTCAAGCCAGCCCTTACAAACTTTTTCGATCGGTTTCCGCGAAGAGCGATTCAGCGAGTTGCCGTATGCGCGCGCCGTCGCCGAGCAGTTTCAAACGAGACACGTGGAGGAAATCGTCACGCCCGATGCCGTCGCGCTGCTCGATGATCTGACTCGCTACTTCGATGAACCGTTTGCGGATTCTTCGGCCATTCCCACGTTCTACGTCGCTCGGCTGGCGCGACGGAACGTCAAGGTTGCGCTGTCGGGAGACGGCGGCGATGAAGCGTTCGGGGGTTATGCCCGGTACGGACACGACTTGCGCGAGGCGGCCGTGCGGCGCGTCTTGCCGCGTTGGTTGCGGCGACTGGTGCTCGGCCCCCTCGGCCGCCTCTGGCCCAAGACTGATTGGCTGCCGCGACAGTTACGCGCCAAGACCGCATTGACGAATCTCTCTCTCGACGCCGACGCGGCGTACGCCAACACGCTGTCGATTTGCCGGCCGCCGCTGCGTCGACGGCTCATCGCACCGGACATTGCGTCACAACTCAACGGGCACGATCCGGGCCGTTTGGTCCAAGAGCCATATACCACGGCGCCGCCCGACGATCCACTGGCCGGCATGATCGCCGCGGACATCGCCACCGTGCTGCCCGACGATTTCCTGGTGAAAGTCGATCGGGCGAGCATGGCGAACAGTCTGGAAGTGCGCCCCCCTCTGCTCGATCACCAACTGCTCGAATTGGCCGCCCGGATCCCGTCCCGATTCAAAATGCATGGCACGGAATCCAAGTGGATTCTGAAGCGGTGTTTCGAGCGCCGGCTGCCGGCCACATCGGTGGCGCGCCGCAAGCAGGGATTCGAAATTCCCATTGACGCATGGCTGCGCAGCCCTCTGCGCGGAATGTTCGAAGAAACTGTCCTGGCGTCGCGCTCCCCGGCGGCTGACCTGATCAATCCGATGNNCCGCGCTCACGTCGCCGGCGTCGGTCGGCACGGCAGCGTACTCTGGAGCCTGCTCGTCCTGGCACGGTGGGCGGAGCGCTATTTGGCGGCGACGCCGCCAGCGAAAGTTGGATGATCACGACATGACAGGGACGATCGATCCGAAACTGGAAGCGACGCGGCAGGCTCGGGCGAGTCGGGCGCCGCTGCTCGTTTTCGCGGACGATTGGGGCCGGCATCCTTCCAGTTGTCAACACCTGGTGCGCCGCCTGTTGCCGCGGCACGACGTGACGTGGGTCAACACGATCATGCGGCCGCCGCGACTCGACTGGGCAACGATCCGCCGAGGCTGGGAAAAGGCGCGCCAGTGGTTGTCCGCATCAAGTGATTCGGCAAATGGCTCTGCAGAACCAGCGCCAAAAGTTGTGAATCCGCGCATGTGGCCCTGGTTCTCGTCGCCGGCGCATCGGCGACTGAACCGCTGGATGCTCTCCCGGCAGCTCGAGCCTCTGGTCCGGCGAGCAAGCGCGCCGGCGATTGCCATCACCACGCTGCCGATCGCGGCGGATCTCATTGGAGCATTGCCCGTCCACCGGTGGGTGTACTATTGCGTGGACGACTTCACAATTTGGCCGGGACTCGACGGGCGAGCGCTGCAGATCATGGAAAAAGACCTCGTCGAGCGCGTCGACGAGATCATCGTCGTCAGTGAAACGCTGCGAGCCAAGATGGCTGAGATGGGGCGAACGGCACATGTGCTGACGCACGGTATCGACCTGCCATTCTGGTCTTGCGGTGACTCCGAGGCGCCCACCGCGATTGAGAGTTTGGAGAAGCCGCTCGCCGTCTTCTGGGGCGTCGTCGATCGGCGCATGAGCGTGGACATGATCCGGCGGTTGGCTCAGCAGCTCGAACGCGGCACGGTTGTCCTTGCGGGACCTGTGAACGATCCGGATCCGGAGCTTCTGAGAGTGCCGCGAGTGGTTTCGCTCGGTCCCCTGCCCTTCGAGCAGTTGCCGGCGCTGGCGCGCCAGGCAGCCGTGCTGATCATGCCATACGCTGATCTACCCGTGACCCGCGCGATTCAGCCGCTGAAACTCAAAGAGTATCTGGCGACGGGCCGACCGGTCGTGGTCGCGGATCTGCCGGCCACGCGCGAGTGGGGCGACTGCCTCGACCTTGCAAACGACCCCGATTCTTTCGCCGCCCTCGTCGATGCACGGATTCAAGCTGGATTGCCAGACGCGCAGCGAGCGGCACGGCGTCGACTGAGCCAGGAATCCTGGGACGCAAAGGCTCACGATTTCGAGAACTGGATTTGCGGCGATCCGACGCCCAGTCTACCGTGACTCGTCAACGAAATATCGTCCGAAGTCGGCACGGTTCGGCAGACGCTGTCGTTTTGGAGACGCGCGTCGTCACAGGAACTGGCGGCGGTCCGGACAAGACGATCCTGAATTCTCCGCGATTCTTGTGGTCAGCGGGATATCGCACGATCTGCGCGTACATGCATCCGCCGAGCGACCCCGGCTTTGAAGCCCTGAAACAGAAAGCCGCCGCGGCGCAAGCGCCGCTCGTCTCCATCCCGGATCGCGGCCCCTGGGACTGGCGCGTCGTGACGCAATACCTGGCGTTGTGCCGGCGCGAGCGGGTCGCCATCTGGCACGGGCACGACTACAAGAGCAACGCGCTCGGGTTGCTTCTGCGACGCTTTTGGCCGATGCGATTGGTGACGACCGTTCACGGCTGGGGCGTGAAGCAGAGACGGACGCCATTCTATTATTGGATCGACGAGCTCTGTCTGCCTCGGTACGAATCCGTGATCTGCGTCAGCGAAGACCTCTTCGCTCGTGTTCTTCAAGTCGGCGTCGAGCCGGACCGCTCGATCCTGATTGAGAATGCCATCGATGTGGAACAGTATGTTCGTCGATCCGCACCGTCTGATACGAAGTCTGCGCTCGGCATCACTCCGCAACGACTGGTTATCGGAGCAGTCGGCCGATTGTCGCCGGAGAAAGGCTACGACGTCCTCTTGCGAGCAGCGCAAGCGCTCGTGCAGCGCGGGTACGACCTACAAGTCGTAATTGCTGGCGGGGGCGATGCCGACTCAGAGCTGCGGCAACTAACGAGAGACCTCAATCTTGACGCCAGAGTTCAGTTGTTGGGATACCAAGCCGAGACGCGGAACCTATACGAAGCGATGGATGTATACGTGCTGAGCAGCCATCGCGAAGGGTTGCCCAATGTGGTCCTCGAAGCCATGGCCATGGAAGTTCCGGTCGTGGCCACGCGGATTGCCGGCGTTCCGCGCCTGATTTCCCACGGCGTCAATGGCCTGCTCGTGTCGCCCGGCTCGGTCGATGAACTCGCCGCGGCCATTCGCCGACTGGCGGATAATCCCGCAGAACGCGCCCGGTTTGCCGCCGCCGGTCGCCGGACGGTCGTCGAGCGCTACAGCTTCGCCGTTCGCATGCAGAAAATCTGCGAGATCTACGATCGTCTGCTGAACCGCGCCCCTGCGCCGACCCAAAACGGCTTGGCGAATCCAACGCCGGCGCGGTAAGACATCTTGATGAAGTGCGTTGTCACCGGCGCCGCGGGCTTCATCGGGTCGCATTTGTGCGAACGGTTGCTCGCACTCGGACACGAGGTCCACGGCGTCGATGCGTTCATTCCCTACTATTCGCCGGACGTCAAGAAGCACAATCTCACGACGGCCCAGGCGAATCCGCGCTTTCACTTCCACGCCATCGATCTCCGCCGCGATCCGCTCACGCCCGTCCTGCGCGGCGCCGAAATCGTCTTTCATCTCGCCGCCATGCCCGGTCTGACCCGAAGCTGGCACGATTTTGACCTCTACGAAAGCTGCAACGTCACAGCCACGCAGCGGCTGCTCGAAGCGCTCCGCCAGTGCGATCCGCGGCCGCGGAAGCTCGTGCATGCGTCCACGTCGTCGGTTTACGGCCGCACCGCCAACGGCAATGAGGACCAGCCGACGCGACCCATATCGCCCTATGGCGTGACGAAGCTTGCGGCCGAGAACCTCGTCCTGGCATACGCCGATGCCTTCGGTTTGCCAGTCGTGATTCTTCGCTATTTCTCGGTCTACGGTCCGCGGCAGCGGCCCGACATGGGTTATCATCAGTTCATCGAGGCAATGTTGACCGGTCGGCCAATAGTGGTCACCGGTGATGGACACCAGGTGCGCGGCAACACGTTTATCGCGGACTGCGTCGGCGCGACGATCGCCGCGGCCGACGCTCCGAACGGATCGATCTACAACGTCGGCGGCGGCGAGTCCGCCAGCGTTTGGGACATCCTTCGCCGGCTCGAAAAACTCGCCGGGCGGCCCGCCAATGTGCAATTGGCGCCCGCGCGCCCGGGAGATCAACGACATACGCTAGCCGACTCGACCAGGCTGGCCCGGGACCTCGGCTGGAAAGCGGCCACCTCGTTGGACGACGGCCTCGCCCAACAATGGCAATGGCAGGCGGAGGTTCTTCGCACCGGCTCCGCGTCGCCGAGCCATTCTCCGACTTCGTAACATCCCGGGATGAGCATCGCTCCATNNCCATTACCGACGATCGTCATCGATTGCAAATCGGATTCTCAGAATCAGCCACTCACTGTCGGTTTACCCTTTCCTCGCGGCGCGCTTCGCGAGCCGATCACAATTCAGCTTGTCGATGACTGCGGCATCGAGCAACCGATTCAGACCGCGGTTCTCGCTCGCTGGCCCGACGGCAGCGTGCGATGGCTTCTGCTCGATACTCGATCCGGCATCCTCAGCGCTGGCACACATGTCTGGCAGCTTCGTCCGGGCGACAAGCGCGATTCGCCATCGCAATCCACGCTCGACGTCGCATCCGAGCCCGACCGTTTTTTCATCTCAACGGGCGTTGCGACCTTTCAGATCCAGCGCAGCGCGACGCAACCGATTCTGACGGCAGCGCTCGGCGAGCAGCGCTCCGCTGAACTCACCCTCGCATGGACTGATGCGGCCGGGAGGAACGCGCGTCTACATTGGAGTGATTCGGCGGTCGAAAGCGCCGGTCCCGTCCGCGCGACGATTTGCCTGCGCGGGGAGTTCGCCGCGACACAGCGGTGCCGGGTTGTCGCGCGATTCTGTTTTTTCGCCGGCACTGGCCTCATCCGCTGCCGCGTGACTGTTCACAATCCGCGGCGAGCGCGACATCGAGGAAATCTCTGGGATCTTGGCGATCCCGGCTCAATCCTGTTTCGCGATCTGTCGCTCGAGCTGAAGTTGAGCCACCCGGCTCAATCACGGCTCCGCTGGTCAGCCGAGCCGGGACAGCCGTTTCGGGAATCACAGGCCGATGAATTTGAGGTTTATCAGGATTCCAGCGGCGGCGAAAACTGGCGGAGCCGCAATCACGTCAATCGGCGCGGCGAAGTGCCGCTTCGGTTCCAAGGCTATCGTCTCCGAGTCGGCGACAATGAAATCGCGGGACGCCGTGCGAATCCCGTCGTGCGCCTGATTGGGCCGGATCTATCTGTGGCCGCCGCGCTGCCGGAGTTTTGGCAGCAGTTCCCTAAGGCGATCGACGCCGGCAGCGGCGTTCTTCGCATTCGCTTGTTTCCGCNNTCTGGTTGGAGGTCGCCCGTCCGGACGTGGCCGACGATCGACTCGATTGGGTTCACCGCCCGGCGATCGCCCGCGCCGAGCCAGATGGGTATGCCACCTCCGGCGCGTTTCTCGATCTGTTGCCCTGCCCGACCGTTTCCGGCGATCGCTTCGAGACCTATCTCCAGAAAGTGATCGAAGGTCCAAACAGCTTGTTTTCCAAGCGCGAGGTCATCGACGAATACGGCTGGCGGAACTACGGAGACGTCTACGCCGACCACGAAAACGCCTACTATCCCGGCCAAAAGCCGGTGATCTCGCATTACAACAATCAATTCGATTCGATTCTCGGCGCGCTGATCCAGTTCGCCCGGACGGGAGATCGCCGCTGGCGCGACCTCGCCGATCCACTGGCCCGGCACGTCATCGACATCGACATCTATCACACGGAAGCCGATCGTGCCGCATACCGCGGCGGACTGTTCTGGATGACGGACCATTATCTCGACGCGGCGACGAGCACGCACCGCACCTTTTCGCGCGCCAATCGGAAGCCGGGGCGATCGTACGGCGGCGGGCCCGGCGCGGAGCACAACTTCACCACCGGACTGCTTTACTACCACTACATGACCGGCGACCCGCTGGCGCGCGAGGCTGTCATCAGCCTGGCCGAGTGGGTCATCCGAATGGACGATGGTCGGCTTTCTCGATGGCGGTGGCTCGATGACGGTCCCACCGGACTGGCAAGCATGACCGGCAACCCGGACTACCACGGACCGGGACGCGGCGCCGGGCTCTCCATAAACGCCGTGCTCGACGGCTGGCTGCTCACCGGCGAAAGTCGCTTCATCCATTTTGCGGAAATGCTCATCCGTCGCTGTATCCATCCCCGCGACAATCTGGAAAAACGCGATCTTCTTAACGGCGAGCAGCGCTGGTCAGTGACAATCTTCCTCACGTCGATAGCGCGGTACTTGCGGCTCAAGGCCGAGGCGGGCGC
>JRYJ01002263.1_pt1 | contig 10733 bp, 9 predicted proteins | sample 235371 | NCBI WGS metagenome assembly JRYJ01 (sample SAMN03074219, study PRJNA261477) | activated sludge metagenome | biome: Wastewater Treatment Plant; feature: Wastewater; material: Activated sludge; isolation source: activated biomass of a wastewater treatment plant treating hydrocarbon... ... | reverse complement strand
GCGGCCCGATCATTGTCGGAAGCGAAGGCGGCCAACGGCGGCCGCCGCCACGATTCGGCGTCCGCCGCGAGGGTGAACCAGCGATCCTCCGGCGCCCGCACCACGGAGACCAAGGGCCCGGGAAGCCAGCCGCGACCCTGGGGGCCGAGCAGGCGATTGTAACTGCCGAAATCGACGTTCGGCCCGAGTCCGATGACCAATCCTCCGCCGCGCTGCAAGTGCGCATCGAGCCGTGCAATCTCTCGTTCGCTCAGCCGCGGCACGTCGCAGAGAAACACGGCATCAAACGGTTCGAGATTGCCGGCGCCGGGATCGGCGAATTGAGCCAGGTCGAAGGTAGTCGGGCGCGCGGGCACGAGCGGCCGGGGAGCGTCGTCGCCGAACGGATTCAGCGCATCCGCCAGCCAGCTCGCCGCCTGCGCACGTCGATCCGCCGACAGTTTCCCGTTGACCAGCGCGACCGGAAGGCGGTCTCGGACATGAACAATCAGCGCGCGGGAGTTGTCGGCGTCCAGCGCGTCGTCCGGAAGGCGGACGCGGAACAGGAAATCGCCGGGCGTTGCGACCTGCAGCGGGAATCCGACCGTCGCCGTGCCGACAGCGGGAACGGCAATCGTCTCCTGCTGGACCACGACGGGCTCTTCGGCGCCCCGGGCTACGGACAATTCGACCCGGATGCCGGTGCGTGGCCGGGCCGAGGCATTGCGGATCGTCGCCGAGAGCGCATTCGGCAGGCCGACGACAGCCACCGGATCGCTCATGGTCACGTCGGTCACGGCGAGGTTATCCAGGTCGTCGCGGCCGACGTCGAGGACGACGACCTGCGCCGCCGCCAGCAACCGCGACCACGGTTCGGTCCAGGCGCCGGCGGGCGAAGCGGGCGGCTGCCAGGTGCCGCGCTGCAGATCGCTGACGACGTACACTTCGCGCTGGGAAAACTTGCCGGGGGACTTCCGGATCAGTTCCTCGGCCAGGAGGAGCGCGCCATTCAGGTCGGCAGCGCCGTGGGAGCAGTGGAGTTCCTCGATCGCCTCGGCGACCTTGGCGGCATCATCGGCCGGCCCGGGCACGATCGCGCGGGCGGATCCGGACATCACAATGACGCTGAAGGCGTCGCCGCCGGCGGAAGAACGGACAAGATTGGCCGCCAGCCGCTGACCGCGCTCAAAGGCCGACGCTCCGCCGTCCCGCGCGGCCATACTCAGAGAGGCGTCGAGGACGAGAACCTTGTGCGTCCTGCCGGCCGGGGCCGCGCGCGCGCCGCTCGGCCACCAGCGCTGCCACAGCGACTCGGCCCACGGCGTCACCGCCGCGATTGCCAGCCCGAGCAACACGAGCACGGCCGAACGCAATGCCAAAAGCAGCCATTGCTCGAGGCGCAGTCGGCGGACGTTCTGACGCTGAGCCGCCAACAAAAACCGCATCGCCGCCCAATCGACGGTCCGATGCCGCCGGCGATTGAGCAAATGGATGATGACCGGGATCGACGCCGCCGCCGCCAGTGTCAATCCCGCGGCCAGCGGAGTCGTGAACAGGACGGCTACCATCGGACTCCGCCTGACTGCATTATCTCCACGCCCCGTGGACCTCCGTGGTGACAGTGCCTCTCCACAGGAGGCGCGGCGACCACCCTATCGCTTCATCCTAGCCATTCGATGAGCCAGGTACCGCGCCAGTGCGAGGCCCAGGTTGTCGTCCGTGAAGATCGGAACGAAGTCGATGGCCAGATCGCGACATCCTCGGCCGAGTTCGCGGGTGAACCGTTCCACTTCGGCCAAATAGCCGGCCCGCAGCCCGCGCGGATCGGTCAGGATCTCCGATGGGAGTTCGAGTCCGCGAAAGAGCGTCGGCTCATCGAATGGAAAATCGCGCTCGGCGGCGTCGAGCACGTGGAAAACGATGACGTCGTGACCGTTGAAGCGCCAATGGCGCAGTCCCGCCAGGATCGCGTCGGGCTCATCGAAGAGATCGCTGAACAGGAGCATCAGGCCGCGACGGTGAATGCGTCCGGCCAGCTCGTGCAGCACCGGTCCGATGCGCGTCGGCGCCGCCGATGTGCCCGCCTCGAGTGCGCGAACGATGTCCTTGAGGTGCGGCGGCTGGCTCGACGGTCGCAATAGCGCCTGGATCCGCGCATCGAACACCGCCAGGCCGACGCTGTCCGATTGGCGCAGAATCAGCGCCGCCAGGCTGGCTGCCGCCGTGCAGGCGTAATCGTACTTCGTCAACGCGCCGCTGCCGTAGGCCATCGATTGGCTGGCGTCCACGAGCAACCAGGCGGCGAAATCGGTTTCCTGCTCGTACTGCTTCAGATAGTAGCGCTCGGTCCGGCCGTAGACTTTCCAATCGAGGTGGCGCAGGTCGTCGCCGGGCGTGTATTCACGATGCTGGGCGAACTCGACGGCGAAGCCATGCCGGGCGCTGTGGTGCTGACCCGCGAGATAGCCGTCAACCACCGCCCGGGCTCGCAACTCCAGACCGTGGATCCGAGCGACGACGGCGGGATTCAGAAAGTCGGTTGCGACCGGCATTAGGCTCATGTTACCGGAAGTGACGGCGGCGCGCTCGACCGCGCCGCGCTCGGTTGCGCCGCGCTCGGCTGCGCCGCGCGGCTAACTGGACTCGCGGGGGATCTTCTCGCAGAGTCGCCGGACGATTTCGTCAGCGTTCACGCCATCCGCTTCGGCGTTGAAATTGGTCAGGATGCGGTGGCGGAGCACCGGCGCGGCGGCGGCGCGGATGTCCTCGGCGGCGACGTACGGCCGACCGTGCATCACGGCTCGGGCCTTGGCCGCCAGAACGAGATACTGGCTGGCGCGCGGACCCGCGCCCCAGGTGACATAGTTCCGGACAAACTCCGGAGCGTCGGCCTCGGCCGGACGCGTCGAGCGCGACAGCTTCAGGGCGTACCGAATCAGGTATGGCGCGATCGGCACCCGGAGCACCAAGTCCTGCATGGTGGTCAGTTCTTCCGCCGCAACGACGCGGGATACGGTCGGCGCCGCCCCGGCCGTGGTGCTCTCCACGATCGCATACTCGTCATCCTCGCTCGGATAATCGACGCGGATCTGCAACATGAAGCGATCGAGCTGCGCCTCGGGCAGCGGATANNTGCGTCTTCGGCGGCGTGCGGTTGATCTCATCGGCGAGCACCACGTTGGCGAAGAGCGGTCCGTGGACGAATCGAAACGCGCGCTGGCCGGTAGTCCGATCCTCCTGCAAAACCTCCGTTCCGGTGATATCGGACGGCATGAGATCCGGTGTGAACTGCACGCGGCTGAACGTGAGATTCATGGCGTCGGCAAGCGTGCGGATCATGAGCGTTTTGGCGAGGCCCGGCACCCCGACGAGCAGCGCGTGGCCGCGAGCCAAGATCGTCATCACGACCTGCTCGAGGACGTCCGTCTGCCCGACAATGACGCGGCGGCATTCCGCCAGGAGACGGCGGCAGCCGTCGCGCAGCCGCTCGATGCCGGCAAGGTCGGACTCGGCATCGGCCATGAGCACTTGCGCGGCGACGGCCTCGGCGCTCAGCCACTCCCCGCAACCGCACAGTCGTTTTCCGCCCGCCGGTACCAGGGCCGTCTGCCCACAATTGACGCATTGCACTTCGATCATGGCGACCCTCTGCGTTTTCGATGGACCCGATCTGGCGAGCGTGGAGTGTCAGCGATCGTGGGATTCCAGGACGAACAGCCGATCGGCCCCGGCGATGATCAGCCGGCCGTCGCCGAGGATCAAATGGCCGCCGGGCGCCGAGCGCAGCACCGCCGGGGCGAAGACCGGCGTCCCGTCCGTGCGCGTGATGAAGATACCGGCGGCGCGCGTCGGCCAGTACACGCGGTTTCCGAAGATCAGTCCGCGGCCAAAGGGCGCCGCGGCTTCCGCCCCGAATGTCGCGTAACCCCAGCCGGGAATGATCGCGCCGTGGGCCGCGTCGAGAGCCAGGACGCCGGCCGTCATGCCGCCCGTCTGCACGATCAGCCGGCCATCAGCGACGCCGAGCAGATGCGTCGTCTCGAACGGCCCCGCTTCCCAAAGCGGCGCTCCGGTCATGGCATCCAGCGCCAGGATGCGATCGGACTCGACGGGCGCGATGAACACCCGGCCGCCGCCCAGCGCACAGGTCTCCCAGTCGCGCGGCGACGGATCGCCGACACGCGCTCCTGGATCGCGGGCCGGATACCGGACAGCCCACGCGGGATTTCCGCTGGCGGCGTCCAGCGCGATGAGTCCGCCGGCGTGCGGACCGCAGACGACAAGCGAATCCGCCGCGGACAATTTCAAATGTCGGGTGCGCTCGGCCGTTTCGGCGCCCGCTTCGAACACGTCGCGCTGCCAGAGCATCTTCGGCGCAGACCCAGTCGGATCAAGACAGGCGACGCTCGTCAGCGCGCGATTGCCCTCGATGCGCGTCGCGGCGACGAACAGCCGACCGTTGAATGCGAGCGGAGCCGATTCGAACACCGGATCGTTCCCGCCCTCGGCCCGGGCCGCGGGAAGCACCCAGCGCAGCCGCAGTTTCTCCGCGGCATTCGGCCGAAACTGCAATGCCACGATGTAGCTTTCGGAATCGCGGAGATCGGCGCGGATTCGCGGCTGGCCCATGCGCGCGTAAATTGAGTCGCCGATCACCGTCAACGGATAGCGGACATCGGTCGCCGAGGGCAGCGTGAGATCGAGCGGCGGAAGGACGCCGACCGCGGTTCGGAGATCGAATTCCGCGACGATTCGGCCCGTGGCCAATTCGTAGGCCGTGATGCGCCGAGCATCCGCGACCAAGACGTGCCCGGTAACAATCGCCGGCACAAAGGCCAATGACGAGGGGCGCTCCAGCGGTCGCTGCACGACCTGCCCCGGCGGCGCGGGCGTCGCCTGCCGCAACAGGATCGGCGGGTACGGCGGCATGGCGGCGAAGTCGATCTGCGCTTCCGTTTCGGTGGGCGGCGGAGATGGACCCCGCACGATGCGCACCGCAGGGTCACGCTGGAGTTCATCGAGGATTGCTGCAAGGCGCCCCGATCGGCCGGCCAGATGACCCTCCGCGTTCGGAAAGCGCCGAGCGAACTCTGCGACGTCGTCCGAGCAAGGCTCGCCGGCCAGCAGCCGCGCGACCAGCACCTTGGCCGCCGGTAGCGCCGGATCGCCGGTCGGCGACGGGAATCGCAAGTCGCCGGAATCTTCGGACGGGATCAGCAACGACCAGTAACGGATGGCGGCGGTCAGGTCGCCGCGTTCACAGGCGAGGTCGCCCAGCCAATGCAAGGCGACCTCCGCCGGTCGAGACGCGAACCATCGCTGGACAAGCTGCTCCAGCAACCGCGGATCGCGGGCGGCCACGCCTTCGTCCAACCGCGCGCGGGCGGCGGCGTCGATCCGGTCTCGAAACAAGGGCAGTAAGTTCAGCGACCGCGCGATCCGCCGGTGGACCAGCCAGCGCGCCGGCAGCAGATGCATGGCGTTTCGATCGGCCGGGACCAGATCGTCCGCATTCTCGTCGAGAATGCGGAGGTAGAGGTCCAGCGCAGCCGGAGCACGGCCGGTCGATTCCAGTTCTGCCGCTTCTACAAATCGCTGCAGGGCGGATCGACTTTCGCCGCCGAACCGGACGCCGTCAGCCAGCACGACTCCGGGCGTTGAGCCGACCAGCGCGACAGCCAGCGAAACAGAAACCCGCAGCCGCGATGCCATGCTGCCATCTTCGCAATCGCGGCGACCGGGTTCAATGGGCCACGGGATGGAGCGAGGTTAGGCTTTCCGAGCGGATTGTTGCAGGAGCCAACCGATCAGGAAGACGCCGCCGCCAGCCAGCAGGATCGACAGCATGACGCCCTCGGAAACGACGTCGCGCTGAACGATGTTGCCGACAACGCCGGCCGGCGCGATCAACAATCCGAGCAACTGGAGGAATCGACCGATCGAGTACATGGTGGTGAGCTCGAACCGCTTCTGGCTCCGTTGAGAAATTGCTGGCGAGCGATTCTCACTTTCTAGAATCGGCGTGCCAATTCGGCGCGGGCGCCTCGCGGCGATGGGCGGGATGCACGGAAGTTCGCGGCTGGCACATCGGTTGCACCGGGAAAGCTCGCTCGGCGCTTGACGGCAGGGGGCTGACACCTAAATCTATTGCAAGCTCGCCGACCGCTTGCGTCATCCGCGGCGCCTTGGTGTCGCGGCCGATGGTCGTCATCCCTGAAAGGACGGGAGAAGTCGCGCATGCTCAGAGCAACCCAGCCGACACTGCTCGGCCGGCGATGGGGNNTGGTTGTACGCGGGACGGTTACGACGCTTCCATTCATTATCCAGTGAGAACGGATTGGCTGGTGAACGTCGGGACGTTTGAGGTTCAGCCGAGCCGGTTCACGCTGCCCGGCATTCTGCCGCTCGACCGGCTGCGGGACACGCTGAAGCTGCTGCCGCTCGACATGCCGGCCGATCAGGTCAGGGCTCGCGCGGATGAACTGATTCGTAAGCACGAGACGACGCCGGATCTCGTGGCTTTGCGTTCCTACGTCGGCGTCGGCAAAATGATTCGCGATCCGCAGACGCTCCCAGCCGACGTCCGCGCGGCTTACGCCCAGCATCTCGAAGCGATGTTCGGCACGCCCGCCCAGCCGAAGGTCAGCGGGCTCAACGCCGATGCACTCAAAGCGCTCGACGAGAGTCTCACGCCCGACGCCGTGATCGCGACGCTCGGGCTGCAACCCGACAAACTCGCGCACGGCAGCCGCGTCTACCGGGATCAGTGCCTGCATTGTCACGGGATGGACGGCAACGGCCGCGGACCGACGGGCTATTGGGTCAATCCGCCGCCGCGCGACTACCGACAGGGGATATTCAAATTCACGTCGTCATCCCAGGACGAGAAAGTCCGCAAGCCGCGGCGCGAAGACATCATGCACGTCATCACGACGGGGATCGAGGGGTCATCGATGCCGTCGTTCGGACTCCTCCCGCTGGCGGACCGCGAAGCGCTGGTCAGCTACGTCATCCATCTGAGTTTGCGCGGCGAAGCCGAGTATCGGACGATGCTCGATCAGCTGTCCGACGATTCGCACAAGATCGTCATGACCGTGCGCGAGGACGGCGTGCAGAACCCGACAGTGAAAGACGCGCTGGAGGACAACTTGGCGCTGGCCGCGAGTCGCTGGTTCGCCGCCCAGCAGCCGGGCGCGGCCATTCAGCCGTCGGAATACCCGTACCCATTCGATGAAGCGGCGTTTCTCCAGTCGGCGGCGCGCGGCGCCAAGGTGTTCCTCGGCGCCGGTGGATGCATCGCCTGCCACCAGAACTACGGCCGTGAATCGAACCTGACGTACGACGCCTGGGCGACCATCGTCCGCGGGCGGAATCTTTACGACGGAGTCTACCGCGGCGGTCGCCGGCCGATCGACCTCTTCTACCGCATTCACTCCGGCATCAACGGCGCCGGCATGACCGNNGTCTCAGATCAAGCCGGATGACATCGGCGTGACGCCCGAGCAGTTCGAGAAAATCGACCCACTGTGGGACCTCGTCAATTTCCTGCGAGCGCTGGGCTACGTTGACCTGCGAGCCCGTTTGCGCGATGAGTTCCAGATCAAGTTGCCGGAGTAGCCCCTCTGACGCCTGAGAGATGATCCCCATGCCTAAATTCTGGCCGCTGTTGTTCGGCGTCGTCCTGCTCGCCTGCTTCGTGCTCACGGCGGTGTCGCCGCTGTTCGGCTGGTGGATGCCGGTCGGCGTGGCGTCGTACAGCGGCGAGGTCGATCGGCTCTTCTACGTCATTCTCGGCGTGACGGCGTTTTTCTTCGTCCTGACCGAAGGCATCCTGGTCTACAACATGTTTCGCTTCACCGCTCAGCCAGGCGGGCGCAGCGACTTCTCGCACGGGCACCATNNATCGAGCAGTTCGACGCGGGCAAAGGCGAGGATTACTTGCAGATGGAAGTCGTCACGCGGCAATGGGAATACCGCGTGCGCTACCCCAGCCCCGAGCGACTGGAGAGTTGGAAGGACAAGACACTGGCCAAGGCGGATTTTGAAAATCGCCTGCCGCCGCGCCTCGACGACATTCACGTCGTCAACAACGTGCATACCTGGAAGGGTCAGAAGGTCATCGTCTACCTCAAGACCCGGGACGTGAATCACGCCTTCTTCGTGCCGGCGCTGCGGGTCAAGCAGGATGCCACTTCGGGCCGGACGATCCCGCTCTGGTTTGAAGCGACCGAATCAAACGTTCGGCACGATCCGCAGACGAACACGTGGCAACTCGGCTGGAAGCGCGACGGGAGCGGCCAGTACGTGCAAGATCGGGAGTACGACTGGGACCTGGTCTGCACGCATTACTGCGGGTCCCGGCATTCTCTGATGCGCGGCAAACTGTACGTTCACCCGACGCGGGACGACTTCATGGCCTGGCTGAAGAACGAACAGAAAAACAACCAGCGAACGCAGCCGGAGAAAGGCGGCGATCAAGCCGCCGCAGCGAACTGAATCGCCGCCCGACGGAAAACGCACCGTCCATTTTTCGGGGATGAACGCATGAGCGCCAGCACCAGCCACGGTCACCACACCGAACTGGGATTCGTCAGCAAATACATCTTCTCGACCGATCACAAGATCATCGGGATTCAGTTCCTGATTTCGTCGATCATCTTCCTGTTTCTCGGCGGGCTGCTGGCGCTCGGCGTTCGGGCGCAGCTCGGCTGGCCGCACGCCGAGATTCCCATCATCGGCAAGATGCTCTGGCCGGACAGCGCCGGCCACCGCATGCCGCCCGACTTTTACAACATGCTCTTCAGCATGCACGCCACGGTCATGATTTTCTTCGTGATCATTCCGTGGCTGACCGGCGCGTTCGGGAACTTCCTGATTCCGTTGATGATCGGCGCGCCGGACATGGCGTTTCCCCGATTGAACATGATGTCGTACTGGATGATGTGGCCCGCCTTCATCCTGATGCTGTTGAGTTTCACCGTCTTCGGCGGAGCGGCGTCGAACGGCTGGACGAGCTATCCGATCATTGCCAGCGCGTCGATGCCCGCCGGCGACGGCGTTGCGTCGCCAGCCAACATGGGCTCTGGCTGGGGCCAGACGCTGTGGCTCATGGCGCTGTTGTGCGTCGGCGTCTCCTCCATGATGGGATCGGTCAACTACATCACGACCATCATCAACATGCGCGCTCCGGGCATGACGCTGTTTCGCATGCCGATGACCGTATGGGCGCTGTTCATCACGGCGATTCTCCAGGCAGTCGCCCTGCCGGTGCTGACAGTCGCGCTGATTCTGCAACTGCTGGACAAGACGCTCGGGACGACGTTCTTCCTGCCCCCGGCTGGAGCCGTGTTCGGCAATCTCAGCACCGGTCCTGGCGGCGGACAGCCGCTGTTGTGGCAGCACTTGTTCTGGTTCTACTCGCACCCGGCCGTCTACATCATGATCCTGCCGGCAATGGGCATGGTCTCCGACATCATCGTGGCCTTTGCCCGCAAGCCGCTCTTCGGCTACCGGCCGATGGTGTACGCCATCGCCGGCATCGCGGGGCTTGGTTTCATCGTCTGGGGCCATCACATGTTCCAGACCGGCATGGATCCGCGGCTCGGCACCGGTTTCATGCTGGCGACGATCATGATCGCGCTGCCCTCGGCCGTGAAGACGTTCAACTGGCTGGGCACGACGTGGAAATCGCAGATGCAATTCACGACGCCGATGCTCAACGCCCTGGCGTTCGTGTCGATGTTCATCATCGGCGGCTTGTCGGGCATCTTTATGGCGGCGACGCCGGTGGACATGTACATCCACAACACGTATTTCATCGTCGCGCACATCCACTACGTGTTGTTCATGTCCACGGTCTTCGGGTTGTTCGCGGCGGTGTATTACTGGTTCCCGAAGATGTTCGGCCGGATGATGAATGATTACTGGGGCAAGATTCATTTCGCCCTGACGTTCATCTTTGCGAACTTCACGTTTTATCCGATGCACATTCTGGGCATTCGCAGCGCGCCGCGGCGGTACTTCGACATGACCGGCGGGTATCTCGACGCCGTGCAGCCGCTCAACGAGTTCATCAGCGTCAGCGCCATCGTGATGGGCTTGGCGCAGTTCATTTTCGTGGCGAATTTCGTGTACAGCCTGTTCTGGGGGCCGAAGGCGAGCCGCAATCCGTGGCACGCGAATTCGCTGGAATGGGGCACGCCGTCGCCGCCGGGCCACGGCAACTTCGAGCAGACGCCGATCGTCGTCCGCGGCCCGTACGAATACGGCGATCCCGAACACCCGGATCGCGACTTCGCCCCGCAGGCGCCGAACATCGAACACGCGCCCGAGACCCGACCGGCTCACGCATGAGGCCGCGGAGCGTCGGTTCGGGCGTGTCGCGCTCGGCTCGCCGCGATCGCCTCGCGGCTAACTGAACATGACGGATGTGACTGCGAAACTCTGGTCTCCGCCGCGCTGGCTCCAAGTCTGGGCCGGCGTCACGCTGGCGCTGCTTTTTGCACTGCTGGCCCTCGGCGCGTTTGTCACCAGCTTTCGCGCCGGCATGGCCGATCCCGTTTGGCCGACGCGACCGTGGCATCTCGCCTTGGTCAGTTGGTCCGAACAGGAACCGGGGTTCCTGATCGAACATTCGCACCGGCTACTAGGTTTTCTCGTTGGCGGAATGGTGTCGATCCTGGCGATCGGCGTCTGGCTGACGGAGCGCCGGCCGGTCTTGCGCTGGGGCGGATTCGCGGCCCTGCTCGGACTGC
>JRYJ01000674.1_pt1 | contig 10735 bp, 12 predicted proteins | sample 235371 | NCBI WGS metagenome assembly JRYJ01 (sample SAMN03074219, study PRJNA261477) | activated sludge metagenome | biome: Wastewater Treatment Plant; feature: Wastewater; material: Activated sludge; isolation source: activated biomass of a wastewater treatment plant treating hydrocarbon... ... | reverse complement strand
GTCCGCCAGCGTGCGATCCAGCCGCGGATCCAGGCCGATGATGGGGAGGGTCCCGTCCGGCGCCAGGTATTGCCGGGTGATCGTACGGCCCAGGGCCTGGCGTACCACTTCGGTGAGGATCTCCGGGTCCTTCGTGGACACCGCGTGGTCGGCAATCGTTTCCAAAATGGTACGCATGTCGCGAATAGGCACCCCTTCGCGCAACAGATGCGAAAGAATGCGCACGAGCGTCCCCAGCGGAATCATGCCGGGAATGACTTCCTCGACCAGCTTGGGATGCACCTTGGCAAGTTGATCCAACAACCCCTGCACTTCCTGCCGTCCCAAGAGTTCGTGGGCGTGCCGCTTGATGAGTTCCGAGAGATGTGTGGCGATCGCGGCCCCGGGATCCACCACGGTATACCCGGCCATCTGCGCCTGCTCCCGCGCCGCTTCAGGAACCCAGAGCGCCGGGAGGCCGAACGCCGGCTCCTTGGTCGGAAGCCCCTGGATCATGCCACGCTGCGCCGTACCGGGATCGATCGCCAATACGTGCGCCGGCATCACTTCCGACTTGGCCACCTCCACGCCTTTCAATAATGCGGCATATTCGTTCGGACGCAGTTGCAGATTGTCGCGGATATGGATCGGGGGCAGAATGAATCCCATCTGCTCGGCAAACTGGCGCCGCAACCCTTTGATGCGATCGAGCAGCCCGCCGCCACTCGCCCCATCGACCAGCCCGATCAGTCCGTAGCCGACCTGCACTTCCATCAAATCCAGAGGCGCCACCTGGGTGATGGCCTCCTCGGCTTTAGGTGCGGGGGCCGCCTGGGCCGGAGCCGCTTCCGCGGCCTTTTGCCGCTCATTCAACAGATAAGCCATATAGGCCGCCGTCCCACCGAGCATCAGGAACGCCACGTGCGGCAGACCGGGCACCAGGCCGAGCGCGAGAAGTATGCCGGCGGCGGTACCGACCGCCTTGGGAGAGATCAAGACCTGACGGGTGATTTCGAACCCGAGGTTCACTTCCGAAGCGGCCCGGGTAATGACGATACCGGTGGCGGTGGAGACGATCAGTGCGGGCACCTGCGCCACCAGACCTTCTCCGACCGTCAACAGCGTATAGGTCTGTGCCGCCGCCGCGACCGTCATCCCCTGCTGCAGGACACCGATGGTCAACCCGCCCAGAATGTTCACCAGCGTGATCACCACGGCCGCGACCGCGTCCCCGCGCACGAACTTGCTGGCACCGTCCATGGCGCCGTAGAAATCCGCTTCTTCCGCGATTTGTTTTCTCCGCTGGCGAGCCTCCGCCTCGTTGATCAATCCCGCGTTCAAATCCGCATCGATGCTCATCTGCTTGCCGGGCATGGCGTCCAACGTAAAGCGCGCGGCGACTTCCGCGACCCGGCCGGCGCCTTTGGTGATGACGACGAAATTGATGATCACCAGGATGGAAAACACGACGAGCCCGACGGCGTAGTTCCCGCCGACTACGAAGTTCCCGAACGCACGGATGACCTCACCGGCCGCCGAGACCCCTTCGGACCCGTGCAGCAGGATCAGCCGCGTGGAAGCGATGTTCAGGGAAAGCCGCAGCAGTGTCACCATCAGAAGGATCGATGGGAAGACGCTGAATTCCAGCGGACGGCGTACCTGCATGCCGACGAGCAGGATCACGATCGACAGGGTGATGTTGAAGCTGAGCAGCAGGTCGAGGAAGAATCTCGGCAGGGGCAACAGCATGACCATCAGCATGGCCACGACCCCGACGGACATGAGAATGTCCGGATGTTTGACAATGGACGTGGTAGGAACGGACGTATTCTCCGCCGCCATTAGACCCTCGCCGCGTGTTCCTTGAACCCGTTTTGATTATGCATGAGGCAGTTTCCCGCGCACCCGGTATACGAAGGCCAGAATTTCGGCCACGGCCCGGTACAGATCTTCCGGCACTTCCCGCCCGACCTCCACCAGTTTGTACAGGGTCCGCGCAACCAGCTTGTTTTCGACGATCATCACCCCGTGCTGACGGCCGATTTCCCGAATTTTCTCGGCCACGTAGCCGGCACCTTTGGCCACCACGACCGGCGCTCCCATGGTCGCATGGTCGTATCGGAGCGCGACCGCCACGTGCGTCGGGTTCGTCACGATGACGTCCGCCTTGGGCACGGCGGCCATCATGCGTTTCCGGGCCAGTTCCTTCTGCACCGACCGCACTTTCGATCGAAGTTGCGGGTCACCCTCGGCCGCCCGGTGCTCTTCCTTGATCTCCTCCTTCGACATCCTGAGGTCCCGCTCCCATTGGAATCGCTGATAGCCGTAGTCGACGGCACCGATGACCGCAGCCGCACCGGCCATCATCAGCGCGGCATCGAAGACCTGCCATCCGATCGTGGACAGGAGCGCCTCGATGCCGTATTCGGACAACGAAGGAAACATCGGCAGCTCGTCACGGATCGCCAGGTACCCCACGCCGCCGATGACCAGAATCTTGAGCCAGGATTTGACCAGCTCGGTCACGGCGCGGAGCGAGAACAACCGGGAGAAGCCGCCGATCGGGTTGATGCGCGCCCAATCCCACATCAAGGCATCCTGCTTCCACAGGAATCCGGTCTGCATGAGGTTCGCCCCGACTCCCGCAACCGCGATGCCGCCGATCACCGGTCCCAGTATGACGAAGATGTCCACTCCGACTTCTCGGAGCAACAGATGCAGATGATCCAGGGTCAAATTGCGATGGGCCGTATCCTGGACGGTCTTGCCGAGCCAGTTGTGCAGCACGGCACGCAGCTGCCCCTGAATCTCCGGGGCGAACCATACCAACGCGCCGAGACTGCCCAGGAGACCGACCGCCGTCACCGCGTCACGGCTGAATGCGATCTGGCCCTTGCGCCGGGCTTCCGCTTTCCGCTTAGGGGTCGCCTGCTCCGTACGATTCTGGACGTCGTCAGCCATGTCCCATCACATGCAGCAGTCCCAAAATGTGCTCGATCAGCGTCATGAATTCGCGCTCGAACAACGACATCGCAAACGGCAGCGCCACCCCCATCACGAACAGGCCGGCCGAGATCGTGATCGGGAAACTCAAGGCGAAAACATTCATCTGCGCGACCGCTCGGCCGAGAATCGACAGGATCGTATTCACGATCAGCAAGGCTGCAAACACGGGCGCCGCCAGCTTGAGCGCCACGCCCAACATGTTCTGCGCCAACTGGACCACGTCCTGGGCGAGGCTGTCCGAAAGCGCGGCCCCGAACGGCGGCACCAGGTCGTAGCTCATCCCGATGGCATGGACGACGAGCACGTGCGCGTTCAGGGACAGGAACACCAGGGAGCCCAGCGTCATCTGAAACTGAGAGATCAGGGGCTGGTTTTGGTGCGTCGTGGGGTCGAGCAATTGGACCACGCTGAAGCCCATCTGACTGCCGACGAGTTCGCCGGCCACTTGAAAGCCGGCAAACAACAGCCGCACCGCCAACCCGATCGTGAGCCCGACGAGAAACTCGCTGGCCACCCCCGCCACCACGTGCACCGGGTCGTCCGGAAACTTCGGTAGCTGCACGACCGGCGCCAACACCAGACCCAACATGGTGACCAACCCCGCTTTGAGCGGCGCCGGAATCGTCCTGGTGTTCAAGATGGGAAAGACACTGATGATACCGGCGATCCGCAACAACAGGACGGAGAACGACTGAAACTGCGGAATGGCCAGATGGATGGTTTGTGTTGCGGTCATGATGGCCTGCGCGGCGGCGACTATGCCGTTACGAGTGAATCAGTTCGGGAATGCTCGTGATCAACTGGATCATGAAACCGATCAACTCCCCCATCATCCAGGGCAGAAACAAAATGGTCGCGGCGAACACGGCCAGGATCTTCGGCACGAACGAGAGCGTCGCCTCGTTGATCTGCGTCATGGCTTGAAAGGTGCTCACGACCAACCCGACGATCAGGCTCAAGCCCAGTACGGGCGCGGAAACCAGCATCGTCGTCTCGATGGCGTGCCGTCCAATCTGGGTTACGACTTCGGCCGTCATTGCAGTCCTCCTCTATTGGAAACTTTTCACCATCGACCCCACCACCAGGTACCATCCGTCCGCCAAAACGAACAGGATCAGTTTGAACGGTAGGGAAATCACCACGGGCGGGAGCAACATCATGCCCATCGACATCAGGACGCTGGCCACCACCATGTCGACGATCAGAAACGGAATGTAGATCAGAAACCCGATCTGGAAGGCGATGCGCAATTCGCTGAGCACAAAGGCCGGAATGACCACGTGCGTCGGCACTTGATCGACGGTAGCAGGCTTGGGGCTGTGGGCCAGTTCCATGAAGAGCTCGAGATCCTTGTCCCGCATCTGCTTGAGCATAAACGTGCGGACCGGCACGATGCCGCGATTCCAGGCTTCTTCATACCCGATCTGTTCCGCGAGGAGCGGCTGGACCGCCTCCTTGTACACCGCCTGACCCACCGGGGCCATCACGAACATGGTGAGAAACAGGGCGAGACTTACAAGCACCTGATTCGGCGGGACCTGCTGCGTCCCCATCGCCTGACGAAGGAATGACAACACGATCACCATTCGCGTGAAGGAGGTGACCATGATGAACACGGCCGGTGCCAGAGACAGCACCGTGAGGAGCGCCAGAATCTGCAGGACGACGGCCGTCTGTTTGGTCCCCCCGTTTCCCAAATCGATCGTCAACGACGGACCCTGCGCGTGGGCGGCCGGCACCGCCATCGAGAGCACGAGCGTAATCAGGAAGGCGCCGAGAAGGACCTTGCCGGCGGACAGACCGATTGCGAGGCGACGGCCCATCATATGACGGTACTCATCGGACCGCATGCTGAGCCTCACTCGATCCTTCGCCCGTCAGACCTGATGGAATCCGGGGCGTACTGCCGTGTTCGTGAGTGGAGAGCAGTGCGCTGACTTGGGCGGGATCCGTCACTTTTCCGAGGGGAACCATCTCCGTCGCGGTCGTTCCGACGATGAGGACTTCTCCCGCCACCGCCACGACGACGATCTGTTTCCTGGCGCCCAGCTGGCCGATTCCGAGAACCCGAACCACCTGATTCGCATCCACGGCCAGGAAGCGGCGCCCGAATTTCGTTCGCAGGACGGCCAGCAGCCCCGTGATGAGGGCCAGCACCACGCCCAACGCCGAGGCCATCCGCACGACACTTTCCCACACATCCATCAGTTCGTATCCAATTCCCTGGGATTCGCACCCGCGTCATGCAGCCGGTCGGGTCACCCCAACTGCTGAATGCGCTGATTCGTGCTCACCACGTCGGTCAGCCGTATGCCGAACTTCTCGTTGACGACCACGACCTCGCCGCGGGCCACCAACTTGTTGTTGACCAGGACTTCCATGGGTTCGCCGGCCAGCTTGTTCAGCTCAATGACGGAACCCTGCCCCAACTGCAGCAATTCCCGGATCACCATCCTGGTCGATCCGATCTGCACCGTGACCTGGAGCGGAATGTCGAGCACGAATTCGATGTTCTTGTTGCTGGGAACGGCAGCGCCGCTCTCCACCGGGGGGAAGGAGGTCGGCTGGGGAGTCGTGCCGCCGTCGGCGCCCCCGGCTTCGCCGGCGGTGGCGGCAGGATCAGCAGTAGCCATGAACGTGTCTCCTCTTGCTACGCGGACGCTAGTTCAACACTTTCGTGACGCGACAGGCGTGATTGCCTTTGAATACACCCGGCTGCCCGTGGAACTTGGGATCGCCTTCCACGATGCAGAGCAGTGGATCGCCCGGATGTTGGTCCAACATGAGAATGTCGCCGGGCGAGAAGTTCAGCAGGTCCTGCACGCTGATCCGGGCGGTGCCCAACTGCACCGTCATGGTGACCGGACACTCCTGCAGGGCGTCCTTGAACCGGCTGCCCCAGCTGCTGTCCTGCTCCACATTGTCGGCAAAGAGGCCCGAGTACAGTTTTTCTTTGATCGGCTCCAGCATCGAATAGGGATAGGCGATGAACATGTCCCGCGAGGCTTCGCCGATGACGACCTGAAGCGTCACGACGACCACGATCTCGGTCGCCGTGACCACCATGGCGAACTGCGGATTGCTTTCCGATCGCGAATACGCGATCTTGAGCTGCATCACCGCCTGCCAGGCCTTTTCCAGATCGGCGAGCGCCTGGCGGACGACTTTCTTGATCAAGCGCACTTGAATCGTCGTAAAGTCCCGCCCCTCGGGCTTGACATGCGTCTGCACCCGCCCACCGAAGAAAAAGTCGACGATCAAGTACACCAGCGACGCGTCCATCACGTACAGCCCGTTCCCGCGCAACGGCTCCATCATAAAGACGTTGAACGACGAGGGCAGCGGCACCTTTTTGATGAAGTCGCCGAACTTCATGATCTGCGTTCCGACGACGCTGAACTCGACCTTCTCCCGCAACAAGGACGACCACGACACGGACTGCTGGCGGGTGAACCGGTCGTTGATCATCTCCATCGTGGGCATGCGCCCGCGGATGATGCGCTCCTGGTTCGTCAGGCTGTACGACTTGATCCCGGACGGATCCTCTTCCTCTTTGGGCGTGGTGTCGACTTCACCGGATACCACCCCGCTCATCAGGGCGTCGATTTCTTCCTGGGAGAGAATCTTGTCCATGACAGGAACCGGCTTCTCGGCGTGTTATTGAATGACGAATTCCGTGAAATAGGCCGACTTGACCGATCGTCGCGGCAGAACCCCGTTGACCCGCTGCGTCAGCTCGTCCCGCAATTGGCTCTTGCCCTGCGGGGTTCGGATCGTGGCGGAGTCCTTGCTGGTCAGCAGCACGAGGATGCTGTCACGGATCTGCGGGGTGCGGTTCTTGATCTCCTCGACCGTGTCCGCGTTGTCGACCTCCAATTTCACGCTGACTTTGAGGTAGCGGATCTCCGGGGAATCGGCGAGGTTGACGATGAAGGGGTCCAGTTCCGCGATGGCTCCCGGTCCCGCCGGCGCCCCGTGTCCGCCCTTGGCCTCGCCGTGTCCGCCGCCCTTGTCCGAGGCGGCGTCGTTTTTCCCTTCTTCAGGCGCATGCGCGGGGGCCATCATCTTGAACATCACGAACGCCCCTCCGAGACCGAGAATGAGCGTCGCGGCCAACATGATGATGACCATCTTCATGGGAATTCCTGATGGGACTGTCGCCGGTGCTTTCTCTTGTGCCGCTTCTGCCATAATCGACCTCCTGCAGACGCTAATTGCCAGAACTGTCCGGGTCTGCAATGCATGTGCCACATGTTGCGCATCCAGACGGTCCGTCGGCCGCGAGCATTTGCGATGGAGCACGCAAAAACATTGTGCTTTTGAGCGGGATGCAGAAACCGCGCGCAATCATGCGATCGCAGCCACACGCGGCCGTCAGGCTCGTGACGCCGAGCCGCGGGTTCCCGCCAGATTGTTGACGATGATCGAACCGAAGGGCGGTGAGTCGTTCACATCGGAGGGCTAGGCAAAATCTGCCCGAGGCCCCGCCTGGACCGGGTCATACGAGCCGGCCCAGGCGAGGAACGCTCCATCGANNCGCCTGGAACGCCCGCTGGGTAATGATCATGTCGACGAACTCTTTCCCGAGATCCACGTTCGATTGCTCGACCGCACCGGAGACGATGCTGCCCAGCCCGTTCGTACGCGGCGCGCCGGCCAAAGCCGCCCCGGACTCTACCGACTCCAGGAAGTGATTACCCCCGACGTTGACCAACCCGTCGGGGTTGGTGAAGCGATTCAGCACCACCTGCGCCATGGCTTGCGTTTGCCCGTTCGTAAATTGGGCCACGACTCGGCCATCCTTGTCCACGGAGATACGTTCGAGCGTGCCGGACGCATACCCGTTCTGAACCTGACTGATGACGCCGGACGGAGACCCGTACTGGGTCATTCCAGTGAAATCCACCGTAACGGTCTGCGGTGTCGTGGCACCGCCACCGATCGTCAAGGACATGGCCTGCGTTCCCCCTGAGGTCAAGGTTCCCGCGGCCGAAAACACCAGATCGGTTTGCGCGGACGCCGCCCCGCTGTCCACCCGTGAATACAGGTCCCAGGTACGCGCCGTGGAGTTCTTCACGAAGTAGAGTTGCTACTGGTGCGCGTTGCCGAGCGAATCGTAGAACGTTACTCCGGTCGAGAAGTTATATGTGGTTGGATCCGTGACCGAAAAAGCGCCGGTCGGAACCGTCGCATTGGCATCGAGATTCGCTACGATGTCGGCGGTGCTGGTCGCCTGAGGGGCGAACGCCGTCGTGCTCAAGGTGATATTGGAGATGGTGTTGGTGATGTTCCCGCTGGTGTCCGCCTGGTAACCCTGAAGCAGAAATCCTTCGGCATCCACCACCCGACCTTGATTGTCCACCTTGAATTGACCGGCGCGTGAATAAAAACTGGCGCCGGCCGCGTCTTTCATCAGGTAGAAACCGTTTCCGTCGATCGCCAGATCGAAAGTGTTTCCGGTCGTGGTCACCGATCCCTGAGAGAAGTTGCGTTGGATGTCGTTGAGAAAGACCCCCAACCCGATCTGATCGCCGCCCGAGCCTCCGGCAAGACTCGTCGAAATCAGATCCGAGAAGGTGGCCCGGCTGGATTTGAATCCGGCCGTACCGACGTTGGCGATGTTGTTTCCGATTACGCCCATGGCATTCCCGTAGGAACTGAGACCGGTCACCGCGGTAAACATCGACGTCAAGATACCCATTGTCCGTCCCTCCTCCTATCAGTCACTGGTTTCGACCATTCTGCTCGCGTCACGCCACTGCCTTGACGTCGCCCTTGTTCTGGCCGTCGCTCGGCGTGGATTTCCCTTGCGCTGATTCCTGCAAACTCACGCTTTTCTCCATCAACGTGACCAGCTTCGTCAGCTGCTCGATTTGACTGAACTGCGCTGTCTGGGCGATGAAGTCCGTATTCTCCATCGGCTTGAGCGGATCTTGATTCTGCAGCTGTGTGACCAGCAATTTAAGAAAATCATCCTGCCCCAGGGGTTTCGGCCCGTTCGTCTGCGGAGTATTCGAGGTAGCGGTCCCGCTCGTCTGGGTAATGACTTTGGTGAGATCCATGGCTCCTCCAATTATGCGAACAGACTTACACGTCCGAGTAGGCAGCGCTGGTCGTCGGCGCCGCTCCGTTCTTCGCTCCCGGCCTGAGCGGCCACATCCTGAGACCTGGCCGCGGGATATCCGGGCTGTTGATACTCCCATCCTCCTTGCCCGCGTCCCTGTTGCTGCTGATCCACCGTGACCCGCAGGAACCCCATTTCGAGTCNNCAATTGGTGGCCCTGCTGCAGCAACCCCTGCGCCAATCCTCCATGTTCGGTTCGGATGTGCGCATGGACGGTGTGATCGGTCATCATGACCCGCAATCGCAACGGCCCCATGTCCAACGGATCGAGATCCAGCGTCACGCTTCGGGTCTGGTGCGGAAACACCGGCGCGTCATCGAGCTGTTTCACTGCGGCGGGCTGCAGCTGGGAAGACGAGCCGTTTTGCTCCCTGCCCAAGACGGATCCGGTCGGTTGAACAGCCTGCTGGTTCACACCGGTCATGTTCGCGCCGAACTCCGCGTCTCCCGGGACGCCTGTCCGCACGAAATGCTGGTCGGTGTTCTCTCTCTTCTCCCCACCGAACAGTTGGGCTAAGTCGTGTTCGGTCTCATTCGATGCGCTGGATGACGCATCCAGCCTAAAGAGTGAGTCGAGCAGCGAATTCGTCTCCTCATGCCCCGCCAGAGTACCGCTCGCCTCCCGTTCCTGTACCCTGGTTTCCTTGGACTCCGGCTGCACCAGTGCGGGTGTATTCTGAACCAAGACCGGTTCCATACCGGACAGAAGCCTGTCGGACTCGCCGGTTTCGATCCGTTCGAAGGCCTGTGTTTGGTTGACTGGGGCTCGGCTCGTGACCGGTTCCGGAATGGATTCCAGTGGGTTCGTTTGGTCGGACTTCGGCAAGTCTCCGGCAGGATACTGTGGGACCTCAGCGTGGACGGGTTCGGTGAGGATCGAGCCGAGTGGCTGATCGGCCTGAAGCTCCCCGGAGACCACAATCCAAGTCGTCTCCGCAGCGGCTGCAGTCTCAGGGTCGAACCGGTCTGACGATGGCTCTCCCGCTTGTGTCATGAGCGGCGCGGCGAGCTGGACGGTGGCCGGCGTTCCTTCCGCCGTTCCTTCGTCTTCCGTGTTCGCCCGTCGATCATTCTCAGGCTCACGGGAGGACTGCTCGACAGGGCGCACGCCTGCTTCTCCGGGGGCCGCCACGCCCTCCGATTCATCTCGCCCGCTTGCGTCCCGAGCGCTCTCTGAATCTTGTCGAGCGTCGGTTGAAGCAGGCTCGGTGACCTGTGGCTGCTGCTTGGCTGGCGATACCATGTTGCGAGGAGTTCGGTCGACGCTCCGGGGACGGCCGGTCACGTGCTCGAGCACGGCTCCGAACCGTTCGGACCTACCCCGCCCCCCGGAGATCTCTCCACGACCAATCGATTCGTGCACGGGCGTTATGCTCGGAAGCGGTGCACCGCCCACGGCATTCTGGATGAGTGTATCCATGATGACTCTGCGTACCTTAGTTGACAGCAGAGTCACTTTACAAACCGCATGCCACTGACGGCAGGGGGAAATTTCAGCGTGACGCGCGCTTTTTTCTGAGCGGAACGGGGATAGGAGGAAAGGCGTGGAAGTTTCTGCAGGGCGGGACGGCAAAACCTGCCGCGCTCACGCAATGCGACGTAGTCCCCTAGCAGGCTGTTGAAAAA
>JRYJ01028759.1_pt1 | contig 10736 bp, 14 predicted proteins | sample 235371 | NCBI WGS metagenome assembly JRYJ01 (sample SAMN03074219, study PRJNA261477) | activated sludge metagenome | biome: Wastewater Treatment Plant; feature: Wastewater; material: Activated sludge; isolation source: activated biomass of a wastewater treatment plant treating hydrocarbon... ... | reverse complement strand
GGCGTGCGGAATCGGTGAAGTAATAGCTCGTCTCGAATACCAGGTTTTCTTGCAGCGACGCTTTCGGATCGAGCGGGCAGAGCGCGTGCTCGACAAGCGACAGTTGCCCGACGCCGCACCCGGATCGCGCGTGCGTCAGCTTTCGCCGCGACGGCGTTGGGTTCGGTTCGGTGCTGACGCGTGACTGCATTTTGTCGAGGAGTTCTGTTGCTTTAAGTCGTTTGAAGCAACTAACACGTTCGCCCGCGGAAGACTAATGAAAACAGCCAGATTCGCTTTAACAGGCTTTTTCCTTGCGTCTTCGCGATGATCATGCGACCGTTTCGCCAGAGAGTCCGAGGGCTTAGCCGATAATTGCCAGTGGCAATTGCGGCACCGATGCCGGAGGGCGGGCGGAAATTGCCACTGGCAATTTCGAGGCGAAGGCATTCGGAACAATTCGGACAACGGCGATTATTCATGGCAACTATCATCAGTCTCATCAACCAGAAAGGCGGCTGCGGCAAAAGCTCGACTGCATTTCATTTGGGCGGAGCGTTCGCCGTCGCCGGATTGAACACGCTGGTGATCGACGCCGATCCGCAAGGTTCGTTGAGTCAGGGTTTCTTCGGATCGAGTGTGATCGAAAACCTCTCTTCACTCGAAACACTCGCCGCTCTCTTCGACGACGACGCGTTCATCTCCGATACTGACTCACTTGCCGTGCCAACTTCGTTCGAGCGACTCTCCGTCGTTCGCGCGAATCAGACGCTCGCACGTCACAACGTGCCGCAACCGGAACGGTTGGCGATGAAGCAGTTCATCCTTCGCGACTTCGTTCAGTCATTGCCGCACTTCGACATCGTTCTCATAGATTGTCCGCCGAATCTCTACCAGTGCAGTTGGAACGCGTTGGTGGCCGCACACTTCGTGGTCATCCCCGTACCGCCTGAAGATTTCGGAACTCAAGGACTTCGCGTCGTCCATCAGGCGATCGAAAACGCGCGACTACTCAATCCTGATCTTCAGTTGCTCGGTCATCTCGTCACCCGACTGGACGCACGTCTGCTCGTGCATCGATCCTATGAGGCTAAGCTCCGATCGCTCTATGGAGACTCCGTGCTTACAACCGTCGTTCCCGAGGCGTCGGCGTTCAAGGTGGCGTTGGCGTGTCGGCAACCGGTATCGCACTATTCGCCCGGTTCGCGGGCGGCGGAGATCACGGCCGAACTCGGACGCGAACTTCTCAGTCGCGCTGCCGGGCCGACCGAACTCAGGAGGTCGGCGTAATGGCTTCCACGCGGCGCGTCCTCGAAGGCATCGCCGGCAATCTCGGGGAGTCGATGGGAGTCCGCGAACACGACCTGCGGCCCCGGCTGAGTCCGGTGCCATTAGGGAAGGATGCCGGGCGCCGACCGATCCGGAACGTCGGCCAGCTCGACATTAACCAGGTCATTCCCGATCCGGACCAGCCCCGAACCGAATTCTCGGAAGAGGCGTTGGAGCGCCTCGCTCATAGCATTCGCGACAAAGGCCAATTGATGCCAATTCGCGTCCGTTGGAACGAACTTCTCGGAAAGTGGATCGTCATTTGGGGAGAGCGACGCTACCGCGCCATCAAGCGAGCCGGGCTGCCCACCATCGACTGTTTCTTTCAGGACGGCGAGCCCACCCGATCGGAAGTTCTGGAGCAGCAGTTGATCGAAAACTTGCTTCGCGAGGACTTGCAGCCGATCGAGGAAGCCAAGGCGTTCACCCAGCTTCTCGAAATGAACGGTTGGAGTCAGAAGGAATTGGCCGATGCTTTGAGGATTCCGCAGTCGAAGGTCACGCGTTCACTCGCACTGCTTCGCTTGCCCGACGACATGCAGGCCCAAGTAGCGACGGGTGAAGTCTCGCCGCGTGCTGCGTACCAGATTTCCCGACTGGCCGACGAGGAAACGCGGCGAGATCTTGTCGAACAGGCGGCGGCCAAGGCCATCACCCACGAAGACGCGGCCCGCATCGTCCGCAAGTCCAAAGGCAAATCCAAAGCGAAGGACCGCGGCGTGAAGCAAACGTTTTTGGCGGAGAACGGCTTCAAGGTCGTGGTCACCGCGAACCGCAAGGGAAGTTACCACGACATCGAGCAGGCGTTAACCGAAGCCCTCGACGACGTTCGGACGCGGATTCGAAACCACCGAGAGTTGATGTAGGTTGCGATAAAGTCGCACCAAGACCATCGTCGTCAGACTAATTGGCAGTACTATTTTGTGAATCACCGGCTGGACGCTGGTCTAGCCCCGTAAACACCCTGGCCGAGCCCCATCCGGCTACAGGTTAGGGTGACGCACTTCGATATCCCTAGTTGAATAATGATAAATGAACCATTTATACTTGGAGGTTTTATGTCCACAACATTTTTTCAGCACAAACTAACCCTTGTAGCGTTAGTAGTCTTGTTTGCTACTAGCGCCAATCGCACCGAGGCGCAGCAATCAGACCGCAAAGCGCTACAAGAATGGAGATCGGGTTACGAAGATTGTAAGTCCTTCGATGAGATCGAATACTGCGGGAGTTCGTGTAGCTACATAAGAAATAATGGCATCGACAAGCTTTTCTGCCTGGACTCTTGCTGCATGGGGCTTCGACTTCGGGAATTAACAGCGGACGCTGAAGCAGAAAATGCTCTTCAGGAATTAATCGACGCCGAATCCAACGGCCAATAATGCACTCATTCCTGTCCACCCTCGCATGGGCAGGAATGCCTCTTTACTCTTAGGCTCCAAAATGCGTGACGACGCGGTGGTAATTGTCGAGTCATTACCCAAGAAATCGAAACCGTATGATCTCCGAGCGACTCGTCTTCATTGATTCGGAAACGACCGGACTGAACCTTGGAGGCTCGCAATGCCGGTAGCCACGGTTGCCGTGGCGCAGGGAGCGGATGAGACGAGGCGGGCTTTCCATGGATTCCAGAGGGGGTCGATAAAAAGGCCCCCCGGATGGAGGGCAAAAAAACCTGAAAAACCTGTGCGACCTGCTATCGGATGTTGTTCCAGTAGCAGTACCACCGTAGCCGCATCACAACAAAAGCGAGTGATGCCAACTCCTTCGGAGTGAAGTTGGCAGTCTTCTCGAATTTGGTGAAGGAGTTGCCCAAGAGGTCAATCACGAAGTACGTGTGACCACGGTTGGACAGTTTCCGGGTAACGATGCCCACGACAGTTCCCCAGACGAAAGTTCTGGAGTCTCCGGGTTTTCTCAACATGGCATTTTCCTTATTCGTCGCTGTCAGTCATGGCCTGCCCGCCGCGACATGAGCGGACAGAATCTGACTGAAGCGGGAGCAAGGAATGCCTGCCGTCGTTGATCACCCACGACGACAAGAGGGNNACGACAAGAGGGGCTTGGGTAAAAGCGATAAGCCGCTTTCAAGGGTCGATTCTACAGCGCCCACCTGGCACGCGCCGGCGCGTCCTTTCCATGGATTCCGAGATTTCACCGGGTGAGACTCGGGGAACTCCGGATTATTTCTTGTGGAGCTTCACGAACTCGGCGTACGTGTTGGGATAGTGTTTTTGCCACGGGCCGATCACGGCGTTCACTTCAAGCGTGTCGGGGCCGTATTTGAGAAGGATCGCGAGATTCTGGTCCTTCTCGACCTGCGGTGTGCTGGGCTTGCAGTTCAGATGGGCCAGCATCAGCCAGTGATACCCGTGGAAGCTCCACTCGTTCAGATCGCCCGAACCCTTGATGCGGTAGAGAGTGTAGATCAGCGTTCCGTCGGGGTGACCGCAGGTGATGGCCGTTTGCATCGAGGAAAGTGCCTTTGACGGGCTTTTCTCATAGCCGGCCAATCCCTGGTGATAGCAGTTGGCTTCCATCGCCCAACAGTCGGAGACCTTCAGTTGCTTTCCTCGCTCGATGTACTTTTTGGCCAGAACCGGGTCGGCGTTCCCGTCGTGTGCTGTGAAGGCCGCCGCGGCCGCACCGATGGCCGGCGGATAGTCCTGATCGGCTGCGTCGCGGAACAGCTTTGCGGCCTTTTCACGGTCACGACTGAAGCCGAAGAAAGGGGTATATCCGGGGTAGTGCCAGTACTCACGCGCGAGAACGAGCAACGATTCCGCGTGCCCGGTATCGGCGGCGGCAGTCAGAAGGTTCTGCGCCTTCTCCTTGTCCTTACGCATCGTGAAGTAGGCCAGAGCAGCCATCGATTCCGGGTCGCCGGTGCCGGCCGCTCGGGTGAGCAGCCGTTCGATCTTCTCAAGGNNCGCCTTGTTCATTTTCACGATCTGGTCGACGGACTTTTTTTGTTCTGCGGTCAACTCGCCATTCGGGGGGATCACGATTTTCGATTGAAGTTCTGCGACCTGGTGAATCATCGCCAACGGATTGTTGACCGCGGCGGACTGTTCGATCAATCGCTTCCCAACAGTTTCACGCTTCGACGTACCGATCCCTTCGAGATAACAAAGCCCCAGCAGGAACTTTCCGTACCCTTCGCGGTCATTCGCATCAGCCGCCTGGAGTGCGATCTTCAAGGCATCACTGGCGAGCTTGTCGCTTACATCGCCGGCGTTACCCTCGCGGTAGGGATTGGTCGTGCCCCCGAATCCCCGCTTCGTGCAGAAAAACAGGCCAGCCAGTCCGAGCGGATCACCGAACTTGGCAGCTTCCATGTAAGCTTCGCGTTTCGCCTGCCACCGTTTCCGGTCTTCGTCGGTATTGTTGCCGTACCAGTAGTTGCCCGCCGTCATCGCTTCGGCGACCGCTTTCGGCAGCAGCTTGACGTCCGCACGTTCCTTCAGATCCGCTTGGATGCCGCGAACGGCCAACGTCGGGTCGGTCGACAGACGCTTCGTCGTAAGCCGCTGCTTGAGGTCGGCCATTTCGTCGGCCGGCACAGCGAGCGGAAAGAACACGAATCGCCCGTCGTGGTCACCGAACCAAGCGATCTGCGGAATCTGTTTCAGCACCTTTTGGCTCTTGACCGACTCGTCGAACAGAGCGCGGAACAGCGTGTCGGTGGAAGTCGCCATGCGCTTCGCAGCCGCATCGGTCAGCAGTCGATTCAGAGCGACCGAGAACAGGCCGTCGCGGGCCGACTCGTACTGTCCGGCGGAGGTGATCACCGTTCGCGACGGGGAAACAAGCACCGTTTCCAGAAGTTGCGATTCTGTTCCCCCGCGTTTCGCCAGCACGCCTGAATGGCATGCATCGGCGACAAGCAAAACGTGCCCGACCGGCAAGGCTTTCAGCTTGTCGGCAAAATCGCGCATTTCGATGGCTTGTGTCTTGAACTCCGCCAAGGAATAAGTCGCTCTCAGGCGAGCACCGATGTTGAGTTTTGCATCCACGGGCAAGAGGAAGCCCGTCCGTGTCGCCCCGTCGCTTGAGGTTACGACTTCACCGTGACCGCCGAAGATGATGATCAACGCGTCGTCTTTACCGAGCGCCTTCGCGTCTTCGAGTATTCGGGAAATGGCCGCCTTGGTCGCCTGTTTCCNCCGTGACCAGCGCAACAAGCAACGTGCCGGTCAGTGGCGAAGAAAAGCCGTCGAGCTTCATGGCGAGTTTACCTTCTGAATATCGAGGGTGGCGTAACCGAGGCCGCGTAGATGGTCCTTCAGTTTTTCCATCGTCTTGGCGGGATCGTCGAACGGCGGCCCCGCTTCGATGCGGTCGTTGAAGTACTTCCGGACGATCGCTTCCGCAGGCGTGTCGGTGACGACAATGTAGATGGGGCTGGACTGCTCCGGGAGAAGGAAAGTCGCCGGCTGATCCTTCCCGCTGAAACGAATATGGCTCCCGACTCCCGGAGTTTGCTCGACAACCGGCGAATCTGCGCGAAACCCGAGGGCAATCCCGAATCTCCCGTTGGCGGCAGTAGCCGAGATCTGAATTTCCTTTTCATTCCCTCGCACGTTGACGAAGGACGCCGACGCAAGGAGAGTGCGGTCAATACGACCGCCGCGCGAGTCCCCTAGCGAATATAACGCGACCGCTCCCAGTCCGATGCCGACGACAAGAAACGAGAAGTATCGGAGCCTACGAAACAGTAGCGACCTTCGAATCAGACGCTCGGAGGCGTCCGTGAGTTGAGCTTCATCGAAGGGCTCGACATTCGGCAGGTCATCGCTGTTCATGCTGTCGTCAATTGCCGAGGACATCGTTCAATGCTCGTGCGGGTAAATCGTGCAGGACGGCGAACGTCGCGTATCCACGACTCGTCAGGGATCGTGACAGGTCAAGTCTATGTGTGCGTACGAGGTCCACGTTGTTTCTGAAATAGCTGTGGAGATATTCTAAGAAGGCATCTCCCCTTCCGCTCTTGGCGTCGAACAGCCGGTAGTGCGAATTGTTCTGGCGGAAACAGTGGGCCATGAAACGCACTGACAGTAGCGATACACGCGGCGCCGATTCAGCCCTTTCGTCAATTGCTTGAGATGCTTTCGAGATGCAAGCCAAGACGCATTCCGTAACCAATCCCGTTGTCCAGTTTCCTAGCGCATCCGGTTCGTTCGTAATGAACAACATGAAATAAAACAGCGGATCGATTCTACCGGCTTGCCGGTTCCTCCACCTGTCGATGCTCTCCCTCGTCACTCCCAAATAAGAAGCGACATCCTCGTCAGCGACGTTCTTTCCTTTCATTTTGCTCAGGACGTTTTTCGCCGTATGAGCTCCGCGTCGGAGTAATCGCCGATACGCATCATCGATGGCGAACTCCCTCACGTAATCACGAAAGCTCCCGACTTTCTTCTTGGGCTCGGGCTTGAACCACTGGGAGATGCGCAAATCGGACTGCACCCGCCACGGCGGGTCAAAGCTATCCGGTGGGAAGCCATAAAGAAGCGACACTTCGGTCACACCTCTCAACAGCGGATTCGGCAAAACTCTGTACGCGCGAGCGGGTCAGGCAGCACCGGACACGCGGCCGCGGGAAGGCCGCAGTGGCCTCGCGAATGTCGCGACTGGCTTCCTGATTCGAGCGCACAGGAGAGAAGTTTATGGCCCGAAGTCATCCGATCAATGCGCTCGTGGCGATTCGAGTCTTCGCGAAAGCTCGCTGGACGATCACCCGCTTGGGAAGTTGGACCGGCGTCAAAGCCAAGCACGCGTGCAGCGGCGGCCGCTGGGTGGCGATTCCTGCGAAGAACCGGCCGCTGTCTCGCGTCGAGCTGCATGGGATTCGAACCAAGGTCCGGTCGTTCGGGATGACGCCTCCTATTTGACGGCCCGGAGCCTTGGCAACCTGTGACAGATCGGTCGCAGGCGGCCCGACGCTCCGCGGTAATCTGCCCGTGACCAAACTGACCCACCCTCAAGGAGTGACCAAGATGCAAGGCCGATTTCCGATCGTCGTCGAGGCCGAGGTCATCGACGAGCGTGCCGATCGCAACAGCAACGGCACAGTCGAGTGCGACGAAAACTGTCGACGCCGTTCTTGACGCCAACGAGGCGTTCAACGCACGGCTCGACAACCAGCGGCACCACGCCCGGATCGAACGCACCTTGAAGCAAACGCGAAACGCCACCCGGCTCATCGCGATGTTGGTCGCGGCGATCGTCGCAATTCTGCTTTCCGGTTGTTCGAGCGAGCAGGCGTGGGCGACGGTCGAGCGCGATCGTCACCGCATCATGAACGAGCTATCGAAGGTCATCCCCGCCGAACACCACGAGAACGTGCAGACCATCGTATTTGCCCGGCCGCGTCAGCAGCCGGAGACGATTGCCCGCGGCCTTGTCCAGGCGACGGCCCGAGTCGACCAGGAACGCATCGCCCTCGCCGCCGCCGAGTCGCGGATTCGGGCCGAGTTCCGCTCCACGACCAACCCGAGTGGCGCCGGCGAACTGCCCCCCGACATTGCGGCGTGGCAGACCAAGGTCAAGCGAGCACGCCGAATCCTGCTCGTCGCGGAGCTTGCCCCCTCCGCGAGCGAGTGGGGTCCGGTGATCGATCAACTCATCAGCGAAGAGCTAGCGGGGACACCTTCAAGAATTGTTCCTCGCACGCTCCCGGCGTCGGAAACTCTGCGGCTTGAACGTGCCCGCACAGTCTTCGCAACCTTCCTTCGCACGTTCGAGGAGATGGAACCATGACCACGATCCGAAGCAAACGACGAACGGCGCCCCGAGCGACCGGCCGGCAACAGACGACTTACTTGCCACCGTTCACGGCGTCGTCCGTAAACCGCGGTGGCATTCCACCGAGACGCGGTTCGATCGTCGGACAGGACGACGAGCCACGGACGGGGTGGATCATCCTGCGTGCGGTTGTGGTCGGTGCGGCGTTCTTGGCACTGGTCGTCGACCAGGCCTACCGTCCCGATCTCTCGCGGCAGAGAGAGGTTTTGATTGCACAGATCGCCGAGGCGACGAGCCGAGTCGATCGCGCAAAGAAAGAAGTCGAATTCATCACGGCGGAGCGAAGCCGCATCGCGAAAGACGGCGTGCCTCAGGATCAACGATCTCGCTGGACGGGCGAGCCCTATCAGTCGACGGAGCATTGCCTCTTCGACTACGACCGGCGAATCGGCCACCTCCAGGAGTGCTTGGCCCGTGTCCTCGAACAGGCGCAAGAGCACAGTGCCGCCCTTCAGTCCATCGACGCCGGCGGCGGCCGACGGGTGCCGTTTGCCAATCAGTTCGTCGCTTACCTGCGAAAGGAGTTCGGCCGGTGAAGAGCTTATACGCACTGATCCTCGAAAAACTCTCTCGCGACATCGCAATGAGTACCGCCGTCGGGATGACCGCCGGGATGCGGGCGGCGATCGGACAGGCCCAAGACGGCGAGACCATGGAAAGCCGTGTCGAGCGGGAGTTGGACGTGGTGTTTACCGACGTGATGAACCCGCCGGCCATCGTCGCCGCGTCGTCGGCGGTGATCGGCAATGGCGCCGTCAACAACACGGCGCTGCCAAAACGCGGCCCAGGCCGGCCACGGAAAAACCCGGTATCGGAGGGTCAGTCATGAAGGTCACTCATTCGCTGTCGGTGCTGGCGGCTCACGTACCGGCCTGCACGATCGGCCAAGCGGGACGGATCTGGGGTATGAGCTACCGGGCCGCCGCACTGAAACTGGGCGACTTCGAACGCCAAGGACTTGTTCGGTCGGTGTCATTCGCGACCCGATTCTTCGATCGGCCGACGAGCCCGCTCCACGTGCATGAGCCGTGCACGGAGATCGTGCCGGCGCAGTGCAAAGAACTGTCTGCACTGTTTCGCGCCCGGTATCGCAAGGCGAAGGTCGTTCCGCTTCGGATGTTCGCGGTCACGCCAAAGGCTCTGAACATCTTGGGCTGCGTTGACGTGAAGCCATCGACTCCGATGACGGCTTCGCATGACTTGCTTGTGACGGAAGTCTATCTCGCCAATCGACACCGAGGCGTTTGGCGATACGAGCCGGAGCCACCCGAAGGCCGACGCAAGTTCGAGAAGCAACCCGATGCCGGACTCTTTTCGAGCGACGGCATCCCGCAAGTGTTCATCGAAATCGCCGGCTCGTACCGAGCCGAACGGTTGGCGGCACTGATGGAGTTTTCGAACGGTTCCGGTGTTCCACTGGAGTTCTGGCAATGAAGCTGCCCCCACTGCACGAAAAGCAATTGCCGATGATCCTTCGCGCCGCCGTCTTCGGTTTCACGACGGTCTACGCCGAGATGCGGTTCTGCGGATACTCAGCGGATGTCACGACGGGGTGCCTCGGAGCACGCGTGCGTGCGGGTTGGCTGGAGGCGTTTCCGCTTAGCCGCGAACTGACTGCGTTTCGCCCTTCGACTGCCGCCGTGACGCAACTCGGATTACGGAAGGACATTCGCGTCACTATCGGCGGAGTGCAGGCCGCTTTGCCGCGGCTCGCCGCACTTTGGGACTGCGCCCATCGTCGAGTCGAACCGCTCATCCTGAGCAGCGGCAACCTGAACGAAGCCGGTTCGACCGATTTTCAGTTCGTACGAGGCGAGTCTCGGCCGGTGGCTCTGCTGATGATCGACGCGGGCGGCTATCCCGTCCGCGTGCGGTACAAGGCGAACAAACTGTTCACCGCCGTCAAAGCCGATCCGCATCTCGGGCCGGTATTTCAGGGCGACGAATTCGCAATCCGTCTGCTGACGCCATCGGCAGGAAAGGCCGAAGCGCTGGCCAAGACGTTCACCGCCGCAAGGCTGTTGGGTCCCATTGAAATCGATGTCGTGGAGGAGATGCAAAAATGGCTGCTCTGAACAACGACGGTCGGCGCGGCAGGCTCCGGATGGACAACCTGCTTCGCGACGCCGATTACTCGCAAGCCAACAACTGGGGTCACGCCGAGGCCGCCGGCGGCTACGCCGGTCCGCCGCGCTGGACTCGGCATTCGTCGCCGAAAGACGATGGCTTTTCCCAGTCCCCGGTCACGTTCGGCTTCATCGGCTGGAACGTGCCGTTCTACGTGGCGTACCATTCAATCTTGCTCGCTTGGTTTCCGTCGCTCGGTCCGGCGACAGTCCTCGCCTTCGTCTGCCTGGCGATCAGCCGCACGGTTCGCGGCCATTCGCCCGAAGACACCCGATACTCCGGCCTCCGGGCGATGCTTCAGATCACGGCGATGGCCGTCCTGAGTGTTCGCTTTTTCTGCGATCTTGTTTTCGGATTCGAGGCGAACGCTTGGTGGTTGATCTACAAGTTGCCCGATTCGGTTCGGTTGTGGGGCGACCTTGATCCGACGCTACGCGCCTTGTTGGCGGACCCGATCGGGCTCATCATCGGCTTTTCGCTCGCCTTGGATTTGTGGC
>JRYJ01003846.1_pt1 | contig 10745 bp, 10 predicted proteins | sample 235371 | NCBI WGS metagenome assembly JRYJ01 (sample SAMN03074219, study PRJNA261477) | activated sludge metagenome | biome: Wastewater Treatment Plant; feature: Wastewater; material: Activated sludge; isolation source: activated biomass of a wastewater treatment plant treating hydrocarbon... ... | reverse complement strand
GCAGCCAGCGGAACTGCTCGATCTGAGGATCGGCGGCGCCCTGCTTGGCGAGCTGGAGGGCCCGCCGCTCCCAGCTGCTCCACAGGGGGGCGTATTCGGCCATCAACTGGGCGTCCCGGGCGGGGTTGGCCTTGAGTTTGTCGAGGCGGACCTGGATGGCCTTCAGGTAGCGGGGGTAGTGCTGCAGGCGCTCGAAGGGGGTGTCGGCGACGAAGTTCTTGCCCAGCAGGCGCTTCACCTGGGCCTCGATGTCAGCCAGCGCCGCCCCGTGGGCCTTGAAGGCCGGCAGCTTCTTGGTCACCGCCTGCCATTCGGCGAGGACGGTGCCCACCAGGCGGGCGATCTCCTGCATGATGAGGCCCAGGCGGGACTTGGCTTCCGCGCAACGGGCCTTGAAGGCGGCGGCGTCGACGGGTAGCGGCTCTGTGAGGCAGGCCCGCTCGAAGGTGAGGTCAACGATCTGGCGCTTCAAGTCGTCGGCGCTGCCCAGGGCCATGTACTGCATGGCCATCTGGGTGAGGCCGGGGACGTTCTTGTCGAAGTACTTGGCCTGCTCCTTGAACTGCAGCATGAAGAGGCGGCGCAGGCCGGCGCGATGGACTTTTTCCGCCTCTTCCTGGCTGTCGAAGACCTTGAGGCTCACCGTCTCGCCCTCGTCGGTCAGTGCCGGGTAGCCCAGCACCTTCTGCCCCGCCACCGGCACCTCCATCAGTTCAGGCAGCTCGCCGAAGGTCCAGTCGGTGAGCTTGGCGTATTGCGACGGTGTCTCATGCAGTTCGGCAAATTCCTGCTTGGCCTCCCGCCCCCAGTCGGCGCGCAACTGCACCAGGCTGCGCCCCATGGCGAGCTGGCGGCCGTGCTCGTCGATGAGCTTGTAGTTCATGGAAAAGTGGTCGGGCAGGGCGTCGGGGCGGAAGGCGTCGGGGGTCACCGCCCAGCCCCGGGCGTTCAGGCCGCGGGCTTCGAGGATGTAGTCGATCAGCGGCCCGATCAGGCCCTGGCCCATCTTCTTTTCGTCGCCACCGACGGCGGCGATGAACTCCTCGACGAATTCCGGCACCGGCACCAGCTTGGCGCGGATCTTCTGGGGCAGGGTCTTGATGAGCTGCACCAACTTTTCCTTCAACAGCCCCGGCACCAGCCACTCCATGCGGGCCGCCGGAATCTGGTTGAGCTGCGCCAGCGGCAGGGTCAGGGTCACGCCGTCCCGGGGCGAGCCCGGCTCGAAGTGGTAGGTGAGCGCATACTCCGCCCCGCCCACCCGCAGGTGGTGGGGAAAGGCCTCCGTCGTCACCCCGGCGGCGGAATGGCGCATGAGGTCGTCCCTGGCCAGGAAGAGGAGCTTGGGATGGTCCCGCTCGGCCTCCTTCCACCAGTGGTCGAAGGTGGCGCCGTTGTGGATGCCCTCGGGAATCAGGTGGTCGTAGAAGGCAAAGATGAGTTCGTCGTCCACCAGCACGTCCTGGCGGCGCTGCTTGTGCTCCAGGTGCTCGATCTCGCGGATGAGCTTCTGGTTGTGCTGGAAGAAGGGCCAGCGCTTGGCAAAAGCATCGTCGATCTCCTCCCCCACCAGGCCCTGGCGGATGAAGATTTCCCGCGCCTCGGCCGGGGCCATGGGGCCGTAGTGGATGCGCCGCTTGGGGTTGATGACCACGCCATAAAGGGTGGTGCGCTCCCAGCCCGCCACCTGCATGGACTTCTTTTCCCAGTGGGGATCGAAATAGCTGCGCTTGATCAGGTGAGCGCCCACTTTCTCCAGCCAGTCCGGTTCGATGCGGGCGACACAGCGGCCGAAGAGCTTGGTGGTCTCGGTGATCTCGGCGGCCATGATCCACTTGCCGGCCTTTTTCTGCAGGGGCGACGAGGGGTGGATGAGGTAGCGGATGCCCCTCGCCCCCAGGTAGTAGCCCGATTCGTCGGACTTGCAGCCGATGTTGCCGAGGAGCCCGCTGAGCAGGGCCTGGTGGATGCCTTCGAAAGTGCCCGGCAGCTGGTTCTCCTTCCACCCCAGCTCGGTGACCATGGCGTGAAGCTGGGTGTGCACCTCCCGCCATTCCCGCAGGCGCAGGTAGGAGAGGAAATGGGCATGGCAGTTGTCGACGAGCTGCTTGTTCGACTTCTTGTGCTCGACGGCCTGCTGGAACCATTGCCAGAGCTTCCACCAGGCGAGGAATTCCGATTTCTCGTCGGCGAACTGCTTGTGCTTCTCGTCGGCGGCCTGCTGGCGCTCCTGGGGCCGCTCCCGGGGGTCCTGCACGGAAAGGCCGGCGGCGATGACCAGCACTTCCTTGAGGCAGCCGAGGTCGCGGGCGGCCACCAGCATGCGGCCGATGCGGGGGTCCAGGGGCAGCTTGGCCAGGGCCTGGCCGACCGGGGTGAGCATGTTGGCGTCGTCCAGGGCTCCCAGCTCCTGCAGCAGGGCGTAGCCGTCGGCGATGGCCTTGGGCGGCGGCGGCTCGATGAAGGGGAAGCTCTCGACATCGGTGAGCCGCAGCGACTTCATGCGCAGGATGACCCCGGCCAGGCTGGAGCGCAGGATTTCCGGATCGGTGAAGGGCTGCCGGGCGTTGAAATCGGCCTCGTCGTAGAGGCGGATGCACACCCCCGCCGCCACCCGGCCGCAACGCCCGGCCCGCTGCCGGGCCGCCGCCTGGGAGACCTTCTCCACCTGCAGTTGCTCGACCTTGTTGCGGTAGGAGTAACGCTTGACCCGGGCCAGCCCGGTGTCGATCACGTAGCGGATGCCCGGCACCGTCAGCGAGGTCTCGGCGACGTTGGTGGCCAGCACGATGCGCCGGCCGCCGCCGGGCTTGAAGATGCGGTCCTGCTCCTGGGCCGAGAGGCGGGAGAACAGCGGCAGGATTTCGGCGTGCGCCGGATGGCGTTTCCTCAGCGCCTCGGCCGCCTCGCGGATTTCCCGCTCGCCTGGGAGGAAGACCAGGGTGTCGCCGGGGCCCAGGCGGGCGAGTTCGTCCACCGCATCGACGATGGCGTCGTAGAGGTCGCGCTCGTCGTCCTGCTTCTCCAGGTCCTCCACCGGCCGGTAGCGCACCTCAACCGGGTAGAGGCGGCCGGACACCTCGATCACCGGGGCGCCGCCGAAATGCTGCGAGAAGCGCTCGGCGTCGATGGTGGCCGAGGTGATGATCAGCTTCAGATCCGGCCGCCGGGGCAGGAGTTGCTTGAGGTAGCCAAGGAGGAAATCGATGTTGAGGCTGCGCTCGTGGGCCTCGTCGATGATCAGGGTGTCGTAGGCGCTGAGCCAGGGATCGCCCTGAGATTCGGCCAGCAGGATGCCGTCGGTCATCAGCTTGACCCAGGAATCCGGCGCCGTTCGATCGTGGAAGCGGATCTTCACCCCCACCCCGGCGCCGACCTGGGTCTGCAGTTCCTGGGCCAGCCGCGTCGCCACCGAGCGGGCCGCCAGGCGCCGCGGCTGGGTGTGGCCGACCAGGCCGCGGGCGCCACGGCCCAGTTCCAGGCAGATCTTGGGCAACTGGGTGGTCTTGCCGGAGCCGGTCTCGCCGCAGACGATGACCACCTGGTGCTTGGCAATCAGGGCAGCGATTTCGTCCCGCCGCTCATTGACCGGCAGGTCGGCCTTGAACTGGGGCTTGGGCAGCCGCGCCCGGCGGGCGGCGACGGCGGCCTTCGACTTTTCCAGCAGCTCGGCGAATTCGGCCTGGACCTTTTCCCGCCGGGGCCCCGCCTGCCCCATGTCGCGGGCCAGGGCGCGCAGGCGGCGGACATCGGCGGCCAGGCAATCGGCAATGAAATCGCTGCCGGTACGGGAAGGACTGCGGGTCATGGAAAGGCCGAAAAGGGAAGGCCCGCATTATAAGCCGCCCGCCGAGAGGCGCCCCCGGTTTCACCGTTGTCATGGAAGCGATACTATGGGCGGTGAGAATACCCTCTTCAGCCTAATTTCACCTTCGCGCCATGGACCTCTTCGACGAATTCCTCATCGGTGTGCAGATATTGGTGGCGGTCACTTCGATCCCACTCTTCGTCGTTTCGCGCCGCACCTCCAGGGCCAACCATGCGCGCCACGAGTCACTGCTGGCGGTGAGCATCTTCCTCATCGCCCTGGCTTCCCTGGCCGCCCTGGCAGCCATCTACGGCCTTGGCACCACCAACCGCAACGGCTTCCTGCTGGCCCTGCTGGTGCCCATCCTGCCGGCCATCCTCTGCCTGATCGTCATGGTGCGAGCCTCCCAGGCCAGCGCCATCAGCCGGCGCCGGTCCGGTCGCTGAACGCCCGGGTCGATCAGCAGGAGGGGCGCCGGCGCGGGTTCCAGGCGATGAGGCCGCGCAGGGCGCGGTTGGCCCGCACCCACAGGGCGGGGCCGCGGGAGGCCTGGGGATTCCAGGAGAAGAGGGGTCGCAGCGTTTCGCCGACCGTTTCCAGCAAGCTCAGGACGCTGTTGCCCATCAGCAGGGCATAGAGCCGCAGGCGTTCGGCAAACAGGCCTTGCAGGCGCTGCATTTCTTCGGCGCGCAACCGGCGGGCCCGGCGTTCGATGGCGGCGATGTCGATGGCTTGCATGATCGATTCCTTTTGGTGTTGCGATGCAACATTGCACGACCTGAACTTTAATTACCAAACCATCTGATAACAATATTGCTTACCGGAAAAACATTTGTGAAATTTGTTCCATAATAAGGCCATGGATCGTGCCGCCGAAATGACCGCTTTCGTCCGCGCCGTGGAAACGGGAGGTTTCTCTGCTGCAGCGCGGGAACTGGGCCTCACCCCCTCCGCCCTGTCCAAGCTGGTCACCCGCCTGGAAGACCGCCTGGGGGCGCGCCTGCTGCACCGGACCACTCGCCGCCTGCAATTGACGCCGGAGGGGGAGGCCTTTTTCAACCGGGCCCGTCCCATCCTCACCGCCCTGGACGAGGCGGAGGAAGAAGTGGCCGCCGCCGGCGCCGCCCCCCGGGGCCAGCTGCGGGTCCATTGCGGCTCGGCTTTCGGCATGCACCAGCTCACCCCCGCCATGCCCCGCTTCCTGGAGCGCTACCCGGCCATCGAACTGGACCTCACCATCAACGACCAGCCGCCGGCCCAGACCGAAGAAACCTACGATCTGGCCATCCGCATCGGCGCCCTCGACGAGTCGTCCACCGTCGCCCGCCGCATCTGCAACCTGGAGCGCGTCATCTGCGCCGCCCCCGCCTACCTAGAGCGCCACGGCACGCCGCGCACGCCGGACGACCTGCAGCACCACAACTGCCTGTGGATCACCAGCCTGCCGGCCCTGCGCCGCTGGCCCTTCGACACCGACGACGGCATCCGCGTCGTCCACATCGGCGGCAACGTCGTCGCCAATAATGCCGAGACCGTGCTGCAACTGGCGGTGGCCGGCGTCGGCATCACCCGCCTCACCGACGTCATCGTCGGCGACGCCATCCGCCGCGGCGCCCTGATGCCCATCCTCGCCGACTGGCACCATGTGGAGCCGGTGCCCCTCTACGCCACCTACCCGAGCGGCCGCCACCTTTCGCCCAAGGTCCGTGCCCTGGTGGATTTCCTGGTCGAGCAGTTCGGCCGGGCGCCCTGGCGGGCCCGCTGACGGGAGCGCCTACAACCGTTCCCGCAGGAGCGGCAGAACCTGCGCCAGCCAGGCGTCGATGCGCTCGTCGGTGTGCATGCCCTGGGTGCGCTGATCGATGACCAGGCCGACGAAGCGGCCGTCCACCACCGCCGCCGACTGCGCGAAGCTGTAGCCGGCGGTGCCCCATTCCCCGACGATGTCGGCGCCCCAGCCCTTGAACATCCCGTAAAGGGCGAAGAGGGAACTGGCGAAGCGGTCGGCATAGCGTTCCTGGGCGCCGAGGCCGAAGAAAGCGACGCGCTTGCCCGAAAAATCGGCGTCGGCCGGCATCTGGGCGAGGAATTCCTCCCAGTTGGGCTCGAAGCAGCCGGCCGACTTGCCGGGAATCTCGCCGACGCCATAGCTGGGGGTGCCGAGGATGAGGGCGTCGTAGCGCAGCATTTCCGCCGGCGCGATGCGGTTCACATTCACCGGCTTGTCGCACAACTCGTCGCCGATCCGCTTCTGCATCTTCTTGGCGACGAGCCGGGTGGTGCCAGTTTCCGTGCCGAAGAACATTCCGATCCTGCCTGTCATTTCAGTTCACCTTTCGTTTGGGATGGCACGCCTGTTGCACGCCATGGAAAAAACACCCCGCCGCCGTCGCCTTTGCGACAGGTTGATCCGCAACCCGCCCCCGGAGCCCGCCATGACCACCACCCGCGACCGCCGCGGCCAGCCCGTCGCCGCCGGCGACACTGTCCGCATTCTCGACATCACGCCCGATCCCGACATGGACGAGGATGACCGCGACCTCTTCATCGACATGATCGGCTCCACCTGCGTCGTGGAACGGGTGGACGACGAAGGCGACGCCTGGGTGGCGGTGTGGTGGAACGGCTTCGAAGGGCCGCTCCTCACCACCGTCGGCCTGGCACCCCACCAGATGGAGCGGGTGGCCACCTGAAGCGGCCGGCAGCCGGACCTCATTCCTCAGCCATCGCCTCTTCGACCTGCGCCGTGTAATTGCGCAAGCGCCGTTCGGCGGCGACGCCGAGGATCTTCAGCAGCCAGGGCGGCGGCGACTCGACCATGGCCTTCTGGAAATGGGCCAGCACCTCCACCGCCGGCCCGCCCTCGGGTACCTTGATGGGGTAGATGTCGGCCCGGATGACCTTGGCCGCCGCCGGGCCGCCGATGGAAACGACGTAGCACACGTGGCAGTCGCCGATGAGCTGGGCCCGCCAGAGGTTGCGGTCCTCGGCGAACTCGGCGTCCATGGTGTCGCGGATATCCACCAGGCGCACCTCGGTGGGCGACACCTGGTAGACCAGGAAGCGCAGACAGGAACCGAAGTGGCCGGAGAGCAGGTCGCCCTTGTCGGAAGCCACCGCCACCCGCACCGAGCCGGGCATGTCGCCGTCGGCGTAGGGCGCGATACGCGGCAGGGCGTCGTCCCCCTGGGTTTCGCCCCAGAGGACGCGCACCGCCAGCTTCATGGCCTCCAGGCCGATGCCGATGTCCTCGCCGTCCTCCTCGCCGTCGGCGCTGGCGAAGCCGGTCTTCAACATGGTGACGGTGACCTGGCGCAGCTTTTCCTCGTCGATGTCGTCGCCCAGGCGGCGCTGCAACAGTTCGATGAGGCGGGGCAGGGTGACGTTGGGCATGGCCCGGGCGGCCAGCGCGATGCGCAGGGCCGCCTCCCGGGTCACCGGCGGTTTCTTGGCGACTTGTTCCATGGTTTTCTCCGCTGTAGGGTTGGGGTTGAGGTTGCATCGATGTGTTTTTCCCACCCCGTTGCAGGGATAGTGCCAGCCCGCCGGATCGCCCGAAAACGCCGGCCTTGGCGCGGGCACGGGCCTTGCTGCTCAACCAGGAATCGCCGGAAAGCCCTCCATCGTGTCGGATATCCCACAAAACGCCCCCCTGCCCGCCGACGTGGTACGCGCCTACCACGCCCGCACCAAGCACCGCTTCGAGGCCTACGCCCAGGGCCCCGGCCAGCTCGACTGGGACGCCCAGCCGGCCCCCTTCCGCCACTACCCGGGGGCGCCGCTGCTGGAACTGCCCCTGGCGGCGGACGTCTTCGAGCGGCCCTTTGCCGAACTGGCCAATCCGCCAGCGACGCCCGCCACCCCCGGTCCGGCCGCCGTCGGCGCCCTCCTCGAGCTGGCCTTCGGCATTTCCGCCTGGAAAAGCTGGGGCCCCAGCCGCTGGGCCCTGCGCTGCAATCCCTCCTCCGGCAACCTGCATCCGGTGGAGGCCTGGGTCCTGGCGCGGGGCGTCGCCGGCCTGGCCGACGGCCTGCACCACTACGACCCCGAGGAGCACGCCCTGGAGGGCCGCGCCCTGGTCGCGCCCGGCCCCGGCGCCCCCTGGCTGGCCGTCGCCCTGTCGAGCGCCATGTGGCGGGAAGCCTGGAAGTACGGCGAGCGGGCCTTCCGCTACTGTCAGCTCGACGTCGGCCACGCCCTCGGCAGCCTCGCCTACGCCGCCGCCCTCCTCGGCTGGCAAGTCGTGCCCCTGGCCATCGCCGACGCCACCCTGGCCCACTGCCTGGGCCTCGACCGCCAGGAGGATTTCCCGCCCTCCCGCTTCGGCTTCACCGAGGCCGAGGAACCGGAAATCCTCGTCGCTCTCGCCGCCCCCGGCCTCGCCCCGCCGCCAGCCGCGGAAACGACGTCCGCCTGGCTCGACGCCGCCGACTGGCACGGCCGCCCCAGCACCATCGACCCCGCCCCCGGCTACCGCTGGCCCGCCATCGACCAGACGGCCGCCGCCAGCCGGCAGTTGCCCGACACACCCGCGCCCATGCCACCCAGGCCGCCCCTGCCGCCACTGCCGCCGCACCCCACCACCGCCGGCGCCGCCACCCTCATCCGCCAGCGGCGCAGCGCCCAGCGCTTCGACCCCCGCCGGACCCTGCCCGCCGCCGCCTTCTACCGCCTCCTCGACGCCACCCTGCCCCGGCCCCAGGCCCCCTTCACCGCCCAGTCCGAGCCGCCCCGCATCCATCTGCTGCTCTTCGTCCTGCGGGTGGACGGCCTGCCCAGCGGAATCTACCTGCTGCCCCGCACGCCGGCCGCTGCCGCCGACCTGGCCACGGCCCTGGGGGCGGCTCACGAGCGCTTCGCCGGCCGCCGCCCCGTCACCGACCTCGATCCCGCCTGCCCGCCCCACCTGGGTCTGACCCTCCTCGCCGAAACCGGCCTGCAGGAATTGCAACGGCTCGCCCGGAGCCTCTCCTGCCACCAGGACATCGCCGCCACCAGCGCCTTCTCCCTCGGCATGCTCGGCGAGTTCGACGCCGCCACGGCCACCGCCCACGGCTACCGGGAACTGCTGCGGGAGGCCGGCCTGGTCGGCCAGGTGCTCTACCTGGAGGCGGAAGCCGCCGGCGTGCGCGGCACCGGCATCGGCTGCTTCTTCGACGATCCGGTACATCAGGTGGCGGGCCTCGCCGATAGCCGCTGGCAGAGCGTCTACCACTTCACCGTCGGCCACCCGGTGGACGACGCCCGCATCGAAACCGGCCCGCCCTACCCCCAACGCCAACAGGAAAAACCATGACCCCGACCCTCGCCGCCTTCCTCGCCGACCACGGCTTCCCCGCCGACGACCTCTCCGCCCCCCAGGCCGACGGCCGCTTCACGCCCCTCATGCGGGCCTGCAAGGAAGGCCGCCTCGACATCGTCGAGGAACTGCTGGCCCTTGGCGTCGACGTCGCCGTCACCAACGCCGATGGCTGCAACGCCCTCTGGCTGGCCTGCTACCACGGCAGCCACGCCATCATCGAGCGCCTCATCGGCGCCGGCATCGACCTCGACCTGCAGAACGGCAACGGCGCCACCTGCCTCATGTACGTGGCCTCCAACAGCAAGCCTGATCTAGTGAAGCTGCTGCTGGAAAAAGGAGCGAACGCCCGGCTGAAGAACTTCGACGACTTCACCGCCCTCGACCTGGCGGCATCGCTGGCCTGCCTCAAGCTGCTGAAGCAGGCCGCCTGACTCTCGGCGGTTCCGGCAAGGACGTCCCGGCCCGCCGCTTGCCGCGCAGACTCCTAGGGCATCTGCCCGATGATCTTGCGCATCTCGTCAACGGAAAAACCCCGCAGGTTCTGCGTCCGCACATTGCCGAGGGATCCGCCCTTGAGCATCAGCGCCATCGCCGCCTCTTCGCTGCCTTCGACGATGAGTACCATGTCGTAATGCCCGACCGTGTAATGGACGCTCTTGACGGTGACGCCGAGTTTCTCTGCGGTCGCCTTGAAGGCCTCGTAGCGATCCGGCGACTCCTTGATAGTCCTGATTCCCTGGTCGGTAAAGTTCACGAGGGTGATAAAGGTAGCCATCATTTGTCTCCTTGTTCGATTGATGGATCACCTCGCCCCCACGGACTCCACGGAAAGACAAGCCCTTTGCGGGAACCCGGGAAGGCGAGCGGAATGCCCGCCTCGCTAGCGCCGGGCATCACCCAAGCATAGACAATGAGGGCCGAATTGCACGGCCATTGTGGGCTGCCGCCTGGGGCGTGACCCCCAACGGGATCAGGCCCAGATACGGGTGGCGCCCACCGTTAGGAGCCCGAGGTAGGTAGCCAGCAGCGATCCCGCCAGATGGACGGCCCCCAGGCCCATGGCCCACCCCGGCTGGCCGGCCAGGAGCCGCTCCACCACTTCCGCCGAAAAGGTGGAGAAGGTGGTGAGGCCGCCGAGGAAGCCGGTGATGGCAAAAAGCTTCCACGCCGTCGGGAAATGGGTGTTGATGTGGAAAAGCCCCACCGCCACCCCCACCAGGTAGCCGCCGATCAGGTTGGCGGCGAGGGTGCCCAGGGGCAGGGCAAGGAAGAGAGGGTTGAGCAACAGCCCCAGCAGCCAGCGGCTCCAGGCCCCGAGGGCGGCGCCAAGGCCGACCGCCGCGAAATTGAGGGCCGTGAAATGGTGGAGCAGGTTCATGGAGGCGAATTGTAGCCGCTCGGCTTAAAATAAGCGGCATTCCCCATCGAGGTTTCCACCGTGAGCAACAACAAGCCGGAAGCGGCTCCCGCCGCCAACTTCATCAAGAACATCGTCGAGGCCGATCTCACCGCCGGCAAGCACGCCCAGCGCCGCTGGGCCGGCCGCCCCGGCACCGCCGCCGACCACGCCGCGGCGCCCCTGGATCCGGCCAAGATCCGCACCCGCTTCCCGCCGGAGCCCAACGGCTACCTGCA
>JRYJ01003426.1_pt1 | contig 10811 bp, 6 predicted proteins | sample 235371 | NCBI WGS metagenome assembly JRYJ01 (sample SAMN03074219, study PRJNA261477) | activated sludge metagenome | biome: Wastewater Treatment Plant; feature: Wastewater; material: Activated sludge; isolation source: activated biomass of a wastewater treatment plant treating hydrocarbon... ... | reverse complement strand
TTTCTCGCCCGGCATCAATCCCCCCCTGACCATCGACCTGATCCTGCTGAAACTGACCTTCGGCTTCAACATCAAGGTCAATCTCCTGAGCATCCTGGGCATGTTTCTCGGCGCCTACCTGTACAAGCAGATGTAGCCGGTCACAAGTATGATCCAGTCACTGGGTGAACGGGTGAGTTGGACGTTTGCGGGAAAACCCCTCAGCCGAACGGCCGCGCTCAACAGCGCGTCAGGATTTGAGCTCGAGGTCTTTCATTCTGAGCGCCCGGAGGCGATTGCGTAATTCCGCCGCCCGCTCGAACTCCAACCGTTTAGCCGCCGCCTTCATCTCGGCTTCCAATCGCTGAATCAAGTGCTCCTGGTCTTCGTCCGTCTTGTAAGCAGCCGGAGCCTCCGCCGCCAGATCCAACTGGACGTAATCCATCTCTGCCGCCGCGTACTCCAGTGTTGGAATACTCTTGCGGATACTCTCGGGCGTGATGCCATGCACCCGATTGTAGTCGGCCTGGATGGCGCGGCGCCGAGCCGTTTCCTCCATGGCAACCCGCATTGAGTCGGTCACTGCGTCGCCGTAGAACAACACCCGCCCCTCCACATTCCTGGCCGCCCGGCCGGCCGTCTGAATCAACGAACGATGGGAACGGAGGTATCCTTCCTTGTCGGCATCCAGGATGNNGATGATCTCCGCACGCTCCAACGTCTTGATGTCCGAGTGCAGGTAGCGCACCTTCACGCCCAGATCGTGGTAGTACTCGGTGAGGTCTTCCGCCATCCGTTTCGTGAGCGTGGTCACCAACACGCGATTCCCCTTGGCGACTTCCGCCCTCACCTCGCCGAGCAGGTTGTCCACCTGCCCCTTGGCAGGCCGCACCTCGATGATCGGGTCCATCAGGCCGGTCGGCCGGATGATCTGCTCCACGACCTCGCCCTTGGCATGCTCAAGTTCATAGGGTCCCGGTGTGGCCGACACGTAGACGACCTGATTCAGGCACCGTTCAAATTCGGCGAATTTGAGCGGCCGGTTGTCAACGGCCGAGGGCAGCCGGAAGCCGTACTCCACCAACGTTTTCTTCCGTGAATAGTCCCCTTCGTACATGCCCCCGACCTGCGGCACCGTCGCGTGGGATTCGTCGATGATCAGGAGAAAGTCCTTTGGGAAATAGTCCAGCAGTGTGGGCGGGGGCTCGCCCGCTGCCCGGCCGCTCAAATGGCGAGAATAGTTTTCGATCCCGTGGCAGTAGCCCATCGCCCGGATCATCTCCAGATCGAACTTGGTCCGTTGCTCGATCCGTTGCGCCTCCAACAACTGGCCGTTCTTTTTAAAGACCGCGATCCGTTCCTCCAGCTCCTCTTCGATCCCGGTGATCGCCCGCTCGTAGCGGTCCGGCGCGATGAGATAGTGCGTGTTGGGGTAGATGGCGATCTTCGGCAACTTGCCGAGCGACTTCCCGGTCAGGGGATCGATTTCATGAATCGCATCGACCGTGTCGCCGAACAGTTCGATCCGCACCGATTTCGCCTCGGACGACGCCGGAAAGATCTCGATCACGTCGCCGCGCGCGCGAAACGTGCCGCGGTGAAAGTCCACATCGTTGCGGGCATATTGAATGTCGACCAGCTTCGCCAGGATCTTCTCACGCCGGGTCTCCATCCCCTCTTCGAGGTAGACCAACATGTCGTGATAGACCTCCGGCGAGCCCAGGCCGTAAATGCAGGAGACCGACGACACGATCAGCACATCGTTGCGCTGCAGGAGCGAGGTCGTCGCGGCATGGCGCATCTGATCGATGGCGTCGTTGATCGAGGCGTCCTTCGCGATATAGGTATCGGTCTGCGGGATGTAGGCTTCGGGCTGGTAGTAGTCGTAGTAGCTGACGAAGTACTCGACCGCGTTGTCCGGGAAGAACTGCTTGAACTCCTGGTAGAGCTGCGCCGCCAGCGTCTTGTTGTGGACCAATACCAGCGTCGGTTTCTGCACCTGCTCGATGAGGTTCGCCATCGTAAAGGTCTTGCCGGAGCCGGTCACCCCGAGCAAAACCTGATGCTTCTTGCCGGCCTTCACGCGGGCGGCCAGCTTCTCGATGGCTTGGCCCTGATCCCCGCAGGGTTTGAAGGGCGCTTCGAGCTTAAAGGGAGGCATGGTGCAGGCATCTTAACACGTCCCAAAGGGGACCGAGAGGTCGCCGTTCCGGCAAGCTTACCCATGGTCTTCCTCCCGCAACAGTGGTACGATTCGCCGGCCGCCAGTGACTCCGAAATCCTTCGTGAACGGAGGATCCCTGCCCCACACCTCTAGCCCAAGGAGCCCGCAATGAACCTGGTCGATCGTGCGAAGAATCTCCTGTTGAGCCCCAAAGATGAATGGCCGGTGATCGAGAAGGAAACCATGGCGATCTCCGATCTGTACAAAGCCTACGTCATGCCCCTCGCCGCCATCGGCCCCGTCGCCAGCTTCATCGGCTTTTCCATGATCGGCATGCAGGTTCCCTTCATGGGTACCATCCGGATCCCGATCGGATCCGCCTTGAGCCACGCCATCGTCACCTTCGCCCTCACGCTCGGCGGCGTCTATGTCCTGGGGCTGATCATCGACTTCCTGGCCCCGAGCTTCGCCGGCACCAAAAACTTCGACCAGGCGTTCAAGGTCGCAGTCTACGCCAGCACCGCCTCTTGGGTGGGGGGCGTCTTCGCGCTCCTCCCGGCGCTGAGCATCCTGGCGCTCTTGTTCTCGCTCTACAGCCTGTATCTCTTGTACCTGGGATTACCGGTGCTGATGAAGTCGCCGCCCGACAAATCGCTGGGCTACACGGCGGCCGTAATCATCGCCGCCGTGGTGGTGTTCGTGGTGATCGGCACCATCAGCATGGCCGTCCTGCCGACGCCGACCACTGTCACGACGGGATAGGTGCACTCGCCTTTTATGGATGCTTCACCCTTGTAGCCCCTTGACGACACCGCCCTGTTATGTAACGATTCGTTACATGCAGCCGGACGATCTCAGAAAGGTCCGCCAGACCCTCGGGCTCACCCAGGAACAGCTCGCCGAACGGTTGAAAACCACCCGCCAGACCATTGCGCGTTATGAACTCGGCACCCACAAGATTCCGTTTGCCGTGCGGTTGGCCGTCGATCATTTGACGGCGGGCGCCCGCATTCCCCTTGCCGGGATGGTGGCCGCCGGCGATCCCATCGAGCCGATTCCGCAAACCGAAGTCGTGGAGGTACCGCCCGGCATGGTGGGACGCGGCGAGACCTTTGCGCTGCGGGTCAAGGGCGAGTCGATGCGGAACGAGGGCATTCTGCCCGGCGACCTCGTCATCGTGCAGAAGCAAACGACCGCCCGCAACGGTCAGACGGTCATTGCATTGGTCAACGACGAAGCCACGATCAAGACCTACTATCGCAAAGGCGGCATGATCGAGTTGCGCCCCGCGAACGAAACGATGAAACCGATCGTGCTCAAACCGACCGACTCCCTGCGGATCGAAGGACTGGTGATCGGAGTCATTCGATACTGCAAAAAATAGAACTGGGGACTGAGGTGAGTGGAACGAAGAGCCAATAGCATAGGGCTTATAGCCTATGGCACAAACATTCGAACCCTTCTGTACGCCCTAAGCCATTTGCCATCAGCGCTCAGTCCCGATCGAATCATGGATCGTCAGATTGTCTGTTTCGGCGTCCCGGCGTTCGAGATTGCGCTCGCGCGGCTGACCGAGCCCCGTCTCCGCAACCGGCCGGTCGGTATCGCTTCGGTGGCGACGGTACGTGCGGTGCTGCACGAGGTCTCCGATGAAGCGATCACCGAGGGCCTCTCTCTCGGCATGGCCGTCCAGCAGGCGACGAAACTCTGCCCCTCGCTCCGCCTGCTTGCTCCCGACCCCGACCGCGTCGCCACGGCCCATCAGGCGCTCGTCGACCTCATCGCCGCCTATGCCCCGGTGTGGGAACCGGCGCAGCTTGGTTCCGTCCTGATGGACCTGACCGGGACCACGAAACTCTTCGGTCCAACCCGCGACACGGCGATACGGCTCCAGCGAAACGTCGCTGCCCGCTTGCAACTCGACGGTGTGCTCGGGATCGGCAGCAACAAGCTGGTCGCCCGAACGGCCGCCGGACTCGTCCAGCCGGCGCAGCTCTACGAAGTCCGGCACGGGTCCGAACGGGCCTTCATGGCGCCCCTGCCGATTCACACCCTGCCGTTGCTCCATCGCCCGCAGATGCAACAGGTCCGTCGCCGGCTGGCCGATCTGAATCTGCAAACGTTCGGTGATGTGGCCAACATTTCCCTGCCCGCCCTCGAAATCGCTGTGGGCACATGGGCGGCCCCGCTGCTGCGCTGGGCCCAGGGGGTCGATTCGACCCCGATCCTGCCGCCGCCGATCCAACCACACTTCGATGTCTCCCGCACGCTCGAGCCGGATGACATCGACGACCGCATTGTCTGGAACCATCTGGCCGACCTACTCGAAGCACTCTGCCGGACCTTGCGCGCGCAGGCCCGCACCTGCAGCCGGTTGACCTTGACGATCCGCCACAGCGACCGGACCGACGCCACCGGATCTCACCCCGTCGAGCCGGCCAGCCATTGGGAATACGACCTGACGCCGCCGCTCCGCACATTGTTCCATCGCTGTTTCCGCCGCCGCATTCGCCTCCGCACCCTGACGCTCAGTGCCGGCGGGCTCACGGCGCCGCTCGAACAGGGCCGACTCTTCGATGACCAAGCGGACGCTGCCGGCGACCGGCGAACGCGCGCCCAACGGTTGTCGCTCGCGCTCGACCGGCTCAGGACGCGCTTCGGCGATCAGATCGTGCGCTACGGGAGATACGATTATTGAGGCAGGATACCGATGTCGCCGCCGCCGTTCGTCCCCTTGCATGTCCATTCGTCTTATTCGCCGATGCAGGGCGTGCCGTCGCTGGAGCGGCTCTGTCAGGCCGCGCGCGAGCTGGGGTTCGACTATCTGGCCCTCACCGACACCAACGGTCTCTATGGCGCCATCCGGTTTCTCGACGTGGCGAAGCAGACGGGCATCAAGCCGATCCTGGGCACCGAGCTCACGTCGGCTGCACACCGGGCCGTGCTCCTCGCCAAGACGCCGGATGGATACGGCAACCTCTGCCGGATCCTCTCAGCCCGCCATACCGACGAGCCGTTCGATTTCATCGCCACCGTCGCGCGGCACCGGACCGGTGTGATCATCCTGTCCGACGATCAGGCCGCGCTCACCGCCTGGCGCGAGGACTCGACGGAGGACCTCTTCATCGAACTGACGCCGGGGCCGGATATGGCCAAAGCCCTCACCTTCAGCCGGCGATCCGGCCTGCCGCCGGTCGCCACCACCCGCGCGCAATTCCTGCAGCCCTCGGAATATCAGGTCCATCGCCTCCTGCGGGCCATCGCGCTCAACACCACCTTATCCCGCCTGCCGGCCGAGGCCTGCTGCGCTCCGATCCACAGGCTGATGTCGCAAACGGAACTGGAACGATATTTCCCCCACGTCCCCGACGCGCTGGCCAACACACATCGCATCGCCGAACGCTGCTGCACCGACTGGAATTTCAAGGCAACGATCTTTCCCTCCTTTCGCCGGCTCTCGGCCGCGCAGGCCTTCGACCAGCTCCGCGCCAAGACCTATGAGGGCGCGCGATGGCGCTACGGTACGTTGACCTCTTCGGTCACGACACGCATCGAACACGAGCTGGCCGTCATCCGTGACAAGAGCTACGCGCACTATTTTCTTGTCGTGGAGGAAATTGTCCGGCAGGCGAAGCGGACCTGCGGACGCGGATCCGCCGCCGCCTCGATCGTCTCGTACTGTCTGGGCATCACCCATGTCGATCCGATCCGCCATCGCCTGTTCTTCGAGCGGTTCCTCAACCCGGGCCGGCACGACCCGCCGGACATCGACATCGACTTTCCCTGGGACGAACGTGACGACATTCTCAACCAGGTATTCGCGCAGTACGGCGAACGGTCGGCCGCCATGGTGGCGAATCAAAACACGCTCGCGATCCGCGCCGCGATCCGCGAGACGGCCAAGGTTTATGGCATGCCCGTCGTCGAGATCGGACATGTGCTTCCGTTGATCTTCCGCAAGGCCGATCTGTTCGCCGACACGGACGGCCTGACGCCGCAGGAGTGGACGACCACCCTGTGCCGAGCGGTGCGCCTGCGCGATCCTTGGCCGGAGATCATCCGGCGGGCGGTGCAGATCGAAGGGCATTTCCGCAACTTGGGTCTGCATTGCGGCGGCATCGTGCTGGTACCGGACGAGATCCGCCGGTACGTCCCGATCGAACGGTCGGCGAAGGGACTGCCGGTCCTGCAGTGGGAGAAGGATCAAACCGAAGAAGCGGGACTGGTCAAAATCGACCTGCTCGGCAATCGGTCGCTGGCCGTCATCCGCGATGCGATTGCCGCCATCGCCGCACATACCGGACGCCAGATCGACTATGCGACCTGGGACCCGCTCTCCGACAAGCCGACGAAGACTTTGATCCGGCGGGGCGACACGCTGGGCTGCTTCTACATCGAATCGCCGGCGACACGCCTGCTCCTGAAAAAACTCTGGACGACCATGCCGGAGGACCGACAGGCCCGGGCCGACGACTTCGAATATCTGACGATCGTTTCTTCCATCATACGGCCTGCGGCCCATCTGTTCGCCGACGACTTCATTCGCCGCGCCCACGGAGCCCCTTCCCACCCGCTCCATCCGGCATTGGAAGGTGTGCTGACCGACACGTTCGACATTATGGTCTATCAGGAAGACGTGATGAAGGTCGCCGTGGCGCTCGGCGGATTCTCCATCGAAGACGGCGATCAGCTCAGAAAGGTGCTCAGCAAAAAGCACAAGAAACGGCAACTGCGCGACTATCAGCGGCAGTTTTACGCAGGCGCGCTGGCTCGAAGCGCCGATCCCGCGGTGATCGACCGGATCTGGACCATGATCATGAGCTTCGCCGGCTACAGTTTCTGCAAGCCGCACTCGGCCAGCTACGCGCAGGTGTCGTTCAAATCCGCCTACCTGCGGGCCCACTATCCCGCGGAATTCATCGCCGCCGTCATCAGCAACCAGGGCGGGTTCTATTCGACCTTTGCCTACCTGTCCGAAGCCAGGCGGATGGGCCTCACGATCCTCCCGCCCGACATCAACGACAGCCGGTGGGCCTATCGCGGATGGGCGCGCAGTCTGCGCGTAGGCTTCATGCAGATCAGGAGGCTGCGCAAAGATATGGCCGATGCGCTGATCGCCAAACGCGAGGCAGGCGGTCCCTATCGGTCGCTGCAGGATTTCCTGGAGCGGGTGAACCCCGATCCGGCGCAGGCCCGGCTGTTGATCACCGCCGGCTGCTTCGACTCGATCGCCGGGGAACTCACCAGACCGGCCCTGTGTTGGCGGTTGCTGGCCTGGCAGGAGCACGCTTCGACCGGTTATCTACCGATTCCGCCCGAATACTCCCCGCCGCAACTCATCGAGCATGAAATCGAGCGATTCGGCTTTCCGCTTCGCTGCCATCCGCTCGACCTGATCCCTGCCGCAGCCCTTCCACCCCGTCGAATCTCCGCCGCAGAGATGGGCCGCTACGTGGGCCGGTCGATCACGATGGCCGGCGTCTTGATCACCGAAAAGATCGTCCACACGAAACAGGGCGAGCCGATGGAGTTCGTGAGCTTTGAGGATGAAACGGGTCTGTACGACGCGACGCTCTTTCCGGCGGTCTACCGGAACACGTGCCATCTGCTCGCGACGAATCAGGTCTATGTCATTCAGGGAGTGGTCGAGGCACACTTCGCCGCCGTGACGCTGACCGTCACGGCGTTACGAAGCGCGGGAGCTACAGGGTCTTGCTCTCGGCCGGAGAGCCGATCGAAAATCATGTCATCATGACGCTAGGTTGCGTCGCGCTGGTGAAGTTCGTGGCGCGGTAGCTTCCGAAATGCGCCCGGCACCTCCAGCCCGAAATGCTCGCGGAGCAGCGTGCGGTATTCGTCTTCGTCACGCGCCTCGACCTTCTCCGTCTTACCGTTCCTTCGAATTTTCAGAACCATGTCGGTGAAGGTTTTTCTCCCCTCCTCCGTCGGCATCGTACAGATGCGCTTCTGTGTGAAGGGCGAGTCGGGCGAATGGGAGTGGAAGTAATTCGCGAAGATGTAGTCCACCGGCAGGTAAGGATCCAATGGGAACGAATAGAGTCGTTCCCACGTGCCCTGGATTTCGCATTGGAGCAAGAACTCTCCCCGGCTGTCTCTTGAGAGCGCGAATCGCTCGATTCCCTGCAATCGTTCATTTCCGACACTTAGATATAAAGGTTCAAGTAATCCATTACCTCCAAATCCGACGTCGGCCAGCCATGGCTCACCGTCGATTCTCACGAGTAGGACTTGATGACTCCGCGGCCTGATTCCTTCCGCTCCATAGAGCACGCGCGCGGCCAGTCGCGTCACCGAATACCCCATTTCCTCGAGCAGGAGCGCGAAGAGGCCGTTGAGCTCGAAACAATAGCCGCCTCGTCGCTCCTGCACCACCTTGCGAAACAGGTGGTCCGGCTCGAGCGAGATCGAACGGCCCAGATGGATGTCGAGATTCTCGAACGGCACGGTCCGCACATGGGCCCGATGAAGCGCCAGCAAGGTATCGGCGGAAGGCTCCAACGACCCCTCATATCCGATGCGGGCGAGATAATGGTTCCGATTGAACACCATGCCTCCTCAAGAGAGTCCATTTTATATCACCCCTCACCATCTCCTCTCCCCACGGGGAAACGCGGGTCAACGAGCGGCGGCGCCCTCCCTCCTGTCTCCCCTCCCCGCGGGGAGAGGGTAGGGTGAGGGTCGGGCGACATTGCACCGGCCCCGCGCGGTTGCTACCATGGCAGGTCATTCCCCGGAAGGAGCCGTCCCGGTGCCGATCCATATGCCTCCCGATATCCGTCCCAACGAACTGATCGTCGAGGGCGCCCGCCAGAACAACCTAAAAAATATTTCGCTGCGCATCCCGCACAACCGCGTGACGGCGATCACCGGCGTCTCGGGATCGGGCAAATCGTCGCTGGCCTTCGACACGCTCTTCGCCGAGGGCCAATGGCGTTATGTCGAATCGCTCTCGACCTATGCCCGGATGTTTCTCGACAAGGTCAATCGTCCCGACGTCGATCGCCTCGTCAACGTCCGACCGGCCATCGCCATCGAACAGAAGAACCCCGTGCGGACTGCGCGGTCGACGGTGGGCACGGCGACGGAGTTGGCCGACCTGCTGCGGCTTCTGTTCGCCAAGGTGGGAAAGCCGGTCTGTCCGGACTGCCGTCAGGAAGCCCGCGGCTACCACCCGGGGTCCGTCGCCGAGGAAGCGCTGGCTCGGTTTCCCGATGCGCGGGCGATGATCCTCTTCCCGGTCCAGGATCTGGGGCCCGGGCACGACCGGTCGTTGCTCGATTCCCTCCTGAAACGCGGCTTCACCCGCGTGAAGTGCGGCGACGACGTGCTCGACCTTCAGGAGCAGCTTGCTCTCCCCGCCGACCGTCCGTCGGGATTGCAAGTGATCCTGGACCGGCTCGTGCTGCGCCAGGACAACCGGCATCGTCTGATCGAAGCGATTGAAATCGCCTTCCAGGAAGCCGGCGGGGTTTGCCAGATCGACGTCATCGGACACGGCCTCTCGACATACAGCACCCATTTCCGCTGTCAGAAATGCGGACGCACCTTCGAACCGCTCCGGCCGCTCCTGTTCTCTTTCAACCATCCGCTGGGCGCCTGCGCCGAATGTAAAGGATTCGGCAATATTTTACAGTACGACCCCGATCTCGTGATCCCCGACCGCACCAAGTCGCTGGCGGGCGGCGCCATCGACCCCTGGAGCAAGCCGGGATCGGACTGGTGGCAGAAGCAACTGCTGCTGGCGATGAAGAAGCGCGGCGTCGACATCACGACCCCGTTTCAATCGTTGCCGGCGGAGTTGCAGCAGGTCATTTGGGAGGGCGGCGAGGACTTTGACGGGATCCGGGAATTTTTCGAGTATCTGGAGACCAAACGCTACAAGCTGCATGTACGGGTGCTGCTCAGCCGCTACCGCAGTCCCGTCACCTGCCCGGCCTGCGACGGGACCAGGCTGAAGCCGGCCGCCCGTTTCGTGAAAGTCGGCGGGCTCGACATCGCGGAACTGAGCGAGTTCACCATCGAAGCCGCCGCCGCCTGGTTCGACCGTCTCGCCCTCTCCGCGTTCGACGCCGAGGTGGCCAAAGATATTCTGCGCCAGCTCCGGGCCAAGCTGGACTTTCTGCTTCGGGTCGGTCTGGGGTATCTCACCCAGGCCAGACAAACCAAAACCCTCTCGGGAGGCGAAGCCCAACGCATTGCACTTGCCAACCAACTCGGGTCGCGCCTGGTCGGCACACTGTATGTGCTGGACGAACCGACGATCGGCCTGCACGCGCGGGACACGGCCACGCTCGCCGGCATTCTTCGCGACTTGGCCGATCACGGCAATACGGTGGTCGTCGTGGAACATGACCCGCTGATGATCCAGGCGGCCGACTACGTGGTCGAGTTGGGTCCCGCCTCCGGCGAACAGGGTGGCCAGATCGTCTGCGCCGCGCCGCGCGAACAGTTTCTCACCGATCGCCGATCGATCACCGCCCGCTATCTCCGAGGTGAAGACACGATTCCCATCCCGAAAGCGCGGCGGCCTGGGAACGGCCGCGTGCTGAGCATCGCCGGCGCAGCCGAACATAACCTCAAGAATCTCCTCGTCCGCATCCCCCTTCGCATGCTGGTCTGCATTACCGGCGTCTCGGGATCGGGCAAA
>JRYJ01001135.1_pt1 | contig 10846 bp, 17 predicted proteins | sample 235371 | NCBI WGS metagenome assembly JRYJ01 (sample SAMN03074219, study PRJNA261477) | activated sludge metagenome | biome: Wastewater Treatment Plant; feature: Wastewater; material: Activated sludge; isolation source: activated biomass of a wastewater treatment plant treating hydrocarbon... ... | reverse complement strand
TGGTCAGCAGCCAATCCCGAGAGCAGGTGAGACTGTAGCGCCCCTTGATATCGGGAATGGTGATCGCGGTGAGCGATTCCGGAATCGCCGAGCCGTCGGTGAGCGGCGGCAAGGCGACGTCGGCTAAATCAACACCCGGCTCGCACGCCTCGCGGGTCAATGTCACCACGATCTCGGCGTTCACGGCCGGGCTCGCCGGGCCCTGGTCGCGCGCATCGGTTTGCTTCCACTCCGCGGCAACGATGCGCTGACTCTTCAGATCAAAGCGAATCATCCCGTTGACTTTGACCGTCGCCCGGGCGCCGAGCGTCGTGCCCTTCGCTGAGCCGTTCACGGCAATCACCGCGACGGACGCATTCGCCTCGGCCAGCTTTGCGGTCAGATCGTGTTCGGCGAGCCGTTCGAGCCCGCACAGGACCGCGGCCGTGGATTCGGGAATGGGCCACGTGCCGCCGATCGCCATACTCTTGTCCGGAAGCACGCTGGTCAGGGCCAGCGAATCGAAGTGCTCGCCGACCAGTTCCAGTTCTTCACGGGTCAAGGCGCCGCCGGGACTGAAACTGATCGCGGACGTATCCCGGCGTTCCACGGCGATCAGCCTGCGATCCGGGCGCAGCGTGCGCGGGCTCGTCGTACTGTCGATGCTGATGGCAGCGCGGGCGTCGTCGTAATACCGGATGGCCCGCGCGGGCAGCCCGCCCGCCTGACTGGTCCCGATCGCTCGTTCACGATACCGGTGTTCTGCCAGGGCCTCGAGTTTCAGGCTGGTTGGTTTGCCGCCCTGAGCAACGATGAGTTCGCCGTTGAGCCGGGTCGTGAGGACGATGCGCGCGGCCGGCGCCGGCGATTCCCGAAGCGAGATTTCACCGGCGTGAGCGCCGCCCACCGCCAGTGCCAGGAAGGCTGCCGAGACGCGTACCGCGATCATCCGATGGCCTCCGTCGAGCGCAGCGGCGATGCTGCAGCGCGATTCGAGCGTATCGGATGTATCGGATGCGCCGGCGCGCAATATCCAGAGAAAGATGTCGCGGATCCCGAGAATGGATCAGTCGGCGACGGTCGGGGCGACGGGCTGCTCGGATCCGCGGACCGCTTCATCGGCGCGGAGGAATTCGATCAGCGCCGTCTCGCCGGCGTCGCCCAGCCGCCGTTCCAGGCGCTTGATGATGCGCGTGTAGCCGCCCGGTCGATCGGCGAAGCGCGGGCCGATCTCCTTGAACAGCTTGGCGACGGCGTCCTTGTTCGGCAGCCGCTGGAGGCAGAGCCGCCGCGCGTGCAGCGTGCCCTTCCGCGCCAACGTGACCAGTTTCTCGATGAAGGGGCGCAGTTCTTTCGCCTTGGCCACGGTCGTGATAATGCGCTCGTGCTCGATCAGCGCGATCGAGAGATTGCGCATGAGCGCGAGGCGGTGCGAAGCGGTACGGCTCAGCGTGCGGCCGGCTTTTCGATGTCGCATGGCAATTCAATCGGTCAGCGGTTCAGGGTCGGGTTTAGCGCCGGGCGGCCGGCAGTTTCATTCCCAGGTGCAAGCCGCGCTCCTGGAGCTTCTGCTTCACTTCCTTGAGCGTCGTTTCGCCGAAATTGCGCACTTCGAGCAGTTCCTCGTCGGTGCGGATCACCAGGTCGCGGACCGTGGTGATGCCCTCGGACTCGAGGCAGTTGGTCGCGCGGACCGAGAGTTCGAGTTCGGCGAGGCTCATCGCCAGCTTGCGGTCGAGTTCGTGATCCATGCCGTCGGCCTGCACGGTCATGTCCGCGCGCTCGTCGATCGGCAGTTCGGGGCCCGGCGACGAGTATTGGACGAACGGATTCAGGTGTTTGCGGAGAATCTTCGCGCCTTCGACGAGAGCCATCTGCGGGCGCACGGTGCCGTTGGTCCAGATCTCGAGCACCAGCCGATCGTAATTGGTCCGCTGGCCGACGCGCGTCTCCTCGATCTCGTACTTGACCCGCACGACGGGCGTGAAGCTCGAATCGACGGGGATGACCCCGATCTCGCGCTCTTTCCCGACGTTCTCCTCGGCCGTGCGATAGCCGCGACCGTTCTCCACGGTCATTTCCACGACAAACGGGACGTCGTCGGTGAGGGTGGCCAGGACGTGTTCGGGATTGATGATCTGGACCGCCTCGTCGGTGGAAATCATGCTCGCCGTCACGACGCCCCGTTCATGGCGATCGATGGTGATGGTCTTGACCTGATCGGACTGATTCTTCACAACCAGGCTCTTAATGTTCAGGATGATGTCGGTGACGTCCTCGACGACGCCGGGGATCGTGGACACCTCGTGCTGCACGCCTTGAATCTTCACGCGCGTGACGGCGCTGCCTTCGAGACTCGACAGGAGCACCCGTCGGAGACTGTTGCCGATCGTGGTTCCGAAGCCGCGTTCGAACGGTTCGGCGACGAACTTGCCGTAGGTGTCGGTGAGAGTGGTGGAATCGCAAACCACCCGGCTCGGCAGTTCCAAGCCGCGCCAACGAATACGCATGATTTCTCCTCCCGCGCGAGTTCGAGTCCGAAGATCGGCCGTCTCAACGGTTCGTCAACTCGATGATCAGTTGTTCGCGCACGTCGGCGATGCGCGGATCGACGTCGCCGCGCGTCGGCAAGCGGGTCATCCGCGCCTCGGGCGGCTCGGTTCCCGTCATTTCCAGGTACTCGGGCAGCGGCGGCGGGTTCTCCTGCAGCGCCAGCTTGACGAACTGCAGGCTCCGCGGCCGCGACTTCACCCGGATGACGTCGCCCTGCTTCACGAGCCGGCTGGGGATGTTGCAATGCTGCCCGTTGAGCAGGACGTGCCCGTGGGTGACGAGTTGCCGAGCCGCCGCGCGCGACGGGGCCCACCCGAGCCGGTGCACGACGTTGTCCAGCCGTCGCTCCATGATCACCAGCAACTGCTCGCCCGTGTTCGCCGGCGACCGCGTCGCTAGCGCGAAATACCGGCGGAACTGTCGCTCCAAGACGCCATAGAACCGCTTGAGTTTCTGCTTCTCGCGCAACCGGACGCCGTACTCGCTGAGCTTCGGGCGGCGATAGCCGTGCATGCCCGGCAGCACGCCCTGGCGGCGATCCAAGATGCACTTCGTGTCGCACTTGCTGCCCTTGAGGTACAGCTTGACGCCCTCGCGGCGGCATTGTTTGCAAACAGGATCGAGATTGCGAGCCATAAATCCGGTGGATTGAGGTTAGTGGTCCGTGGTTCGTTCGCCGGGGTCAGACACGCCGTTTCTTCGGAGGCCGGCAGCCGTTGTGCGGCAGCGGCGTCACGTCTTCGATCGCCTTGACGATCAGGCCGCACGATTGCAGCGCGGTCACGGCCGATTCCCGCCCGGAGCCGGGGCCCTTGATCCGCACCTCGACTTCCTTCACGCCGAACTTGGTCGCGCGCTCGGCGCAGACTTCAGCGGCTCGCTGGGCGGCAAACGGCGTACTCTTGCGGCTGCCCTTGAATCCGACCGTGCCCGCCGACGCCGTGCAAAGCGTGTCGCCGTTGGTATCCGTGATCGTGACAATCGTGTTGTTGAACGTCGCCTGGATGTAGGCAATGCCACGGCTGACGTTGCGCCGAGCTTTACGTTTCTTACTCTTGGCCATCGGGGTTCCCGGTTATCGCAGTTCCTTGACGCCCTTCTTGCCGGCCACGGTTTTGCGCGGACCTTTGCGAGTCCGAGCGTTGGTCTTGGTTCGCTGGCCGCGCACCGGCAGACCGCGCCGGTGCCGGATGCCACGGTAGCAGTTGATGTCGCGCAACCGAGCGATGTTCTGCTGCACCGCGCGGCGGAGCTGACCCTCGACCACATACTCGCGATCGAGCAAGGCGGCGAGCCGACTGACGTCGTCGTCCGTCAGTTCACGGGCCTTCCGCTGCGGATCGATACCGGCCTGACTGCATAATCGCAGCGACAACGTCGGGCCGATGCCGTACAGGTAACGCAGGGAAATATGCGTTGGCTTGTCCGGCGGAATATCCACACCGAGAATACGGGGCACAGCGCGTAACTCCTAACCCTGCCGCTGTTTATGGCGCGGGTTCGAACAAATGACCAGCAGCTTGCCGTGCCGGCGCACGAGCTTGCAGTTCTCGCAGATCCGTTTGACGCTCGACCGAACTTTCATCGCAGCCTCACATTCCGCACACCCGTAATGCGGATGAATCGATCATTCTAGGAAGCCGCGGCTGCTTCGGCAGCGGGCAGCACCGCCGGAATTTCATCCGCCGTCAGGATTTCCACGCCCGCCTCCGTGATGGCCAGCGTGTGCTCGACGTGCGCGCTGGGCAGCCGATCTCGCGTCACCACGGTCCAATGATCGCGCTCCACGTCCACGTCGGCGCCGCCCAGATTCAGCATCGGCTCGACCGCGATAACCAATCCGGGTTCCAGGCGGAAATCGGTCTTGCGGAGTTCACGGCTGACGTAGTTGGGAACCTGCGGCGGCTCGTGCATGACGCGCCCGATGCCGTGCCCGACGTACTGCTCGACGGAGGAGTACCCCGAGCGCGCGACGTGTTGTTCCATGCGCAGCGCGACCTCGGACCACCAGCGGCGGCGGCCCATCTCGACAATGGCGATGTCGAGCGTCTCCCACGCCGTCTTGATGAGCCGCTGGAGCTCCGGCCGGATTTCACCGATCGGCAGCGTGGCCGCGGCGTCAGCGCACCAGCCGTTCAGCTTGCACGCCGTATCGACCTTCAGGATATCTCCCTCGCGGAGCACGCGCGACCCGGGAATTCCATGAACAACCTGTTCATTGACCGACAGGCACGTGCAGGCGGGGAAGGGAACCTTGATCGACGGGACGCGGTAGCCCTTGAACAGCGGCTCGGCCTTGTGACGGCGGTAGAGATCTTCGACGGCGCGATCGATATCGATGGTTTTGACGCCGGGCCGAGCCATCTCGCGGACCAGCCGGTGAGCGGCGGCGACGATCCGCCCGGCCTCGCGCATGAAGCCGAGTTCCCGCGCCGACTTGAGTTCCGGCCGATTCTTGAAGAGCTTCCGCAGCACGCTTAACCTTCAGGCTCGGGACAGAGCGCGATGATGCGCTGGTAGACGGTTTCGACATCGCCCGTGGCATCGATCTCGCGCAGGCGATTCTGCCGGCGATAATGGTCGATCATCGGTTCGGTATTGGCGCGGTAGACGGCGAGGCGCTGGCGCACCGTGGCTTCGTCGTCGTCGGCCCGATTCTCGGTGAGCCGCCGCCCGCTGAGCCGCCGAACCACTTCGTCGTCGTCGAGTACGAAGCGCACGGCTGCGTCCAGGTCGAGAAAGGCTTGCCGCAGAACCGCATCGAAGGCCACCGCCTGCGCCAAGGTCCGCGGGTAACCATCCATGACGAACTTCGTCGGCCGATCCTCGCGGCGAAAATACTCCGTGACGTCATCGTTGACGAGTTCGTCGGGAACCAGGCGCCCGCTCTCCAGGTAGGGCTTGACCTGCTGCCCGATCGGCCCGCCGGCGGCGATCGCGGCCCGAAAAATGTCCCCCGTGCCGATCACCATGTAACCTCGACGGTCCCGGAGTAGTTTCGCCTGCGTCCCCTTCCCGCAACCCGGAGGTCCGACAAATACCAGTCGCATGGTTCGGGCCCTCGCGGCGGGGCAGGTCAATCGTCCGTCAAGCCGGGATAATTGCGCATGACCAAGTGGCTGTTGATCTTCTTGACCAAATCGAGCGCGACGCTGACGACAATGAGCAACCCGGTGCCGCCGTAGAAACTCGCCACGCGGAAATCGACGCCCATCGTGCCCGTCACGAGGTTCGGGATGATGGCGACGATCGCCAGGAATGCGGCGCCGACGTAGGTCACGCGCATCAGGACTTTTTCGAGATAATCGGCGGTGCGTTTGCCCGGCCGGTAACCGGGAATGAAGCTGCCATAGTCCTTCAGATTCTGGGCCATGTCTTTCGGATTGAACTGAATCGCCGTCCAGAAGTAGCAAAAGAAATAGATCAGGGCGATGTAGAGCACGATGTAGACGTAGCCCTGCCGATCGAAAGACGCGGAGAGCATGGCAAGCCAGGGCCAGCTGAAATAGCTCATCAGGAACTTGATGAAGAAGACCGGCAGCAGCAGGAGGCTGGAGGCGAAGATCACGGGCATGACGCCGGCCTGGTTGACTCGCAGGGGCAGGTACTGCCGAGTGCCGCCGTAGACGCGCCGGCCGCGAACGTGCTTGGCCGACTGCGTCGGAATCCGGCGCTGACCCTTTGTGATCGCCACGACCCACACGACGACGGCGATGAAGAGCACAAACAGCACAATGAGCTTCTCGATGCCGATGTCATTGCCGCCGGAGCCGCCGCCGAGGGTGAAGATCGAGTCGCGGAACTTGCCGGTCGTGGCGTCGAAGAACAGCGTCTTCGTCGCGTCGGGAATGCGGGCGACGATGCCGGCCATGATGATCAGGCTGATGCCGTTGCCGATGCCGTATTCGTCGATCTGCTCGCCGAGCCACATCAGGAAGATGGTGCCGGCGGTCATGATCAGCACCGACGACAGCATGAAGTAGAAATAGTTCCATCCGTACTCGAAGCCGCCGTGCGCCATGCCCCCGGGCTGCATCACGAAGCGCACATAGCCGTAAGCCTGGATCAGGCAGATCGGTACCGTCGCGTACCGGGTGTACTCATTGATCTTTTTCCGGCCGGCCTCACCTTCCTTCTGCAATTTCTCCAGCGGCGGATAGACGCTGGCGAGCAACTGGAAGATGATCGAGGACGAGATGTAGGGCATGATCCCGAGGCCGAAAATGCAGGCGTTGGACAGGTTGCCGCCGGAGAACAGCGACACCAGTCCGAGCACCTGTCCGAGCGTTCCCGATTGCAGGAACTGGCTGCGGGCCATTGCTTCCTGATCGACGACCGGCAGCGGCACGAAATAGCCGATGCGATAGATCGCCAGGAACAAAATGGTGATCAGGATCTTGCGCCGGAGTTCCGGGACGTGGAAGATCGTGATGAGCTTCTGCATGATCGGGTCACTCCGGCCACCGTCCTGGCGTTACGCGAGTGTCTTGGCGGGTCGCGGCTTCATTTTGTTGCGCTGCGGCTTTTTGGGCGGCGGCACGATCTCGCAGCGGCCGCCGGCTTTCTCGATTTTCTCTTTGGCGCTGGCGGAGAAGTGATGCGCCCGGACGACCAGTTTCCGGCTGACGTCCCCGGTGCCGAGGATCCGCAGTCGATCGGCGGCGCCTTTCACGACTCCTCGCTCACGAAGCACGTCGAGCGTGATCTCGCCGGCGCCGTCCACGGCGTTCAAATCACCGACGTTGACGGCGACCGTGGGCACGTCCCAGGTCCGATGGCTGAAGCCGCGCTTCGGCACGCGCCGGAAGAGCGGCGTCTGCCCGCCTTCAAAAAGCTTGCTAAACATCCGCGCGCCGGCGCTGGCGTATTGCCCCTTGTGCCCGAGGCCGCAGGTCTTGCCGTGACCGGAGCCGATGCCCCGGCCGACGCGCCGCTTCCGCTTGTGCTTTTGGCAGCCGGTGTGAACGCTGGTCAGGTCCATTACACTGTCACTCCCCGCAGCCGCTCCACTTCCTCGCGGGTGCGCAATTCCAAGAGTCCGGAGATCGTCGCCTTGACGAGATTGATCGGGTTTGTGCTCCCGTGCACCTTGGTCAGGATGTTTTGAATACCGCAGGCCTGCAACACTTCGCGGACGCCCGGGCCGGCCTTCACGCCGGTTCCGGGGCCGGCGGGGACCATGATCACGCGGCTGGCGCCGAAGCGCCCTATGACGCGGTGCGGAATGGTCGTCCCGCGCAATTGGACCTTGGGAGTGCGTTTGATCGCTTCGTGGGCGTCTTTGAGCGCTTTTTCGACGGCCGGCGGCACTTCATTGGCCTTGCCGTAGCCGGCGGCCACGCGCCCGGCCTTGTCGCCCACGACGACCAGCGCGTTGAAGCTGAAGCGCCGGCCGCCCTTCACCACCGCGGCGCAGCGGCGGATCTTGACGACGTAGTCGTCGAACCCATCCTGCCGGCCTTCGCGTTCTTTCGCCATGGACACGTCTCTCTGCTTGCGAACTCCACCCGATGCGGGAAATCAGAACTGCACGCCGCCGGCACGGACGGCATCGGCCAAGGCTTTCAATCGCCCGTGGTATTTGTACCGGCCGCGATCGAACGCGGCTTTGGTGATGCCGGCGGCCTTGGCGGCGGCGGCGAGCTTTTCGCCCACGGCCGCGGCCGCCTTGACGTTGCACCCCGCCGACGCGCCCTTGGCCAGACTGCTGGCCGCGGCAAGCGTCGTGCCGCTCAGGTCGTCGATCATCTGAGCGTAAATGTGCTTCGACGACCGGAAGACCGACAGCCGCGGCCGTTCAGCCGTACCGACAATCTTCTTGCGAACACGATGCTGCTTGCGTTCCCGGCGCACCGCGAGTCGTTTCTGCGCTTTCATCGTCCCAGTCTCGTAACGATGGCCACCGTTCGGTCCAGAATCACGACGCCCCGCCGGCAAACGACTTGCCTTCCTTGCGGCGGACGACCTCATCCTCGTAGCGAATGCCCTTGCCCTTGTACGGTTCGGGTTTGCGGGCGGCGCGGACTTCGGCGGCGAATTGGCCGACCTTCTGTTTGTCGGCGCCCTTGACCACGATCGTGGTTGGATCGGGCACGTCCACGGTCACGCCGTCCGGCGGCCGCATTTCGATCGCGTTGGCGAAACCCACCGTCAGGATCAGTTTGTCTTTATCCTTCCGAGCCTGATAGCCGATGCCCTCGATCTTCAAGCGGCGCTCGAATCCATCCGTGACGCCTTTGACCATATTGTGAATCAGACTGCGCGTCAGGCCGTGCAGCGCCCGGGTGAGCCGATCGTCGTCTCGGCGCGTCACCACGAGCGCCTTCTTCGCCGCGTCGAACTGCACGGCGACTTCCGGGCGGAACGACTCGGCGAGCTTGCCTTTCGGCCCCTCGACGCGCACGGAGTTGCCCTGCACCTCGACTTTGACGTTCGGCGGGACGGCGACCGGTTGCTTTCCAATCCGCGACATTGCGTGCTCCGAATTCACCAGACGCGGCAGAGAATCTCGCCGCCGACTTTCTCCGATCGGGCGCGGCGGTCGCTCATCACGCCGCGACTCGTGCTGTTCTCCGCGTTGCCCAGCCCATCGTGCACCGGCTTGAGTTCTTTCCATCCCGAGTAGTGCCGACATCCCGGCTTGCTGACGCGCTCGATGCGGCGGATGACGCGCTCGCCCTCGGGGCCGTACTTCAGGAAGATCCGCAGGACCGCCTTGGCATCGGCGAGCGAGACGCCGTCGGTCGAGAACTCGCGGCCGTGCTCACCATCCCGATACACGCCGACCTGGTAATCGAGGATGAAACCCTCATCCTTGAGAACCTGCGCCACGGTCGCCTTGAGCCCGGATGCGGGCATCTCGATCGCGGGGCGCTCGATACGCACGGCGTTGCGGATGCGGGTCAGCATGTCGGCCAACGGATCGGTCATCATGGTCGCGGAATCCTCACCAACTCGCCTTGGTCACGCCGGGGATCAGACCGTCGCTCGCCAGATTGCGGAAGCAAATGCGGCAGATGCCGAACTTGCGGTAGACGGCGCGCGGCCGGCCGCACAGCTTGCAGCGCAACTGGATGCGGATGCGGTCGCGCGGCCGCAACTTCGACTTCGCCGGATCGCGCCGAAACGCCTCCAGCGCCGCCCACTGTTTTCGGAACTTGGCATTCTTCGCATCAGTCGCCATGAGGTCCTCGCACCCGGTCGTCGGATCTCGTTCAGGTTTCGCGGAACGGCATCCCGAATAGCCGCAGCAGTTCCCGCGCTTCGTCGTCCTGGTTCGTCGTCGTCACGATCGTGATGTCCATGCCCTGCGTGAACGTCACCTTGTCGGCGTCGATTTCCGGGAAGACGCTCTGCTCCGACAAGCCGAAGGTGTAATTCCCGTGGCCGTCGAAACTGTTCGGATTCAGACCGCGGAAGTCGCGGATACGCGGCAGCGCGACCGAAATCAGCCGATCGAGGAATTCGTACATCCGCCGTTGGCGGAGCGTGACGCGGCAGCCGATCTCGTTGCCTTCGCGCAGGCGAAAACCGCTGACGGCCTGGCGAGCCTTGGTCACTTGCGGCCGCTGTCCCGTGATCTTCGCCAGTTCATCGACCGCTTGCTCCATGCGGTTCTTGTCTTGAAGCGCCTTGCCGACGCCCATGTTGATGCAGATCTTCTCGAGCCGCGGCAGGCTGTGAATATTGTCTCGTCCGAGCTTTTTGCGCAGCGCGGGCACGATCTCGTTCAGGTATTTCTCCGCCAGCCGCGCCTTGCCGGCTGGGGCGGCCGGTGGGGCGGGCGGTGCTGCGGTCTTTGCCATCGTCGTCGTCCTTCCTGTGCGGGGACCAGGGTCCCGCCCGGCGGATGCCGACCCGCCGGGTCTCGCTTCGGGTTACTTGCCTTTCGCTTTGCCGATCCGTCCGAGCGACACGCCGGATTTCTTGGCGAATCGCTCCTTGCTGCCGTCGGGGAGAATGCGGACGCCGACGCGCGTCGGCCGATTCGTTGACGGGTCGATCAACATCACGTTGGAGACGTCGATCGGCATTTCCTTGGACAGCCGGCCGCCCTGCGGATTGCGGCGATTCGGCTTCATGTGCTTGTACACTTTATTGACGCCCTCGACGACGACCTTGCCCTGGTCGCGGAGGACGCGCAGCACGCGGGCGGTGGTGCCGGCGTCGTCGCCGGCGATGACGCGCACGGTATCGTTCTTCCGGATCAGCATCGCGCTTATCCTCAGTTCATTCCATCAGACGACTTCAGCCGCGAGGCTGACGATCCGCCCGAAGTTCCGCTCGCGCAGTTCCCGGGCGACGGCGCCGAAGA
>JRYJ01014295.1_pt1 | contig 10864 bp, 9 predicted proteins | sample 235371 | NCBI WGS metagenome assembly JRYJ01 (sample SAMN03074219, study PRJNA261477) | activated sludge metagenome | biome: Wastewater Treatment Plant; feature: Wastewater; material: Activated sludge; isolation source: activated biomass of a wastewater treatment plant treating hydrocarbon... ... | reverse complement strand
GTGTCATTGAATGATTAAGTATTTCCTAGCGGCAGTTCGAAGACTCAGAACCATCATTACGGTTGTCAGGCATCGCACTATTCTCACATGTGGAACCGGATTGCACATTGGTCGGAACGCCACGCTTTGGGCTCCCAGCAGGATCGTGATCGGAAATCATGTGTACATCGGCAAGGACGTCAACTTCGAATGCAATTGCGACATTGGTGACTACGTCTTAATTGCAAATCGCGTTGCGTTCTTAGGGCGCCACGATCACGACTTCCGTGCGGTAGGATTTCCGGTGAGGTACTCACCTTGGATTGGGAGCGACAGAATCCCGAGCCCGTGGCGCACCGAGGAGGTCAAAGTGGAAGCAGACGTGTGGATTGGTTACGGTGCGATAGTGCTCACAGGCGTCCGAGTTGGCCGAGGCGCGATCGTTGCGGCCGGATCAGTAGTGACGAGAGATGTCTCACCGTATTCAATCGTCGCGGGCACGCCGGCCCGGGAAGTCGGCAAGCGGTTCGAAAACGCCGATGACATTGAACAGCACGAACGGGCGGTTCGGAACGGAACTTTCGCGTTTTCTGAACGAGGCTTTGACTTCTGCACGATTGCGCCCTCCCTTGACGATTCCGTGGACGTGAAGAAAGCATGAGTGATCGACCGAAAGTAACTGTTCTTCAACACCGATTGCTTCACTATCGAGTCGGGCTCTTCGAGCAAGTACATGCGGAGTGCGCCCGTCGCGGCATTGAGCTTCATCTGGTGCACGGACAAGCTTCCCCTCAAGAGGCACTGAAGAAAGACACAGGTGCCGTCGCATGGGCACATCGAGTGAATAACCGGTTCATCAACATTGGTGGGCGCGATATTCTCTGGCAGCCATTCCCGAAGGATCTTCGAGATTCCGATCTCATCATTATCATGCAAGAGAACCGCATCCTCTCCAATTACCCTATCATGCTTAGGGGATGGCTCGGGAAGACCAAGGTCGCGTATTGGGGGCACGGTCGAAACTTTCAAAGTGATGCGCCTGATGGGTTGCGCGAGCGTTGGAAGAGCGTACTGTTGGCCAAGGTGGACTGGTGGTTTGCGTACACAGGTCTTACTCGGAAGATTCTCGTAGACCACGGCTATCCCGACGGGAAGATTACGTGCCTGAATAACGCTATTGACAACGACGCGTTTGTTGGAGACATGACCGAGGTCGGCCATGAAATGCTTGCGAAACTGGATGCTGAGGTGGCACTCGAGGCTGGCGCACCTCTCGGAATCTATTGTGGTTCTTTGTATCCGGACAAGAGGCTAGACTTGCTCGCTCACGCGGCGGAACTTATACACGCGGCAATTCCGTCTTTCCGCTTGGCCGTAATAGGAGATGGACCCAGCCGCCCAATGCTTGAAGGCATGCTGATGAAGCACAATTGGGCGCGGTGTGTGGGCGTGAAGAGGGGGATGGAGAAAGCGGCGTACTTCAAGCGTGCCAAGGTAGTCCTAAGCCCTGGGGCGGTGGGGCTTCATGTGCTTGATTCATTCTGTGCCGGCGTGCCGATGTTCACAACGGCGAACGCAAGGCACGGGCCGGAGATCGAATACCTTGAGCACGAGAAGAACGGCTTTGTTCTTGCGGACGAGCCGAAGGCATACGCAGAGGCCGTGATCGGCCTCTTGCAGAACGAGGCCCGGTACAAAGCCGTCAGTGCTGCGGCAAGAGTTGCGAGCCAGCGCTACACCCTTGATAACATGGCTTTTAATTTTGTAGAAGGAATTGAGGCTTGTCTAAGTTGGGGAAGGGCCGCAAGAACGGAGGAAATATAGCTGCCGCACTAACTGCGGCAGCGTATCGGCGTCGCCTGTTCTCAACCGAGCTTGTACGATCGGTTCAGCACGGCACGTTCCCATAGATATGGAACGAATCTCTTCCATGCCCTTTCAGCGAAAGCAAAGCGTGTCTTCTGGCCGCTTGTAATTGCCTCAATCTGCTTCTTCACCTTCGCGGAATCAATGAGCCGTGAGTTCTTGAAGTCCTCGGAATTCACGATGTCCAGGAAGTACTCTTTCATTTGCTTCTGCATCCAATCAACGATGGGGGAGTTGAATCCGATTTTGGTCTTTCGAGTGACGATTTCGTGTGGCATCAGATCACTGAGGGCATCGCGCACGATCCTCTTCGTGAACCCGCTACCGATCTTGCTTCGCATTGGCAGGGAGAACGCAAGGCTCACGATTCTGTGATCCATGAACGGAGCCCTAATCTCGACGCCGTTGATCATCGAATAGTGATCATAATTGCGCAGCAAGGTGGGCAGAATCGTTTCGTGGGTGAGTACATAAAGGTACTGATTGAACCTGTCCAGCATCTGAAAGTGCGGATGGGCAGCGTCGCGGGAGACATGATGCTTGCCGAGCACTCGTTTTGCCAGCTTGCGCAGAACGAAGTAGGCATACAGAACATGGTTGTTGCTGGGGACGTGGAACTGCGACGTGCCCGTTGGAAACATCTCGCGGTACAAAGTCGATATCTCGTCGAGGGCGATGTCACAATCTACCGAAGCCTCGAAGAGTTCCTTTGGATAACCAACGAATAGCTCATCGGCGCCGTGGCCGTCAAGAGTTACGACGACCCCGCCTTTCCTCATGTTCTCGTACAGCTGAATCATGGGGATCGGGCTGGTAACGTAGAGTTCCTCGAACTGATAGAAGTACCAGTCGAGTTTGTCGACGGACTTCATCGGATCGATTTCAACGAACGTGGCAGCCAAACCGTGCTTGTCGACTACCTTCTTCGCGAAGACCGTTTCGTCGAGTGGCGATCCGGGAAACGTGGCAATGAAGGCACGCTGCCAGTCCTCGGCGAGCCTCTCGCCAGGAACAGATTTGGCGATGTGAGCCATCGTAGAGGCAACGGCACTTGAATCGATTCCGCCACTCAACGCAGTTCCAATCGGAACATCAGAGCGCATGCGGATGCGGCAAGCATCGATGAACAGCGCGCGAAACTGCTCCACTTGCTCCTCGTAACGTTGTGGGATCTCCACGAGGTGGTCGAGAGTATTCCAGTAACGGTGCAGAGTAAGCCGCTTATCCTTTACCGTGCCTGAGTGGCCGGCGGGAAATCGCTTGACTCCCTCCACCAGGCACTTGTCTGTGGTTTCGTAATCGAAAATATTGCCCTTCATCCACGCAAAATCCTGCGACGGCCGCACTTCGTCGAGGAGGGGGTAAATTGCTTTCATTTCGGACGCGAATACGAACCGGTCGCCAATGTGGGCGTAGAAGAGCGGTTTCTTGCCAAATCGGTCGCGTGAAATGAACAGGGACTTCGCCTCCGTATCCCAGATTGCAAATGCCCACATTCCGTTGAATTTCGCCGTGCATTCGGGGCCCCACTCGGCGTATGCGGCCAGAATGATTTCTGTGTCGGACCCGCCTCTGAACGAGTGCCCGCGCTTCTCAAGGTCGCTGCGGATTTCGATGAAGTTGTAGATCTCGCCATTGAAGGTGATCCAGTATCGGTCCTGCGCGTATGACATGGGCTGCTTGCCGGTATCCGAGAGGTCGAGAATCGAGAGGCGCCTATGCCCCAAGGTGACATCGTTTGTATGCCACAGGCCATATCCATCTGGTCCACGGTGCGTGAGTGTGTTCAGGCACGCTTCTGCGTGTTTCTGTGGGATGAAACCAATGCAACCGAAGATTCCACACATGGGGTTAAACCTTTCTTAGGGCGTGTCCGGCAACCTGGTCGCACGCATGCGGGGTGAGCCATTGCCCCGTTGATTGAGCGTCGCGGCATGCGAGAGAGCGCGCCGAAGCGCGCCTCACGTGGATATCAATGCACCTGAGCCGGCAAAGGTGCCACAGGTTTGGTATGCACCACCGAGTTGGGTGGCGGGATTGCACGCTACTATTCATTGCGTCTTACGTTGCAGTCACTTGGCACGTAGGTTGTCAGTGCCATGAGAATCGGGTATGGGCCCGGTTGCGCAAAGTGGCCGGCGCTAGAGGCCGGTCGGGATTGACCAAGCGATACTCAGTACCACGTGCCGGCGGGGCGCAACTCAGGCAGATTATCTCCGTGGAGCGGGTTGCCTCGTGTGAAGTATCGCATGGTCTGTAGGGCAACGACCTGGCCGGGCGTGCCGGCGCTGACCACGATGGAGGCACTCGACTACTGGGACGCGATCGCGGTGTCGCGGCGCAGCGGCGGTTTGCCTCGTATCATTCCGCTGTGGGCACTCCGACCAAACTCGGTGCCACTGGCGGGCGGAGGACCGGTGGCTCAACCGCCGGAATGCCTACGCGACGGTCGCCTCCACCGGCTCATTCAATGCCAGCCAGTAAAGCCCCAGCTGACCCACGGCATAGATAAACTTCTCGAAATCAACCGGTTTGCGGATGTAGCTGTTTGCGCCCAAGCGGTAAGCCTCGTAGATGTCTTGCTGCTCCTTGGACGTGGTCAGTACTACTACGGGCAGCAGGCCGGTGCGGGAGTCGGCGCGCACGCGGCGGAGGACCTCCAGACCGTCGATGCGCGGCAGCTTCAGATCGAGCAGTATCACCGCGGGCATCAGGCTCATGTCGCGGCCCGCGTAAGTGCCGCTGCCGAACAGGTAGTCGAGCGCTTCGACGCCGTCCCGAGCGACGATAACCTGATTGGCAATGCGGTTCTTGTTGAATGCGCGCAGGGTCAGGGCTTCGTCGTCAGGGTTGTCCTCGACCAGGAGTATCGGTCGTTCGGTAGCCATAGCTCAACGGTCCTCTACGAAAGGGTGAAGTAGAACGTCGCCCCCTGTTCCACGACGGATTCAGTCCAGATCTGACCGCCGTGGCGATGGATGATGCGACTGACGATCGCGAGCCCAATGCCGGTCCCGTCGAAGTCTGTGACACGATGCAGACGCTGGAAGGGGCTGAAGAGCTTTCCGGCATATCGCATGTCGAAGCCGGCGCCGTCGTCACGTACAAAATACACTGTCTTTCCGTTGTTGGGCAATACGCCTAGCTCGATACGTGCGCGGCGGTGTTTAGCGGTGAATTTCCAGGCGTTGCGCAGCAGATTGTCGATGGCGATGCGAATCAGCGCGGCGTCGCCGTTGATGACGAGATCAGGCATAACGAACGTTTCGACCTGGCGCGAGGGCTGTGCCTGATGTAGTTCGGCGAGAACGTCCTCTGCCAGCGCCGAGAGGTCGACACGTTCGCGCCTCATCTCGTCCCGCGTGACGCGAGATAGGGCAAGCAGATCGTCGATCAGGCGCTGCATTCGCTGTGTCCCCGCGCGAATGCGCTGAAGGTAGTCGCGTCCACGCTCGTCCACCCGGTCACGGTAGTCCTCCTCGAACATGCGCGAAAAGCCATCGATGCCGCGTAGCGGTGCCGTGAGGTCGTGGGAGACGGAATAGCTGAAGGACTCGAGTTCCCGATTTGCCACTTCCAGCTCCGCCGTACGTTCGGCAACGCGTTGTTCCAGTTGTTCATTGAGCGTGCGCACCGCATCCTCGGCGCGCTTGCGGTCGGTGATATCGATGGCGACTTCCACGAGGTGCGTCTTGCCTTCGAATTCGATACGGTTGGCGCTAATGAAATAGGGAACCCCCGCGCCCCCCTCGGTCGTCAAGTCCGCCTCGGCTTGGGCGTCGCCGTTTGCGAACGCGTCGCGAGCGGCCTGGCGTACCGCCTCCCGGCTGTGTTCGGCGAAGAGCTGTTCCGCCGTTATGCCTGTAAGCGCCTCGCTGGAACGGCCGCTGATTCGCTCCAGGTTTGCGTTCCAGCGTACCAGGCGGCCGTCCTGATCGAGCAGACAGAACAATCCGGGCAGGCTATTGATCAGCGCGCCTGTGAAGTCTCGTTCGTGCTGCAGCGACTCGATGGCCTGTTTGCGGTCGCTGACGTCGGCATAGATCCATATGCTACCGTCGTGCGGGAAGCGTGAGTCGAGAGCGCGGCCGGTGACGAGCCCCCAGAACTGGCTGCCGTCCTTGCGTCGCAGTTCAGCCTCGACTGTAAAGTTCTCGCCCCTGCCGAGTGCGCGATAAGCGTCCGCGCCGATACGGTCGAACATCTCGCGCGTCCGATAGACGATCTCAGTGGTTTGACCGAGCATCTCACCTGCGTCATACCCGAACAGTTCCTCGAAGCGACGATTGCAGTTCTGGATCACCCGCTGGCGCAGGTGCACGACACCCACCACGGCGTTGTCCAGCAGCGCCTGCTTCTCTGCAAGCAACGCCTGCACGCTCGCCTGGGCGTGCTTCTGCGCTGTGATGTCAGAACACGTACCGGCAAAGCGTACGACCTTGCCTTCTTCGTTCCATACTGCTTGGCCGCGTGCGCGGAACCAACCGTAGTTGCCGTCCTTTCGTCGCAGCCGGTGCTCGCTGTCGAAGGGCGCGCGGTGCTTGAAGTGACGGGCCACCGCGGCGTCGACTTGGGGCCTGTCCTCGGGGTGAAGGGCGTCAAGAATGCTGGTGCGCTCGTTGGGGAGTTCGTCACTGCGGTAGCCGAGCAAGTCCTTGAAACGCGGCGAGAGATAGTAGTGCCCGGCCGGAAGATCCCAGTCCCAGATACCGTCCGACGTCGCCCGGATGACCAAGGCGAGTCGTTCCTCGCTGTTACCAGACTCATCGATGGCGTGGCGCGACTCGGGCGTCGTGCCGGCGTGCTCGTTTCGAGGCAGGATGCAGCCGATGGCCATTTGTCCGTCGGGTGCGCTCGCTCGGCTGTCGGCGGATGCCGGGGGCGAAGCGTTCGGCGTCGAGGTGCGTTGGCACGACCAGTAGCCCAGGCAGCACGCGAGGGCGGACGAAAGCAGGGCACCGGTCGCGATGCCGACGAGCAGTCCCGCGCCATGCATGCCGCTGGCGATCTCGTCCAGCGCCAGGCCAACGAGTAGTACGACGAACGCAGTGGCTGCCACGATCGCCGAGGATTGCGGATGTATGGCGCGGAGCAAGCGGGGTTCGTGCGGGTCATGGGACATTGCAGTCGTCTCTGCCTCGCGCGCCGACACCGATCCGCCGCCCGAGACCCTGGCCTCGGCGGATAGCCTCCTCTGCGGTGTTGGTCCTTTCTGCATCGTCCTTCCAAGACAGCGTTGGGGCACGGCGGCGCGGCGACACAGCCAGGGCAGCGCTAGTGCGTTGCGTGCACCGCGACGGAAGGTGGGTATCGCTAACGGTCCGAGTGGGCCGAGAGCTGTTCGCGTTCGAGAATGAAGATCATGTCGTCGCCGCTGGGTACGCTCACCCACGTGAAGTCAAGGTGCGGAAACGCCGCCTCGACGATCGCCCGGTTATGCCCTGCTTCTACGGCAATAATTCCATTGGGCTTTAATCGGGACGCGGCCGAATCGAGAATCCGGCGGATGACGTCCAGACCGTCCTTGCCGGCGGCCAGGGCCATGAGCGGCTCGTGCCGGTACTCTGCCGGCAGAGCGGCCATGGCCGCGGCCGTCACGTAAGGGGGATTACTGACGATCAGATCGTAGCGGCGCTCACCCAGGGCCTCGTACAGATCCGAGCGGACGAGTCGCACACGCTCGCTCAGGCCATAGTCGGCGATGTTGCGCTGCGCAACCTCGATAGCGTCGGGGGAGAGATCGACGGCATCGATAAGCGCGGCGGGAAATGCGTGCGCCATGAGGATCGCCAGGCAGCCTGAGCCGGTGCATAAATCCAGGGCATCGCCGACCGATTCCGGTGCGACCACCCATGGCCGGCAGGCGTCCTCGATGAGCTCGGCGAGATAGGAGCGGGGAATGATGACACGCTCATCGACATAAAAGCGGAAGTTACCCAGCCATGCCTCGTGAGTGATATAGGCGGCCGGAATGCGCGCCTCGACTCGGCTGGTGATGACTGCGAGAAGGGCATCGCGTTCGGAGCGCAGGAGGCGCGCGTCGAGAAACGGTTCGAGCCGGTCCGCGGGCAGGTTAAGCGTGTGAAGGATGAGATAAGCGGCTTCGTCATAGGCGTCCTGAGTGCCATGGCCAAAGAACAGCTCGGCGCCGGTGAAGCGGGAAACGGCGTAGCGCAGCCAGTCACGTACTGTTTGCAGGCACGCGACATCGCCGTCCCTGGCGTGATCCGGCTGTTCGTTCGGCATCGGCGTGGCGCAGGCTATGGGGCGGCCGCGGGTGCAGTATCGTGGGGTTCGGACAGCAGGCGCACGAGACAATCTTCATAGACCCGGCTGAGCGGTTCCAGCGATGAGATGGCGATGCATTCATTCACTTTGTGGATGGTCTCGTTCACCGGGCCAAACTCCACGACCTCGGGGCAGATTGCAGCGATGAAGCGTCCATCGGATGTGCCGCCGGAGGTGGATAACTCGGGCGTGATTCCGGTCTCGCCGGCGATCGCTGCCGAGATTGCCTCCACGAGGCGTCCGCGGGGTGTCAGGTACGGATTTCCGGGTGGCGCCCATTGCAGCTCGTACTCGAGCTGATATCGGTCCAGGACGCCGTGCACTCGTGCTTTCAGGGCGGCCACGGCGCTGGTCGGGGCAAACCGGAAATTGAACAGAGTCTCGAGTGTGCCCGGTATGACGTTGGTTGCCCCCGTACCAGCGTGGATGTTGGAAACCTGCCAGCTCGTGGGCGGAAAGTACTCGTCGCCCTGGTCCCAGATGGTCGCTGCCAGTTCCGCCAGTGCCGGCGCCGCAAGGTGAATCGGATTGCGGGCAAGCCGCGGCGGCCGTTCTTGATCGTGTCGCCGAGCCGGCTCACCGACGTCGGCTCGCCGACGATGCAGAAGTCCATGGCCTCGCCGCGATCGCGCAGCAGGTCCACCACGCGCGTCGTGCCGTCGATGGCATCGCCTTCTTCGTCCGAAGTCAGCAATAGCGCGATGGACCCGCCGTGGTGCGGATGTGTGGCGGCAAAGCGCTCCGTGGCGGTGACGAACGCGGCGACGGACGATTTCATGTCGGCCGCGCCCCGGCCATAAAGGATGCCGTCCCGGATCGTAGGCACGAAGGGATCGGTGCGCCACTCGGGCCTCGGGCCCGGTGGCACGACGTCCGTATGGCCGGCGAAGCACACGACTGGTGCCGTCTTTCCGCGGCGCGCCCAGAGGTTGGATACACCGCCCCGATCGGTCCGCTCGAGTACGAAACCCAGGGGGCGCAGACGGGCGCAGATCAGGTCCAGACATCCGGCGTCCTGCGGCGTGACCGAGGGCCGTGCGATCAGCTCACAGGCGAGGTCGAGGGTAGATTGCGGATCCATGGCGTGTTTTCGCGGGGCCGTGGGGCAACCCGGCAGTCATGACGTGATGATACTACGCTGCGGCTGCGGCCGTGGGCCCTCGCCCCAAGGGCGTGCCTGATGCAACGCGTGCTGGCGGCTCAGACCCGCGCGGTGTCCTCGATATTGAGGGAGAACTCGCTAAACGAAGCGCCGGTCAGCGTCTTCTCGAAATCGATCTGCGGCGGCCCGGAGTCCTTTTGCTCTGCGCTGCTGCCGCCGATCTGCGAGTTGTTGATCAGCCACGACAGGTTGGTCGGGGAGTCGGCATTGGCGAGCGCTTCGTCGAGCGTGATGACGCCTTCCTTGTACAGGCGGAACAAATCCTGCTCGAAGGTTTGCGACCCCGGCGCCAGGCTCTGCTCCATGGCTTCCTTGATGCCCATGATCTCGCCGCGCTCGATCAACTCGGCGATGTGGCGCGTGTTGAGCAGGATCTCCGCTGCCGGCGTCCGGTTGCCGTCGGGCTTGCGCACCAGGCGTTGGGAGATGATGCACTTCAGGCTGACCGACAGGTCGAGGAACAACAACGGCCGGTTCTCCAGGGCGAAGAAGTTGATGATGCGGTTCAGCGCGTGATAGGCGTTGTTGGCGTGCAGGGTCGCCAGGCACAGGTGGCCGGTCTGGGCATAGGCGAGGGCGGCGGACATGGTCTCGTTGTCGCGGATTTCGCCGATGAGGATACAGTCCGGAGCCTGACGCATGGCGTTCTTCAGCGCGTTTTCCCAGCTCGCGGTGTCCATGCCGATCTCGCGCTGATTGACCACGGACTTCTTGTGCTTGAACAGATATTCAATCGGGTCCTCGACCGTGAGAATGTGTCCGGCATAGTTGGCATTGCGGTGGTCGAGCATGGCGGCGATGGTGGTGGACTTGCCGGAGCCCGTGGAGCCGACCACCAGCGCCAGTCCGCGCCGTTCCATGATGATCTCGGACAGCACCGGTGGCATTCCGAGGCTATCGAGCTTGGGAATGTCGCCCTGAATGAAGCGCACCACGATGGCGATGCTGCCGCGCTGGTAAAAGATGTTCACGCGGAAGTTGCCCACGTCGCGCACGCCGAAGGACAGGTTCATCTCGCGCGTCTGCTCGAACGTCTTGATTTGCTCCGGCGCCATCATCTCGTAGGCCATGCGCTGGATCATCGCCGGCTCCATGGTCTGCTGGTTCACCGGCACAGTCTGGCCCTGGATCTTGATGTGGATCGGCGCCCCGGCCGAGACATAGATATCCGAGGCCTGCTTGTCCGCCATCAGCTTGAACAGCTTGTCGAAGATCATGATTTCGAGCCCTCCCAAAGGACCGTTAACGGCACCTGGGACGCACGGTTTAGCTTGGATTCGGACGCCGCGCGATCACGCCCCGCGCAGCAGCTCATTGATGCCGACCTTGGCACGGGTCTGTGCATCGACGCGCTTGACGATGACGGCGCAGTATAGGCTGTACTTTCCGTCTGCCGAAGGCAGGTTGCCGGATACGACGACCGAGCCGGCGGGGATGCGGCCGTAGCTGATCTCCCCCGTCTCGCGGTTGTAGATCTTGGTGCTCTGGCCGATGTACACCCCCATCGAAATAACGGAGTTCTCCTCGACGATGACCCCCTCGACGACCTCGGAGCGGGCGCCGATGAAG
>JRYJ01018253.1_pt1 | contig 10869 bp, 10 predicted proteins | sample 235371 | NCBI WGS metagenome assembly JRYJ01 (sample SAMN03074219, study PRJNA261477) | activated sludge metagenome | biome: Wastewater Treatment Plant; feature: Wastewater; material: Activated sludge; isolation source: activated biomass of a wastewater treatment plant treating hydrocarbon... ... | reverse complement strand
GAGGGTTGTAATCGGACGCTTTTGACCTCGTGTCCGTGGAAAAAATTCCATATATTATGGGCTACAGAGGCAACCCGGTCAGTAACCCGGCACCGCACTTTCACTGCACCTCTGCTGACGTTTTTGACTGGGACCGCATGGAGGCCTAGGAAAGCTTCCATTGCTGAGCGTATCCTAGTCCCATGAAGAAACATATTTTGACTCACATCCTTTTTCGCCAAACATCTAAGATTAAGGTGATTGGCGAAACATCTGCCGCAGAGGGTGCTGCCGTCGATCATTAGAATACGACGGCAGAAGGCTGCTCTGCTCGATAAACATTTAATTCATGACTATTTTTCAAGTATGAGCACAACCAAAGTCATGAGCGACCGGTTCAAGGTTTCCAAGCTCTTGGCAGGCCGATTGCGGGAACGCCAGATTTCGGTCGCTGCGGTGTTGCGCCACGCGGCCTTGCCAGGTCATTTTCTGGAACAAGAAAAGATCTACGCTTCCACGTCCGAACTTTTCGCACTGTGGAAAGCGATTGGCGAGGTCAGCGGAGATCCAGAAATCGGCTTGAAACTCGGGTCCGAACCAAGGTTCGAGCGTTATGATGCGAGCGAGATCATAGCGGTTTGCAGTCGATCCTACCGCGATGCCCTTGAACGAATCGCCTCGTGCAAACAACTCACCTGCCCCGAGGAGATTCGAGTCCAGTCGAAAGGAGACGAAACGACCGTGGAATTCGTTTTTCTTCAAGCCGAAAAGACTGAACCCGATGTGCTGGTAGACGTGTGCTTGTCGTGGGTTCTTTTCATCGGTCAGCGTGGTACCGATAGTCAGATCACACCGCTCCGACTGGAATTAATACGGCCGCAACAAAATCGTGAGTTGTTGGAAAAACATTTTGGATGCCTGGTGAGGTTCAAAGCCGAGCGGAACGCGATCGTTTTCCGTACCAGTGACGTTAATCGCCGATTTGTTACGTACAACGAAGAGCTGCTCAAGATTCTTGGAGCGCAGTTGGACAGTGAAATCGAAGCACGTCGCGTGGCCTTGAACATCGAGGAGCAAGTGAAGCGAACTTTGAAGCGGTCCTTGGCAGGAAGACGCCCCAGTCTACAGGATGTTGCGCAACAACTGCACTTGAGTGCACGCACGCTTCAACGCCGCCTTACAGACGCGGGTGTGAATTTTAAGAAAGTTGTCGAAGACACACGGCGCGAACTCGCGCACCAGTACCTCGGACAGAACACGGTTGAGCTAAGTGAAGCAGCGTTTCTGTTGGGTTATGAAGATGCCAATTCCTTTTTCCGTGCCTTTCACGTCTGGGAGGGCACGTCCCCTGGCGAATGGCGTTCGCGGCATCACGGAGCAGACATCGCTGCGTTACGAATCTAAGGTGCGCTCTTCGAAAGAAGGGTAGCGCGACATGTCGCCGCAATCGTAGAGGCCCCACCAGGCGTTCATTCTAAGGTCAGCGACCCTCCCCTGCACAATTGGTTTTTCTGATGCGCTCGCCACATCTCCGCCAAATTCTGACTTAGCGCCTCCGCTGCTCCCAACCTCCTTTGGCGTGTTCTGCAAGTGGATTGGCGCACGCTGCTAGTGAAAGATCCGGGTAGAGATCCTACTTTGTTACCTATGAATAATCCGTTGGACTTCAGAGGCAAAGTGGCGCTCGTCACCGGGGCCGCATCAGGTCTGGGACGAGCGACAGCGCGAGCGTTCGCGGAGGCGGGCTTATCAAATGAGAATCAGGAAGAGACAATGATACGGAGGTGATTCAGATGAACGATCCAATTCCAAACTCCAACGATGAGAGCAGCCCGTCCGGGCTGGATAGGCGGGAGAAAATAATGAAAGAGTCCAACGACGAAGACAAAACTGAACAATCAATAACCGTCGGTCACTCACGACGTGACTTTATTGTTTTAGCAGCGACTACTGTAGCGAGTATCGGTGCTGCAAACCTACTGAACTTACAACCTGCACAGGGAGCGGACGCAAAGAATTCAGTTGCAATTGGAAATGGCCCGTATCCCACTGAAGGTGTAGCGGCTTATTCTCCGACTGGTCCCCACAAGCTCATGAAGTTCCAGCGTCGCGCTCTTGGTCCTAAAGACGTAGCTATTAAGATTCATTACTGCGGAGTCTGTCACTCTGACATCCACACGATTCGCGGAGATTGGGGAAAGATTCAATACCCGCAAATTGTTGGTCACGAGATAGCTGGAGAAGTTGTCGCCGTCGGATCAAGTGTCAGCAAGTTCACGGTGGGTGCCCGCGTTGGTGTTGGTACGATGGTGAATTCCTGCCGAATCTGCACAGAGTGCCAAGCAGGCCATGAAAACTATTGCTTGAACGGAAACACTCAAACGTACGGTTCAAAAGATAGAGATGGCACGATTACCCAAGGCGGATATTCCACCTTTGTCGTTGTAGATGAAGATTTCGTGATCAGTATTCCTAACGCCATTGATCTCGCAGAAGCAGGCCCACTGTTGTGCGCAGGCATTACCGTTTACTCACCACTCCGCAGATGGGGTGTATCTCCTGGGAAAAGGGTCGCAATTGTTGGCATGGGCGGTCTTGGGCACTTAGCGGTCAAACTCGCTACTGCACTAGGTGCAGAAGTCAGTGTCTTCACAACTTCACCGGACAAAATTGAAGATGCCAAACGCTTTGGCGCAAAAGAAATTGCCATTAACAAAGACGGAGCTGACTTCTCTAAATTTAAGCATGAGTTCGATTTCGCTTTGGATACTGCTCCTTACAAACATGATCTCAATCGGTTCATTCCACTTTTAAAGCGTGATGCCACTTACTGCAGAGTCGGTGTTGGTAACGTTGTTGACTCAAATGAAATCGGTCAGATGAATCTTGTGCTGTATAGAAACGCGCTAGCAGGATCGAACACAGGCGGCATCCGGGAAACGCAAGATATGGTTGACTTCTGCGCTCTCAATAAGATTAAGCCTGAGATCACGAGAATCTCGATGAACGGAATCGATGACGCCTGGAAAAAGGTTGTCGACAAGCAAGCACGGTATCGCTTCGTCATCGATATGGGAGGCCGATAATTCACTTTCTTAGGACGATCAAGCCCTCAAGTAAGGTGGCTTTGTCTCGGAACAATGAACTGTGGGTATGTAACGGCTTCGAACGCTGGGCGCAACATCATCGACACTGCGGCTGATTTATGGAGGTCCTGAATGGAAATCAGAAAAAGGAGTAGACAAATGGATACGAACGGAAAAGGAAACTTCACAGGGAAGGTGGCCTTCGTGACCGGGGCCGCGAGCGGCATCGGCCGCGCGGCGGCGCTGGCGTTCGCCCGCGACGGAGCCAGCGTGGTGGCCGCCGACGTGTCCGAGCAGGGCAATCAAGAGACGGCCCGCCTGGTCGAGGAGCAAGGTGGGCGCGTGCTCGCCGTCCGGTGCGACGTAACGCGGGCCGAGGACGTGAAGGCGGCTCTGGACAAGGCCGTCGAAATGTTCGGGCGGCTGGACTTCGCCTTCAACAACGCGGGCATTAAGCCGAGCAAGCCGGCTCCGACCGCGGAGTACGAGGAGGAGGAGTGGAACCGGATCATCGACATCAACCTCCGCGGCGTGTTCCTGTGCATGAAGCACGAGATTCCGCTGATCCTCAAGCAGGGAGGCGGCTCGATCGTCAACGTGTCTTCGGGGGCCGGGGTCATCGGCATCAAGGGTAGTCCCGCGTACACCGCCGCGAAGCACGGCGTGATCGGCCTCACCCGGGCGGCGGCCCTCGACTACGCTGCGCAGAACATCCGCGTCAACGTCGTCTGTCCCGGCTACATCGATACCCCGATGATGGGTCGCTTCACCGGGGGCACACCCGAAGGGCGCGCGAAGGTGATCGCGGAAGAGCCGGTCGGGCGGATGGGCAAGCCCGAGGAGATCGCTGCGGCCGTCATCTGGCTGTGCTCGGACGCGGCCGCCTTCATGATCGGCCATGCCATGGTGATCGACGGCGGCCAAACTGTGCAGTGATGTTCGTGTCGAACTGCGGCGCCGTTACGGTGAATGCGACAGACATGGAATCACGCGAGGCGGCGCGGCGGCGTTCGTTCAAGACACGATCAAACTACTTGATGTTCGGAAGGAGACAAATCATGCGAGGAGCAATTCTTTTCGGCCCGCGCGACATTCGCTNNCCCCGATGGGCCACGAGTACTGCGGCATCGTCGAGGAGGTCGGCAGCGCGGTCAGCAACATCAGGGCCGGGCAGTTTGTCATCGGCTCCTTCGCCACGTCCGACAACACGTGTCCTAACTGCCGGTACGGCTACCAGTCGTCGTGCATGCACCGTGAGTGGATCACCCGGGCGCAAGCGCCGGTGCTGCGCGTGCCGCTGGCGGGCGGGACGCTGGTGCCGACGCCGGGCATTCCGTCGAACGACCTGATTCCGAGCCTACTGACAACCTCGGATGTTCTGGGCACCGGCTGGTTCGCCGCCGATGCGGCCAACGTGAAGCCCGGAGCAACAGTCGTGGTCGTTGGCGATGGGGCGGTCGGCCTGCTCGGCGCGCTCTCGGCCAAGCAAATGGGGGCAGAGCGGATCATTGTGATGAGCCGTCACGAGAAGCGGCAGCAGCTGGCCCGCGAGTTTGGTGCGACCGACATCGTTCCCGAGCGCGGCGACGAGGGCGTGAAGCGCGTCATGGACATGACCAAGGGTGTCGGTGCTGATTCGGTGCTGGAGTGTGTCGGCACGCAGCAGTCGATGATGCAGGCGATCCACTGCACCCGCAAGGGCGGGTACGTCTCCTATGTCGGCGTCCCGCACGGAGTTGAGCTCAACGGCGAGGAGTTGTTCTTTGCCCACTTGCATCTCCACGGTGGCCCTGCGCCGGTGCGCCGCTTCTTGCCCAAGCTAATCGACCTGGTGTGGGAAAGGAAGATCAACCCTGGGAAGGTCTTCGACCTGACACTGCCTCTCGATCAGGTGGCGGAGGGCTACCGCGCGATGGACGAGCGCCGCGCGATCAAGACGTTGCTGCAGCCGTAAGGTGCTTTGCACACGGGGGTTGCGAGGAGCACCATCTCGCCGTTCCGTGAGGACGGAGTGACGTACGGCACTCCGAGATGGAGTTGGTCCGTTGCGGTCGATGACGCTCTCTACGTGCGCGCCTACAACGGACGGAACTCTTGTTCGTACTGATTCCGCTGTAAGCGATTGAGAAGTAGACGATTCGTCTAGATTGCGACTGACAGTCTCGCGGCATGAAGCGTTTTTCAGCTTTCGCAAGGCGTTCTCGGGGCCTGGGCGGTGAGGCGGCGAAGTTCCTCTGAGAGCGTCCGAAGAACAGGGAAAGGCGGTCGGTCGTTCAGGGGAAGGCGAATAACGCAGAGGAGTTCACCGGATGGCACAGTCGAAATCTGCAGCACAACTTCATCCCAAGAGTTCGTTCGGTCAAGATGTCCCGTGATCAGAACGGTGGCAGGAATCCAACGCCCGAGCGCGATTTGCTGGCTGTCATGGACCCGGCCGCTGAGTTGAAACTGTTGTTCCTCAGCAATTCTGGCTTTGATTGGATCATCCGCGACGAAACAGATCTGTGTCTGTAAGAAGTGGCTGGCAAAGGCTGCCTTGGTGATTTCTTCGAGAACGGGAGGGAATCCTTCGAGCGTGCCGACTTGCACGACGACTGGATGCGGCCAGCGCTCGGCCGGAATGGAATGGATCACGGATTGGTAAGCTTTGGTGAGCTGTCTCACCGAGACGTCCAGCATCGTCGTGGCGGTATGTGGTCCCTGCCTATAGGACACTTCCAATCTGCGTGTTTGTACTCTCTGTGATGTAAGCCGCCCCTGATCGTTCCGCACGAGATGTGCCAGTCGGAGGACTGTTGCCCTGACGGAGATCGGATACGAAGCGAGTAAACCTGCCTGTCCTTCCCATTTCACCTCGATCCAGCCTCCCTTAACCGGTTCCCATCGTTTTGTCAGCTCGATGGTGCGGCGAATGCTGCTAGGAAGGTAGATGGAGCCCTGAAGGGGTTCTTGCAAGAGGACCCTCCGGCAGCCGTAGCGCATCGGCTCGTCCGAAGCGTAGCCGAGCGTGAGCGCGTACGTGATCACGCCGTAGGTACATTGGAAAAGTCCGGGAACGATCGAGAGGGGCGAGAAGGCGTAGCGGCGGTATTGTTGCTGTGTTTTTGTCTGAATAGCAGTAGTGATGACTGTCGCTTGTTCAATGGCCAGAGTCCAGCCCAGATGATCTGGGTGCACTTCTGTCCTGATCCGATAGTGGCCGGTGGGATGGCGGTCGAACTCGAACGTGCGGGTCTGGGGAGGGCCTGCGACCTCGGGGACAAGTTCCGCACACCCTGCCAGAACCAGGCTGATAAGGAGGAGGAAGGATCGGCTGGCTGTCATTGTGTGATGAGCCATCCCTCACGCCTCGTATCATTGTGGGGCGCGATATCCCCCTGTGGGCGACCTGCTGGCCTGACGGCGTCGAGGATCCGCGCGCTCATGGTGTCGAGAAACTCGGCCCACTGCCCGGGCGGGGCTTCCACGATGAGATGAGCGAGAACCTCGCCCGTCTCGATGGAAGCGATGTTCGTCGTCGCGAGGTAGCCTTGCTCTTGGAGATCCTGGGCATACACGCGGACGAGTAGGGTTGCACCGGACCGTTGCCCGATTCCGTTCCGCACCGAGTCCCTATAGCGGCCTTGATGTTGAGCCGTCTGTAGGCTTTCGGTTGCCGCGAAAAGATCGTCGCGCACGACGACAGCCAGACCAGACCGAGCAAGGTGTCGTTGCAGATGCGTTGCGAGCGCGCGCGTTTCAAGAGCGGCAGCATGTTCATCGGCTTCTACGACGGTTCGGATTCTGATCGCCGATGGCCACCGGTCGGCGGGGGAGCGGGCCGCTTCCTGCTCGATGGCGGTGCGGAGCATCGCGGTGGTCAACGGGATCGGATGAGAGATGAGAAGGCCTCCTGGTTGCCGTAGCTGAACCTCTGCGCGGCCGGAAAGGTGATCGGTGATCTCGATGCCCTGCCGCATGAACAGGTTTGCGATCCAGCGAGCCCGGAAGGTGATCGTGGTCTGCTGCGGACTCAGAGGAATGTCGATGCCGAGAGGATCCTTGTCAGGGAGCTGCCACACGAGCGCAAGAGAACCAGTCGTCACGTGCTGATCCTCCTCTTCAATCCGGCGATCCAGGCTGACATCGTTTCGCATCATCGTTGATTCGGAGGAGTAGGCCTCACCGCCGCTGGCCAGCGAGCAAGGTTCATAAAGGGCCGATCGGCGCCACATCGGGCCGCTGGGATCAGCGAAAGCGAGTCCCGTCATCCCTAAAAGTCCCCACGTCGGACATGTGACCCACCCTGCCACGAGTTTTGGAATTCTCCAGGTTTTCGCAGGCGGATAGACCCTGGTCTTCCACGTTTCCTGCTGCGTCATGTCGACATACCGTCGGATCCGTTGGACAGGCTGGACGGACCACCCAAGGCCATCCGTGTGGGTCGTGATCCGGAGTTCCGGAGGGTCAACAGGCTCAGTGTGGTGAATCACCGGTACCTGATCAACGTGGTCGAGGCTGACTGGTTTTTCAATCGGCGCGCAGTGCGTCAGCACCAGCGGAATGAACGCCAAGCAGGGGAATAATGTCTGAAGGCCCCGTAGCTCTTCGGTGGGAGCCCGCTGTTGATGACCCATTGATGCCTCGATCACAACCAGCCGAGACACAGCTTCCTGCAGCACTAATACAGGAGCGGAGGTGAAACGCAAGCCAGCGCCGAAGGGGCCGTGGGCAGGCAGGGGTGCATCGCACGGAAGAAAGTCCCCGCGAGCGGCAGGAGTAATACAGAGGACAGAGGACGGAAACCGGCTCGATGGAGAAGATCGGGGACTTCGTGCTGGGGCGGGTTGTGAAGGCCTTACCGGATCGGGACAGTTACCTCATCCTGATCAACGGCACGCAGCCCTTCGCAGTGCTTCCGAAGCAGTATGCTGACCGGCCCTATCGGGTCAAGGACACGATCTCAGCAGCGGTGTACAGACTTGGTGAGATGTATCCGGTCCTGTCCCAGCGCTGTCCCCATTACATCCGCCGAATTTCGGAATCCATCCTCCGTCCAGTGTTGGAGGCTGGTGAAGTCCGGATACGTCGGGTCGCCACGGGCCTCGGCTCGCCGTTTGTCAAAATCGCCGTGGAGAGCGAAGAGGGAGTGGATCCGGTGAAGTTGTGTGTGCCTTACCGTCAGAGCTACGCCAGCTATACCCGACTGATGGTGTCGTTTGTCCGGTACTCGACGGACCTGGGCCGATTCATTCGCAATGCGCTGGCACCGGCACCGGTCGATCGCATCCGAAGGATCGATGTGTTCAGGGAGGAGCAGATGGCGCGGGTCCTGGTGCCGGCCGAGTGCAAAGGATATTTCCTGGGCAAGGGCGGCATGAATGTCGCGCTCGCGAGCAAGCTGACGTCAATGGCGATCGAGCTGAGGACAGAACCGTAACAGTCGGTCCGGGAGAGGAGGATTCTATGGCAACGGCAATACAACAAAATGGACAACCAGGTTCGTCGAGGAAGGAAGAGCGGGAGCCGAATGGGCGGGCTGGTCTGGCTGGTCAGGGAAGACGCCCGATGCGCGGACGGCCCAGCCCGGAGGAACGGGCCGAGCACAACCGCGAACGGCTGCAAGATCCCCAGAGCCTGTTGCTCCTGCCTCGCACGCCTGAGGGGAGGGTCATCGTAGGGATGCTGTTTCCTTTGGATAAGGCCGTCAATCGTCTCCGGCTCAGCGCAGGACATTCCCTCTCCGTCAGTGAAGTGCAGGGGCAGCTGGATCGTATCCATGAGTGGGTGAGCAGGGGACAGGAGTTGTTAAAGGCGATGGGGGTCAGTGAGCAGGATTTCGGACCGGCGCCGGCCCTGAACTATCAGTATCGGCTCACCCTTGCCGGACAACGGAATGCGCGGGTGATCACCCCGCGATCAGAAGAAACGAAGAAGGTGTCGCGGGTGGCGGAGAAGCTGGACGGGGTGATTCTGCATACACGCATGAGTTGCGACGATTTAGCGCAGGCGGAGCATCTGTTCACGAATATTCACGAGCTGATCAGGCGCCTCCACGAATTGATCGCTGAGTTCTGCGCACTGGTGGAACTGCCCTATCGCACGCCACGCGAAGCGGAGGACGTGTTTCGTGAGCGTCCGAACCCAGACGCTCAGATGCCCGTGACTGCGGGAGGACCTGTTCCTCCTCGGGCGACGACGTGAGCCGGACAGGAGTCAACATCGAGACCATGTGATGGTGAAGAAGGGGGAGGAAGGCATGATGCGTCAATGGATCTGGAGTGTCATTCCGATGCTGCTGGTCGGATGCGTGAGCAGTGGGGAGTATGAGCGCGTCCAGAATCAGTACGAGCATCTCAAGGAAGTGAAAACAGAGTGGGAAACGGAGAAAGACGATTTGCAGCAGCGCGTGGATGCGGTTCATCGGGCCTACTCGAACGTGAGCAAGGAGCAGGGCACGCTGCGGCTGCAACAGGACCAGACCAAGACAGAAGTCGCACGTGCTCGCGATGACGCCAGACTGCTCACAGGCAAGCTGGCATCGCAGGAGACGCGGGTCTCTGCGCTGGATCAGAAGTTCGGCAAGGTGCTGGATCAGCTCAGCCTGCTAGCCGAGACGAATGTGATGCTCACGAATCGGGTCGAGTCCTTGATCGCCAGGATGGGCGCCCTGATGGTCCGGCTGAAACCGGTGGCCTCGCGTGATCCCAAAGCCAGAGCCCCGGAGCTGCGCAAGGAGGCCGGCGTGAAGGACGGAGAGGATAGGGCCGGGAATGCGCCACAGGAAACTGTCTCGAAGGCGGGCCCTAACACCACGGCTGGGTCTGACACCGGGGATGAACTCAAAAAGGGCAAGAACACCGAGTCTCCCGCCGTGGAACAGGCGATGCGGCAACTTGGAGTAAAGGCCGACCCGTCGGTCGTCGGGAGAGGAGCCGGGAAATCCGCTGCGCCCGTCAAGACCGGTCCGATCACACCGGCGTCCAAGATTGCTCAGGGAACTGTCGATGGCAAGGGGCCGCGCTCTCCTACGGAAACAACGGCGAGTGCCGTCCGAGATCAGGGGATCGAGAAAAGCGAACAAGAGAGGAAAGCGGCCGCCCAGGCGGTTGTGGGTCCGAAAGAGGGCACTGCGGCGAAAGGGATGTCTATTCCGACTGATGGGTCTGGCTCACGGATTGGTCCTCCAGCGGAGCCTCTTGCCGCACCGCCACCTGGGACACTGACCTTCTCGCCTCAGCCGGCTGCCGACAGAACCGTCCCGGAAAAAGGGGAGAAGAACGGTGATGGCAAAGCGAGATAAGAAGGACATCGAGTTCCTCAGTACGCAGAGTTATCCAGGCCGCGAGGTCGAATCGTTAGGGCTGGTGGTGGAGATCCTCACGGTGGGATTGGGAACGTTTCGCGACTATATCGCGCGGATTATGGACATCTTGGGTGGCCGGGTGAGCACGTACGATAAGCCGGCTCGCAAGGCTATGGAGAAGGTATTCGATGGTCTACAGGACCAGGCGTGGGAGCTCGGTGCCGATGCGGTGATCGGGGTGGTGGTGGAAGTCTCACCGGTCCCGTTCAAAGGGATGGCCATGACCCAGGTCTTGGGATTTGGAACGGCCGTGCGATTTATCAGGCGGGAAGTGGGTGAGTGTGAGGCAAGAGACGGTGTGCTTCCGTTGTCGGAGGAGTCCAAACGAGTCGTGAGCGAGATGACGGCGAGTTCCGCGCGAGCGGCCGTGCGTCCGACGATACCGATTCTGAGAAGCTAGGGAAGGGCTTGATGCAGCGCCTGCCATTCCAATTCGTCTCGGGCAGATCATCGTTGCCT
>JRYJ01011844.1_pt1 | contig 10870 bp, 6 predicted proteins | sample 235371 | NCBI WGS metagenome assembly JRYJ01 (sample SAMN03074219, study PRJNA261477) | activated sludge metagenome | biome: Wastewater Treatment Plant; feature: Wastewater; material: Activated sludge; isolation source: activated biomass of a wastewater treatment plant treating hydrocarbon... ... | reverse complement strand
TCCACCCACAAATGATACTCCCCAGGCAATAAGGTCAAATTCAATTGTGGATCTGCAACCCACAAACTATCACCCGTTAGGATGTCATACCACCAGCCGCTATGGGTAAATTTATGAAGCGAAGAAAGTTCCTTTACATTAAAATTACCGACCAGGAGGACATTTAAATCATTTCGTTCATACCGAATGGATTTAACAAAACCTTCTCCAACATTCATCGTGGGTAAAGTATGATGTGTAATCTGTGATGCGTTCTTNNGGGTTTGGGATCTAATCTGCAATTGGAGTTTACCGTTCCGTTACTGCAGTAGTTTATCGAATAATCATAACCCAGGTCCCCGAATTGCCAAATCATTTTGGGGCCAGGAATCATCAACAAAAATGCAAAAGCCATTTCTTGTCTCGCCAACGCCGAATTCAGATCCTTCACCGAGTAGTTTAGGCCGGAATTTCCAAACTGAAGGTTTTTATACATCAGCCTTTCTTCATCATGACTTTCCATGTAGGCTATCAAATGATTTTTATTCCAGGCCCTGTTGATTCCCCAGGCACCACTTAAATCATTTGAAGCATAACCCATGGTGGCCTGGTTGAAAGCATAATTCATATTTCCCCAGAGCAACATACCGGCCTCTGACAACTCCTTCTCCTCCGCATTCTCGGCAAAATGCTCCAGAATCACGATATTATCTGCATCTAAGTTCCAAATGTGTTGGGCGTAATCCTTTAAGATCCTGATGCGCGAGGCGTCGTACACAGCAAAAGCATTGACATCGCTCCCAGTAAATTTTTGGGTAAATCCCTTTGATAAATCAAACCGAAATCCATCTACNNTATAACTGAGCCAAGGGACTTTGTCCGAAAACATGATTGAAAACGACATCCAGAATGACCGCTATACCTTTTTGATGAGCGCTGTCAATAAATTCCTTCAATCGATCAGGTGGACCATAATATTTGTCAACGGCCATTGGAAATGATGCATTGTACCCCCAACTGTTGTTCCCCTCAAATTCATTGACAGGCATTAATTCTATTGCATTGACCCCCATGACTGCCAACTCGTCCAGATGTCCCAAAAGAGATTGAAAACTATGCTCGTTTTCAAAATCCCGAATCAAAATTTCATAAATCAGCAAATTCTCCTTATTCGGCGTGGTAAAGTTTTGCGACTGCCATATATATTCTTTAGGTGTGGTTTGAAGTAAGCTCGTGTTTCCTGAAGTCAGGGCAAAAGGATATTCCGGTAATCCTGGAAACGTGATTTCGTCGATGGAATGATCATGCCAGGGATCCAGAATCACCTCACTCATTGGATCGGCGACTTTTATTACGCCATCCACCAGGTATTGATAATGATGAGAAAATCCTGGTTTTAATGGACTGATATCCAACCAAAACAAATCACCGGCACTGTTTTTTTTCATGAGATAATTTGTATCCGGCTTATAATCATTGAAATCACCCACCACAAAAACTTGTTGTTTGCCGGGTGCCATTAAAGCTAAGCGAACTGAAAGAGGACTTAACCTTTGAATGCCCGGTTCTGTTGCGGGTGGCGGTTCTGAAACCGTAGTTTGAAGGTTTACAAAATAACGAAAGGAACTTACGAGTCTATTGATTCCGTCTGTACAAATGATTTCGTCTTCAATCTGAGCAGGCTGATCCTCATCTATCATACGTTCGTATGTTTTACCCACTACGCTGTCTATCAAAACACCCTTCTTATATACCTGAATACTGGCTGTTTTAGAACATTCATAATGAACCCGGAAACTGCTGTCCTTTTTTATAAAAATATAATCATTTACCGGCAATATTCTTTGCCCCAAAAGCTGACCCTTATTTTCATAAACCGGATAAAAAATATCACCTCCACCGGCATCTCTCCCTACAAGACTTCCATTGGTGTTTCTGAAAACAAAAGCCATTTTTAAAATTTTCTCTCCTGCCGGTACATTATAAAATTTTCGGACTGGAAATTTAATTTGGTAGAGTTGATTTCCAAGATCCGTCATGAGGACGCGTGCATCAGCGGTTCCCCAGTTTCCAATGACATACCTCCAGTCATTTCCATTTGAACTGTTGGAAGTAATGACTCCGGTATGAGCATAGACGGGAGGCGTGGCATTCATTAAACCCTTATTCCCCTCAGCTGCATTGTACACGATCGTCACCGTATCTTCTGCGGTGCAAAACGCAGGACTTACACTGATAACCTGGGACTTCAGCGTAAGTGCGCAGGTCACTGCGCCAATAATTATTGAGAATTCACGGAACGTTCGGGTGAGTGATATAAAACAGTTTCTGTAAGTCAAAATGTGCGTCATGGAATCAGTTAACTTTCTTTTCAGAATCAATGAATGCAAATGCATTCAAGTATTCAGAGTGAACAAAACTACAAAGGATTATTAAAAGATTGTAAATTGAACTTGGATTTCAACATTCTTTACACCGTAAACCTAACTTATTAAAATAAAAATGGGGAGCACAATTGAATGTCTCCCCATTTATAATTAGCGTAATGATAATCAGTGAATAACCAGTTTAGAGGCAATAAAATTCCCCTTTTGATTGCTTAAGGTCACCAGGAATATTCCTGTCCCCAGCTCGGCTCTATTTACAATGAACTTTCCATTATGGAGATTGCTGCGCTCAAATACTTGAATACCATAGAGGTCGTTAATGGTGATGTTATATTCATCTCCATGCACAGGCTCGAAACTCACGACCACTTGATCATGAGATGGATTAGGATACATTTTAAATCCGACATTTAAAGATTCATTGCTGGTACCTGTCAATTTATCGCAGGTATTCCAAACTAAACCAACATCTTGAAAATNNCCAAGGTCTTTAAATTTGGCATTCTCCTGATCATTGTCCGTTTTGCCATTTACAAAGATAAAGTCCTGCCGCACTGGAACGATATCGAGTACTGCGGTTGCAAAAATTCCATTTTGCGGATCAATCAGTGTGAGAGGAGTTACTTCATGACGGAATTGAGGCCATTGAAAACTGGACTTCATGAAAACTCCATCGGCTGAAGGAATTTCTGAACTTAAGTCCAATTTAAAACGCACTTTAATCTTATCGGGTAGCGGAGCACAGCCATCATCACAGGTATTAAAGCAATATGCAGTCAACACGGTGTCGGTTTCACCCACCTCTATTTTACGGTTTCCACCACCCGTTGCACAAGCCAATCCACCCAGGCTGGTTTCATCATACCCCCAGGCATTGCCGTACAGGTATTTAAACTCATAGCTGGCTTTGCCATCTACAGAATCTTGCCCTTCATAAATGCCATCTCCGTCAGGATCCAATAATGCATTTTTTAATTTACCGGGAGACCACCCTTGAAATGCTCCGGCTACATAGCATGTATCAACTTTTCCAAATTGCTTGATCATATTGTTCATGTTGACGCGGAAAGTAATCTGAATTCTTTTCGGTGGACCCGTTAATTTACAATCTTCACAACTGTTAAAGCAATACGTAGGCAATGTAGTATTGGTTTGAACATTCATCACACGATTGCCTCCACCATTGACACAGGTACCGGAAATACCGCCTTCCCAGTTACTACCGTTTTTGATAAACTTGTATTCANNCGGCAGCAAGCGTCAGATTTGTGGAGTAAATTCCATTGTTGTCCGGATCTTCCAATCGATTTGAACGGGAATTCCATCCCTGAAAACTTCCTGCTACGGTAACGGTATCTGTAGCCGGATTGAATGCATTTTTAATAATTTCATCATTCATATCCACACTGACAGTAACCCCCATATTGGTACAAGGTCCAGCCTGATTGAAGCACACTAAAGGAATAATGTCCTTTCCGTTTCCATTATCCGTCACGGTATGCTTACGGTTGTTAGCCTCGTCGTTACCATTCCAGGCATCCGCGTTGTTAAATTTGTATTCGATGGCTGTACCATTATCAATCATGGTACTAAATGTCCAGATGCCATCCCCTTCAGGATCAGACATAGGATTTTTGGCAGGATCCCAACCCTGAAATCCACCCACTACGTGAATCCCTTTTGAAAATATTTTTTTCGTCAAGGCCAATTCATTGGCATCTACCTGAAAGGTCACTTCGATCATTTGGGCGTTACTGTAACCCAGGTATAACACCGAAAACAATAAAATGTAAAGTTTTTTCATAAGCTTCCAAAATAATTAGTTATTAATAATGATTTTCTTTGTTTCAAATCGATTTTTTAGTTTGTATTGCAACAGGTAAATTCCATTGTCCAGTGATTGGGATATTTTCAAACCTTGTTCTTTCTCCCAACTCTTTTGTGAAAGAACCATTCTCCCATGCAAATCTGTCATCCGAACAAAAACTAACGGGTGTTCGGTACCGGTAAAATACATCAAGGAGTGATCAGAATTCAAAAAAACATTCACCTGCTCTTCATTCCCGATAGAAATTGTTTGGGTGAACACCTGATCATCCGTTACCGTGTACCTTTTGTTGGCTGACAACGTACTCCATTCAAGCTGGTCGCCACCCGGAAAGTAAAAGACTACCCGGTCGATGGTAGTATTCGGGCCCAAACCAAAATGCAACCGTTGTGGGTTTTGGGAGGCGTATCCGCTACCGGCCGCCAATTCCTGCATCCAGCTTTGACCATTGGCTTCGACAACAATTCTCGTGCCGATACCAAAACGATTGTATCGCTGCAAATTAAAATCGAATTCTATCCAGTTTCCCGGATGTGTAGCATTGTTCAGAAATAACTTGTTTCCATCCTTTCCGTAGTTAGCGATAAAAATGTCCTGGTAACCGTTGCCNNGGGTGAAAAATAATAATCATTGCATACATAGATATCCAGCCAGCCATCGTTGTTATAGTCCAGATAGGTATTTCCCCAGCCCATACCATTGTCATTGACTCCCGCTGATTTTGCGATATCGGTATAAGTCCCATCCGGCTGACAAATCAACAATGCATTGTCAAATAAATTGGTGATGTATAAATCCATCCGGCCATCATTATTGAAATCTCCAGCAGAAACCCCCATGCCTTGTGATTTAAAATTCGCTTTGGTCTTTACCGAGATGTCTTTAAAATTTCCTTTTCCATCATTTTCATATAAAATAAAGTCCTGATTGGCATCATGAATCAAGTACAAATCAGCATCTCCATCCCGATCGTAATCAAAAAAAGTGGCTCCCATGGACAATCTGGAATCTGTAGCTCCGGACTGTAATATCCTGTTTTCAAAATGAAGTGCACCGTTATTGATCAACAAAGCATTTTCCTTTCCCAAATTGGAAACATAAATATCCAGGTCGCCGTCTAAATCTACATCATTGGCCAGACAAGCTCTGACATTGCCAATGTTTTCAATACCGCTGATTGACGTGATGTCAATCAATTTTTGTCCGTTGATGTTGAGAAAAAGCCGGCAATTGCTCTCGTATTGACCCAAAAACAAATCCTGCCACCCATCATGGTTAATATCCAACCACAATGCGCATTCAGTATTTTGCGGGGTCTGAAGTCCCAATAGTTGCGTGACTTCGGCAAAGCTATTGTTGCCCATGTTTCTGTATAATCGGTCAGGGCCCTGCCGGTTGGATACAAAAACGTCATCTCTGCCATCCTGGTCAAAATCCGNNCCTAGAATTAATACGGCCGATAAAATTAACTAAGATTTAATATTTTAGCGCAAAACAATTTTATGAAGCTTTGGCTACTTCTTTTCATAGGTCTGATCTGTACCAACGGTTGGACACAAAATTCGGTTAAAGGCAAGATCACTGCATCTGGTGAACCGGTCATTGGAGCCTCCATATCAGTTCTGGGAACTGCCATTGGAACGGTTACTGATGCTCAAGGTGATTTTGCTGTCCAGAAAATTCCCAATGGGACATACACCCTCCAAATTAATTATATAGGCTTCAAAACTCAGCAGAAAGTTGTACAATTTTTTGGAAACACCTCCGAAGAATGGAACGCGAACCTTAGTGAGGAACAACAATACATTGATGAGGTAGTTGTGGTAGGATATGGTACACAAAATATTCGTTCATCCGTGGGATCGGTTGCCTCTTTAAAAAGTGATAAACTTACTGATCAGGTTGGGGGTACCCTGATTTCAGAATTACAGGGGAAATCACCGGGCGTACTGCTCACCAATTCCAGTGGCGCTGCCGGAGCAGCAGGGATTGTTCGATTAAGGGGGACTAACTCCATCACAGCAGGAGGAGATCCACTATTTGTGCTGGATGGAGTTCCGTTGTCCAATGAAAATTTTTTAAACGGCGAACGGGGTGGGCAAAATAACAATCCATTGAACAGTATCAATCCAGCTGACATTGAAACCATCAGTTTTCTAAAAGACGCTTCCTCTGCAGCGATCTATGGTTCACGTGGTGCCAACGGGGTTATTCTGATCACCACTAAACGCGGTGGCAAAAAAGCATTTGGCATGCATTATTCTGCTTCCATTGGCAATTCAAGACCTACAAATATCATTGACATCATGGAACGCGAAGAGTGGTTGCAAATTCAACAGGAAGCTTTTGAAAATGATGGCGGAGTGGGTCGTTTTCAATTGCCCTTAGGCTTAAGCTATGATGATATTGAAGGCATCAATACGCATTGGATGGATAAAGTGATTCAAACCGGATTAAAAACGGAACACAATTTANNGGATTAAACAAACGCGCATTCCAGGCATGGGCTGGTGGTTTGGGTTTAGCCCAATCCAATGCATTACCGATTTTTCCTGTTTACAACAATGAATTCCCTCGATCGAGTTCTTTTTACAAGGAATCGGGCTTTTTCAATATTCAACAAAATCCGGTTGCGCAACAGGAACACATAGATTTCAGAACCCGCGAATGGAGATACATCAACAGTTTGTTGGTCAACTTTTATCCAACCAGACACCTGACCATCAATTTGAACTTAGGTGCCGATCTGTCTCGCCTCGGAGACTTCACTTACCGGGACTCTGTTTGGACGAGGGATAAAAATGTTTCCGAAATGAACTTATCCAATGTTGACAATTACAATGGGTATCTCACTGCACAATACAATTTACCCTTGGATAATCCTGCACATGAAATCAGCCTATTGGGGGGTTTGGAATATCAGGATTATCAGGTTACCGGATATGACCAAAGTTATAATAATGTCAGGAACCTGATTTACGAAGTGGACAGCATTTGGAATCCGTTCAATGACAAAGCTGATCAATATTATGTTGACCGGGATGGATACAAATTTGCAAGCGCCTTTGGAAAATTCAATTACACGTGGAATAAAAAAGTTTTTGCTCAAATTACTTTCCGCAGAGATGCATCTTCCAAATTTGGGCCCAATCAGCGATTTGGCAATTTTCCTTCTGCAGGCCTAGGCTATTTAATTTCAGAAAATGACTGGTTTAATAAAAAAACCATCAACTATCTTAAAATAAAAACTTCGTATGGCATCACTGGAAATTCAAACATACCCTGGTCCCAGCAATATGAAACTTATAAATTGAATCCTGGACCGGATTTGCAAAATGAAACCCGCTATAACGATCAAAAAACACGCTATCAGGAAAAAATTGGAAATCCAAATTTAAAATGGGAATCTGTTCAGAAGTTTGATGTTGGAGTTGAGTTTGGATTGTTTAATGACCGCATCAGTGGAGGGCTAACCTATTTTTATGATCTTACCAAAGATGCTCTGCTCCTTGTCGCTTTGCAATCTTCCACAGGTTTGGAAAACCTCAATTTTTATGATAACGTAGGCAAAATCAGGAACCAGGGAATTGAATTTACCCTGACCACGCATCAATTCACTGGAAATTTTAAATGGAGTACCGATTTCAATATTACTTCGATTAAAAACAAAGTGCTGGAGGTTGGAACCGCTACGCCCGATGCTTTGGATGGAGGATTTGGTGACATCCGGGTGGTTGAAGATTATCCGGTGGGTGTGAATTATATCGTACGTTTTTCACATGTAGATCCGGCGACTGGAAGGCCTGTTTATCTCGATAAGAATGGCCATGAAACGTTTACCTATAATGTAGCAGAAGATCGCGTCCCTGCCGGTACTTTACAACCCGATTTTTATGGTGGAATCACCAATACCTTCAGTTGGAAATCCTGGAGCCTGAGTGCCTTGTTGTTTTTTAAATCTGGTGGAATGCTATACGATGATGCCGCTAAACGGCAATTGGGTGTGGTGACAACAGATTGGAACATGCGGCCACTTATTTACGACCGTTGGCAGAAACCTGGCGATATCGCGCGTTATCCAAGACTTACCAACACCATGCTCAATTGGGGGGGTAATGACAATGCCTGGCAGAACAATCACAGCTTATGGTTGTATGATGCCAGCTATATGCGATTGAGGAATGTCACTTTATCTTACGTCATTCGTGGAAAACAAAAAAATGCCCCCAGCTATCGCATTTACGTGACCGGAAATAATCTACTGACTTTTACGAAATATCCCGGATGGGACCCAGAGGTGGCCAGAGACCGCACCAACGATCAGCAACGCAATGTGGGTGGTTTTGGAGTCACTTACCTGACCGCACCGCAGGAGAAATCCTGGGTTTTCGGACTCGAACTTGATTTTTAATCACTCGGTAATTCTTCCTGTATCAACCTTTNNAAATACTAACAATTGTTAGTTTATTCATCGGTGTACCTGCATGTGATGATAGTTTCATTGAAGCCAGGTTGGATTCAGCCATCGACATAACAGAATTTTTAAAATCTCCAGTCGAATTTCAGGAGTTACTCAACTCTTCCTATGATGCTTTATCTTATGGTTCCGTTTACGGCGGACAAATTCAATTGGTGAGTGAGTTGATGTCGGACGGAGTGGATGGTGATTTTCTTACCAACAACGATTGGCGTGCTTTATACACCTGGACTTCTGATATCTTTCTGACGCCCACACGTTCGTTAATGCACGATGGGTATAAAGCGATAGCCAGAGCTAACCTGGTGATTGAAAATCTCGATAAAGTTCCCGGCCTGGACGCCAGCGCAAAAAAGCGGATGGAAGGTGAAGCACTTTTCATTCGTGCATTAATGCATTTTGAATTGTGCCGCTTCTTTGCTCAACCTTATGGTTTTACTTCTGATAATTCACATGCTGGAATTCCGCTTCGCATTAAATTTGGTAAGGAAGTCGTCAATCGTAGCTCCGTGTCTCAGGTTTACCTTCAATGCATCCAGGATGCTGAACAAGCAGCTGGTTTGTTACCTGATCAAAATGGCGTTTACGCCAATAAATTTGCTGCATTGGCCTTGTTGTCAAAATTGTATTTTCAACAAAACAATTTCCCTAAGGCTAAGGAATATGCTGCGACGATCATCAACCAATCTGGTTTAACCTTGGATAGCACTGCTCATTTGAAATTTGGATATGGTCTGAGTTCTGAAATATTATTTGGATTGGTGAGTACTGACTACAGTAACGACAATGCAAACATATCCATCCAAAAAGATTATTTTTCTTTAACCAAACCCATACCTGATGTGATACCCTCTTCATTCGCCATTGCATCGGTTAGTGGTTCCGGAGATAAAAGAGCCAGCTGGTTTGAGAAGAAAGGTACTTATACCATCTGTAAAAAATTCAATACCTCCAATACCGCATTGTATACTAATCCCGTAATTCATTTATCAGAAATTTATCTGATCTATGCAGAATCACTGGCTGAAACGGGTGAAAATGGATTGGATTATCTCAATCGGATTCGCTCACGTTCAGGTTTGAATGAATTGGCTGGGATCAGTTCAACACAAACCGTTGAAGAATGCCGTATTCAACGAAAAGCTGAATTCTACTTTGAAAACAATCGTTTGCATGAACTGAAACGTCAAGCCGTGCGTAGTAATTCCGATCTTCTCATTCGAAATCTGGCCCGGTGGGATTGTCCCGGACTGGTTTGCCAGTTTCCAGACAACGAGTTGAAGGGAAATCCTGATCTCGAACCCAATCCTTCAGCCAAATGCTATTGATAAGAATTTAAACACCATACCAATGAATAAATTTGCCATTATTTTAATACTAACCATTGTAAGTATTTTCTTGCAGTGCACTCAGGAAGAGGCTCCGCCCATTGGAATTCCTTATTCGCAGGTTAAGGGTATTCAGGATGAATGGATATTGAACAAGGTTGAAATGTCAGATGACGTAGTTGATACAGAAATATTCATTGACGTAAGTAACCTCATGATCGGGGATACGGCATCTTCCATCATATTTAACGACTCATCATACACCTTGAATCCGGGTTCGTCGATCCATTTCATTCCAGTAAATGGAAGTTGGAAATTTGACAACGATGAATTTCCAACTCAAATCTCTTTATGTGATGGTTCTGTTCAAGTAACGGTCGATCACCTCCATCCTGTAAGAGAAATCATTGATCATACCTTGAAATACCGGTATCACCGAATAGCCGAAGATTGCGCCGGAGAATTTTCCGGAAAATCAATAGTATCCTACATTTACACTTATAGCCGANNCCAGCCTGAACGGTCAGGGCGTAGATTGTGCGAATGCGGTCGATGATCTCAGCTATGCCTGGATAGAACCCAGTTCACCCAATGTCGAAGAAGAAGTTTACATATACATCGATGTATCCAAAGATCCCAAATGCAAATTACTGGTAAATTACACCGGAGACGTTTATTTATGGACGTGGGGACCCAAAGAGGATAAAACCAAACAAGGTGAATGGAATGCCTCTAACGAAATCATGAAAATGGAAAGGGTCAGTGATAATGTGTACCGGTATAAGATGATTCCTACACAATTTTATGGGGTCAAAGCAAAGGACATTTATGACCGCGGCATTTGCTGTCTTGCTAAAGCCAAGGATGCGGG
>JRYJ01008546.1_pt1 | contig 10870 bp, 20 predicted proteins | sample 235371 | NCBI WGS metagenome assembly JRYJ01 (sample SAMN03074219, study PRJNA261477) | activated sludge metagenome | biome: Wastewater Treatment Plant; feature: Wastewater; material: Activated sludge; isolation source: activated biomass of a wastewater treatment plant treating hydrocarbon... ... | reverse complement strand
CAGACGCGGGAGCACATTCTGTTGGCCCGCCAGGTGGGGGTGCCCTACATTGTGGTGTTCCTGAACAAGGCGGACAAGGTCGACGACAAGGAGTTGTTGGACCTGGTGGAGCTGGAAGTGCGGGAGTTGCTGTCGAAGTACGATTTCCCGGGGGACAAGACGCCGATCATCCAGGGCAGTGCGTTGAAGGCGATGGAAGGGGATCAGGGGCCGCTGGGGGTGCCGTCGATTCTGAAGCTGCTGGACGCGGTGGACACCTACATTCCGACGCCGGCGCGGCCGATCGACAAGCCGTTCCTGATGCCGATCGAGGACGTGTTCACGATCAGCGGGCGCGGCACGGTGGTGACGGGGCGGTGTGAGCGGGGCATCGTGAAGGTGGGCGATGAAATCGAGATCGTGGGGCTGCGGCCGACGCAGAGCACGGTGGTGACGGGCGTGGAGATGTTCCGCAAGGTGCTCGATGAGGGGCAGGCGGGGGACAACATCGGGGTGTTGTTGCGGGGGACGAAGAAGGAAGAAGTGGAGCGGGGGATGGTGCTGGCGAAGCCGAAGAGCATCACGCCGCATACGAAGTTCAAGGCGGAGATCTACGTGCTGACGAAGGAAGAAGGGGGACGGCACACGCCGTTCTTCAACGGGTACCGGCCGCAGTTCTACTTCCGGACGACGGACGTGACGGGGGTGGTGCAGTTGCATCCGGGGGTGGAGATGGTGATGCCGGGGGACAACGTGAGTGTGACGGCGGAGTTGATCAGCCCGATCGCGATGGACCAGGGGTTGCGGTTTGCGGTCCGCGAGGGCGGCAAGACCGTCGGCTCCGGCGTCGTCACGGAGATCCTGGCCTAGGGCGGAACGCTGTCCCCTGACAGCGAAGGAGCAAGAAGTGAAAGTCGATCAACGGATTCGTATCAGGCTGCGCGGGTTCGATTATCGTGTGCTGGACCAGTCTGTGGCCGAGATCGTCGAGACGGTGCGACGCAGCGGGGCCAAGGTCGTGGGGCCGATTCCTCTGCCGACGAAAATCGAACGGTTTACGGTGCAGCGGTCGACTCACGTCGACAAGAAGTCGCGGGAGCAATTCGAGATCCGGACCCACAAGCGCCTGCTGGATATCATGGAACCGACACCGGAGACGATGGATTCGCTCATGAAGCTGAACCTGGCCGCCGGAGTGGATGTGGAAATCAAGCTGTGAGCGATCGGCGATCAGTTGCTGATTGCATTGATTTCGTAAGCTGACGGCCGAACGCTATTTGCTAATCGCGAGTTGATAATGACAAACGGATTGCTGGGCAAGAAACTGGGGATGACCCAGGTCTATGATGAGAGCGTGCTGGAGCCGGTCACGGTGATCGAAGCCGGCCCCTGCCGCGTCGTGGCGATCAAGACCAAAGAGCGCGACGGGTATGAGGCCGTGCAGTTGTCTTTCGGTGAAGTGAAGGAACGGAAGCTCTCCAAGGGGGAGGCCGGCCACCTGAAGAAGCATCAGGCTCCTCCGAGCCGGTGGTTGCGCGAGTTCAAAAAGGTGGGCGACGTTGCCGTTGGGCAAACGGTGACGGTCGAGATTTTCAAAAAGGGTGATTGGGTGGACGTCGTCGGGGTGTCGAAGGGGAAGGGCTATCAAGGTGTCGTGCGGCGCCACAACTACTCGGGCGGGCCGGAATCTCACGGGTCCATGTTTCACCGGGCGCCGGGCTCCATCGGGGCCAGTTCGTTTCCCTCGCGCGTGTGGAAAAACAAGACTCTGCCGGGTCACATGGGGGCGGAGCGCGTGACCGTACAGCGGCTCAAGGTGATCGAGGCTCGCCCGGAAGAAAACCTCTTGTTCGTGCGCGGAGCAGTGCCGGGCGGTGAGAACGGCCTGCTGGTCGTGCGGAAATCCAAGAAGGCCTGATCATGCCGACCATTGATGTCATCGATTTGAAGAAGCATAAAGTAGGGACGGTCGATCTCCCGAACGAGGTGTTCGGCTGCAAACCGCATGCGGCTCTGGTTCACGAGGCGGTGGTGATGCAGCGGGCCTCGACGCGCCAAGGGACGGCGTCCACGTTGCGTCGGGGGGAAGTCAGCGGTTCCGGGAAGAAGCCGTGGAAGCAAAAGCATACCGGGCGGGCCCGCGCGGGGTCCTTGCGCTCTCCGGTGTGGAGACATGGTGGAACCGTCTTCGGACCGAAGCCGAGGAGTTATGGCTACGGCATGCCGCGGAAGAAGTATCGTGCCGCGCTGCAGAGCGCCCTTTCGGCGAAGGTTGCGGAAGGGGGTGTTCTTGTCGTGTCGGATTTGCCGTTGGAGCAGGGGAAGACCAAGCTGTTGGCGAAGGCGCTGACGCAGCTGGGGGTGTCGGGCACGGCCTTGTTGGTCGTGGGCGAGGGGCGATCCGATGTGATCCAGGCGGCGAAGAACCTCTCGACGGTGACGGTGGTCAAGCCCGAAGAGCTGAATGTGTACGACGTGTTGCGGTGTCAATCCGTGATCATTCCCGAGCGTGAATTGGCTCGGGTCAAGGAGGCCTGGTCATGAAAGGAGACCTCCATCAAGTCCTGGTGCAGCCGCTGTTGACGGAGAAGATCACGGCGTTGCGCGAGCAGGGGAACACCGTCGGTTTTCTGGTGCATCCCCATGCGAACAAGATTCAGATCAAGCAGGCCGTCGAATCCCTGCTCAAGGTCAAGGTCGCCCGGGTGAATGTACTCAATACCAGGGGAAAGGTGAAGCGGTTGGGGCGGTTCGTCGGCAAGCGATCGGATTGGAAGAAGGCCTTCGTGACGTTGAAAGAAGGCGAAAAGCTCGAATTGTACGAGAGCGTCTAGGTCTGTAACGGTTATCCTACGAGAGCGAGATACGGTCATGGCATTGAAAGTCTACAAAGCAACCTCTCCCGGCCGTCGCCAGATGACGACGCTGAAGGATGAGCAGTTGACGAAGAAACGCCCGGAGAAATCGCTGACGGAATTTCACCTTCGAACTGGAGGGCGAAATAACGACGGCCGCCAAACCATCAGGTTTCGTGGGGGGGGACACAAGCGTCTCTATCGGCGGATCGATTTCCGTCGTGACAAGACGGGGATCCCGGCGAAGGTGGTCGCATTGGAATACGATCCGAACCGTTCCTCCCGGATCGCCTTGTTGCAGTACAAGGACGGCGAGAAGCGATACATCATTGCGCCGGTCGGTCTGGCAGTGAACGACGTCGTCCAGTCGGGAGCCGAAGCGGAAGTGCGGCCGGGGAACGCCCTGCCCCTTGCGAATATGCCGCTCGGAACGACGATCCACAACATCGAGTTGAAGCCCGGGAAGGGCGGTCAGTTGATCCGGAGCGCCGGTGGGTTCGCCCAGGTCATGGGACGCGACGGAGGGTACGTCCAGATCCGTTTGAAGTCCGGCGAGATGCGCAAGGTGCTCGATACCTGCATGGCCACGGTCGGACAAGTCGGCAACGTGGACCATGAAAACGTCATCGTCGGAAAGGCTGGCCGGTCTCGTTGGAAGGGGAAGCGCCCGCATGTGCGCGGCGTCGTCATGAACCCGGTGGATCACCCGCACGGAGGCGGCGAAGGAAAATCCGGTCAGGGAAATCCGCACCCGGTGTCGCCGTGGTGATTGCCGACTAAGGGTTACAAGACTCGGAAGAACAAGGCGACCGACAAATATATCATCGCTCGGCGGAAGTAGGAGAGCCCTATGCCCCGTTCAATCACCAAAGGTCCATTCGTTGACGATCATTTGCTCAAGAAGGTCGAGCAAATGAACCAGACCAAGGATCGGAAGATCATCAAAACCTGGTCGCGACGCTCGACGGTCGTGCCGGATATGATCGGGCATACCTTCGCGGTGCATAACGGCAAGAAATTCATTCCCGTCTTCGTCACGGAAAACATGGTCGGCCATAAGTTGGGGGAGTTTGCCCCGACCCGGTTCTTCAAGGGGCACGGACAGGCCAAGACCGAGAAGGCGGTCGCGCTGAAATAGGCTCAGAGCTTTCAGCCGTCGGCTATCAGCCGGAATTGAAGGCTGATGACTGAACGCTGAGAGCTGTGTTCGGGAGAAAAGAGCAATGGCAGAAGCAACGGCACATTTACGGTTCGTTCGGGTGGCGCCCCGCAAGGCGCGCGTCGTTGTCGATATGATTCGCGGGCAGCAGGTGCCGAAGGCCTTGGCCATGCTCAAGCATACGCCCCGGCACGCGGCGCGGGTGGTGGAGAAATTGCTCCGTTCGGCGGTGGCGAATGCCGAACAGAAAGAACTGGGCGACAGCGAAGACATGTGGATCTCCAAGGCCATCGTGAATTGCGGGCCGATCTACAAGCGCTTTCGTGCTCGGTCCATGGGGCGAGCCAATTCCATTCATAAGCGTACCAGTCACATTACGATCGTCGTGGCCGCTCCCGCCGTCGGGGCCGCCAAGTAGGTTCTTTACACCAAGACTGAGGTTGATCGATCCATGGGGCAGAAGACACATCCAATCGGATACCGCATCGGCTACAACTACACGTGGAGCTCCCGCTGGTACGCGGATAAGGAATATGCGCGCCTGCTCCATCAGGACATCAAGATCCGGAAGATGGTCAAGGCCAAGCTCTACCATGCCGGTGTGGCCAAGGTTGAGATCGAGCGCTCCGGAGATCAGACCCGCGTCATCATCCACACCGCCAGGCCGGGGATCATCATCGGCCGGAAGGGAGCCGAAGTCGACAAGTTGAAAGCCGCGCTGGAAAAGGAATATGCCGGCCAGGTCTACATCACCGTGAAGGAAATCAAGAAACCCGAACTGGACGCGCAGCTCGTCAGCGAGAACGTGGCCACGCAGTTGGAAAAGCGGGTGGCGTTCCGCCGGGCCATGAAGCGCAGCGTGCAGTCGGCGTTGCGGTTGGGTGCTCAGGGCATCAAGATCATGGTGGCCGGACGGCTCGGAGGCGCGGAAATCGCCCGCACCGAGTGGTACCGCGAAGGACGGGTGCCCCTGCATACTTTGCGCGCCGAAGTGGACTACGGTTTCGCGGAAGCGCATACGACAATGGGACAAATCGGTGTCAAGACCTGGATTTACAAAGGTGAGCTCCTGCCGGCCCTGCAATTGAAACCGGAGGCCGGGCTGGGACGGTTGGGCTAAGGCCCTCGGGATAAGGAAAAAGGTGGGTTCGTGTTAGCGCCAAAGAAAGTCAAGTTTCGGAAAATGCAGAAGGGCCGCATGCGGGGGAAAGCCTACCGTGGCGGATCGATCACCCTCGGTGAGTTCGGGCTCAAAGCTCTCGAACCAGGTTGGGTGACCAGCCGACAGATCGAAGCTGCGCGGATCGCCATTACGCGATTCGTCAAGCGCGGCGGACAGGTATGGACCCGCGTGTTTCCGGACAAGCCCATCACTAAGAAGCCGGCCGAAACCCGCATGGGTAAAGGAAAGGGCAATCCGGAATACTGGGTGGCGGTGGTGAAGCCGGGTCGGATTCTCTATGAGATGGGCGGCGTGACGCCGGACATCGCCCAGGAAGCGCTGCGCCTCGCGGCGCACAAGCTGCCGATTGCGACCAAGTTTGTGGCACGCGGCGAGTTTTAGCAACCCTGTAGCGCGTCGAGTGGTGGAGTGATGGACGTCAAGGATCTGGCCGATCTCACGATTCAGGAGTTGGCCGACAAGGAAAAGCAATTGCGGCAGGAGCTGTTCAATTTCCGGTTTCAGCTCGGGACAGGGCGGCTCGAAAATCCGATGCAAATTCGGAACACCAAGCGGGACATCGCACGGATCAAAACCGTCAAACGGCATCTGGAAATGAAACAGTCCAAGGCCGCGACGAAGTAAGAGAGAAGGGGCGTATGAACGAAGGTCAACAGCGTCGGCGCGAGTGGTACGGAAACGTCGTCAGCAACAAGATGAACAAGACCGTCGTCGTGGCCGTCGAGCGGTCGGTGATTCATCCGGTCTACAAGAAGGTGCTGAGACGCGTCACCAAACTCAAGGCGCACGACGAAGGGAATATCTGCAAGGTCGGCGATCGCGTCCAGCTGATCGAAACCCGTCCGATCAGCAAGGACAAGCATTGGCGCGTCGTCCGTGTCATGGTCAAGGGCCAGCCGGAGCGATAATTGCGGGACTAACTCGAGCAGCTGGACGGATCGTCTGTTCCGGCGCGGTAAGTAGGGCAGGGCATGATTCAGAATTACACATACATGGATGTCGCCGACAATTCCGGCGCGAAGCAGGTGATGTGCTTCCACGTGCTCGGCGGGTCACGTCGCCGATACGGGTCGCTGGGCGACATCGTCGTGGTGACCGTCAAGGAAGCGATTCCGCAGGCCAGTGTGAAAAAGGGGGATGTGAGCCGGGCCGTCATCGTCCGGACCACGAAGGAAGTGCGACGTGACGACGGGTCCTATATCAAGTTCGATCGTAATGCCTGCGTGTTGATCAACGCCCAGGGTGAGCCGGTGGGGACTCGGATTTTCGGACCGGTGGCGCGTGAGCTTCGGTGGAAAAAGTTCATGAAGATTATTTCGCTCGCACCGGAAGTACTGTAGTCGCGGGAAGAAAGGTTCTGGCAGGAATGGCACTCATCAAGACAAAACTTCGGAAGGGCGACACCGTGATGGTCGTGACCGGTCGGGAGCGGGGGAAGACCGGCAAGGTGCTGTCGGTCGACCGCGTCAATGGCAAGGTGGTTGTGGAGAAGCTGAACATGATCAAGCGCCACACGAAGCCCAATCAGAAGCTCCGACAGGGCGGTATTCTCGAGAAGGAAGCTCCCCTGTCGATCTCGAACGTGATGTTTCTCTGCCCGGTGACGCACAAGCCGACGCGGCTCGGCATCAAGCGGCAGGAAGACGGCCGACGGGCGCGCTTGAGCAAGAAATCCAAAGAACTTGTGGAATAGTTTCGAACAGGAAGAACGTTCATGGCTAAAGTAGAAAAAGGCAAGGGCGGCAAAGGCGCCGCTCCTCGCTCGGCAGGCAAGAAAGAGGCGACCACGCAGGAAGTCGCCCAGGACACCGGGAACGAATCCAAGTTCATTCCGCGACTCCGGGAAACGTATCGCGAACGCGTGGTGCCGACGCTGATGAAGGAGTTCGGGTACGCCAATCCGATGCAGGTTCCGCGACTGGATCGAATCGTGCTGAACGTGGGCATGGGCGAGGCGATTCAAAACGTGAAGTTGCTGGAGAGCGCCGCGACGGAGCTAGGAATGATCACCGGCCAGAAGGCCGTGATCACGCGGGCGAAAAAAGCGATCGCCGGCTTCAAACTGCGGCAGGGGATGCCGATCGGCGCGAAGGTGACGCTGCGAAGCCGACGCATGTGGGAGTTCCTGGATCGTCTCGTGACGTTGGCGCTGCCGAGGATTCGCGATTTCCGGGGGGTCTCGCCCAAGGCCTTCGACGGCCGAGGCAACTATACGCTCGGGCTCAAGGAACAATTGATTTTCCCGGAAATTGAGTACGACAACATTGCGTCGATCCATGGGATGGACATCACGATTGTGACGACCGCCCGGACCAATGATGAAGGCAAGGCGCTGCTGAAACATCTGGGCATGCCGTTCAGGACGTAGAGAAGGGGGAACGCGTGGCACGATTAGCGCTCAAGAACAAGGCCGCGGCCAAATCAAAATTCAGCACGAGAGACTACCATCGGTGCGGATTGTGCGGGCGCGTCCGCGGATACCTGCGTCGCTTCCGGATGTGCCGTATCTGCTTCCGCTTCCTCAGTCTCCGCGGCGAGATCCCCGGAGTGAGAAAAGCAAGTTGGTAGGCTGATGCGGGACGGACAGCCAGCGAGGAGTATGAGGACGATATGGTAACCGATCCGATTGCCGATTTGTTGGTGAGATTGGAGAATGGCGCGCGCCGCCGCCACGAAACCGTGACGGTGCCGGCGTCCAAGCTCAAGCGTCAGATCCTCAGCATCCTGGGGAAGGAGGGGTTCATCCAGGGGTTCGAGGAGACGAAAGCCGACGGACATCCTGCCTTCATGGTTCAGTTGCGGTACGTCGACCAGGAACGTCCGATGATTACGGGGTTGCGCCGAATTAGCAAGCCGGGGCGCCGGGTCTATATCGGCCGGGAAGGCGTGCCCAAAGTCCGTAGCGGGATCGGGCTGGCCATTATTTCGACCTCCAAGGGGCTCATGACCGACAGCGAGTCCCGGCGGGCTGGATTGGGCGGTGAAGTCCTCTGTTCTGTCTGGTAGGGGGAGTTGGGGCTGAACGAAACGACGGTCGAAACGGAAAGGCTGTAACGGGGTTCGCATGTCACGGATAGGACGAAAACCAATCGCGGTGCCGAGCGGAGTCGATGTCAAGGTGGCCGGTCATACCGTGTCCGTCAAGGGACCGGTGGGAAAGCTCGACTGGAAGCTCGCGCCAGGCATTACGGTGGCGGTGGATAACGGGCACGTGGTCGTCAGTCGACAGGGTGATGATCGCAGGGTGAGAGCCTTGCACGGACTGGTGCGGGCCGAGCTCAATAACATGATTCAGGGCGTTACCAAGGGCTATGAGAAGTCCCTGGAGATTACCGGCGTCGGGTACAAGGCTCAGATGCAGGGACGGGTGATGAGCTTCAACGTGGGCTATATCAATCCCGTGACGTATACCGTACCCCAGGGTATCGAGGTCAAAGTCGACAAACAGACCCTCATCTCGGTCAAGGGGGCGGACAAGCGGTTGGTCGGGCAGGTGGCCGCCAATCTGCGCGGCATCAAGCCACCGGACGTCTACAAGCAAAAGGGTATTCGTTATGTCGGGGAAGTGCTCAGGAAGAAGGAAGGCAAGACAGGGAAGTAAGGCCGCGTCATGAACACTCAAGAAAAAACTCGTCAACTGGAACGCCGCAGGCAGCGCGTGCGGAAATACGTGGTCGGTACCACCGAGCGGCCGAGATTGAACGTTTTCCGAAGCCGTTCCCACATCTATGCGCAGATCATCGATGACCTCCGCGGCCATACGCTTGCCGCCGCGTCCACCCTGGACAAATCCCTGCGGGCTACGTTGAAGTCCACGGGCACGGTGGAGGCGGCCAAGGCCGTGGGAAAGTTGCTGGCCGAGCGCGCGAAGGCGGCGAAGGTTCTGTCGGTCGTGTTCGACCGCGGCGGACGGTTGTACCACGGTCGTATCAAGGCGCTCGCGGACGCGTCGCGCGAGGGGGGCTTGCAGTTCTAGGCTGAGGGCGGTCTTGCAGCCGCGATTCACAAGGAGAGTATCGTTGTGCGAGTCAATCCTGAAGAGCTGAGCTTAAAAGACAAGGTCGTCTTCATCAACCGAGTCGCCAAGGTCGTCAAGGGCGGCAAGCGCTTCAACTTTTGCGCGCTCGTCGTCGTCGGGGACGGCCATGGCTACGTCGGGGTCGGCAAGGGAAAGGCGGCGGAAGTTCCGGTGGCGATTTCGAAGGCGGTCGAGCAGGCAAAGAAGCATCTGGTTCGGGTGCCGCTCAAGGAAGGGACCATCCCGCACGAGGTGCACGGCCTGTTCGGCGGAGAACACGTTCTGCTGAAACCGGCGGTGGAAGGGACCGGAATTATCGCGGGCGGCGCCGTTCGCGCCGTCGTGGAATTGGTCGGGGCGCACAACATCATCGCCAAGACCCTCGGGCGCGGGAATCCCTTCAACACGGTTCGGGCGACCATCCAGGGATTGCAACAGTTGCGTGACCCGCAGGAGGTCATGCATTTGCGCCGAAGCGTCGGCGCACAGGCGCAGGTACAGATCTAATGGCTACGACGAAAAAAGGAACGACGCAATCGGGGCTCCGGATCACGCTGAAGCGTAGTCCGATCGGCACGCCCTATCGCCACCGGTTGGTGTTGCGGGGCCTGGGCCTTCGCAAGGTCAATGCGACGGTGGTGCGGCCGGCGACCGATCAGGTCAAGGGCATGATCAGCAAAGTGAGCTACCTGCTGGAAGTGAGTCCGCAATGAAACTACACGAACTGGCTCCTGCCGAAGGGGCGAAACAGAAGCGCAAGCGGATCGGCCGTGGGCCTGGATCCGGGCATGGAAAGACGGCTACCAAGGGCCACAAGGGATTGAAGGCGCGTTCGGGCGGCGGCAAGCGGCCCGGGTTCGAAGGCGGCCAAATGCCGTTGATCCGCCGCATTCCAAAGTATGGGTTTGCCAATCCGTTTCGAACCGAATATGCGATTGTCAATTTGAAGAGTCTCGCTGAACTGCAGACCACGGACGCCATTACTCCCCAGCTCCTGATGACGGAAGGCCTCGTGCGACGCAAGGGGCAGCCGATCAAGATTCTCGGCCAGGGGGAGGTCAGTCGGCCCCTCGTGGTTCAGGCCCACAAGTTCAGCAAATCAGCGGAGGCAAAGATACAGGCAGCTGGGGGGAGGGCCGAGGTCATTCGCAGTGTTTGAGCGACTCCTGACCAGTTTTCAGAACATCTTCAAGATCCCCGAGCTGCGCACTCGCGTGCTTTTCACGCTGGGCATGCTCGTCGTCTATCGTGTCGGCGCGCATATTCCGACTCCGGGGATCAACGGGGAAGCTTTATCCGAATTCCTGACCAAGCAGGGCGGGGCGCTGCTGGGCTTTCTGGATATCTTTTCCGGCGGCTCGCTGTCGCGGCTGACGATCTTCGCGTTGGGCATCATGCCCTACATTAGCGCGTCGATCATTCTGCAGCTTCTGACGGTCGTCATTCCGCATCTCTCGAAGCTGGCAAAGGAAGGGGAGCGCGGGCGGAAGAAGATCATCCAGTATACGCGGTTTGGGACGATCATCATCGCCCTGATCCAGGGCTTCGGGATCGCCGTCGGACTCGAGCAAATGAATCAGGGGGCCTTCGTGCTCACCCCGGGATGGGGATTCCGGTTCATGACCGTCATCACGCTCTGCGCGGGCACGGGCTTTCTGATGTGGCTCGGCGAGCAG
>JRYJ01007577.1_pt1 | contig 10879 bp, 10 predicted proteins | sample 235371 | NCBI WGS metagenome assembly JRYJ01 (sample SAMN03074219, study PRJNA261477) | activated sludge metagenome | biome: Wastewater Treatment Plant; feature: Wastewater; material: Activated sludge; isolation source: activated biomass of a wastewater treatment plant treating hydrocarbon... ... | reverse complement strand
TCATAGAATGTGGCATCCAAAAATGCGACATCACAATTCCTAACTTCCTGCCTAATATCCATCTCCCATTTTTCCCACTTGTCTATATCCGGTATAAAAAGGTAGTTACGTCCATAACACGAAATGTTAAAGCCTGCAGTTTCAGAATATTCGTCCCGGTGTGGAACTGTAAACGGAGTAACCGAAATTGAAGACGCTATAAATTTTGATTCCCCCGCTTTCAGTTCGTTGAGTTGAATGTTCTTAATTTGCACTAATTGATTCCATGGACCATTGTCTTCTAAAAAATGTTTCATCTTCGGAAGGACATAAACCGGCATATTGTGCAGATTTGCTGCCTCCCTTCCCAAGTACATTAAACCACTGTAATGTCCGATTTGAGCATGTGTAATAAAAATTCCATCGGGCCAGTAAGAAAACTTAAATTGTGTCAACTGATTAAACAATTGAATTTGATGCGCAATGTCAGGACTTGCTTCCACCAACCACCATTTTTTGGATTTATGGTCCACCAATGCCAAAGAAACCACAAATATTTTTGCTGAACTGTCATTCCAACTGGCTAAACAGCATTCCTTTTTGCAGCCCATATGGGGTATTCCTGCATCCTGAGCAATTCCCAGGACCATCACATCCATATTTTGCCCTTGAAGGATATTGAAGTAAATAAAATAAAACCCATAAATTACGAGTCTGAACTCCCTCATGGTGGTATTCTTATTTAAGCTTCTTTTTCAGTGCATTCATTTCATCCCGGTGAATGGCGGCCTGAATAAAATCAAGTTCTTTTGCAGCAGCTTTCATCTTGCGTTCTGCCTCTGCGATGAGTTGCTCAATTTGCGACTTACTCATAAAGGCTATCAAAGGATCGGCAGCAATTGAATGCTCTTCAGGTTCGATGTATGCCTTACTTTCTCTTCCACGCATATCCAGGATCGAACTCTTTCTCAGGATTTCTTCCCTTGACTTGCTCAGGGTTTGAGGAACGATTCCATGCTCTTCATTATAGGCCATTTGTTTACTTCTGCGGCGATTGGTTTCATCCATGGTTCGTTGCATTGAATCCGTAATTTTATCTGCATAGAAAATTACCAATCCATTGGCGTTTCGAGCCGCGCGACCTGCCGTTTGGGTTAAAGATCGGTCGTTACGTAAAAATCCTTCCTTGTCTGCATCCAGTATAGCGACTAAGGATACTTCTGGCAGGTCCAATCCTTCTCTCAATAAATTGACCCCCACCAAAACATCAAATTCCCCCATGCGCAAATCTCTTAAAATTTCAACTCGTTCCATGGTATCCACTTCAGAATGAATGTACTTGCACTGTATATGCATCCCTTGCAGATATTTGCTCAGTTCTTCCGCCATCCGCTTGGTCAGTGTTGTAACTAACACTCGTTCGCCTTTTTCTTTTCTCAATCGGATTTCCTCCAGCAAATTATCGATTTGGTGAATGGATGGTCTGACTTCAATTGGCGGATCCAACAAACCGGTGGGTCTCACGACTTGTTCAACAAACTCACCTTCCGTTTGCGTCAACTCATAATTACCCGGAGTTGCGCTTACAAAAATTACCTGGTTGATTTGCTGCTCAAACTCTTCAAAGCTTAGTGGTCGGTTGTCCAGCGCGGAAGGTAGTCGAAATCCAAAATTGACCAGATTTTGCTTACGCGCGCGATCACCTCCCCACATTCCCCGAATTTGAGGTATGGTCACATGGGATTCATCAATCACCAATAAGTAATCATCTGGAAAATAATCCAGCAGACAGAACGGACGGGTACCTGGTTTACGGCCGTCAAAAAATCTTGAGTAGTTTTCTATGCCGCTGCAATAACCCAGTTCCCGAATCATTTCCAGATCAAACTGCGTTCGTTCTACGATGCGCTTGGATTCAAGGTACTTCCTTTCTTCATCAAAATATTTACGCTGCGCCTCCAGTTCGTCTTCTATCGAATGAATGATGTGTTTCAGACGGTCTTTTGGCGCTACATACAAATTGGCAGGAAAAATAGCTGCAAACTCCATACTGGTGATTCGCTTTCCGCTGCTCAATTCAATTTGATCAATGTTTTCAATTTCATCGCCAAAAAAATGGATCNNCCCCGGTTGAGGCTGGATTCGGTTCGGCTATATAAGCTATCCACCAACTTGTATAAAAAAGTATTTCGCGACAATATTTGTCCTTTCTGCAATCTTATGATACCGGTTTTATAATCTTCCGGATTTCCCATACCGAAAATACAGGAAACCGTTGCCACCATGATAATATCCCTTCTTCCTGACAGTAAAGAAGATGTTGCTTTTAACCTCAGTTTATCGACCTCTTCATTGATCTGTAGATCTTTTTCGATATACGTATCCGTCACGGAGAGATAGGCTTCTGGCTGATAATAATCATAATAAGACACAAAGTACTCGACAGAATTCTCCGGAAAAAATTCGCAGAATTCTCCGTACAATTGCGCCGTAAGGGTTTTGTTATGTGTCATGACCAGTGTTGGAAGATTTACCTGCGAAATGACATTGGCCATGGTAAACGTTTTACCAGATCCGGTCACCCCCAACAAAACCTGTGTGCGTTCATGTCGATTGATGCCTTCAACCAATTGGCGAATTGCCTGTGGTTGATCGCCCGTTGGCTGATAGGATGAACATAGTTTAAATGACATAAACAGCAAAAATAGAAAGGATCTGACAAGTGAGTTTGCCGATTTTATATCATCACATTCAGGGTAAAGGAACCCCTTTAATCATTCTCCATGGGTTATTGGGTAGTTCGGATAATTGGCAAAGTCTTGCTCGTGCCTGGTCAGCCCATTTTCAAGTGATTTCAGTCGATTTAAGAAATCATGGGCGTTCATTTCACCACCACGAAATGAATTATCCAATGATGGCTGAGGATTTAACTCGTCTGATTCAACAGCTACAATTATCAGCTTATCATGTCATTGGACATATCATGGGAGGTAAACTTTTGATGGAGTATCTTAAAAATCCTCTTCCAGGGTTAAAACGATCAATGGTGTTGGACATATCCACCAGGGGGTATTCAGGTGCCCATGACAGAATCCTCAATGCCATGGTAAACTTGCCTTTGAATAATCTTTCCTCCAGAGGTGCTTTAAACGATTGGTTGTCAGACCCGATTCCAGAATTTGCCATCAGGCAATTTATCTTAAAGAATGTGGTTCGCGATGCGAATGGTAAATTTATTTGGCGCATTCATCTGGAGAGTATTCTGAAGAATTACCCTTCAATAGCCGGTCCCATCCTGTACCAGCATCCTGTTCTTCAAGAAATCTGGTTTTTACGTGGAAGTTTATCCGATTACATTCAAGATGATGACATGGCGGATTTATCCGATATTTTCAAGAACATGCGTCTACTCACTATAGAAGGTGCGGGGCATTGGATACACGTAGATACCCCGGAAATACTGAGTAAATACATTCACGAATTAATGAAATAGGCCAATGGAACTCAACAAAGTAAAAGCACTCATTACGGGTGGAAGTCAGGGCATCGGACTGGAGACTGCCAAATTATTGGTTACACATGGTGCACAAGTGGCCATTTGCGGCAGGAATGCAGATCGACTCCGGGAAGCATCAACCCAATCCGGTGCATTCCCATTGTTAGCTGATGTAAGTGTTGAAGCCGAAGTTGTAAAAATGATTCAAAAGGTCATACAGGAATTTGGTGATTACAATGTTTTGATCAATAACGCTGGCTTTGGATACTTTTCGCAATTGGTCGATTTGAATCTGGATTCTTTCCAAAAAGTACTCAACACTAATCTTTTGGGGGCCTGTTTGTATGCCCGTGAATCTGCTAAATATTTCATTGAAAAAAAACAAGGTAATATTATCAATGTGGCTTCCACTGCGGCCAAATCAGGCTTTTCAGGTGGAAGTGCCTATTGCGCTTCCAAATTTGCCATGAGTGCTTTGACCGAATGCTGGCGAAATGAACTCAGGGTGCATAATATCCGGGTAATGCAGATCAATCCCAGTGAAGTTCAAACACAATTTGTGGTGAACAGTGGTCGCCCGGAAAGGCCCTTTAACGAAACTAAACTCAGAGCATCAGAAATCGCACATGCCATTGCCTCTATGCTTGAAATGGATGACCGTGGCTTTGTCACCGAGTTAACGGTTTTTGCAACCAACCCAAAATGAGATCAACTTTAGCCAAAAAGTCCTTCGGACAACATTTCCTTAAAGACCAGCATGTTTTGGATAAAACCTGCATGATCATTGCGGGTCTGGAAACTCCCAATCTTTTGGAAATCGGCCCCGGTCAGGGAGCGCTGACCGAACACTTGTTAGTATTACAGAAAAAGTTATTGTGCATTGAAGCTGATCGCGATATGCAGGACCACTTAATCCATAAAAACATACTAAAGCCTGATCAGTTGATTCGGCAAGATGTTTTAAAAGTCAATTTCAATAGTTTGTTTGAAGAAGAAGAATTCATCGTTTGTGGAAATTTCCCTTACAACATTTCTTCACAAATATTGATTCAGACCTTGCTAAGTGCATCCAAAATCCCCTATTTAGTTGGAATGTTTCAAAAAGAAGTTGCATTACGCATCAATGCAAAACCTGGGACGAAAGAATATGGAACCCTCAGCGTACTTGCCCAATTGCTCTATGATGCCGAACGATGTTTTGACATTGCACCAGGAGCTTTTTCACCGCCTCCAAAAGTAACCTCTTCTGTCGTTTTGTTAAAAAGGAAAACACATTTACTACCCAATGCCAAATTCAGGGGAATTCAAAAATTAGTCCGTCATTCATTTCAATTTCGCCGAAAGACGCTGCGGAACAATCTTAAATCTTATGTATCTAAACCGGATGTATTGACCGATTCATTTTTTGAGCAACGTGCTGAAGTTCTAAGTCCGCAAGATTACATTATGCTCTACGATCGATTGATTTCAGATCATTCAAATTCTGAATCAATAATGAGTCAAAAATAATCTAGGGATTTAACTTTAATCTCTCTTGGACATTTCGCCCACATCCAGGTGAAATGAATCACTCTGAGGCTGTTTAATTTTAAATCCAAAGGGATAACCCCGGTAAACGAAATTGGTGGAAGCCGTACCTTGATGTCCCTTGTAATTTAATACAAAGCTCAATTTACTCAACAACTCACCATCGTATTCAATTTCCGGATAAGATAAGCTGACTCCCTTTTTCGCTAATTCCATTTGGATGGAATCCAATAAAGACCGGCTCATGTTTCTACCAAAATGAACTTCAATCAAATCCTCCTGAAGGGTTACGCGATGAGGCTTGTAACCAGGTTGACAGGCCAATAAAAATGACCCTATCACCATCATGAAAATCACTTGTCTCATGTTTGATTGCAAATTATTGAAGAATTGTATGATTAAAATCGTATGCAGCAGTTGTATAGCATCATTTTAACGTGGCTACCCAAAAAGGGAATCAAACAAAACCTTACTTACACCAGCTTTTGTTTGATTTCAGTAATCTCATAAGCCTCAATGATATCGCCCACTTTGATATCGTTAAAGTTTTTAATGGTGATACNNCTTAAGTGAGGCAATTTCAGCTGTAGCGCCTTCGCGGTTTGGATAAACTACGATACCATCCCTGATGATCCGGATTGGATTGTTGCGGGCAACTTTTCCATCAATGACCATACATCCAGCTACGCTACCGACCTTGGATACTTTGAATACTTCACGTACTTCCACCTGACCCACAATTTTTTCTTCTTTGGTAGGTTCAAGCATTCCTTCCATGGCTGCTTTGATTTCGTCAATGGCTTCGTAGATAATGGAATACAATTTAATTTGAACACCTTCTTTCTCAGCGAGTGATCGCGCACCTGGAGAAGGCCTAACTTGAAATCCAATGACAATTGCATCAGATGCAGAGGCCAATAAAATATCGGATTCCGCAATAGGTCCGACGGCTTTATGGATTACGCTTACCTGGATTTTTTCGACGGACAACTTAATCAATGAGTCGGCTAAAGCTTCAACCGAACCGTCCACGTCACCTTTGACAATCAATTTCAATTCTTTGAAATTGCCCAAGGCCAAACGACGTCCGATTTCATCCAAAGAAATCCGCTTCGCAGCACGTGAAGCTTGTTCCCGGTTGATCTGAGCTCTGCGTCCTGCAATCAAACGTGCTTCTCCTTCATCCTCCATTACTTTAAACTTTTCTCCTGCAGTTGGTGCACCTGGAAGACCTAATACCAAAACCGGTGTTGCCGGTGGGGCTTTGGTCAATTTTTGTGCACGCTCGTTGAACATGGCTTTAACTTTACCGGCATGCTCACCAGCCAAAATGAAATCTCCATTTTTTAAGGTTCCATTTTGTACCAACAATTTGGTGACATATCCACGGCCTTTATCCAATGAAGCTTCGATCACCGTACCGATGGCAGGACGTTTTGGGTTTGCTTTGAGGTTGAGAACTTCTGCTTCCAAAAGAATTTTTTCCAACAATGAGTCAATTCCTAAACCACTCTTTGCTGAAATATCCTGAGACTGGTATTTACCACCCCATTCTTCCACGAGTAAATTCATTTGGGAGAGTTCATTTTTGATGCGCTCAGGATCGGCTCCTGCTTTATCCACTTTGTTAATGGCAAAAACCATTGGAACACCTGCCGCCTGCGCGTGAGATATAGCTTCTTTTGTTTGAGGCATGACATGATCATCTGCTGCAACAATGATGACCGCAATGTCAGTTACTTTTGCTCCTCTGGCACGCATCGCTGTAAATGCTTCGTGGCCGGGAGTATCTAAAAACGTAATGGGTTTATGATTCGGACCAACTTTAACTTCGTATGCTCCGATATGCTGGGTTATTCCTCCAGCTTCTCCAGAAGCTACATTGGCCTTCCTTATATAATCCAGCAATGAAGTTTTTCCATGGTCCACGTGACCCATAACCGTGACGATTGGAGCGCGTTCTACCAAATCTTCCGGCAGGTCTTCCACTTCCTCTTCAATTTCAACGCTTTCCTCTTCTGCACTGATGAATTCAATCGTATGACCAAACTCTTCCGCTAAAATTTCGATGACTTCAGCATCCAGACGCTGGTTAATGGAAACGATAATCCCCATGTTCATACAGGTCATGATGACATCAGAGACCGGAACATCCATCAAGCTGGCAAGCTCGGAAACGGTCACAAATTCCGTCAATTGTATAACCGATTGGTTTTCTGAAGACGCGCGTACACTTTCTTTTTCTCTCATGACTTCCCGTTTGTCGCGTCTTATCTTCTGCCTTTTGTTTTTAGCCCCCTGGTTCAATTTGGCCATGGTAGCACGGATCTGGTCTTCAATTTCTTTGGTTGAAACCTCTTTGACTTGATCCTCCGGCCTTCTTACCCCAGTTCTGGCTCCTCTATCTTCAGGCTGATAATCTGTTGTNNCTTAAGGCAGAAGTTTTTGAAGGTCCGGGAGTAGCCGTTGCTGCAGGCTTTTTCACCTCTTCCTTTTTCTTGGAAGAATCTTTTAGCTTACCGGTATCGATCTTGCCCAGGATTTTCAAACCTTGAAGTTGCGGAGCCTCAATGCGTGTAATTTCCTCTTCTACGGGTGCAGAAGGTGCTGGAGCCAATTCTTCTTCAACAACAGGTGCTGTTTCTGAAGGTTCTTCTTCTGATTTCTTTTTCTTCTTGGTTTTAGGTTCTGGTTTTTCCAGATCGATCTTACCGACAACCTTTAATTTTGGTTTTTGATCCTCATCAACTTTTGCTTCAATGACTTCCGGTTCTTTGGCTAACGGTTTTTCTATCACTGGTGCAACCGGGGCATCTCCAAACAAGTTTACAGATACTTTTGGTTTTTCTTTTTGAACTACCACGGGAGGAGCCAATTTTTGAAGCTGGTCGGCTTGCTCCTTTTCTTGGATATCGCGCTGGAATTCCCGCAGCAACTCGGCATACATCTCGTCGGTTACCTTTGCAGTGGGTTTGTTTTCAATGTCAAATCCCTTTTTCTGCAAAGTCTCCACGACAGTGCTCAGTCCGACGTTAAACTCCGTTGCAACTTTAAATAATAACTTCATTCCTAGCGTTTACCTCTATGATCCTTATTGATCCAATTAATCTTTTAATTCTTCTTCCAATATCCGGATAACATCCAACACCGTTTCCTCTTCAAGATCAGTCCGTCTAACCAATTCTTCCACACTCAGATTCAACACACTGCGTGCGGTATCGCAACCTATTTTCTTGAAAGCCTCGATCACCCATTCTTCGATTTCATCATTGAATTCGTCCAGATCCACATCGTCGATTTCACCTTCATCCTGATCTCGATAAACATCGATTTCATAACCTGTTAAACGGGAAGCCAGTTTGATATTGGCTCCACCTTTTCCAATGGCTAAAGAAAGTTGGTCAGCTTTCAAAAATACACTGGCCTTTTTATTGGCTTCGTCGATTTCAATACTGCTGATTTTTGCTGGCGTTAAAGCCCTTTGAATGTAAAGATTCAGGTTATTGGTAAAATTGACGATATCGATGTTTTCGTTTCGCAATTCGCGGACAATCCCGTGAATACGGCTACCTTTCATCCCTACGCATGCCCCCACCGGATCAATTCGATCGTCAAAAGATTCCACCGCTACTTTTGCACGTTCACCCGGAATCCTTACAATTTTGCGAATGACAATCAATCCATCTTCTATTTCAGGAACTTCCTGTTCCATCAATCGTTGTAAAAAGGCGGGATCGGTTCTTGATAAACTGATAAACGGCTGGTTGTTTTTTAATTCAACTTTTTTGATCACCGCTCTTACAATATCCCCTTTACGGAAATGGTCTCCGCGGATGGTTTCTGTCCGGGGTAGGATAAGTTCGTTACTCGTCGCATCATCAATGATGAGGAATTCTTTTTTCAACACCTGATTCACTTCCCCGATGACCAATTCGCCTTCTCGCTCCGAATAACGCTTATAGACGTCATCCTTTTCCAATTCCATTACCCTGGATACCAAAGTTTGACGTGCGGCCATAATGGCGCGGCGGCCGAAATCGTCCAGTTCCAGTTGTTCGTAACACTCCAGCCCCACCTCATAGTCTTCATCGATGGCCATGGCCTCTGATATGGCAATTTCCTTCAGGTCATCCGTAACTTCACCATCGGGTACGATCTTCCGTATGCGCCAAATCTCCAAGTCTCCTTTCTGTGTATTGACGATGACGTTGAAATTCTCATCCGAAGTGTATTTTTTGCGAATCATGGAACGGAACACGTCCTCCAGTACCCGCATCATGGTGGGTCGGTCTATATTTTTTCCCGCTTTAAACTCTGCAAAAGTTTCTACCAGTTTCATGGCATCAAATTTTTATCACAATTTTGGCTTCTGCAATGGCCTCGTAAGGCAATTGCGTTTCAATATTTTCCTTTATTTTCTTTTTACCTTCCTTTCTGACTTCTTCCCGACCGATGGTCAGCATCTTATCATCTGCATCCAGAATTGTTCCCTGACTGGATGTACCATCAACCAATTTAATGACCAGTTCCCTGCCAATGTTTTTAACATATTGCCTGGGAAACTTAAGTGGCCTGGTCAACCCGGGTGAAGAAACTTCTAATACATAATCACTTCCAAACCAGGATTTTTCATCAAAGGTTCGTTCCAGATACCGGCTCATTTTTTGACATTTCTCAAAATTCATTCCGCTATCGCTGTCAATAAAAATCCGAATGGATTTACCATGTTGTTCCATTTCTACCAAAAAACAGTCCCGAAAGCTTTCTTCCTGAAATTTTTTTGCGATTAACTCCAAAATCTCTTCTGTATACATGGCACTGGCATAAAACAAAAAAAGGGAACTTTGTGTCCCCTCCTCTTGAAAGCCGCACAAAGATAATACCATTTTACCGGTTTCCCAACTAACATAAGCTTAAACCAATAAAAACAATCCGGCTTCCCGGGCTGTTTAGCTAATTTTGCAGGACTTGGAACGCGCATTTGAACGGAATGAACTCTATGAGAGGAGCTTACGAGCTGAACCCCTAACTGCCGAAGAAGGCTTGTACCTTTTTGAAAACGCCCCAACGGCAGAACTCATGTACGTTGCCAACCAAATCAGGCAACAAAAAGTTCCTGGCCGTTCTGTTGGATGGATCATTGACCGAAATGCAAATACCACCAATGTCTGTGTGGCCAATTGCAAATTCTGTAATTTTTACAGACCTCCCGGTCATGTTGATTCCTACGTTACCACGTTGGAAGAATACCGCATAAAGATTGAAGAGACCTTTCGCTTAGGGGGTCGCCAGTTATTGTTACAAGGTGGGCATCATCCTGATCTTGGACTGGATTATTATTGTCAGCTATTCAGGGACTTGAAAGCCATGTTTCCGGAATTGCGCCTCCATGCATTAGGCCCTCCTGAAATTGCCCACATTACCAAGCTTGAAAAATCTNNTTCGTAACGCCGGTTTAGACAGTTTACCGGGTGCCGGAGCTGAAATACTCTCCGATCGGGTACGTCGTCTGGTGAGTAAAGGAAAATGCGGAGCTCAGGAATGGTTGGACATCATGCGTGCAGCGCATCAACTCAACATTACCACTTCAGCCACTATGATGTTTGGTCACGTGGAAACGCATTTGGAAAGAATGGAACACCTGGTGGCCATCCGTCAGGTACAATCAGAAAAACCCCAGGAGGCTAAAGGATTTTTAGCTTTTATTCCCTGGCCTTTTCAAGATGAAGGCACCCTGTTGAAAAGACTCAACCGGGCTGCAAATGCATGTACACCGGATGAATACATCCGTACCATTGCAGTATCCAGAATGATGCTGCCGAATGTTATCAATATCCAGGCTTCCTGGCTGACGGTGGGAAAATCCACTGCACAGTT
>JRYJ01003631.1_pt1 | contig 10923 bp, 7 predicted proteins | sample 235371 | NCBI WGS metagenome assembly JRYJ01 (sample SAMN03074219, study PRJNA261477) | activated sludge metagenome | biome: Wastewater Treatment Plant; feature: Wastewater; material: Activated sludge; isolation source: activated biomass of a wastewater treatment plant treating hydrocarbon... ... | reverse complement strand
GATGTTGTCGCCCATGCCGATCTCGTCGCCGTAATAGACGATCGGCGAGCCGGGCATCGACAGCAGCAGGCTGTTCATCAGCTTGATGCGGTCGGCGTCGTTGTCCATCAGCGGCGCGAGGCGGCGGCGGATGCCGAGGTTGATGCGCGCGCGCGGGTCGGCGGCGTACATGCGGTACATGTAGTCGCGCTCGCGGCTGGTGACCATCTCCAGCGTCAGCTCGTCGTGGTTGCGCAGGAAGATCGCCCACTGGCAGTTCGCCGGGATGTCCGGCGTCTGCTCCATGATCTCGATGACCGGGTGCCGGTCCTCCTGCGCGATCGCCATGTACATGCGCGGCATCAGCGGGAAGTGGTAGGCCATGTGGCACTCGTCGCCGTCGCCGAAGTACTCGGCCACGTCCTCCGGCCACTGGTTGGCCTCGGCCAGCAGCAGCCGGTCGCGGTAGCGCGCGTCGAGCGCCGCGCGCAGCCGCTTGATCACCGCGTGCGTCTCGCGCAGGTTCTCGTTCGAGGTGCCTTCGCGCTCGCACAGGTACGGGATCGCGTCCAGCCGGAACCCGTCCACGCCCATGTCGAGCCAGAAGCGCATGGTGCGGAACATCGTCTTCAGCACCTGCGGGTTGTCGAAGTTGAGGTCGGGCTGGTGGCTGAAGAAGCGGTGCCAGTAGTAGCGCTTGGCCACCTCGTCCCACGCCCAGTTCGAGCTCTCGGTGTCGGTGAAGATGACGCGCGTGCCGGCGTAGCGCTTCGGGTCGTCGCTCCAGACGTAGAAGTCGTGCTCGCTCGTGCCGCGCGGGGCGCGGCGCGCGGCCTGGAACCACGGGTGCTGGTCGGAGGTGTGGTTGACGACCAGCTCGGTGATCACGCGCAGCCCGCGGTGGTGCGCCTCGCGCACGAAGGTGCGGAAGTCGTGGCGCGTTCCGTACTGCGGGTGGACGTTGTGGTAGTCGGCGACGTCGTAGCCGTCGTCCTTGAGCGGGGAGGGATAGAACGGCATCAGCCAGATGGTGTCGACCCCCAGCTCCTTGACGTAGTCGAGCTTCGAGGTGAGGCCGCGGAAGTCGCCGATGCCGTCGTCGTTGGAGTCGAAGAACGCCTTGACGTGCAGCTGGTAGATGACCGCGTCCTTGTACCAGAGCGCGTCCGCGCCGGCCGCGGCGAGCGCGTTCCCGTCCCCGGCCTCGGGCAGCGCGAAGTGCACGGTCTGTTCCATCCGCCAGGCCTCCCGGCCGCTACAGGAAGTAGTCGAAGTCGCGCTCGCTGCGCACCCGCCGCCGCAGACGGAAGACGTGCGCCGGCGAGCGCTGCGGGTCGAGGCGCACGAAGTTGCGCGGCCCGCTCCACAGGTAGCGCGCGCCGGTCAGCAGCTCGTGCATCTGGTAGGGCGAGTGCGCGTCGATGCCGAGCGCCGCCGTGTCGAGCTCGACCCAGCCCGACTGGACGTGGTACGGGTCCAGGTTCACCACCGTCACGATCGCGTTGTCGCCGTCCGGCGTCGTCTTTCCATAGCAGATGATGCTCTCGTTGTCGACCGGGTAGAACGCGAGCGACCCGTCGCGCTGCAGCGCCGGGTTCTCGCGGCGTGCCCGGTTCACCCGCGCGATCAGCGCGGCGAGGCTGTCGGGACGGTCGAGGTCCCAGCTGCGCAGCTGGTACTTCTCGGAGTCGCGGTACTCCTCGCTGCCCGGCTCGCGCGCCTCGCGCTCGCAGAGCTCGAACGCCGGCCCGTAGATGCCGTAGCTCGCGGCGAGCGTGGCGGCGAGCACCAGGCGCGCGATGAACGCCGGCCGGCCGCCGAACTGCAGGTACTCGGTCAGGATGTCGGGCGTGTTGGGCCACACGTTGGGCCGGAAGTACTCGCGCCCCGGCCCGTGCGCGAGCTCGGTGAAGTACTCGGTGAGCTCGTGCCTGGTGTTGCGCCAGGCGAAGTAGGTGTACGACTGCGTGTAGCCGAGCTTCGCCAGGCGCTGCATCACCTTCGGCCGGGTGAACGCCTCGGCGAGGAAGATCAGGTCGGGGTGCGCGCGCTTCAGCGCCGCGATCGCCCACTCCCAGAACGGGAACGCCTTGGTGTGCGGGTTGTCGACGCGGAAGATCCTCACCCCCTCGTCGATCCAGAACCCGAACACGCTCGCGAGCTCCGCCCACAGTCCGCGCCAGTCGTCGCTCTCGAAGTCGAACGGGTAGATGTCCTGGTACTTCTTGGGCGGATTCTCCGCGTACTGCACGGTGCCATCGGGACGCCAACGGAACCAGTCCGGATGCTCCTTCACGTAGGGGTGGTCCGGTGCACACTGAAACGCGATGTCCATGGCGATGTCAATGCCATGTTCGCGGGCGGCGGCCACAAGATGGCGGAAGTCGTCGAGCGTGCCCAGCTCCGCGTGCACAGCCTTGTGGCCGCCGTCGTCTGCGCCGATCGCCCATGGGCTGCCGGGATCGCCCGCCGCTGCCACCAGCGCGTTGTTCGGCCCCTTGCGGAACATCGTGCCGATGGGATGGATGGGCGGCATGTAAAGCACATCGAACCCCATGGCGGCAATATAGGGCAGGCGCCGCTCGCAGTCCTTGAAGCGCCCGTGGCGGCCGTCGTCGCTGCAGGAGCGCGGGAAAAGCTCGTACCAGGTGCTGTAGCGCGCCCGCTCCGGCTCGACGGTAACCGCCAGCACTTTGGCATAGGTCGTCGGGAAGCGCCGCTCGCCGTGCCGCGCCATCAGCTCGCCCAGCTCAGCATCGCCGCCCACCCGTTTCCCGTCTTCGGGCGTCGACGCCGTGTCCAGCGCAGCGGCAAATTCCTCCAACCGTGCGCGCGCCGTGCCGTTGGCGCGCCCTGCCGTGTCGCGCACGAGCGTCGCACCGATGCGCAGCGCCAAGGCAATGTCGGCCGCATCGTTGCGCCGCGCCAGGTCGTGCCGCCAGGTAAAGAACTGGTCGATCCAGGCCATCACCGTGTAGACATGCCGGCCGAGTTTGTCGACGGTGAAGCTGCCGCGCCAACGATCATTGCCAATTGCCTGCATCGCCACGCCGCGCCAGGCCCGGCCGGTCTCCGCGCGGTGCAGCAGCAAACAGCGAATGACGTCGTGACCGTCGGCGAAAACGTCGGCCTCGACTTGAACCTGCTCGCCAACGGTGCGCTTGATGGCGAACCGCCCGCCATCCACCTCGGGCCTGACGTTTTCAATGACGACACGGCTGCGCCCGTCTTCTATTTTAGACGACATTGCTTGGCCCCCCAGCACTCAGATGAATTCGATACCGTGCCCGGTCATTGTCACTGGCCGCCACGCACGTTTTTCATGAACACCACGCCCAGCGGCGGTAGATTGAGCGCGAGCGAGTGGAAGCGGCCCTGGGCCGTCACCGGCGCCGCCTCCATGCCGCCGAAGTTGCCGACACCGCCGCCGCCATAGATCTGCGCGTCGCTGTTCAGGATCTCCTGCCAGTGGCCGCCGCGCGGCACCCCGACGCGATAGTTCAGGCGCGGCACCGGCGTGAAGTTGCAGACGACGAGAACGAGGTCGCCGCGTTGCCTGTCCCGGCGCACGAAGCTGATGACGCTGGCCTCGGCGTCGTGACAGTCGATCCACTCGAATCCCTCGCGTTCGAAGTCAAGTTCGTGCAATGCCGTTTCGTTGCGATAGCAGCGGTTCAGGTCCCGCACCCACGCCTGCACGCCGCCATGCTCCGGGAACTGCAGCACATGCCATTCGAGGCTCTCCTCGTGCTGCCACTCGCGCCGCTGACCAAACTCGCCGCCCATGAACAGCAGCTTTTTGCCGGGATGCGCCCACATGTAGCCGTACAGCAGACGCAGGTTGGCGAACTGCTGCCACGCGTCGCCGGGCATTTTGCCGATCAGCGAACCCTTTCCGTGTCCCACTTCGTCGTGTGACAGAGGCAACATGAAGTTCTCGGTAAAGGCATACCAGATGCTGAAGGTGATCTCGTTGTGGTGATACTTGCGAAAGATCGAGTCCTGCTTGAAGTACTCCAGCGTGTCGTTCATCCAGCCCATGTTCCATTTCATGCCGAATCCCAAGCCGCCGGCGTAGCTTGGCCGCGAAACCATGGGCCAGTCGGTGGACTCTTCGGCAATCGTCTGCACGTCGGGGTGATCCCGGTAGACGGCTTCATTGACCGCCCGCAGGAAGGAGATAGCGTCGAGATCTTCCTTGCCGCCGTACTGATTCGGAATCCACTCGCCTTCCTTGCGCGCGTAGTCCAGGTACAGCATCGAGGCAACGCCGTCGACGCGCAAGCCGTCCACATGATATTTGTCCAGCCAGAACAGCGCGCTGCTGGCCAGGAACCCACGCACCTCATAGCGGCCGTAATTGAAGATGTAGCTGTTCCACTCGGGGTGAAAGCCCTTCTTCGGATCGGCGTGCTCGTAGAGATAGCTGCCGTCGAAGAACGCCAACCCGTGCTGGTCGCCGGGGAAATGCGAGGGCACCCAGTCGAGGATGACGCCGATACCATGCCGATGCAGGCAGTCGACGAAGAACATGAAATCCTCCGGCGTGCCATAGCGCGCAGTCGGCGCGAAGTAGCCGGTCGTCTGGTAGCCCCAGGAGCCGTAGAACGGATGCTCCGTCACCGGCGCCAGCTCGACATGGGTAAAGCCCATGTCGCGGGCATAGACGGCGAGCAACGGGGCAAGCTCACGATAGCTCAGGAACCGGTTGCCTTCCTCCGGCACGCGCCGCCACGAGCCCAGATGCACCTCGTAGACCGAGATGGGCGCGTTGAGCGCGTTGGCTGCGCGCCGGTTCGCCATCCAGTCGGCATCACCCCATTCATAGTCGAGGCTCCATACCCGTGAAGCCGTGCGTGGCGGGACTTCGGTCGCGAAGCCGAACGGGTCGCTCTTTTCCACCTGGTAGCCGCCGACCCGGGAAACGATGTGGTACTTGTACAGGGCGCCTTTGCCGACGCCGGCGATGAATCCCTCCCAGATTCCAGTACCGTCGGGTCGCGGTTCGAGCGGGTGCGACGCCCGATTCCACTCGTTAAAGGCACCGACGACGGATACCGACTCCGCATTCGGCGCCCAGACGGCGAACCGCGTTCCATCGGTTCCGCCGACGCGCACGGGATGGGCGCCGAGTTTGTCGTACAACCGGAAGTGGGCCCCCTGCTTGAACAGGTAAATGTCATGCTCGGTGAGCAGCGGACCAGACTGTGCTGATGTCATAGCAGCGTATACCTCCCCGATTGACGCGGATATTGTTGGTGAAACTGCCTCTGGCCGACTATCCTATCGTGGCGCCTGCACGCAGATGTCGTCAAACGTCAGTAGCGACGTCCGAAACGCCCAGGGCGGGGCGGACAGGTGACATTTTACTCCTGCGCGCGGCGGCGCCCGGGAGCGACTAGCGTTGGCGACGCATGTCAGCCGGACGCGAAGCGCCGGCAAGCAGCGTTACGCCTGCGTCACGCAGTCCACGTAGTAGCGCTTCGGCGCGCCCGGCGGGCTGTCCTCGTCGGCGACGAGGCCGTGCATGTCGGTGTCGAAGCCGGGGAACTCGGCGTTGAACTCGCGCGCGAACTTCAGGTAGTCGACGATCTTGCGGTTGAAACGTTCGCCCGGGATCAGCAGCGGAATGCCGGGCGGGTACGGCGTCAGCAGCGCGGTGGTGATGCGGCCCTCCAGCTCGTCGATGTCCACGCGCTCGGTGTGGCGGTGCGCGATGTGCGCGTAGGCGTCGCTCGGCTTCATCGCGGGCTGCAGGTCGGAGAGGTACATCTCGGTGGTCAGCCTCTCGATTTCGCCGCGGGCGTACATCTCGTGGATGCTCTGGCACAGGTCGCGCAGGCCCATGCGCTCGTAGCGCGGGTGCTGGGCGCAGAACTCCGGCAGGATGCGCCACATCGGCTGGTTGCGGGCGTAGTCGTCCTTGAACTGCTGCAGCGCGGTCAGCAGCGTGTTCCAGCGGCCCTTGGTGATGCCGATGGTGAACATGATGAAGAAGGTGTAGAGCCCGGTCTTCTCGACCACCACGCCGTGCTCGGCCAGGAACTTGGTGACGATCGAGGCCGGAATGCCGGTCTTGGCGAACTTGCCCGTGACGTCCAGGCCCGGCGTGATGATGGTGCTCTTGATCGGGTCCAGCATGTTGAAGCCCTCGGCGAGTTCGCCGAAGCCGTGCCACTTCTCGCCGGCGCGCAGCATCCAGTCGGCGCTGGTGCCGATGCCGTACGCGGCCAGCTTGTCCGGCCCCCAGACCTTGAACCACCAGTCCTTGTTGCCGAAGTCCTTCTCGACCTTGCGCATCGCGCGGCGGAAGTCCAGCGCCTCGGCGATGCTCTCCTCCACCAGCGCGGTGCCGCCGGGCGGCTCCATCATCGCCGCGGCCACGTCGCAGCTGGCGATGATCGCGTACTGCGGGCTGGTGGAGGTGTGCATCAGGTAGGCCTCGTTGAAGAGGTGGCGGTCGAGCTTGTGGTTCACCGCGTCCTGCACCAGCACCTGCGAGGCCTGGCTCAGGCCCGCCAGCAGCTTGTGGGTGGACTGGGTGGCGAACACGAGCTGGTTCTTCGGCCGTTCGCGGTTGCGCCCCATGGCGTGGTAGGTGCCGTAGAACTGGTGGAAGGCCGCGTGCGGCAGCCAGGCCTCGTCGAAGTGCAGGTTGTCGACGTAGCCGTCGAGCATGTGCTTGATCGTCTCGGTGTTGTAGAGCACGCCGTCGTAGGTGCTCTGCGTCAGCGTCAGGATGCGCGGCTTGACCTTCTCGGGGTCGACGCCGGCCAGCAGCGGGTTGGCGGCGATCTTGCGCTTGATGGCCTCGGGCGTGAACTCGCGCTCCGGGATCGGGCCGATGATGCCGTAGTGGTTGCGCGTGGGCGTCAGGAACACCGGCACCGCGCCGGTCATGATGATCGAGTGCAGGATGGACTTGTGGCAGTTGCGGTCGACCACCACCACGTCGCCCGGCGCCACCGTGTGGTGCCAGACCATCTTGTTGGAGGTGCTGGTGCCGTTGGTGACGAAGAAGCAGTGGTCGGCGTTGAAGATGCGCGCCGCGTTGCGCTCCGACGCCGCCACGGGGCCGGTGTGGTCGAGCAGCTGGCCGAGTTCGTCGACCGCGTTGCAGACGTCGGCGCGCAGCATGTTCTCGCCGAAGAACTGGTGGAACATGCGGCCCACCGGGCTCTTCAGGAAGGCCACGCCGCCGCTGTGCCCCGGGCAGTGCCAGGAGTAGGAGCCGTCCTGCGCGTAGTCGACCAGCGCGCGGAAGAACGGCGGCGCCAGCCCGTCGAGGTAGCTCTTGGCCTCGCGGATGATGTGGCGCGCCACGAACTCCGGCGTGTCCTCGAACATGTGGATGAAGCCGTGCAGCTCGCGCAGGATGTCGTTGGGCAGGTGCTGCGAGGTGCGCGTCTCGCCGTACAGGTAGATCGGGATCTCGGCGTTGCGGAAGCGGATCTCGCTGATGAACTTGCGCAGGTTCAGCACCGCCGGGTCGAGTTCGGGCCCGGGCGTGAACTCCTCGTCGTCGATCGACAGGATGAAGGCGCTGGCGCGGCTTTGCTGCTGCGCGAACTGGCTCAGGTCGCCGTAGCTGGTGGCGCCCAGCACCTCGAAGCCCTCCTTCTCGATCGCCTGGGCGAGCGCCCGGATGCCGAGGCCCGAGGCGTTCTCGGAACGGTAGTCCTCGTCGATGATGACGATGGGGAAGCGGAAGCGCAGCATGGGGGCTCTCGGTGTGCGGCAGTTCTCGGGAGCGCGAAGTGTAGGCCCTGCGGCGCGCCGTACACTGCGCCCCGTCACGCCAGGAGCAAGATCGCATGGACCTCTCCGCCGCCACCGTCTGGTGGGTCGCCGCCGGCGTCGCCGTAGCGGCCGAACTGGCCACCGGCACCTTCTACCTGCTGATGATCGCGCTCGGCCTGGCGGCCGGCGCCGTGTCCGCCCACCTGGGCGCGCCGACGACCGGGCAGGTCGTCGCTGCCGCGCTGGTGGGCGCCGCGGCCACCGCACTGTGGCACTGGAAGCGCGCGCGCCATCCGCAGTCCGCGCCGGCCGAACGCAATCGCGACGTCAACCTCGACATCGGCGAGCGCGTACAGGTCGAGGCCTGGGGTGGCGACGGCACGGCCCGCGTCAGCTACCGCGGCACGCAGTGGAGCGCCCGACTCGCGCCCGGCGAGGCGCGCCGCGCCGGCGCGCACCGCGTCAGCGCCGTCGAGGGCAACTGGCTGGTGCTCGTGCCGGCCGCCGACTGAATCTCTCCCAAGGACTCCCTGGTCATGGAAATCGCGCTCGTCCTCGCCGTCATCGCCGGCATCTTCATCGTCCGCACCTTCAAGATCGTCCCGCAGCAGCACGCCTGGGTGGTCGAGCGGCTGGGCAAGTACGACCGCACGCTGACTCCGGGCCTCAAGTTCGTCGTGCCCTTCATCGAGCGGGTGGCCTACAAGCACTCGCTCAAGGAGGTGCCGCTGGACGTGCCCAGCCAGGTCTGCATCACCAAGGACAACACGCAGCTGCAGGTCGACGGGATCCTGTACTTCCAGGTGACCGACCCGATGCGCGCGAGCTACGGCTCGAGCAACTACGTCATCGCCATCACCCAGCTCGCGCAGACCACGCTGCGCTCGGTGATCGGCAAGATGGAGCTGGACAAGACCTTCGAGGAGCGCGACGCGATCAACGCCTCGGTGGTCAGCGCGCTGGACGACGCGGCCTCCAACTGGGGCGTGAAGGTGCTGCGCTACGAGATCAAGGACCTCACGCCGCCGGCCGAGATCCTGCGCGCGATGCAGGCGCAGATCACCGCCGAGCGCGAGAAGCGCGCGCTGATCGCCGCCTCCGAGGGCCGCCGGCAGGAGCAGATCAACATCGCCACCGGCGAGCGCGAGGCCTTCATCGCCCGCTCGGAAGGCGAACGCCAGGCCGAGATCAACAAGGCCCAGGGCGAGGCCGCCGCCATCACCGCGGTGGCCGATGCCACCGCCGACGCCATCCGCAAGATCGCCGCGGCCATCCAGTCGCCCGGCGGCGAGCAGGCCGTGCAGCTGAAGGTGGCCGAGAAGGCGGTCGACGCCTATGCGCAGCTGGCGCAGAAGAACAACACCATGATCGTGCCCGGCAACATGACCGAGGTGTCGGCGCTGATCGGCACGGCCATGGCGCTGCTCAAGGGCAAGGCACCGGGTGCGGGCTGAGGGCGAGCGCGGGCGATCGGCTAAACTCGCGGGCTCCGGAGAGATGGATGAGTGGTTTAAGTCGCNNCGCGGGTTCGAATCCCGCTCTCTCCGCCAGTGCACCCCCGCCCTCGCCGCGCCGGCTGACCTTGCGGCCGCATGTGCACCCGCTACGTCTCCCCTGAAGCCGCCGCCATCGAGCGCACCTGGCACATCGGCCGGCACACGCCGTGGAACGGCGGCGAGATCTTTCCATGGCGACCGGGCGCCTTCATCCGCGCCGCGCGCGACAGCAGCGACGCCGGGCGTGAGCTGGTGGTCGGCCAATGGGGCCTGGTGCCCTGGTTCGCGAAGACGCCCAGGCTGACCTACTCCACCTGCAACGCGCGCAGCGAGGAGATGACGGGCAAGGCGACCTTCAAGGACTCGTGGCACCAGGGCCGCCGCTGCGTCATTCCCGCCAGCAGCTTCGACGAGCCGAACTGGGAGAGCGGACGCAACGTCTGGTGGCGATTCCGCCGCGTGGACGGACTGCCGTGGGGACTGGCCGGCCTGTGGAACACCTGGGTGGACAGGAGCACCGGCGAGGTGGTCGAGAGCTACACCATGCTCACCGTGAATGCCGACCACCATCCGCTGATGCGGCGCATGCACAAGCCCGATCCGAAATTGCCGCCGCAGGCCCAGGACAAGCGTTCCGTGATTCCCCTGGAACTGGAGGACGTCGATCTCTGGCTGCACGGCCGGCCGGAAGACGCTCGCAGCTTGTTGCGATTGGACGAGGCGCAGCCGTTCGAAGCCGGTCCTGCCGACTTAGACTCGCGCCGATGAGCGAGAAGCCCTCGGACGCTGCGCCCACGGATCCCCGGCCGGCCGACACCGGTCCGCGTACCGAACCGTCCAAGCCCGTGCCGGCGATGGCCGCCACGCCGTTCAAGCGCATGCCCTACGTGCCCAAGCGCAAGCGCGGCTGGCAGGCCGTCAGCGTGCCGCTGCCGCTGCAGTTCGCGATCGCCGTGATCGTGGGCGTGCTGATCGCCACCGCGATCGCGGCGGCCTACGTGAAGTGGAGCGCGCGGGTCACCGCCGAGGCGAACGCGCGCGCCACGCAGCAGGAGATCGAGCGCATCGCCCGCGAGAGGGCACAGCAGCTCGAGGACGAGCAGCGCGCCGCGGCCGAGCGCCAGCGCCTGGCCGCCGAGGAGGAACGGCTGCGCGGCGAGCGGCTTCGCGAGCAGCAGCGCCTCGCCGAGCAGGCGCGCCGCCACCGTCGAGTCCACCCCGCCCGAGATGAGCAGGAACACCGCCCCGTCGCCGACCTGGGCCCGCACCCGCGCCATCTCCTCCTCGACGTAGCGCGCCATCGTCCACGACGGCTTGCAGCCGCAGATGTTCAGCACGAAGTTGGCGATCATCGCGTCGCCGTGCAGCGTGTCGTCGACCTCCGNNTCGACGCTGAGCGAGATCGAGCGCATGGAACGCGCCTTCGCCGCCAGCTACCGCAAGCCGCCGGGCTGCGCCGACACGGCCACGCTGGATTGCGCCAACCACTACATCCGCGCCAAGCGAGCGTTCGAGGCGCAGTACGCCCGGGATCAGGCACGTCAGCGCGCGGCGTCGTCTCCCTAGGATCACACCCACTCCGTGGGGATGGCCGGCGCACCGGCCGTTGCCAAGAATCGGTTGCAGGCAAGGACACCGGAGCAACCCATGGCACGCATGATCCACGGCAACGTCGGCGACAAGGTGCAGGCGCTCGAGCGGCTGCTCG
>JRYJ01005291.1_pt1 | contig 10936 bp, 10 predicted proteins | sample 235371 | NCBI WGS metagenome assembly JRYJ01 (sample SAMN03074219, study PRJNA261477) | activated sludge metagenome | biome: Wastewater Treatment Plant; feature: Wastewater; material: Activated sludge; isolation source: activated biomass of a wastewater treatment plant treating hydrocarbon... ... | reverse complement strand
ACAGCATTGGGTCCGTCCCCGGTTTTGGTGGTCCGCCGGTTTTGCGTCCCCGGTTTTGTTCCCACGGCGGCGTGTTACCTGGGCTGGCAGGAATCGCTGGTGTTGCTCGCCCAGTTGGTGGAGGCGAGCATCCCCGACTGAGGGGGCGCAATTTGCGCCACAATACGGGTCATGAATCCGCGCCCCAGCCCCTGGCCCCTGTTGCTGCTCCTCGCCGCCCTGGCGGTGTTCGTCTGGGTGACCTCGGCGGCGCTGCCGGCCGTGGTGGCCTCTCATTTCGCCGCTTCCGGGCTGGCCGACGGTTTCATGCCGCGGGGGGCGTATCGGGCGCTCATGCTCGCCATGGGCATCGGCGCGCCGTTGCTGGTGGGCCTGCTGCCCGCCGTGCTGGTGAAGGGCGATGGCCGCAAGCTCAACCTGCCGCACCGCGATTACTGGCTGGCGCCGGAACGGCGGGAGGAAACCATCGCCTTCCTGCGCGCCCATGGGCTGTGGTTCGGGGCGGCGGTGGCGGTGTTTCTCGCCTACGTGCATTGGCTGGTGGTGATGGCCAACCGCCTGCAGCCGCCGGTGTTGTCTTCCCCCGCCATCGAGGCCGGTCTGGCGGTGTTTTTCCTGGCGCTGGCGGCCTGGATCGCCGTGCTCTTCCGCCGCTTTCGCCGGCCGGCCTGAGGGGCGGCGCATCCGCCCGCCGCGGGTTTGCGTATGGGGGTTGAGATACACCTCGCCCGGAATGCCATGATCGCCGCCCCCTCTTGCCGCCAGCGCCTGTTCGCTTCCCTGCGCCGCGTCGCCGGGTTGCTCGGGCTTGCCTACGTCGGCTTCGCCGGCTGGGTGTATTGGAACCAGGAGACGCTGCTCTTTCGCGGCGAGCCGCTGCCCGCCGGCCACCGCTTCGACCTGCCCGCCGATATCCGGGAGGTGGGCATCCCGGTGCCGGGGGCGACGCTGTCGGCCCTGCACCTGCGGGTGCCCGGGGCCCGGGGCGTGGTTTTCTACCTGCACGGCAACGGCGGCAACCTCGATAGCTGGTTCAGCAACCACGATTTCTACCGGCAGGCAGGCATCGATCTCTTCATGATCGATTATCGGGGCTACGGCAAGAGCAGCGGCCGCCCGCAGAGCGAGGCCCAGTTGCTGGCCGACGTGCGGGCGGCCTGGGCGACGGTGGCGCCGCAGTATGCCGGCCGGACACGGGTGATCGTCGGCCGCTCCCTGGGTAGCGGCCTGGCGGCACGGCTGGCGGCGGAGGTGCAGCCGGAGCTGACCGTGCTCATCTCGCCCTACTGCAGCCTGCGGGAGGTGGCGGCGGCGGCCTACCCCTACCTGCCGGGTTTCCTGCTGCGCTACCCCCTGGACACCTGCGCCGTCGCCGACGGCATCCGCGGCCCGCTGCTGCTCATCCACGGCGACCGGGACACGCTGATTCCCGCCGAGCACAGCCGCCGCATCCAGGCCCGGGCGCCCCGGGCGGAGCTGGCGCTGATCGCCGGGGCGGGGCACGACGACGTGCATGGGTTCGAGAGTTACCGGCAAACGCTACGGGCCCGGCTGCTCCTTCCGGGCCCCCGCAGCGCCCAGGAGCCCGGCAAGCCCGCCGGCCGATAGGGCGCCGACACCCGCCGGGGACTTCCCGGCTGCACCAGGATGGGTATCGCCAGGCCGGCAATTCACCACATTGGAGCGCCGTTTTCGCCCCCGCTGCCGCTTGAAGGATCTTACCCGACTGTTTTTGTTGGTTTTTGTCGCCGGCGGAAAACTGGCTCGGATTATGCGTGCTTGCGGGCAGGGAGTCTGGCTGCAGAGCGGCGGCCCCATGGGCGAAGGCCCATGCGCGCCAAGGGCCCGCGGCATGCAGCGGTTTCATCGGCCAACGAAATGCCATTGAAAGGAGACGTCATGCCCTACCGCTCCATCCGCGATGTTCTTGGAAACCGTCCGTTCCCCACCGTAGCGCCGACGCATACCATCCGCGAGTGCGCCTTCATCATGAAGGAGTGGAAATCCTCCGCCGTCCTCGTGGTCGAAGACGGCAAACTGGCCGGGATCTTTACCGAGCGCGACGTGGTCTTCCGGTGCGTCGCCCTCGACTGCCCGCTGGATTCGATCACCGTCGCCCAGGTCATGACCCGGGACCCCCGTACCATTTCGCCGGAAAAACCTTTCGGCCACGCCCTGCACCTGATGTACGAAGGCGGCTTCCGGCACATGCCGGTGGTCGACGGGAGGGGAACCCCCGTCGGTCTCCTCTCGGCCCAGGATGCGCTGATGATGGACGGTGTGCTCCTGGAGCAGGAACTGATCCGGCGGGAGGAAATCACCCTGGCCCTGTGAAGCACCCCGCCAACCCCTGATTCTGGTTGTCTCCTCCCCCTCGTTCCGCGCTCTCCCGGATGAGGGCTCCACTTTCCCGCTCCCCGGAGCGGGCTTTTTTTGCCTGGCCGGAGCCAATTCCCGCTACGGCAAGCGGGGAACCGCCCCCGCTTATCCAGGCCGCCTATAATGTGATCATCGCAACGACCTTCAGGCGCCCGAGGCATGGCCCTCCTCGAACTGCGCAACATCACCCGACGCTTCGGGGATCTCGAAGCAGTGAAGGCGGTTTCCCTCGATATCGAGGCGGGTGAATTCTTTACCCTGCTGGGGCCTTCCGGCTGCGGCAAGACCACCATCTTGCGCATGATCGCCGGTTTCGACGCGCCGGACGAAGGCCAGCTCTTTCTCGACGGGCGGCCCCTGGCGGGCATTCCGCCGGAGCAGCGGCCAGTGCACACGGTCTTCCAGAGTTTCGCCTTGTTTCCCCATCTCACCGTCAGCGGCAACATCGCCTTTCCGCTCGAAATGGCGGGGAAATCCGGTGACGAAATCAAGCGCCGGGTGGGCGAGGCCCTGGCCCTGGTGCATCTGGAGGACAAGGGGCAGGCCTATCCCCACGAGCTTTCCGGCGGCCAGAAGCAGCGGGTGGCCCTGGCCCGGGGGCTGGTGAACAAGCCGCGCCTGCTGCTGCTCGACGAGCCCCTGGGCGCCCTGGACGCCAAGCTGCGGGAGCGCATGCAGGAGGAGCTGATCGCCCTGCAGCGGGAGGTGGGGGTGACCTTCGTCTTCGTCACCCACGCCCAGCAGGAGGCCCTGGCGCTCTCCCACCGCATCGCCGTCATGAACGCCGGGCGGGTGGAGCAACTGGACGTGCCGGAGGTGCTCTATTCGGCGCCGAAGAACCGCTTCGTCGCCGACTTCATCGGCACCATCAACCTGATCGACGCGGAAGTCCGCGAATCCGGCCGCCAGGGCCTGCTGCTCGCCGCCGCCGGCCTGGGCGAGATCGCCGCACCGGCCCATCCCGAGGCGGCCGCCGGCAGCCGCGGGGCACTGGCCCTGCGGCCGGAGCACCTGCGCATTTCCGCCCACACCGAGCAGGCGACGCTGAAGAACCATTTCGTCGGCACGGTGCGGGAATATCTCTACCTGGGGGACGTCACCGTCTACAAGGTGCGGCTCGACAATGGCGTCACCCTGGAGGCCCTGACCACCAACGCCGCCCCCGGCAAGGCCCGCTTCCACGAGATCGGCGACCGGGTGAGCGTGGAATGGAGGCACGATGCGGGCGTCTTTCTCCGGGCTTAGACCCTCCGCCGAGCGCCTGACCCGCTGGCTGGTGACCCTGCCGCCGGCGGGATTCCTGGTGGTCTTCTTCCTGGTGCCGGCCTTGATCATGGCCGCCGCCAGCTTCCGCGAGCCGGGGGAATTCGGCGGCCTGGCGCCCCTGGCGGAGCACGGCCTTTCCCTGGAGGCCTACCGTTTCGTCGGGGAGGACGCCATCTACGCCTGGATCCTGGCCAAGTCCTTCCTCGTCGCCGGGCTCACCACGCTGCTCTGCCTCGTCCTCGCCTACCCACTGGCGCTGCTCATCGCCCGCAGCCCCAAGCGGCAGCGGGATCTCTTCGTACTGCTGGTGATCCTGCCTTTCGCCAGCAATTTCCTTATCCGGGTCTACGCCTGGATCATCATCCTCGGCCCCCTGAACCTGCTCTATTCTTCGACGGCGGTGATCGTCGGCATGGTCTATGTGCACCTGCCCTTCATGATCCTGCCCCTTTACACCAACCTGGAAAAGCACGACCCGGCGCTGCTGGAGGCCGCCCAGGACCTGGGGGCGGGGGCGTGGACGCGTTTCTGGCGGGTGACCTGGCCCCTTTCCCTGCCCGGGGTGTTCTCCGGGGCGGTGCTGGTCTTCATCCCGGTGCTCGGCATGTTCGCCGTGCCGGAACTGCTGGGGGGCACCGGCGACATCCTCATCGGCAACCTGATCAAGGAGCAGTTCCTCGACAACCGGGACTGGCCCCTGGGGGCGACGCTTTCCCTGGGGCTGACGGCGGCGGTGCTGGCGGTGGCGGGGGTTTCGGCGCGCCTGACGCGGATGCGGGGAGCGGGATGATGCCGGTACGCAACAGCCTGCGATCCGTTCGCCCCGCGTCCTTCGACGCGGCTCAGGACAGGCCCTTCGACTTCGCTCAGGACAGGCCTGCCGAACGGCGGTGCATCCCGGGCTTCGACAGGCTCAGCCCGAACGGAGGCGGCGCGTGCATAGGCAGGCGCAGGGCAAGCGGCAGGCGCTTGTTCCCGTTCGTGGTGAGCCTGTCGAACCATGAACGGGCGCAAGGCATCCGGACCGTCCTTGGAGTTGCGCCGTGAAACGCTCCCCCTGGCTGTGGGCCGCCGGGCTGGCCGCCTACGCCTTCCTCTACGTGCCCCTGGCCGTGGTGGTGCTGTTTTCCTTCAACGACTCCGAGCTGAACGCCTCCTGGGTGGGTTTCACCACCCGTTGGTACGGCGTCCTCCTGGCCGACGACAACATGCTCCAGGCGGCGGCCAACTCGCTCTTCATCGCCATCGTCGCCAGCTCCGTCGCCACCGTGTTCGGCACCATGGCCGGCATCGCCATGCACCGCTGGCGGCCGAAGCTCTTGCCCTTCCTGGTGCTGACGCCGGTGGCCATGCCGGAAATCCTGCTCGGCGTCTCCCTGCTGCTCTTCTTCCGCCAGGTGCTGGATCTCACCCTCGGCTTCTTCTCCATCCTCGCCGCCCACATCACCTTTTCCATCGGCTTCGTCGCCATCATCGTCCGCGCCCGCCTGGCCGGCATGGACGAGAGCATCTTCGAGGCGGCCCGGGACCTCGGCGCCACCCCCTGGCGCACCTTCCGCCGGGTGACCCTGCCGCTGATCCTGCCCGGCGTCGTCGCCGGCTACCTGATGGCCTTCACCCTTTCCATCGACGATTTCGTCATCACCTTCTTCGTCGCCGGGGTGGGCATGTCGACGCTCCCCTTGCAGATCTACTCGATGATCAAGGTGGCGGTGACGCCGGAGGTCAATGCCGTGTCCACCCTGCTCATGGCCCTGACCCTCACCCTCATCGCCCTGGCCGCCCGCTTCGCGCCGGAAACCCTGAAGAGCAGCCGATGAAGGCCATCGCCGCACTCCTCCTCTGGTTGGCCGCCTTGCCGGCGGGGGCGGCGGATACCCTCTACCTCTACAACTGGAACAACTACATTTCGGCCGACACCGCCGAGCGCTTCGAGAAGTGGTGCGGCTGCACCCTCAAGCAGGACTACTACTCCGACAACGAGGAGATGCTGGCCAAGCTGGAGGCTGGTGCCGCCGGCTACGACCTGCTGGTGCCCACCGGCAACGCCGTGCAGACCCTGATCCGCAAGAACGAGCTGAAGCCCGTCGACAAGGCCCGCCTGCCACACTTCGCCAACCTCAACCCGGCGTTCGTGAACGCCTGGTACGACCCGGGCAACCGCTACTCGGTGCCCTACGCCACGACGGTGACCCTCATCGGCTACAACGCCGACAAGATGCGCGAACTGGCGCTGCCCACCGACACCTGGGCCCTCATCTTCGAGCCCAAGTACCTGGAAAGGATCAGGGGCCGGGTGACGGTGTTGAACAGCCAGCGGGAACTGATGGCAGCGGCCCTGCGCTACCTCGGCCATTCGGTGCAGGACACCGACCCCGACCACTGGCGTGCCGCCCGCGACCTCATCCTGCGCGCCAAGCCCTACTGGGCCACCTTCTCCAACAGCACCTACATCAAGGAACTGGCCATCGGCACCATCTGGGTCGCCCACGGCTACTCCAACGACATGTTCCGCGCCCGGGAAGACGCCAAGGCCGCCCGCCGGCCCTTCGCCATCGGCTTCGCCATCCCGAAGGAGGGGGCGGTGCTGGCGGTGGACAACTTCGTCATCCACAAATCATCGCGGCGGCCCGATCTGGCCCACCGCTTCATCGATTTCATGCTCGACGGGGCCAACGCCGCCGACGTCTCCAACCTCATCGGCGCCGGCAACCCCAACGCCGCCGCGGTACCCCACATCCGGCCCGAGGTGGCCGGTGAACGGGCCCTCTTCCCGACCCGGGAAGACCTCGCCCGCCTGGAAATGCTGCGGGACCTGGAGCCGAAGCAGCGCCGCCTGATGTCGCGGCTGTGGACGGAGATCAAGGTGCGGTAGGGGCGGGGCGGGCCGGCCAATCCGCCTTACAATGCCGCCATGAAGACCACCGGACCCGTGCTCCTCGCCCGCTACCTGGCGCTCGCCTGGTGCGGACTGGTCGTGTACGGCAGCCTGCACCCCTTTTCCGGGTGGCGGGACACCGGCGTCTCCCCCTTCGCCTTCCTCGAGGGCGGCTGGCCGCGCTACTGGACGGTCTTCGACCTGGCGGCCAATGTCGCCGTCTATGTGCCCCTGGGCTTTCTCCTCACCCTGGCCTTTCCCCGCCTGCCCGGCCGCTTCACCGCCGTGGTCCTGGCCGTGCTGCTGGCGGGGGCGGTGAGCTTCTGCCTGGAAAGCCTGCAGACCTGGCTGCCCAGCCGCGTCCCTTCCAACGTGGATCTGGCCTGCAATGCCCTGGGCGGGCTCCTGGGGGCGCTGCTCGCCCACCACACCGGCCCCCGCTTCTTTCCGCGGCTGGCGGCCTGGCAGCACCGGGTGGTGGCGCCCGTCCCCCACGCCGAGCTGGGCCTGACCCTGCTCGGCCTCTGGCTGCTGGTGGCCATTTCCCCGGAAATCCTGCTCTTCGGCGCCGGCGACCTGCGCCAGGTCCTCGGGCTGCCGGCCGCCATGCCCTTCGCCGCCCCCAGCTTCATGCTCGTCGAGGCGGCGGTGACGGCGTTCAACGCCATCGCCGCTGGCCTGCTGGTGCGCCTGCTGGTGGCGCGCACCGGCCAGGCCTACCTGGCGGTGCCGGGCTTCCTGCTCCTCTGCCTCTTGGTGCGCACCCTCGGCGCCGCCGTGCTGGTGGGCCCGGGCAACGCCCTGGCCTGGCTCACCCCGGGCGCCCAGATGGGGCTGATGGTGGGCCTGGTCGTCCTCGCCCCGGCCCTGTTGCTGCCGGCGACGCCGCGCCAGATGCTGGCGGCCCTGGCCCTCATGGCCGGCACGGTGCTGGTGAACCTGGCGCCGGCCAACCCCTACTCGGCGGCGGCCCTGGCGGCCTGGCGCCAAGGGCACTTCCTCAATTTCAACGGACTCACCCGCTGGGTTTCCATCCTCTGGCCCTTCCTGGCGCTGCCCTATCTGCTGATGGCCAACCGCCGCCCCTGACGCCATGACCCCGGCCCCCGAACCCTGGCACGCCCTGGCCGTCCCGGCCGTGGAGGAAACCCTCGGGGTGCGCTGCGAGGAAGGGCTGGCAGACGAGGAAGTCGCCGCCCGCCGCGCCCGCCACGGCCCCAACCGGCTGCGGGAACGCCCCGGGAAGCCGGCCTGGCGCCGCTTCGCCGACCAGTTGCTGCAGCCCCTGGTGCTGGTCCTCATCCTGGCCGGGGCGGTGACCGCCGCCCTGGGGGAGGGGGTGGATGCCGGAGTCATCTTCGCCGTGGTTGCCGTCAATGCCCTCATCGGTTACTGGCAGGAGGCCCGCGCCGAAGGCGCCCTGGCCGCCCTGGCCCGCGGCCTGGCGACGCCGGTGGTGGTGCGCCGGGGGGGCCATCGCCACCGCCTGGACGCCGCCGAGCTGGTCCCCGGCGACGTGGTGCTGCTGGCCGCCGGCGACCGGGTGCCGGCGGACCTGCGCCTGTTCAGGAGCGCCGGGCTGGCGGCCGACGAATCGGCGCTCACCGGCGAATCGGTGCCGGCTGCCAAGCACGCCGCCCCCCTGGCGGCGGACACCCTGCTGGCCGACCGCTGCAACATGGCCTACGCCGGCACCGCCGTGGTGGCGGGGCAGGGAGGCGGCCTGGTGGTGGCCACCGGCGACGCCACCGAGATCGGGCGCATCGCCGGCCTCGTCGCCGCCGCGCCGGAGCTGTCCACGCCGCTGACCCGGCGCATGGCGGCCTTTTCCCGCTGGCTGCTGTGGGCCATCGGCGCCCTGGCGGCCCTCACCTTCGCCGTCGGCCTCTTCCGCGGGGAAACCGCCTTCGCCATGTTCATGGCGGCCGTGGCCCTGGCCGTGGGCGCCATCCCCGAGGGACTGCCAGCGGCGGTGACGGTGACGCTCGCCATCGGCGTCACCCGCATGGCCCGGCGCCGGGCCATCATCCGCCGCCTGCCGGCGGTGGAGACCCTGGGCAGCACCACCGTCATCTGCTCCGACAAGACCGGCACCCTGACCGAGAACGCCATGACCGTGCGCGCCTTCTGGTGCGGCGGCGAGGCCTGCCAGGTGGGGGGGCACGGCTACGGACCCGAGGGCGCCTTCGAGCAGGACGGCCTGCCCGCCGATATCGGCCCGGCCCTGCGGGAATGTCTGGTGGCCGGCGCCCTCTGCAACGACGCCGGCCTCTCCCGCGGCCACGGGCCGTGGACCATCACCGGCGACCCCACCGAAGCCGCCCTGCTGGTGGCGGCCCGCAAGGCGGGGCTGGACGAGGCCACCCTGCGCCGCCTCCATCCCCGCCGGGACGAGCTGCCCTTCGACGCCGAGCGGCAGTGCATGGCCACCCTGCACGAAGGGGAGGGCAGCCATGTCCTGTACGTGAAGGGCGCCGTGGAGCGGGTGCTCGACCGCTGCACCGGCGCCGTGGACCGCCACGGCGCGCTGACCGCCCTGGACCGGCCGGCGGTGGAGGCCGCCGCCCACCACCTGGCCGCCCAGGGCCTGCGGGTGCTGGCCCTGGCCCGCTGCCGGCGCCCCGACGCCACCCTGGAGGGCGACGGCTGCCTGGCCGGACTCACCCTCATCGGCCTGGTGGGGATGATCGATCCGCCGCGCCAGGCGGCGGTGGCGGCGGTGAAGGCCTGCCACGCCGCCGGCATCCGGGTGAAGATGATCACCGGCGACCACGCCGCCACCGCCGCCGCCATCGCCGCCCGCCTGGGCATCGCCGCCCAGCACGTGCTCACCGGCCGCGACCTCGCCGCCCTGGACGAGGCCGCCCTGGCCCGGGCGGCAGCGGAGGTGGACGTCTTCGCCCGCATCGAGCCGGAGCAGAAGCTGCGCCTGGTGCGGGCCCTGCAGGGCCGGGGCGAGGTGGTGGCGATGACCGGCGACGGGGTGAACGACGCGCCGGCGCTGAAGCAGGCCGACATCGGCATCGCCATGGGCCTCGGCGGCACCGAGGTGGCCAAGGAGGCGGCGGCCATGGTGCTCACCGACGACAATTTCGCCAGCATCGTGGCGGCGGTGGAGGAGGGGCGGGGGGTCTGGGACAACCTGGTGAAGTTCATCACCTGGACACTGCCCACCAACTTCGGCGAAGGGCTGGTCATCGTCGCCGCCATCCTGCTGGGCGTCACCCTGCCCATCACACCCCTGCAGATTCTCTGGATCAACATGAGCACCGCCGTGCTGCTCGGCATGCCGCTCGCCTTCGAGCCCATCGAGCGCGGCATCATGCGCCGGCCGCCCCGGCGGCCCGACACGCCGGTGCTGGACGGCGCCCTGGTGCGCCGCATCGTCCTGGTGTCGGTGCTGCTCCTGGCCAGCGCCTTCGGCCTCTTCCTCCTCGAACTGCAGCAGGGGCACAACCTGGCCGAGGCGCGCACCGTCGCCGTCAATGTCTTCGTCGTGGTGGAGGCCTTCTACCTCTTCAACTGCCGCTCCCTGACCCGGGGCTTCTGGCGCCAGGGGCTGGCTTCCAACCCCTGGATCTGGGCCGGCTGCGGCGCCATGCTCGGGCTGCAGGCGCTGTTCACCTACTGGCCGCCCTGCCAGCGCATCTTCCACACCGCCCCCATCGGCATCGAGGAATGGGCGGAGATTTTCGCCGTCGGCCTCGCCTGTTCCCTCGCCGTCGGCCTGGAAAAGGCCATCAGCCGCCGCTGGCGGGGCTGAGGGAGGGCGCCGCTTCGAGCTGGTCCGCCAGGTCGTCCACGTCGCGCAGGAAGCTGCGCTCGGTGAGGGGAAAGGCGTTGAGGTGGGCGAAGGGCATTAGGTCCGCCGGCAGTTGCCCCGGCCCCGGCATGGCCGCCCCGGGGACGAGGACGGGGATCACCCGCAGGCCGCTGGCCAGGGCCGTGGCGATCTCGCAGCGCACGTAGTCGTCCGCCGCTTCCAGGCGGCGGTTGCCGGCCGCGTCCCGGGTCTCGGCCCAGGTGGGCCCGACCACCGCCAGGAGGACGTCGACGCGGGCCAGGCTGGCGGCGATGAAGGTGGCGAAGTCGGTGCCGGCCGGGATCGATTCCACGTCGAGGAAGATCCGCCCGGCCCCCAGCCGGGACGCCAGCCGGTCATGGAGGCGCCCCACCCAGGCCGCGGAATCGGTCCGCCGGTAGCTGATGAAGACGCCCCGCAGGGCGATGCGGCGGGGGCCGGGAAGCAGCGCCAGGAGCAGCCAGGCCAGCAGCAGGGCATCGACCAGCAGGACCAGGGACCAGGCCAGGGGCTGCCGCCGCAGGCGGGCGAGGAGGTCGTCGCCGAGGGGCACCCCGTCGCGGGCCGCCCAGGCGGTGCCGGCCAGGGTCAGGGTGGCGCCGTCGGCGCCC
>JRYJ01000235.1_pt1 | contig 10940 bp, 7 predicted proteins | sample 235371 | NCBI WGS metagenome assembly JRYJ01 (sample SAMN03074219, study PRJNA261477) | activated sludge metagenome | biome: Wastewater Treatment Plant; feature: Wastewater; material: Activated sludge; isolation source: activated biomass of a wastewater treatment plant treating hydrocarbon... ... | reverse complement strand
TCGTCGTTGCTGATGCGCTTGATGCCCCAGCGCATCGACTGCGCGCTGTGGGTGGATTCCGCGTCCGGCGGGCCGAACATCATCAGGCTCGGCCACCACCAGCGGTTCACGGCGTCCTGCACCATCTCGCGCTGCTCGGGCGTGCCCTGGCTCATCATCACGTGCAGCGCGTCGAAGCCCTGGCGCTGGTGGAAGCTCTCTTCCTTGCAGATGCGCACCATCGCGCGCGCGTACGGGCCGTAGGAGCAGCGGCACAGCGGCACCTGGTTCATGATCGCCGCGCCGTCGACCAGCCAGCCGATCACGCCGACGTCGGCCCAGGTCAGCGTCGGGTAGTTGAAGATCGAGCTGTACTTGGCACGGCCGCTGTGCAGGGCGTCGAGCAGCTCGTCGCGCGACACGCCCAGCGTCTCGGCGGCGGCGTAGAGGTACAGGCCGTGGCCGCCCTCGTCCTGGATCTTGGCCAGCAGGATCGCCTTGCGCTTGAGCGTCGGCGCGCGCGTGATCCAGTTGCCCTCGGGCAGCATGCCGACGATCTCGGAGTGCGCGTGCTGGCTGATCTGCCGCACCAGCGTCTTGCGGTAGTGCTCGGGCATCCAGTCCTTGGCCTCGATGAACTCGCCGGCGTCGATGCGCGCCTCGAAGGCGGCTTCGCGCGCCTGTTCCTCGGGCGACTTGACGGCCTGCACCTGGCCCTTGGCCTCGCGGGCCATCGTGTCCATGGCTTGGGTGTACATGGTTCTTGCTCCTCAGCCTTTCGGCCGTTTGTCGATGACGCGGCGCGCCTTGCCCACCAGCGTGCGCTCGATCGAATCGGGCAGGCCGACGTCCACCTCGGCGCTGACGCCCACCAGCGTCTTGATGCGGTGCTGCAGCCACTCGCCGATCTCGCGGCGGTCGGCGGTGCCGGCCGCGCCGGCATCGGGCCGCACCTCGCAGCGCACGGTGAGGTGGTCGAGGTGGCCGTTGCGCGTGACGACCAGCTGGTACTGGCCGCTGAGCTTGTCGCTTTGCAGGATCAGTTCCTCGATCTGCGTCGGGAACACGTTGACGCCGCGGATGATCAGCATGTCGTCGCTGCGGCCGACGATCTTGCCGATGCGGCGCATGCTGCGCGCGGTGGGCGGCAGGAGGCGCGTGAGGTCGCGCGTGCGATAGCGCACCACCGGCAGCGCTTCCTTGGTGAGCGTGGTGAAGACGAGTTCGCCTTCCGAGCCGTCGGGCAGCACCTCGCCGGTGTCCGGGTCGATGATCTCGGGGTAGAAGTGGTCTTCCCAGATCACCGGGCCGTCCTTGGTCTCGATGCACTCGTTGGCCACGCCCGGGCCCATCACCTCCGACAGGCCGTAGATGTCGACGGCGTCGATGCCGGCGCTGTCCTCGATGTCGCGGCGCATCGCCTCGGTCCACGGCTCGGCGCCGAAGATGCCCACCTTCACCGACATCTCGCGCGGGTCCATCCCCTGGCGCCGGAACTCCTCGATGATCACCTGCATGTAGCTGGGCGTGACCATGATGATGTCGGGCTTGAAGTCGACGATCAGCTGCACCTGCTTCTCGGTCTGGCCGCCGGACATCGGGATGACGGTGCAGCCGAGCTTCTCGGCCCCGTAGTGCGCGCCCAGCCCGCCGGTGAACAGACCGTAGCCGTAGGCGACGTGCACGATGTCGCCGGCGCGGCCGCCCGAGGCGCGGATCGAGCGCGCGACCAGGTCGGCCCAGCGGTCGATGTCGCCCTGCGTGTAGCCCACCACCGTCGGCTTGCCGGTGGTGCCCGACGAGGCGTGGACGCGCACCACCTGCTCGCGCGGCACGGCGAACATGCCGAAGGGGTAGTTCTCGCGCAGGTCCTTCTTCGTCGTGAAGGGGAACTTCGCGAGGTCGGCCAGCGACTTCAGGTCGTCCGGGTGCACGCCCTTGGCGTCGAACGCGCGCCGGTAGTGCGGCACGTTGTCGTAGGCGTGGCGCAGCGACCACTTCAGCCGCTGCAGCTGCAGGGCCTGCAGTTCGTCGCGGCTGGCGGTCTCGATCGGATCGAGTTCGCCGGGGGCGGGGCGCTTGACGGGCATGGGTGCTTGTCTCCTGGCGGGGCGGGTCAGGTCGTCACGACCTGCTTGCCCTTCATGCGGTAGGAGCGGCCGCGGAACACCGCGATGCGCTCGCCGCTCTGGTTGGTGACCTCGATGTCGTACACGCCCATGCGCGAGCCCTGCGAGACGACCCGGCCGCTGGCGGTGAGGCGGTCGCCGGGCTTGCCGGGGCCGAGCAGGTCGACGTCGAAGCCGGAGGCGACGGTCAGCTCGTTGTACGAGTTGCAGGCGTAGGCGAAGGCCATGTCGGCCAGGGTGGCGATGATGCCGCCCTGGCAGATGCCGAAGCCGTTGAGCATGTCCTCGCGCACCGTCATCGTCACGCTGGCGTGGCCGGGCGAGATGGCGCTGACCTCCATGCCGAGGGCGTGGGCGGCCTTGTCGGTGGCGAACATGGTGTCGCGCACCCGCTCGGCGAGGTGCTGGGCGTCGCTGTAGGTCGTGTCCTTCATCGGCTCAGCGGTCCTTGAAGGTCGGGGCGCGCTTGGCGAAGAAGGCCGACACGCCTTCGATGTAGTCGTGGCTCATGCCCAGGCGCCGCTGCGCCTCGCCTTCCATGCTCAGCGCCGTGCCGAGGTCCATGTGGTCGGCGATGTCGAAGGCGCGGCGCGTCTCGGCCAGCGCCTTGCTCGGCATCGCGGCCAGCCGCTCGGCCAGGGCCTGCGCCTGCGAGGCCAGCTCGGCGTCGTCCACGCAGCGCCAGATCAGGCCGATGCGCTGCGCCTCCTCGGCGCTGCACTTGTCGCCCAGCATCGCCAGCGCCATCGCGTTGGCGCGGCCGACCAGGCGCGGCAGCAGCCAGGTGCCGCCGCAATCCGGGATCAGGCCGATCTTCGAGAACGCCTGGATGAAGCTGGCGGACTTCGCGGCCAGCACGATGTCGCAGTTCAGCGCGAGGTTGGCCCCGGCGCCGGCGGCCACGCCGTTGACGGCGGCCACCACCGGCACCGGGAACTGGTGGATCAGCATCGCCAGCGGCTTGTAGCGCGCCTCGATCAGGTTGCCGATGTCCTTCGGGGCGGCGCCGGGCGTCAGGTCGGGGGCGGCGGCGGGGTCGGAGAGGTCCTGCCCGGCGCAGAAGCCGCGGCCGGCGCCGGTGATGACCACGCAGCGCACGCCGGCGTCGGCCGCGGCGGCCTTCAACGCGCCGAAGAGCGCGTCGTGCAGCGCACCGTTGAAGCTGTTCAGCGCCTGCGGCCGGTTCAGCGTCAGGGTGAGCACGGCGCCGTCTCGGCGGCTCAGCAGCGGTTCGGCGTCTTCGGCCATGGGCACCTCGCGATTGATCTGCATTCATCGACCGATCGGTCAATGAATGCTTAATGTAGATCAAACCCCTGCCGCCGACAAGGCGGCAGCGGGTGCGGGGTTCTACCGAGGTGGGCGAATCAGCCCTTGTTCTTCCAGACGAAGGGGAAGACCAGCTGCTTCAGGAAGCCGTCGGGCACGTAGTCGCCCTGCACGCCGTAACGCTGCGGCCACTTCCGGTCGGACTGCACCGCGGTGCCGAACAGGTGGTCGAGGAAGGCGAAGTGGGCCGCGTAGTTGCGGTCGATCGCCTCGTCGTCCTGCGAGTGGTGCCAGTGGTGGAAGTTGGGCGTGACGATCAGGTAGCGCAGCGGACCCAGCCGCACGCTCACGTTGGCGTGGTTGAACACCGCCTGGAAACCGACGATCACGATGTAGGCGTCGATCACTTCCTTGCTGAAGCCGAGCACGTAGATCGGCGCCAGCACCAGCGTGCGCGTGATCAGCAGCTCGACGATGTGCTGCCGCGAGCCGGCCAGCCAGTCCATGCTCCTGGCGCTGTGGTGCACCGCGTGCAGACGCCACAGCAGAGGGACCTCGTGGTAGGCGCGGTGCGTCCAGTACTGCACCAGGTCGGCCACCAGAATGATGCCGAACAGCGCGACGGGGAAGGGCAGGTCCTGCACCCAGAAGCGCACGCCGTCCTTCGCGGCCCAGCCGAACAGCTTGTGCACCAGCAGGTTGGTGGCCAGCAGCACGAAGCCCACCACCATGTGGTTGACGATGAAGTGGTGGAAGTCGGTCTGCCACTCGGCGCGGAAGACGGGCTGGTCGCGGCGCAGCGGGAACAGCTTCTCGATGAAGATGAAGATCAGCGAGGAGCCGAGCAGGTCGAGGATGAACCAGTCCAGCCCGATGTAGGGCGTGTTGTCGGCGAAGTCGTTGACCGGCACCTTGTGGCCGCCCAGCAGCGCGGTCAGCGCCACCAGCACGAAGGCGCCGGCGGCCAGCCAGCGCGCGCGGCCGAACACGATGTTGACCAGCGCGATGCCGCCGGCAGCCACCATCGCCCAGTACATCACCTGGCGCAGCAGCTCGACGTCGTAGCTCTTGCGCAGCTGCGGCGTGGTCAGGTACTGGGGGAAATGGAAGGCGAGCACGCCGAGAAAGCACAGGATCGCCAGCGACAGCGCGATCACCCCGGAGATCAGCCCCTTGCCCGGGCGCAGCGCGCCATGCGATTCGGTGAGCCGGTTGAGCTTGTCGAGTTCCTGCATCGGCGTGCGCCTCCCTGGATGGCGCCGCATCTTACGAGGGCAGGCCCGTCTCAGGCGGCGCGATCGTGTTTTGTCGGTTGCTCGCCGGACACGACGTGATGCAGTCCACGCAACACGTCGCCGACGACGATGATGGCCGGGCTGCCGAGGCCATGCGCGTGCACCAGCGAGGCCAGCGAGCCGAGCGTGCCGACCGCCTGCCGCTGCGTCGTCAGGCTGGCGTGCTGCACCCCCGCCGCCGGGGTGTCTGCCGGCAGCGCGCCGAGCAGGCCCTGCTGCAACTCGGCCACGGTCGAGGCGCCCATGTAGACCACCAGCGTCAGGCCCTGCGCCGCCGCGGCGGCGAGCGTCGGCCAGTGCAGCGCCGCGTCCTCGCCACGGGCGTGCCCGGTCACCAGCATCACGCCGTGCGCATGCGCCCGGTGCGTGAGCGGCACACCCAGCGCGGTGGCCGCGGCCAGCCCGGCGGTGATGCCGTTGACCACCTCGACCTCGATGCCCTGGGCGCGCAGGTGCTCCGCCTCCTCGCCGCCGCGCCCGAACACGAACGGGTCGCCGCCCTTCAGGCGCACCACCCGTTCGCCCTTCAGCGCCTCGGCGGCCATCAGCTTCTCGATGAAGGCCTGCGGCGTGCTCGCGCAGCCGCCACGCTTGCCGACGTGGACGACGCGGGCCGAGCGCCGCGCGAAGCGCAGCACGCCGTGGCCGACCAGGTCGTCGACCAGCAGCACGGTGGCCGAGCGGATCGCGCGGATGGCCTTGAGCGTCAGCAGCTCGGGATCGCCAGGACCGGCGCCGACCAGGGTGACGCGGCCCAGGGGCGTCTTCATGCGCTGAGCTCCCTGGTGCCTCGCACCGCCAGCGCCGCCACCGCGGCGCGCAGCGCCTCCGCCTGCTGCTGCAGCGGCCCCGGCGCGGGCTTCTCGCCGCTCACCACCGACTGGATGTACAGCGAGGTGGTGGCGGCATCGTGGCTGCGCGGCAGCACCGGCATCTCGGTGAGCACGCCTTCCTGCGCCGCGCGGGACAGGTCGGCGCGCAGCTGGCCCTCGAGGAAGACGTCGAGCCTGGGCAGCCGGCGCGGATCGGCCACCGGCTCGCCTTCGGTGCCGCGCATCAGCATCGCATCGGCGCGCGTGGCGGCGAGGAAGCCGCCGAGCGTCTGGCCGTACTCCGGGTGGGTGTAGTTCACCACGCGCATCGAACGCTGTCCCTGCGCCGGCGCGAGCAGCTTGGCCACGGTGTGCGCGGGGTTGCGCAGGCCGATCACGCGGCGCACGTCGAGCAGTCGCGTCAGCGGCGGGCACAGCGCCTCGGTGCGCATGAACACCGGCTCGCGGCGCGCCCAGGCGGCGTGGATGTCGGCGCTGTCCTCGGCGACCGGCAGGCCCAGGGTCTGGAAGATCTCGGCGGTGGTCACCCGCCCGGGGTCGTGCGCGGGCCCGTGCACCAGCACCGGCACGCCTTCCTGCGCCAGCAGCAGAGCGAGCAGCGCGGTGAGGTTGGGCAGCTTGCGCGCGCCGTTGTACGAGGGCAGCACCACGCAGGGCTGCGTCGGATGCAGCGGGATGCAGCGCTCGTGCGCGGCCTGCAGGAAGCCGGCGAGCTCCTCGACGCTCTCGCCCTTGATGCGCATCGCGATCGCGAATGCGCCGATCTCCAGGTCGCTCGTGCGGCCGTCGAGCACCTGGCTCAGCAGGTCGTGGGCCTGCTCGGCCGTCAGCGACCGCGCGCCCTCCTTGCCGCGGCCGATCTCCTTGATGTAGGGGGCGATGCTCATCGTGTCGTCTCCGTGCACGGCATCGCAAGCTTCATGCCGCCTGTTCTCTGAGGCGCACGATACGTCGAAGTTCGGGCAGACACGAGCCGCACTGGGTGCCGCACCGCAGTTCGGCTTGAATTTGCGCAAGTCTCGCGTCGCTGCCGCCCGCGGCGCGGTCGAGCACGCCGGCGATCTGGGCTTCGTCGACGTCGAAGCAGTTGCACACCTGCCTGCCGCGCGCGGGCAGGGCCAGCGGCGCACGCTCGCCACCCTGGAGCAACGCGCGGCCGAACGCCGCAGCACTGCCGCCGTCGCGCAGCAGCGGCCGCACCCAGGCCTCGGCGCGCGTGTCGCCGGCCAGCAGGAAGGCGTCCAGACCGGCATCGCTGCCGAGCTTCATGGCCCGGTGCTGGCCGCGGCGGCGGTCGGCATAGCGCAGAGCGCCGGCCGCGTCCAGGCCCAGCAGGGCCTCGATGCGCTCCAGCAGCGCCTGCGGGGCCGGCTCGTGCGCGGCGGCGCGGAACATCACGCCGACGCGCTCGCGGCCGAAGGGCACGGCGGTGGCGTAGGCGAACAGGCCCATCAGCTCGCGCAGGCGTTCGCGCGCGCGCAGCGCCTCGTCCTCCGGCAGCCAGGCCATGGCCAGCAGGCGCCACGGCAGCTCGGCCTTCAGGACCTTCACCGCCGTGTGCTTGAGCTCGGGCTGCCGCGACATCGGGCACAGCGCCGGGCTGGTGAGACTGTTGACGCCGGTCAGCGGTGCGCCGCTGGCGCCGCTGCCGCCGAGGTATTCCTCGCCCCAGTGCATGGCGATGAAGGCCTGCGCGGGCGCGACCTGCGCGCTGGCGGCCACCGGCAGCACGATGGAGCCGCGCCGCGAGGTCACGTGCACCAGGTCGCCGTCGGCCAGGCGCAGGCGTGCCATGTCCTGGCGGTGCATCTCGACCACGGGCTCGGCCACGTGGCCGAACAGCCGCGCCACCGTGCCGGTGCGGCTCATGCCGTGCCACTGGTCGCGCAGGCGGCCGGTGGTGAGCGAGAAGGGATAGCGTGCCTCGCGCGGCTCGGCCAGCGGCACGTGGCGCGTGTCGGCGAAGCGCGCGCGGCCGTCCGGCGTGGGGAAGACGCCGTCTTCGTACAGCCGCGCCCGCCCGGTCGAGGCGCCCTGCGGGAAGGGCCATTGCTGCGGCGCCGCCTCCAGCGCCGCGTAGCTGAGGCCGGTGATGTCGAGATCACGGCCGCGGGTGCTTTCGCGGTGCTCGTTCCACACCGCCTGCGGCGCGTCGTAGGGGAACAGGCTGGGGCGGCCGGGACGCAGGCGGCCCTCCAGGCGCCGCGCGAAGGCCGTGGCGATGGCCCAGTCGTGGCGCGCCTCGCCGGGTGGCCACACGGCAGGGCGCACGCGGCTGATGCGGCGCTCGCTGTTGGTGACGGTGCCGTCCTTCTCGCCCCAGGTGGTGGCCGGCAGCAGCAGGTCGGCGTAGGCGCAGGTGGCGGTGGCGGCGAAGGCCTCCTGCACCACCACGAATTCGGCGCGCTGCAGCGCACGGCGCACCGTGGCCTGGTCGGGCAGCGACTGGGCCGGGTTGGTGCAGACGATCCACAGCGCCTTGATCTGGCCGTCGGCCGCGGCCTGGAACATCTCGACCGCGGTCTTGCCGGGCCGCGCCGGCACGTCCTGCACGCCCCACAGGCGCGCCACCTCGGCGCGGTGCGCGGCATTGCCGAGGTCGCGGTGGGCCGACAGCAGGTTGGCCAGGCCGCCCACCTCGCGCCCGCCCATCGCGTTGGGCTGGCCCGTCAGCGAGAACGGCCCGGCGCCCGCCTTGCCGATCTGGCCGGTGGCCAGGTGCAGGTTGATCAGCGCGGCGTTCTTTGCCGTGCCGTTGGCGCTCTGGTTCAGCCCCTGGCAGTACAGCGAGAGCGTGGGACGGCGCGAAGACGACGCGCCGTCCAGTCCGGCGAACCAGCGTGCGGACTGCACCAGGTCGGCTTCGGCGATGCCGCAGATTGCCGCCGTCACCTTCGGCGTGAACTCGCGCACGCGGTCGCGCAGGGCTTCGAATCCCCGCGTGTGGGCCTCGATGTAGGCGCGGTCGACCAGTTCCTCCCACAGCATCAGGTGCAGCATGCCGTTGAAGAGCGCCACGTCGCTGCCCGGCAGGATCTGCAGGAACAGGTCGGCCGCCTCGGCGGTCTCGGTGCGGCGCGGGTCCACCACGACGATGCGCAGCCCCGGATTGGCGCGCCGAGCGTCCTCGATGCGGCGGAACAGGATGGGGTGGGCGAAGGCGGTGTTCGAGCCGGCGATGAAGAGCGTGTGGGCGAGCGCGAGGTCGTCGTAGCAGGCCGGCGGCGCATCGGCGCCGAGCGTGGCCTTGTAGCCCGNNTAGTCCTCGGTGAGCAGCTGCCCGGAGACGTAGAAGCCCACCGCGTCGGGGCCGTGCGCCGCGATCACGTCGCCGAAGCGCTCGCTGGCGAGGTCCAGCGCGGCTTCCCAGCCGAGGCGCTGCGGTGCATCGCCGCGCCGCTCGCGTCGCATCGGATGCAGCAGGCGTGTCTGGCGCGTCACCGCCGCCGTGGCGCTGAGGTGCAGCGTGCTGCCCTTGCTGCACAGGCGGCCGGCGTTGGCCGGGTGGTCGGGGTCGCCGCGCACGCCGGTGATCTGGCGGCCGTCCGACTCGATGATCACCCCGCAGCCGACGCCGCAGTAGGGGCAGGTGGACTTCGTCTCGGCCACGTCAGACCACGGGCGCGTTCGGGTGCAGGGCCACGGTGCTGAGCTCGTCCAGGTCGAGCCAGACGGTGCCGTTCTCCACCTTCACGGCAAAGCGCGGCGTGCAGCCGGTGTCCGGCGCCTGGGCGCAGCCGTCGGCCAGGGAGATGCTCCAGTTGTGCAGCGGGCAGGCCACGCTGCGGCCGAACACGATGCCCTGGCTCAGCGGGCCGCCCTTGTGCGGGCAGCGGTCGAGCAGGGCGAACACCTCGCCCTCGGCATTGCGGAAGATCGCCACCTCCGGGCCGTTCGCGCGCGCCACGCGGCGCGCGCCGAGCACCGGGATGTCCTCCACCGCGCAGATCGGCTTCCACTGGCTCATCACAGCGCTCCCACGGGGTTGAACTGGCGGGCGTCGACGCGTGCCTTGTCGAACTCGAACCAGGGGTCCGGTTCGCCGTCGAGCGAGAACTGCAGGCGTTCCCACAGCGCGCGGCGGCCCTCGGCGTCGTCGAGGATGCGCTTCTTCACGTGGTCGAGCCCGACGCGGGCCACGTAGTGGCAGGTGCGTTCGAGGTACCAGCCCTCCTCGCGGTAGAGCTGCAGGAAGGCGCCGCTGTACTCCAGCACCTCGGCGGCGGTCTTGAGCTTGACGAGGAACTGTGCCACCTCGGTCTTGATGCCGCCGTTGCCGGCGACGTAGATCTCCCAGCCGGAGTCNNAGCAGGTCGATGCGCTGGCCGCCGGTCACCTTGACCGTCGGGATCCCGTACTTGTCCACCGCGTCGGCGATGCGGCGCAGTTCGTCGGCGGTGGTCTCGCCGCCCCACATGCGCGGGACCACGGAGTAGGTGCCATCCTTCTGGATGTTGGCGTGGCTGCGCTCGTTGATGAAGCGGCTCTGCGGATCGTCCTGCGCCTCCTTGGGCCAGGTGCTGATGAGGTAGTAGTTGATCGCCGGGCGGCACGAGGCGCAGCCGTTGGGCGTGCGCCAGCCCAGGCGCCGGTACACGTCGGCGATGGTCAGCAGGTGTTCTGCCTTGATGACCTCGCGCGCCTCGGCATGGCTGGCGTCGGTGCAGCCGCACATCGCCTTCTTCGTCGGCGCCTTCGAGTAGTCGCCGCCGGCGGTGAACATCAGCAGCTGCTCGACGAGCCCGGTGCACGAGCCGCAGCTCGCGCTGGCCTTGGTGTGCTTGCGCACCTCGTCGAGCGTGAACAGGCCCTTGTCCTTGATGGCCTTGCAGATCGTGCCCTTGGTGACGCCGTTGCAGCCGCAGACCTCGTCGCCGTCGGCCATCGCGGCGGCGCGGCTGTGGCCTTCGTGGCCGGCGTCGCCGATGTTGCTCTCGCCGAACATCAGCTTGTCGCGGATGTCGGCGACGGTGCGGCCCTCGCGCAGCAGCTTGAAGTACCAGGTGCCGTCGACGGTGTCGCCGTACAGGCAGGCGCCGACCAGCCTGTCGTCCTTGAGCACGAGCTTCTTGTAGACGCCGCCCTGCGGGTCGCTGAGCACGATCTCCTCGGTGCCTTCCCCACCCATGAAGTCGCCGGCCGAGAACAGGTCGATGCCGGTGACCTTCAGCTTGGTGCTGACCTGGCTGCCGGTGTAGCGGCCGATGCCGAACTCGGCCAGGTGCGTGGCGCAGACCTTGCCCTGCTCGAAGAGGGGCGCCACCAGGCCGTAGGCGACGCCGCGGTGCGCCGCGCACTCGCCCACGGCGTAGATGCGCGGGTCGGTGACCGTCTGCATCGTGTCGCTGACCACGATGCCGCGGTTGCAGTGCAGGCCGATCCTCTCGGCCAGCGCGGTGTTGGGGCGGATGCCGGCGGCCATCACCACCAGGTCG
>JRYJ01009216.1_pt1 | contig 10975 bp, 12 predicted proteins | sample 235371 | NCBI WGS metagenome assembly JRYJ01 (sample SAMN03074219, study PRJNA261477) | activated sludge metagenome | biome: Wastewater Treatment Plant; feature: Wastewater; material: Activated sludge; isolation source: activated biomass of a wastewater treatment plant treating hydrocarbon... ... | reverse complement strand
CGCCGTGCCACTCCCCCGGCCGCCATACAAAAGCTAAGTTAAATATTTTTTACCAAGCATGAAAGAAAATTCTTCAAGTGGCATGGAGGCAATACATTGTTATGCCTCGTATTCTTCTATCCGACACTTAACGTAATGGAGTTTAATTTTAAACTCACATCTTTTATTGCTTTCATGACTTTCTCAGTTTGTGCCTCTGATGCTTTCTTTGAACCTGAAACATATTGTCTCAGCAAGCCAGGGTTAAGGTTGGCAGTTTTTGCCAATTGGCTAATGTTTACTTCAGGAATTAAATCAAACACAGATTCTAAATCAACTTCAAATTTTAGTTTATAACCTTTGCTTAATGCTTTTTTAAGTTCCAAATCTTCCTTCTCCGCTATTCTGAGCACTTTTTCCAAGTTAAGTTTGACTTGTTGATATGTTTTGCCTCCTGCAACGCATCCATCTACCTCTTTTATATATGCAAAAAATGCATCTTTATTTCTTTCAATTACCGCTGTTAATTGTTTCATACTACTTTTTTAATCCAGCCTTTTTTAAAATACTATTTTCAGTACCTTTCGGTAAATCTTTAGCCCCATGATACGGTATTACTATAATTCCCTGGATTGATTCATGTTTGTAAATTTTATGACTTCCAGTCTGTCTTATATAATACCAGCCCATTGATTTAATCAGTTTTTCAAGTTCAAGGGCCTTCATAATACAAAGGTAGCATATTTGCTACTATTTCAAAATACTTAAATACTTTTTTTTCGAATATGAGGCATAACGTATCGGGGGTTTGCGATGGCGGGGAGTTTTAGCACAAAACTTTGTTCGGAGAACTGAACTTCCACCTTGCACAAATGTGTCTGCGAAGCACGGAACCCCCGCTATCGCAAACCCCATGTTAGCGGCTGCTCTAATTCCTTCGTCACAGGCACAGCCTAATTTGTCAGACATTAATTCATCTATTTTTATTTTGAATATTTGTCATAAGTAGCTTTATAGCCCATTATTTTTGAAACGGGTGCAAGCAGTGTAAATAGTATTTGCTGCAAAAAATAAGGTGGCTTGGATAAACGAAACTCTTTAGAAAACTCATTTGCGAAAAGAACTTTTTGAAATAAATTTGGCATCCCCACTTTGTTCACTTTGCCGTCTTGTGCAAGTCCGAAAGCATTTTCAAAAAAATGTTCTGACCGTAAAGCTGGTTTAGTTATCCAGTTTACTACAGTTTTATAAGCAGAATTATTCCACATTGAATGAACCTGATTTTTTGGAATATGAATTTTATCTCCCTTGCTCAACGTGACAATTCGTTCGTCCAGTCTAATTGAAAGTTCTCCTTCCAATACTTCAAACCACTCTTCCTGAAACGGATGATAGTGAGCAAGCGGTTCTTTGGACTTAGCCGGGTAAGTGTTTTCAATTTCCAACAATTCTCCATTCGTATCAGTTGAAGTTCGTATGAACCTCAGCTTTTGTCCAATCAATTTATTCTCTACAACTTTTCCCTGATATGCCATTTGAAAAAATTATGGGAAAGCGATACTTTTTGTAAGCACTAAAGCAGTTACAGAAAGAACTATCCAGACAATTTGCGCATACCATAGCACGGTTCCTTGCTTGTAAATAATAAAATGCCAAAGAAACATTACAGGCCAATACCACAAAGCCCACCACGCAAGGGCTATAAAGTCGTGAAACGCCATCCAGCCCAAAAACAAGGTCATTAAATTGCTACCAAACAATGCACTTGACTGAAAAGATAACAGCGTTTTAAATGCTTTACTTGTTTCATTATCCTTGTTTTTTGTTTCTGTAAAGTCAAAACCACTTGCAATCTTAAAAAGTCCAAAAGCTGCAAATGGATTTAAGAACGATTGAATTACCATAACAATACCAAGTATTGCAATCAAAAAAAATACACATAGAGCGAAAGTCATTGTTGCCGTCATTTTCTTAGTTTTAGGTTATTATTGCTTTTAAAGTATTTTTAGTTTATCTATATTTTAGAGTTTGATATGTCATAAAGAGTTGCCGCTAACGTTTGGGCATACACGCAGGCGCTTTGCGCTTGTGTGTATGCCATGTTGCAGGCAGGTTTATTGCTTAATTATCTTATACACAAATTTATTATCAATTGTTATTACATAGCACTGCCTAAGTAAATAATTAAAATCAAAAATATTTTCACCTGGCATTAAAAGACTCTCATTAATAAACTGACCCTGCAGATTGTAAAGCTTAACTATTTTATTATCGTCTGTGTAATTCTTTATTGCTAAAATATCACTAAAGGGATTAGATTGAATTTCATAATTCAGTGATCTAAATATTTCCTTTTTTGCACTTGTAAGCTCATCGCATTCATATGGAAATCTAAATTCAATATCATTTTCATTTAATGCTACGGTTCCTAATATTGAATTATTGAAGCATCTCAATATGCCACCTTCTCCACCATCCACGGCCACTGCTTCTTCATCAAATGGCAAAATATAGTGTCGTTTCGCTCCCATGTATTCATATACGGTATCAACTCGATCTGTGAAGCTTTTGAATTTATACCTCACAGTTTGTGCAAATATTCGTTGGCCGGAAATAGTAGTTGTGAAAGTATCCCAAACCGTTAATGTTATTGTATCATTCCACCAACTTGGGGAATCATGAGTTGTATAATACCATGATCTCCCTATTTCAGCCTTAAAATTGTATAATGTGTCAAATATCACAGCATCTTCTGAAGTGGTTACAACACCATCAATTGATCTAATGTAAATTGATTTAAGAGCAAATTTTAAAATCGAACTGTCTTTTCTAATATATCTAATTCCCTCTTTCTTATATATTCTAGTCGGAATCCCATCCAAAATAGAATCACTTTCGTATTGCATTATTGTTACACCTTTCGACCAAAATCCATTATAATTGTAAACCCATCTGGCATCTTTAGAGCCAAACTCCTGAGTGTATGCCATTTTAAGAGTGGTTAAAAAAAATAGAAATATAATTTTTGTTTTCATTGCTTAATCTTTTTTTATTTCTTATACTGATTCTAGACTTGCCTGCAACGGGCTCTGTGCACACGCTGTGCCGGATTACGAAGATACTAATTTCATTTTGAAAATCCATGCCGGCANNCATAGTGTGTGCACAGTGTTATAGGCCGGCTTTTTATTTTTCCTCGATAAATTAATACCTGCTTTCTTCATTTTCTTGCTCTATGTAAATATAATCTTTTGAATTCCGTTTCTGTAATTATCTATCATTTCGCGTCATGTGCGAGCGTCCCGTTAAATCTTTGTTTAAGTATTATATTTTAATGGATTTTTATCCTCCAAATCATCCATCAATAAAACAAATCTAGGATAGTCTCTTTAATGCATTTTACATTTATTCTTCTTTATTTATTTACATCATGTGAGCATGTCTCACCTCATCCTTTGCTGGCCTATAACGGATTCTGTGCACACGCCGGCGCTTTGCGCTGGCACTGTGCACAGTGTTACTGGCCGGTATTTATTTTATATTTCTCTAATTCTTGCTTTTTCAAATCTTTTCTAATTTTCTACTCTAAGTCCCGTTGAGTTTTACTTTTATTTTGTTTGTCTCTTTTATTATAACGTCTCCATTTTTTCTTACACTCATTTCATTCTTTCCTCTTCTTCCTCCTCCTTTCTTATTCCCATCATGTGAGCAAGTCATGTTTGACTACTAACTGGCCAGTAACGTTTTGCGGGTTTAAGAAGTTGGCGATTTTGGAGCACAAAACTGTCTGCCACCACAAATTTTTGATTGGAAAACTGAACTTCATTTAACCACTGAACCGCCAATTTCTTTAAACCCGCTGTTATCGGTTCGTGCTTCTGTCCGTCCGAAGCATTGTCGTTGCAAGTTAGTAGATTCCCGTGCGGTGGCTTGCAAGCTCTTTTTATTTTTTTCGCGTTGCCTTGTGTGTCGGCAAAAAAATAAAATGTGCTTGCAAATGCCTTGGCATTTCCTTTCTAGTATTTATCTAAATCTATCATTGCTTTTCTTCTATTCGTGCAGTATAAAAGTTCAAGAATAATACTCCGTAAATCAGAAATACGATTGCTTGAAGTATCACAAGTTTTTTCCCAATGTCATTGATTACAACCATGTCTCCGTAGCCAATTGTCAAGGAGCTAACGAAACTGAAATAAGCAGCGTCAAGAGATTTTATTATTTGGTTATGGTTGTTTACAAACTGCAAAGCATTTGTCATCAGGTAGAGAGATGCAAAGTCAACTACAATTTCAAAATAGTCGCAAAGAAGTAAAATGATGTTCCGTTTATAAGAACGGGGTTTTGCAAACACATCACTACAAAACACAAGCGTTGCTGTGTAAAGCAATGATTCGGTTATCATGTAAATTACCCAATAGTAGAATACACTATTGCCGTTTGGTAAATGCCAATAATTAAAGAGTTGAAAGTTTAGGATAATTAAAGCAGAAGCAATCTTGAAGAAAACATAAAGTTCAATGCCAAGATTTTTCCAAAGTGTGCCGAACTTTCCAAAGAATGCTCTTACATAAATTCCGGGAAATGGAAATTGAAGCAAAACTAAGATTAGCTTTAATATTCTTTCAATGCCAATTGCATTTGACTTTTCTTCAAGTTTATTATTCCACAAGTCCATAAATCTTTCGCACTGATGTTTCAAAACACTATGACCAAGTGGTGTTTCTTCAATATCAGAGAAAAATAGTTTGCGAATAAATTTTGCCATTGATAGAAATAAATTAGTAGCTCGTTGCAGTTGAAAATTTTGAAACTAAAATTTGTCTGAAATGATTTATCAATTCTGTTTTCTCTGTAAAGATTTTTGAAAGCGTTCCTTCCAACATAATGTTGTTGCCGAATTTGTCTTGGCTACGGTAATCAGTTTTATAACCAACACACTGCTTTTTCAAAGCGTAACCAATTCCCAATTCAATGCACATGCCTTCATCTAAAACCCTACCGTCTAAAAGGCAAAGAATAATATCGCTGTCCAAAATTGCATTATGGTCTGAAGCGAAAATTTGTTCTTTAATTTCCCTATCCGAAAATCCTCTTTGCCTCAAATCATAAAACAAACCACCGTCTCTCTGCGGTAAGTAGGTTTCAAATCCTTCTTGTTCTAAAATTTCATTGATTGAATTGTTTCTCTCAATCTCCATTTCATTAAACAATGGTGCTGCGATGTATATTTTCATCTGTATCTATTTTTAGGGTCTTGAATCTTATCTAAAACACTATGCAATTCGCAAGGAGAATAATTTTCTAAGTGAATAATTTTTGCAACTCGTTTTACAACTTCATTAATAGATAGTTCACTTGTCTCAACCTTGGTTATTTTATCTTCAATTGGAGAAAATGCTTTTTTGAAATACGAATACATTTTCTCAATGTGCTTTGCAGTATAATCGCTTGACTTTTGTCTTATCCTCAATCGGCTTGCAATTGTTTCTTTGTTGCCATGCAGTAAAATAATTTGTCCATCAACAATTTTTAAATCTCCACTTTTCCTAATTGAATTGTTCAAGTAAGTTGCTTTATTTTTCCATTCAGTTAACGGTGTAAATGTTAGTGGATCAAGAGGAGTTCTATCAATAATTGTTATTCCTTCTTTTTCATGATACAAATTGCGATTCTTTTTATGAAACATTTTTCCTATCCAATCATCAACTTTCTTTCTTTCTTTAATTGTGAGTTTATCAAATGGTTTTGCTAATAAGTCAAGCCGTTGATCAGGCCATTCTGAATAGGTTGTCAAATTTCTGAAATATGATAGAGTAGTTGTCTTCCCACAACCAACAGCACCAGTTAAATAGTAAACATACTTTCTTTCAACTTTAGCATCCATACATTCATCTTCAAAAGCATCGCCTTTCAATTGAATTAAATCTCCAAGATTTTTAATGTCGGTGTCATCTAAGAAAAGTGTTACCAAGTTATACAAGTCAAAGTTTGATTCTCTAATAGCTCTTGATTGATTTTTACTGATTTTAGATTTGTCTTTTGTATAGGCAACAAAATAATGATAGTGTCCAGGATTTACTGTTGCACTTTGCCGCAGCAAATGTTTCAATGTGCTATCATCAAGGGAAAGCCCAATAAACAAACAAGTGTTTTTAGAAAGATGATGTAATAAGGTTGAATAATGACCAGACATTGAAGCAATTAGCTGGTCAGCAAATGAATCTTCGGAAAACACTAAACTATCAGAGGCTCCTTCAATTAAATTCAAAGGGAGAAAACCATTCGGGTGATAAATTATTCCACTGTTCATTTGAAACTGAAGTCGTGCATCATAAACAGTTTCGTAAAGTTTTTTCCCTTCTTCCTTTTCTTCGTCTGTTCTTCTTTGTGTAATTAGCGTTTGAAGTATATCATCAAAATTATAGTTGATAGTTAAACTTGATTTCTTGATGATGTTGATATATGATTCCAGATAAGGATGAAAATCTTTTCGTAGAAACGCTTCATCAAAATCACTCCAAAGTTCTTTGTGAATTATGTTCCTCCAAATCTGATAAATTAATTTATCAGTTTCTTTAGATTGTTCTTTTCCATTCAGCTTAAGTTTTTCAATCTCCTTCGCTTTGAAGTGTTCAAAAAGCATTTGAGTTATTGAAGCTTGCGTATTGCTCCCTTTATAACTTAGAATTTCATCTCCGCTTACTTCAATGTTTTTGGAAATTTTTTTTATCAAGTCAAACCAATTCGGGAGTTTAAATTGTTTGCTTGCTCCTGAACCAAACACAAGTCCGAATTTTCCTAACTTGAACTGTTGTCTCATATGAACAACAGGTTTGCTATAATTTTTTAGTAAGCTGCTTCTGCTCATAATGTATTTTAATCAAATAATCCTAACTGTGGTTTCTTTTTTCTCTTGTTTAATATCCAATCCGGGGGAACAATAGATTCGTTCACTGGGGGCTCTATACCAATAGTAATATTGACAAATCTCTCAAGGATTTCTAAAAATCTTGGGTCATAATCATCTTCAACATAGTTTACATTCCACATAGATGATTCCGAAATTGATTTGTGAGGATTATAACTACCTAACCAAACTTTACTTGCCGTGTCAATTTTTCTTACGAAACAAGATAATAATGCAATGGAATTTTTTTCAATAAAAGACCTGTCACTATCCGCACTCGCTCTATCACTAATTTGTAACCACAAAATTTTCATGTTACCAATTACTTCTGAAACCTTTGCTTCCAATGGCTTCTCATTGTCTTTAATTTCTTTTGTTGCATTTTGACCAACCCCCCAAGTAGGGTAAACAAGTTTCTCCTTTGAAATTAAAGATTTTCCAACATGCAATCTGAAAATTGAACCCCTGTGATTCCCTCCTAAATCAACTCCACCTCTGTGTGTTCTCAAACGATTCCACAAATTTGAAGATGACCCTTCTGAAACTGCATGGGTGCCTACCCTTACAACTCTTGACTCAAATGGTTCAGTTTTTCTGAACTCTCCATCTTCAAAAAAGAAATAAACGCCCTTCTCTGGCCAAACCTTGTTTCCTGTTGCTTCTTTGAGCTTAATTCCACCTTTCAAACCCTCACTTAACTTTCGCATAAGACCATAAAACTTGTCCAAATCTTCAATTCTGTCCTTGTGTTCTGTATAATAAGAATACCATTGCAGTTGTTCACCAATTGACATTCTATACAAAGGACAAGCGATTTTATTTCCTCTTTCTCTTATTTTCTTTTCTAAAAACTCCCGATAATTTTCTCCCGCTAAAAAAACAATTTCATCATTTTTAGAAACGACTTTCACTAGTTCCTTAAAAACACTTTCTGCCCAAGCAATTCTCTCTTCCTTGTGCATGGTGTTTAATGTCATGTCATAGGGATGAATCTTGTCGGTTGGTTTTAATAAACCATGTTTGGCAGAAAGTATAAAAAACTTATCCAGTCTAGCTTTTGCATACTGTTTTGAATTTCTAAACAATGGCGAAATGTAGAGTTCGCTGGCATCAGCTTCTCTATTCTGTTTCATACTTACACATGAGATTAAACCAATTTTTGCCATTATCTAAAAGTGAGGTTTGGAAATTTATGTATTGGTTTTTCATTCGTTTCTTTTACTTGTGTCCATGCGTAGTTATGCAACACACAAGCGTCACATTCATTGCAAGGTTCAATACCATGTTGTGAAACTTTTGGTCGGTAACNNCTTGTGCAATTTCAGGTTTTGTCATTCTTAATAATGGGCTTTTAATTTTTGGTCCATTTGGATAACCAAAACTTAACATGGTTTCAAATGATTCAATGAACTCTGGTCGGCAATCTGGATAACCTGAATAATCAATTGCGTTTATTCCTAACCAAACTTCTGTCGCTTTTACTCCTGCGGATTCAGCACAAGCCAGAGCAAGAAAGACAATATTTCTTCCTTCTAAAAAAGCAACTGAAACACTTTGTTTGATTTCTTCAACTGTTCTTCCAACTGGAATATTTTTAACAGGTTTGTCCCAACTTACTTTAATCAACTTCCTTTCAACATTCAAAACTTTGCATTGTGCTAACGCAAATTGCGTTTCAATCACATGCTTTTGATTGTAGTCAATTCCTAAACTGATTGGCTCGTAGCCTTGCTCTATTGTTTGCAATAGGCAAACTGTTGAATCAAGTCCTCCGCTATGCAGAACAACCACTTTTTTCTTCTCTGTAAAATACCAATCTTTTTCTTCGTGTTCGGATTTGTTTGTCATATTGAAATTTCATTTGGGAAATTGACTTTCATCTGTTTTGCTTGTTGCCTGAAAAGTTCCATACCGGGAATGTCATCATATCTTTCACTTAATTTGTTTCTAAGTCCAAAAAGTCTTTTCTCAGCAGTAGCTACTAATTGATCAAATGTGCAAATGCTAATTCTTCCTCTTTCACCAGACCCAACTTTTGCTGGAGATTCAACTTTTTCAGAAAATGTCTTGCCTATTACATATGCTTCAATTGTCGGATTACCTATTATATTACCACAACCCAAGAAATCTTCAACATATCCAATTGCTTGATTTCTCTCTTTTCTTGAAAGTTTAGAACCACCCTTTTTTAATTCAATTAATAAAATCTTATTGACTGTAGAAAGTGGTGAATCACCCTCAAATGTTTCTGTTCCAGTAACCGAAAGTGTTGAATTTGGCAACACTACAATGTCAGGTCTTTTTCTATGGTTATTAAAAATGTTTTTTTGCACTTCTGTTTTAAAAACAATTTCGACTGCATTCTGTAATTGCCGATTTGATGCATATTCAGCAGATTCAAATTCAGGTCCAAATAACCACCTTGCTCCTGTTACCAATGGATGCAAGACATGTAATTCATCTACATCCTCCTCTCCTGAAAGCTTTCTAATTGCTTCAATAACAGAAATCCTATTGTCTATTTCGTCCAAAACACTAAGTGCATCTCTAATCGACCATTTTTCAAGCAATTCATTTAGACCTAAAATATCATCTTCAGTTAATTGAGATAATTTTAAAAGCAAATCCTTCCCTGTTCTTGTTTTTTCTAAATTAATAATCGCTTCAACTGCCAAAGATATGGCCTCTTGTTTTGCAGTTGGGTGTGCAATTGTAATGGTTTCAATTGCTTCATTAAGTTCATATTTAGCAAGAGGGGAAAGGCCAGCATATTCTTTCGCGAATTCACTTCTAATCTGCTCTTTAGTCTCCTGAATGTTTTCTTTTGCCACTATTGCAAGCATTTCATTGACATAGACCCCGACAGCTCTGTATACCTCGTTCATAGCTTCCAACTTTTTAAAGCCTGTCCAATCTTCAAATATAAATTCTCCTAAATCATTTGATTCAACAACTACATTATAGCGTTTTGCGTATGTAGTTCTGCCATCAAGAATGAACTCATTTCCTAAAATCCAAGATGGCTCGCCAACTAAACGGCCACCTTGCCAAAAAGCAATCCCTTGGTATAGCGTGGAGCGTGCTGATTTTTGCGAGTCGATAAAATGGACGTTTAGCTTAATATTCTTCAATATAATTTCCTTGGAATTAATCAATCCAATTAATTGTTTCAGTGGAACAGTTTTCTTATTGATTGATACAATAAATTTAGGGTCATGTAGAAATCTTGCAGATATAATGTCTAAAATTTTGTCTGCTTTTGGAAGATTCTTGACAACAATTACTTCCAAGCGTGTGCCAGTCTTATTTGATGTTTCAANNATAACAAATGGTTGCGTTTCGCTTATTGTGGTAATCAAAAATGTCGACTTTTTACCTTCCGAATTGGTGATTACTGTGTATTCATTGTTAAAACATAAAAGTCCATGCCTTCCAACTCCATTTCTGCCATAAGCTAAACGTTTACTATTTATTCCCTTGGGGAAAATGACATTTTTCCCTTGATGTTTGAGTCTATTGTAACCCAGTTTCATCCATCTGTTAAGAAACTGTTCTTTACTTAATCCTGTCCCATTATCTTCAATAATCAATTTGCTACCATAATCTTCAGGAATACTAATATTTACGGTTGTGGCCCCAGCATCCCATGCGTTAGCTACAAGTTCCGTTAAAGCTATTTCAGGATAATTGACCAACGCCCCAAGGGTTCTAATCAAGTAATCTTCCTCAAAAAGGGATCCTTGTGTGATAGGTGTTATATTTAGAGTGGTTTTTGCCATTGAGAGTATTGATTATTTCACTATTGTGCTTTTACAATTTGAGTTTTGACTTATTTCATGGTTTGCTAATTTATTGTTTCAAAGTTAGTTTTTTTTTATTGGTGGTGCTTAAAATAATATATGTTTTTATGGTAGACTTAAATTTTAATTGTGCGGTTGGGCAAAAGCAAATGTGAAGCAANNTCTTTTGCTTTTGCGAAGGATGGCCAACACGGCTTGTCCGAATTTCCTGTCTGTTCATTTTTTTGCACTGTCGTTTAATGTTTGCACTGTCGTTATAGCATGACCGATAACGGATTCTGTGCACACG
>JRYJ01001336.1_pt1 | contig 10992 bp, 10 predicted proteins | sample 235371 | NCBI WGS metagenome assembly JRYJ01 (sample SAMN03074219, study PRJNA261477) | activated sludge metagenome | biome: Wastewater Treatment Plant; feature: Wastewater; material: Activated sludge; isolation source: activated biomass of a wastewater treatment plant treating hydrocarbon... ... | reverse complement strand
GATCGGCGTCAGCAGCAGCCGGCGGGCGCCGAATTCGGTGGCGCCGTTTTCGGCAACGAACTGGGCTTCCATCAGGTAGCGGGCGATGGCCGGCTGCACCTGCTGGCCGTCGAGGACCCAACGGGTGCCGTAGTCGTCGTCGCTGCCCTTGAGCATGAGAATGGGGCGATGGTCCCCCATGAGCCGCAGTACCTTGAGGGTGTCGGCCCGGTTGGGAATGAAGAGTTTGGAGGGGGCTGCCATGGCCCGCCCATTATGTCGCCAAACGCCGGCACCGCGGAGGCCCGAATGTAAAATGGGCCCNNTGGACGAGCACGCGGTGGTGAAAACCCTGGTCTTCGAGGACGAGGCCGGCCGGCCCCTGATCGTCCTCATGCACGGGGACTGCAAGGTATCCACCAAGGAACTGGCCCGGCAGATCGGCTGCAAGAAGGTGGAGCCCTGCAAGCCCGAGGTGGCCAATCGCCACACCGGCTTCCTGGTGGGCGGCACCAGCCCCTTTGGCACCAAGAGGAAAATGCCGGTCTATATCGAGAAGACCATCCTCGACCTGCCCCTCATCTACATCAACGGCGGCCGCCGCGGCTACCTGGTGGGCATCCACCCCCACGACATCCTGCGCACCCTGGCGCCGAAGGCCGTGGAGGCGGCGCTCAGAGGCTGATCAGACGGAGCGCTCGATGATGACGCCGACCCGCTTGACGCCCGGCATCATGCCCAGCTTCGCCACCGACACCCGCACCCACTGGGCGGCGAAGTTTTCCAGGAGGAAGGTGGCCACATGCTCGGCCAGCTTTTCCAGCAGGTTGAAGTGGGTGGTGGACAAGTCCGCCCGCAGGCGCTCGACGACCACCGCGTAATCGACGGTGTCGCGGATGTCGTCGGTGGCGCCGGCGGAAGCCGTCGACACGCCGATCTGCAGGTCGAGTTCGATGGTCTGGGGCATGGCCTTTTCCCGGGGATAGATGCCTATCCAGGTGGAAATGCGCAATTCCTCGATGAAAATGATGTCCATGCCGGGAGCGTGGTTTAACGCCAGTGTAAAATTTGCGGCGATTTTACCTCACCCCCTCGCCACCCATGCCGACCGCCGCCGTCATCGCCCTCGCCGTCATCGCTGCCTACCTGCTCGGCTCCGTCCCCTTCGCCGTCGTGGTGTCCAGGGCCTTCGGCCTGGCCGACCCGCGCAGCTACGGCTCGGGCAACCCCGGCGCCACCAACGTCCTGCGCAGCGGCAACAAGAAGGCAGCCCTGCTCACCCTCCTCGGCGACGCCCTCAAGGGCTGGGCCGCCGTGTTCGTCGCCCAGCGCCTGCAACTCGGCGACACGGCGGTGGGCCTGGTCGCCCTCGCCGTCTTCTTCGGCCACCTCTTCCCCGTCTTCCTCAAGTTCCAGGGCGGCAAGGGCGTCGCCACCGCCGCCGGCGTCCTCATCGCGCTGGACTGGCCCATCGGCCTGGCGGTGCTCGGCACCTGGCTGTTCATGGCCTTCGCCTTCCGCTATTCGTCCCTCGCCGCCGTCACCGCCGCCGCCCTGGCGCCGCTCTACGTGGGCCTGGCCCGGCCGGTGGGGGGCGAGATCCTGGTGGTGGGCCTCCTTTCCCTGGCCCTCATCGGCAAGCACTGGCCCAACATCCAGCGCCTGCTGGCCGGCCAGGAAGGGAAGATCGGCAGCAAGAAGAAATAGCCGGGTGCCTATCCCGCCAGCCGCTCGTAGAGCCGGACGGCGGTGTCGACGTAGCGCAGCAGCCGCTCGCTGGCTGCCTGTATCTGCAGGATAACCCTTTCCCTGGGCGTCGCCGCCGGCGCTTCCAGCGATCCCTGGAACAGCTGCCACTGTTCCCGCACCGCCTGCAACTGGGCGGCCAGTTCCGGCAGGCTGGCGGCGCTGCGCTGCAGCTCGTCGAGATTGGCCTCGAATTCGGCCCGGGCGGCTTCCAGCCGCCGGGCCATGTCGCCGTCCCCCAAGCCCCAGTCACTGAAGACGAAGAACTTGCCGATGCGCTGGGAAAGCATGCGGTTGCGGCCAGCCACGTTGACGTAATGGACTTCGGGAACGTCCGCCAGCGCTTCCGCCATGCGGGTCAGGCGATCGGCAGCGTCGAGGATGGCTTCGCTCAGCGCCAGGACCTCGCCGGCCCCGGCCGGGTCGGCGGCGGTCAGGCACCGCCGGTAGCCTGACCAGACCTCCGCCACCGCCGCCAGTTGCCCGGTGAAGGCCGTCGGCGCTTCGGCCCGGCCGAGGCGCGCGAGGCAGCGGTCGAATTCGGCCTCCATCTGGCGCAGCTTGACCCCGGCCCGGGCGGCGCCAACCCCGCCGGTCACCTGCGCCCAGGCCATGGCCATGCGCTGGGGCAGCATGCGCAGCCGGCCGCAGAGATTGATCACCATGGCCGGAGTCAGGCGGTCGCCGTCGCCGGCGTTCTTCGCCTTGCGCCGGAAGCGCAGCAACTGGTCGCCACCGCCGGTGGCGGTGTCCAGGAGGGCGGCGTTCTGCAGGTGCACGATGCGGCCGTCCACGACGATGACACCGCAGTCGCTCAACTGGCGCAGGCTGCGGGAGAAGGTTTCGGGGGTCATGCCGAGGTGGGCGGCGATGGTCTTCTTGCTCGCCTTGAGGACGACGGTGGTCTCCCCCGCCAGGCCGTGGCGACCGCCGGCCAGTTCCACCAGATAATCGAAGAGGCGCTGGGCGCCGGTGACGCCGAAATGGCTGCCCGCCGCCTCGGCCTCGGCCGCCCGCTGCTGGGCCGCCAGGGCCTGGATGATCCGCCAGGCGAAGCCGTTGTCCCGGCGGATGGCCGCCTGCACCGCCGTGCGGGGAAGGGCGACGAGGGCGCAGGTGGATACTGCCCGGGCCGAGGAGCCGTACACGTCGCCGCCGAACAATTCGCCCAGGGCCAGGACCTGGGGCCCCTGGGCCAGTTCGACCACCCGCCGGGCGTCGCCGTCGGCGCGGAGCGAACGTTCGACGGTGCCCCGCAACAGGACCAGGGCCTCGCGGACGGGCTGGCCGGCCTCGAAGAGGACGCCGTGGGCCGGCACCTCGATGGCGCGGGCCGCCGCCGTCAGTTCGGCGAGGATCGGCGCCGGCAAGCCGGCGAAGGGAGGAACCCCTGCCAGCGGCTCCCCGCCCACCCGGCCGGATGCAGTTTTTCGGGAATTCATCGCCAACTTTGCCGCCACGTGGAATCGGATCGGGGAATGTTACCCCGGAATTTCGCCGGCCGCCGGCAGGGTTACCCGGACCCGCAGGCCGCGTCCGCCCTCGCCGTCGAGCAGGACGATCTCGCCGCCGTGCCCGTGCACGATCTCGCGCACGATGGCCAGCCCCAGGCCGCTTCCGGTATGGTCCTCGCCGTCGAGGCGGAAGAAGCGCCGGAACACCTGTTCCCGGTAGGCTTCCGGGATGCCCGGCCCGCTGTCGTTCACGGTCAGCGCCACGGACCGGGTTTCGCCCGCGGCCACCCGCACCCCGACGGTTACCACGCCGCCCGCCGGGGTGTAGCGCAAGGCGTTGTCCACCAGGTTGGCGATCATTTCCCGCAGCAGCACCGGGTGGCCGGCGACGATGGCTTCGCCGCCGCCCTCGTAGCCGAGGTCGATCTGTTTGCGCCCGGCCAGGGGCAGTAGGTCGACCACCGTCTCCCGGGCCAGGGCCGCCAGATCCACCGGTTGCCGGGCCAGCATCAGGCCGTTGATGGGTTCCGCCCGGGACAGGGAGAGCAACTGGTTGGCCAGGCGGATGGCGCTGCCCAGGCTGCGGTGCAGGGCCTCCACCGCCGGGCGCATGGCGGGGCCGTCGTCCTGGCGCAGGGCGAACTCGGCTTGGGTGTTGATGACCGCCAGGGGCGTCCGCAACTGGTGGGCGGCGTCGGTGATGAAGCGCCGCCGGGCTTCCACCATGCGGCCGATGCGTTCCATGTGCAGGTTGATGGCGTCGGCCAGGGGCTCCACCTCCCGGGGGACGGCGGCGGTATCGAGGGGGGTGAGGTCGTCGTCGGGACGGGCGCGGATCTTCTCGCCCAGGGTCTCGATGGGCTTGACCGCCAGCATGGTGGCGAACAGGGCCACCGCCAGGGCGACCACCACCATCAGCGTCTTGCGCGCCACCTCCCGGGTGAAGAGGTGGCGCACGACATCCTGGCGGGCGTTGGTGGTCTCGCCCAGGACGATCATCACCGGCCGCGGGAATTCCTTGCGGTAGAGCGGCTTGAGCATGGCCCCCAGGCGCAGGGTCTCGCCCTTGTAGACGCCGTCGTAGAAGACGGCGACGTTGGGCTCCGCCTTCGCCGGCAGGGGCAGGCCATCGTAGCCTGTGATGGGGACCTCGCCGGGAATGCCGACGCTGTAATACACCCGGTCGGAGCTGCCGGATTCGAAGAGTTCCAGGGCGGAATAGGGGATGTCCACCACCACTTCGCTTTCCGTGGCGTAGATGCGCTCGGCGATGCCCTTCACCGAGGCCGACAGGGAGCGGTCGTAGGCCTGGTTGGCCGCGCCCAGGGCATCGCTGTAGCTGAACCAGGCATCCACGGCCAGCAGGGCGGAGAGGACGCCGACCAGCCAGACCGCCAGGCCGCGCTTGAGGCTGCCCGGCTTCACCCGGACTCCCCGTCGGCGCCGATCATGTAACCCAGGCCGCGCACGGTGGTGATGTGGGCGCCCGAACCTTCCAGCTTCTTGCGCAGGCGATGGACGTAGATCTCGATGGCTTCCGCCCGGGCGTCCTGCTCCAGGCTGAAGACCTTCTCGAACAGGAGATCCCGGGCCACCGGCCGGCCACAGCGGGCGAGCAGGGCCTCCAGCACCGCCAGCTCCCGCGGCGTCAGGGAGAGCGCCTCGCCCCGCACCCGCGGCAGGCGGCTGACGGTGTCGAATTCCAGATCGCCCAGGCGCACCGTCGGCGTATGTCCCGCCGACCGGCGCAGGAGGGCCTTCAGGCGGGCTTCCAGCTCGGCCAGCTCGAAGGGCTTGGGCAGGTAGTCGTCTGCCCCCAGGTTGAGGCCGCGGATGCGGTCGTCCACGCTGCCGCGGGCGGTGAAGATGAGCACCGGCACCCGCGACCCCCGGTCCCGCAGCCGGCGCAGGACGTCCAGCCCGTCGCGGCCGGGCAGGGAAAGGTCGAGAAGCACGCCGTCGTACTCGCCGGTGAGCAGGTGGTGCTCGGCGTGGTCGCCACGATCGGTGGTATCGACGGCATACCCCGCCTGGCGCAGGGATTTCGCCACCCATTCGCACAGCTCCGGGTGGTCTTCCACCAACAGGATTCGCATTGTCGCCTCCACGCCGGCATCGGCCACGGGTCCGCCCGGGGCTCGTGCCGGCTTATGAACGGATTGTTCCCCGCCCGCCGGGCGAAAGCAAATCGAAAGCTGTCTTGCCTCTAATGGCGCCACCCGCCGACCCCTTCCCGGTCGCGGCAACCATCCATCGTGAGGAGGAGACCATGCACCACCCAACCCTGAAGTTCGCCCTCGCCGCCGGGCTCGCCCTGGCCGGCACCGCCCAGGCCGCCACCATCGACGACCTCAAGGCCGAGATCGCCGCCCAGAAGGAGCGCCTGGAGAAGCTGGAGGAAATCCTCAAGGCCACCGCCGCCACTGCCGCCACGGCGACCAAGAAGGCGGAGGAGGCAAGCAAGGCGGCCGCCGCTGCCCCGGCCAAGGGCAAGGGCCTGTCCATGCCCGCAGGCCTGACCATCTACGGCATCGCCGACGCCGGCGTCGAAATCGGCGACTATGGCCACGGCACCAAGACCCGCGTGCAGAGCGGCCTGGGTTCCGCCAGCCGCCTGGGCTTCAAGGGCGAGCGCAGCTTCGATGACGACCTGACCGCCTACTTCCAGCTCGAAGCCGGCATCTCCGTCGACAACGGCCAGAACACCGGCCATTCCAGCAACGTCAGCAATCCCAGCCAGGGCTCGTCGTCCTCGGCCTCGGTCAATACGACGGGCGTCGCCATCTTCTCCCGCAACACCTTCGTCGGCCTCAACAGCAAGCGCCTGGGGGACATCCGCTTCGGCCGCGACTATGCGCCCATCTATTCCATCACCAGCACCTCCGACCCCTTCACCATCGGCGGCGCCACCGCCTTCCGCCTGTGGGCCAGCGCCGCCGCCAGCCGCTTCGACAACGCCGTGTTCTACGCCACGCCCACCTGGTCCGGTTTCCAGGGCAAGCTGGCCTACTCGGCGGGCATGGAGAACAACAGCGAAGCCAACGTCGGCATCACCGGCGGCGCCCCCGGCAACAGCAACACCGGCCCCGAGAACGAAGGCAAGGGCTGGAGCGCCAGCCTGACCTACGGTAGCGGCCCCCTCTTCCTCGGCGCCGGCTATCTCTCCTACCTGAAGATGGGCACCGTCACCGCCCCCGCCACCGAGAACGCCCGCCGCACCTCCTGGAACCTGGCGGCCACCTATGACCTCGGCGTCGCCAAGCTCTACGGCCACTTCCTGCACGGCAAGGACACCCAGGAAGGCGCCGCGGTGCACACCAGTCTCGACCGCAACGTGTGGTGGCTGGGCGTGGCCGTGCCCGTCGCCGACCGCCACACGCTGCGCGCCGTCTACGGCCACCTGGACGACCGCCGGCCCACCAACCGCGACTCCGACCACTACGGCGCCGGCTACGAGTTCGCCCTCGACAAGCAGACCGATCTCTACGCCTACTACGCCCAGGTCAGCAACCAGAACGGCGGCCAGAACTCCCTCTGCGCCGGCGGCACCTGCCAGGGCTACGACAAGGATTCCGGCCTGCCGGTCAATTACACGCCCAAGTCCCTCATGCTGGGCGCCCGCTACCGTTTCTGATTTACGCCGGGGGGCGGCCGTCGAAAGCGCTTTGAAAGGCCGCCCCCCTACCATGGTCCGGGAACGCTCCTCAAAGCGTCCGCCCAGTGCCAGAATGATTCGACAGGAGACAACATGAACACCACTCGCCGCCTCTTCCACCGCCGCCTTGCCGCCGGCCTGCTGGCCGCGGCCTGCGGCATCGCCCCGCCGGCCTTTGCGCAATCCGCTCCCGATCTCGTCGCCGCCGCGCAGAAGGAAGGCAAGCTGGTCATCTACGGCGTCACCGACAACGAGCAGACCAACCACCTGATCCGCGAATTCCGCAGCATGTATCCGGCCATCCAGGTCGAGTACAACAACATGAGCACCACCGAGCTGTACAACCGCTTCATCTCGGAAGTGGCCGCCGGCGGCTCCGCCGACGTCACCTGGTCCTCGGCCATGGACCTGCAGGTCAAGCTGGTCAACGACGGCTACGCCCAGCCCCACAAATCCGCCGAGACGGCCAAGCTCCCCGACTGGGCCAACTGGAAGAACGAGGCCTTCGGCACCACCTACGAACCCATCGGCATCGTCTACAACAAGCGCCTGATCCCCGCCGACCAGGTGCCCCAGAGCCACGCCGAGTTCGTCAAGCTGCTCACCACCCAGGCCGACAAGTTCAAGGGCAAGGTCAACACCTACGACCCGGAGAAGTCCGGCGTCGGCTTCATGCTGGTGACCCAGGACAAGCAGGTCAATGCCGCCGGCTTCAACGACCTGCTGCAGGCCTTCGGCGCCGTCCAGGCCCGGGTGCAGGCCTCCACCGGCACCATGATGGAACGCATCGCCTCCGGCGAGAACCTCATCGGCTACAACCTCAACGCCGCCTATGCCCTGACCCGGGCGAAGAAGGATCCCTCCCTCGGCATCATCCTGCCCAAGGACTACACCCTGGTCATCAGCCGCGTCATGTTCATCTCCAAGACGGCGAAGAACCCCAATGCCGCCAAGCTCTGGCTCGATTTCGTGCTGTCCAAGAAGGGCCAGGAGATCATCGCCAGCAAGGCCGACCTCTACGCCATCCGCCCCGACGTGGAAGGCGAAACCACCGCCGCCGGCCTCAAGAAGCAACTCGGCGACGCACTGCGCCCGGTGCCCATCGGCACCGGCCTGCTGACCTACCTGGACCAGGCCAAGCGCCTCGAATTCCTCAAGCAGTGGAATAGCGCCGTCAAGGCCAGGTAAATGACCCGGCCTCCGTTCGTTCTGAGTCCTTCGACGGGCTCAGGGCGAACGGAGGAATGATGGGCGCTTCAATCCCCCCAACCTCCCCGAGGTGACCCCCATGCTCCAGACATTGCCCCGCCGGGCAGTGGTGGCCCTGCTCGCCCTGTCCGTCTTCTTTCCCATCGGCCTGGTACTCTACCAGAGCATCCTGTCCGGCCCCTTCTTCATGCCGGCGGCAAAGCTCAGCCTGGGCTCCTACGCCTTCATCTTCGACGACCCGGACTTCTGGTCGGCGACCAAGAACACCCTGGCCATCGCCGTCGGCATGACCGCCATCGCCATCCCCCTCGGCGCCATCCTGGCCTTCATCATGGTCCGCACCGACCTGCCGGGCCGCAAGTGGCTGGAGACGCCGATCATGATCCCGGTCTTCGTCTCGCCCGTGGTGCTGGGCTTCGGCTACGTCGTCTCCCTGGGGCCGGTGGGCTTCTTCTCGGTGTGGTTCCAGGAAATTTTCGGCAGCGTGCCGTGGAACATCTACTCCCTCGCCTCGATCGTCGTCATCGCCGGGCTGACCCATGTGCCCCACGTCTATCTCTATTCCTCCTCGGCCCTGCGCAACCTCGGCTCCGACGTCGAGGAGGCGGCGCGGCTCACCGGCGCCAGCCCCTTCCGGGTCGCCCGCGACGTGTCCATCCCCATGGTCTCGCCGGCGCTCCTCTACGTCGGCGTGCTGGTCTTCTTCCTCGGCTTCGAGATCTTCGGCCTGCCGCTGATCCTGGGCGACCCGGAAGGCCACCTGGTACTCACCACCTACCTCTACAAGCTGACCAACAAGCTGGGCACGCCCTCCTATCACCTGATGGCGGCGGTGGCGACCTGCATCATCGCCGTCACCTTCCCCCTGGTGCTGCTGCAGCGGAGCCTGCTCAAGACCGCCCAGCGCTTCGTCGCCATGAAGGGCAAGTCGGCCCGCCAGCGCCGCCTCGCCCTCGGCCCCTGGAAGTGGATCGCCCTGGCCTTGATCCTGGCCTGGCTGTTCCTGACCGTGATCGTGCCGGTGGCCGGCATCGCCCTGCGCTCGGTGGTGAGTAGCTGGGGCCAGGGGGTGAATCTGCTGGAAGCGCTCACCCTCGACCATTTCCGCGCCGTCTTCGAGGAGGACACGATGATCCGCTCCATCGTCAACTCGATCCTCATCGGCACTCTGGGCGGCGCCATCGCCGTCGGCGGCTACCTGGCCATCGGCCTCACCACCCACCGGAAGCCGGACGGCCTCTCCCGCTTCGTGGACTACATCGTCCTCACCCCCCGCGCCGTGCCGGGGCTGATGGCCGGTCTCGCCGTCTTCTGGGTCTTCCTCTTCGTCCCCTTCCTGGCGCCCCTGCGCACCACCCTCTTTTCCGTGTGGTTTGCCTACTCGGTGGTGTGGCTGGCCTACGGCATGCGGCTGATCCAGAGCGCGCTGCTGCAGGTCGGCCCGGAACTGGAGGAAGCCGGACGCCTGGTGGGGGCTTCCAACGCCCGCGTCGCCCGCGACATCACCGTGCCCCTCATCCGCAACGGTCTCCTCGGCGCCTGGCTGCTGGTGTTCATGATCTTCGAGCGGGAGTACTCCACCGGCGTCTACCTGCTTTCCCCCGGCACCGAGGTCATCGGCGCTCAGATCGTTTCCCTGTGGGCGTCCGGCGCCGTCGACGTGGTGGCCGCCCTGTCCCTCATCAACATGGCGCTGGTCGGCATCGGCCTGGCCGTCGCGCTGCGCTTCGGAGTGAAACTTCATGACTGACAAGACCATCCTCTCGGTGGACAACCTCGCCCTGTCCTACGGCAGCAACCCCATCCTCAAGGGCGTGTCCATGCAGCTTCGCCGCGGCGAAGTGGTCTCCCTCCTGGGCCCTTCCGGCAGCGGCAAGACGACCCTGCTGCGGGCCGTCGCCGGCCTCGAGCAGCCCCACGCCGGCAGCGTCGCCATCGCCGGGCGCACCCTCTACGACGGCGCCGCCGGCATCGACGTGCCCGCCGAGAAGCGCGACCTGGGACTGGTCTTCCAGTCCTACGCCCTGTGGCCCCACAAGACCGTCTTCGACAACGTCGCCTATCCCCTGAAGCTGCGCAAGGTGGCGCCGGACGAGATCGGCCGGCGCGTGCACGACGCGCTCAAGAACCTCGGCCTCGGCCACCTGGCCGAGCGCTACCCGCACCAGCTCTCGGGGGGCCAGCAGCAGCGCGTCTCCATCGCCCGCGCCCTGGTCTACAACCCGCCGGTGATCCTCCTCGACGAGCCCCTTTCCAACCTCGACGCCAAGCTGCGGGAGGAAGCCCGCGCCTGGCTGCGCAACCTCATCGTCGAACTGCAGCTCTCGGCCCTGGTGGTCACCCACGACCAGGCCGAGGCCATGGCCATGTCCGACCGCATCCTGCTGCTGAACGGCGGGGTCATCGAGCAGCAGGGCACGCCCCAGGAGATGTACGACCACCCCCGGAGCCGTTTCGTCGCCGACTTCATGGGCAGCAACAACACCCTCAAGGGCCGCATCAGCGAGATCCGCGACGGCGAGGCCCGGGTGGACCTGGGCAACGGCTTCTCCCTGTGGGGGCAGCGGCGCACCGACGCCACCGTGGGCCAGGAAGTGGCGGCCATCATCCGTGTCGAGCACCTGCATCTTGCCGACGGGCCCGGCGAGCACCGGGCCGAGATCGACCTGGTCACCTCCATGTTCCTCGGCGACCGCTTCGAGTACGTCCTCCATGCCGGCGACCAGCTCCTGCGGGCCTGGGGCAAGCGGGCCGAGGCCGCCGGCCGGCGCTGGCTGGAAATCCCGCCGGCAGCCGCCTGGATCTTCTAACCGCCCCGCGGCGTCCGGCCCCGCCGGACGCCCCGTATCCCCGCCCCGACACCGCCATGCCTTCCCTCACCCGGCCGCAGCGCCTCCTCCGGCGCGTCCTCCCCGCGCTGCCACTGGCCGCCGCCGCCGGCGCCCTCGC
>JRYJ01000790.1_pt1 | contig 11013 bp, 4 predicted proteins | sample 235371 | NCBI WGS metagenome assembly JRYJ01 (sample SAMN03074219, study PRJNA261477) | activated sludge metagenome | biome: Wastewater Treatment Plant; feature: Wastewater; material: Activated sludge; isolation source: activated biomass of a wastewater treatment plant treating hydrocarbon... ... | reverse complement strand
TCCTGGCACACGCCGCGCCGCTGCTCCAGGACCTGGGCCAGTGGCGTGGCCACCGTGGTGGCTTCCGGGTCGAAGCTGAAGTCCCGGAAGATGCGCCGGGTGAGGTGGCGGGCGCCATCGAGCAGGCCGGTGCCCGGCGGGANNGTGGGTTCCAGCGGGGTGGTGGGCGGCAGGCCGCGCAGCAATTGGGCGACCTGCTGCCAGTCCGGCCCGCTGGTGGACACCCACTCGGCTGGCGGCGGGGTGACGGAGGCGGTGGAGTCCACCCGCACCAGCAGTTCCATGTGCGGGCTGCGGATCTCGACGTTGAGCGTGGTGTTGCCGAAGTAGTCCAGGTGCCAGCTCTGCTCCGCCGGGTAGGGGGAGACCTGGATGTCGTGGTCCAGCACCGTCTGCCGGGCGGTGGTGCGGGGCGTCAGATGCAGGTGCTGCTGCGACAGGCTCACCGGCGCCGTATAGCGGTAGTGGGTTTCGTGCAGGATGCGGTAGCGGGCGGCGATGCTCACTGAACCCCCCTCTTCAAGGTGCCGGGCATCCTCCTCGGGGGCGGTGCCGGGCATCTTTCCGGTCGCCCCATGGGGGTGTTCATGCCGCCACCTGCATGGTGGCGGAGGCATGGCTGAAGAAGCGCAGGCTCAGTTGCTCCGCCAGGCGGTAGGTGTCGGTGCGCAGGTTGGTCAGGGCCTGATGCAGCCGGAGCGAGGCGGGGGAGTAGTCCTCCTGCGCATCCAGGTCGCGCAGGCCGAGCACCGAACCGGCGATGAGCTCGGCGCCGCACTCGCCGAAGGTGGACGACAGCCGCATCAGGTAGTCCAGCAGGCCGTTGGCCTGGAAGGCGATGGCGCGGGGATTGGCGGTGTCCGCCAGCATCAGGTCCAACGCCGGCAGCCACTCCGGGCGCGACATGTAGCGGGCGCGGTAGGTCACGATGCTGTCGAAGAGTTCCAGCAGCCAGTCCAGCCCGCCTTCCTCGCCCATGGCCAGGGCTTGCTCGACGGCCTGGCAGTAGAACTGCCGGCGCTCGATGCGCCGCCCCACGGCCAGGAACCGCCAGCCCTGATCGCGGGTCATGCCGTCCAGGCAAAAGCCGGAGAGCGTCATGGTGCCGGACACGGTGTGGTCGAGCAGGGCCATGGCTTCAAACAGTCCCACCTTGCTGGGCGTGCGGCTCCCCACTTCCTGGGCCAGACTGGCAATGGTCCGCCAATTATCCGCGGAGAGCCGCTCCCGCAACTGGAAGCCCACCCGGGCCAGTTGCCGCAGGTTGCCCGCCAGGCCGAAGGGGCGCTCCGGGTCGGCCACGGCGTGGATGAATTCCAGGGTCCGGCTGGCGCCGCTGGCGGGCTCTTCGCCTTCCTCGGGCCGGGGCAGCAGCCCCACCGTGGTGCACAGCTCGGCGATGGCGGGCCATTCCCGATCGTCTTCCACCGGCGTGTCGTCCAGCTCCCGGCCGATGGCGATGCGCAGCAGGCGGGCCAGGTTGTCGCAGCGCTCGGTGTAGCGCCCGAACCAGAAGAGGTTTTCCACCATGCGGCTGGACAGGTTGGGGCCGGTGCGTACCAGCTCGCTCACCCCGACGGCGCGGCGCTGGCTGGCGCCCCGTGTCACCGGGCCGTCCGCCAGCACCCATACGTCCTTGCTGCCGCCGCCACGCTGGCTGGAGATGATGCGTGCGTCCAGCTTGCTGGCGATCCGCGCCAGCCCACCGGGCATGACCTGATAGCCGCGCGGCGTGGCCACCGCGAACACCCGCAGCCCCACGGCGCGGGCACCCAGGCGGCGGGGGTGGTCCCGGTTCCACACCGGGGCCCGGGACAGGCGCACCCATTCCTGGGCCACGTATTCGTAAGGGGCCGCCCGTACCTGCTGGATCAGCTTGCGCTGACCGTCCGCGCCCAGGTCGCCGCCGAACACGGGCAGCCGGCGCAACTGGGGGTAGGCGGGCTTGATCACCAGGCTTTCCAGTTGCTCCTCCACCGAGTCCAGGGCGGCGGGTTCGCCACACCACCAGGTGGCCACCGAGNNGTCGTCGAGCCGGCGCAGGATGGCATGGACCCGCTGCAGTCCCGACAGCGTCTTGAGCCAGACGCAGCCGTCGCGCACCGTCAGGTCGGAGCCTTCGACCAGCGGAAAGCCCAGGTAGCGTGCGAGATAGGTGTGTTCGAAATAGGTTTCGTTGTGCGGGCCGGGGGTGAGCAGGACCGCGTTGGCCTGGCCGTCGTCACAGGGGGCCAGACCGGTGAGGCTGTCCCGCAGGGCGGTGACGAAACCGGAGAGGGATTGCACCCGTTGCGCCCGGTACATCTCGGGGAAGAGCCGGGAAATGATCTGCCGGTTCTCCAGCGCATAGCCGATGCCCGAAGGTGCCTGGGTCCGGTCGTTCATCACCCACCAACGCCCGTCGGGTGAGCGCGCCAGGTCGGCGGCGTAGATGTTGAGGAAGGCGCCGCCCGGCACCTGCGCCCCGTTCATGGGGTGGAGGAAGCCCGCGTGCCCGAAGACCAGCGCCGGTGGCAGCGCCCCCTGACGCAGCAGGTTCTGCTGCCCGTAGATGTCCGCCAGAATGTGGTTGAGCAGGCTGGCCCGCTGCGCCACCGCGGCCTCGATGCCGGCCCATTCGGCGGCATCGATCACCAGGGGCAGCGGGTCCAGGGTCCAGGGCCGATCGGTGCCGGCTTCGTCGCCATAGACGTTATAGGTGACGCCGTTTTCCCGGATTTGCCGGTCCACGCCGCCGAAGCGCAGGCGGATTTCCTCCGCCGACATTCCGGCCAGGGCGCGGAAGAGCGGATCGTAGTGTTCCCGTGGTTGCCCCCAGGTCGAGAACATCTCGTCGTAGCGGGCGTTGTCCTGCGGGAAGTCGTGGAGCAATTGACGGGGCATGGGTCAAAAGCGTAGCACAGCACCCGCGCTTGCGCGGGGGCCAAGCCCTGTCACCGTGGCCGTCAGCGGCGGTCGCGGCGCAGGTCGAGCGTGAAGGGGAAGCTGGGGTTGATCGGTTCGGGCACCGCGCGCACCTTGCCCGGGGTGTGGCCGATACGGAAGAAGCGCGCCAGTCGCCGGCTTTCGGCCTCGAAGGCGTTGACCGGGAAGGTGTCGAAGCTGCGTCCGCCCGGGTGGGCCACGTGGTACTGGCAGCCGCCCATGGAGCGATCCATCCAGCTATCCACCAGATCGAAGGTGAGCGGGGCGTGCAGCCCGATGGTGGGGTGCAGGGCCGAGGGCGGGTTCCAGGCCCGGTAGCGTACTCCGGCCACGAACTCGCCCACGTTGCCGGTGGGCTGCAGCGGCATGGCCCGGCCGTTGCAGGTGAGGACATGGCGTTCGTCGACGAGTCCGGTTACCTTGACCTGCACCCGTTCCAGCGAGGAGTCCACGTAGCGTACCGTGCCGCCGATGGCGCCTTCCTCCCCCATCACGTGCCAGGGTTCGAGGGCGAGCCGCAGTTCCACATCCACCCCCTTGCTGGCGAAGTCGCCCAGTTTGGGGAAGCGGAACTCGAAGTGGGGCGCGAACCACTCGGCCTTGAGGGCGTAGCCGAAGTCCTGCAGTTCGGTGATCACGTCGGCGAAGTCGTCCCACACGAACCAGGGCAGCATGAAGCGGTCGTGCAGTTCCGTGCTCCAGCGCTTGAGCTTGGGCGGTTGGTAGGGCTGGCGCCAGAAGCGGGCGATGAGCGCGCGCAGCAGCAGTTGCTGGGTCAGGCTCATGCGCGCGTGGGGCGGCATCTCGAAGGCGCGCATTTCCACCAGCCCGAGCCGGCCGGCCGGACCGTCGGGGGAATAGAGCTTGTCGATGCAGAACTCGGCGCGATGGGTGTTGCCGCTGGAGTCGATGAGCAGGTTGCGCAGGATGCGGTCGATCTGCCACGGCTGGCAGCCGAACGGTCCGTGGCTCGCCAGCTTGTCGATTTCGCGGAAGGCAATCTCGATCTCGTAGACCGAGTCGTTGCGGGCTTCGTCGATGCGCGGCGCCTGGCTGGTCGGGCCGATGAACAGGCCCGAGAACAGGTAGGACAGGCTGGGATGGTTCTGCCAGTAGCCGATCAGGCTGGGCAGCAGTTCGGGCCGGCGCAGGAAGGGGCTGTCGGCCGGCGTGGCGCCGCCGAGCACGAAGTGGTTGCCGCCGCCGGTGCCGGTGTGGCGGCCGTCGAGCATGAACTTCTCGGTGGACAGGCGCGTCTCGTGCGCGGCCTCGTAGAGGTGCGTGGTCTGGTCGACCAGTTCCTCCCACGAGTGCGCCGGGTGGATGTTGACCTCGATGACGCCCGGGTCGGGCGTGACGCGCAGGTGCTTCAGCCGCGGGTCGCGCGGCGGCTCGTAGCCCTCGATCAGAACCGGCTGCTTGAGTTCCGCCGCGGTCGCCTCGACCGCGGCCACCAGCTCGAGATAGTCCTCGAGCGCCGAGGTCGGCGGCATGAAGATGTAGAGCACGCCGTTGCGCGGCTCGGCGCAGATGGCGGTGCGCGTGATCCAGCCGGCGGACTCGAGGAAACCGGGTTGTGTGCTCGGGCCAGCGGGCAGGCGCGACCGGGCGCCGCGTCGCACTGCATCCCGTGCTTCGGCACCGCGATGCAGGTAGTCGTCCGAGGGCGACTGCAGCACGCGGCGGATTTCCTGGTAGCGCGGCAGCGGCGGAAAATGCTGGGCGGGTTCCGGCGCGTGGATCCAGGGATAGTCGGCAGCGGCGACCCAGGGCTGGGAATCAAGCGGCAGGCGCAGGCCCATCGGCGAGTCACCGGGGATGAGATACATGCGCTCGCTGCGCAGGAACCACGGCCCGCTCTGCCAGCGGTTGGCCGTCGGGCAGTCGCTGCGCTTCAGGGGCAGGACGTGGCCGACGACGTGGTCCAAACCCTGGCCGAAAACCTTTGCCAGTCTGGCTCGCTCGAGCGGATCGTCGAGCCGGGAATCGAAGGGATCGACGTTGCCCGGCAGGCGCCGTTCGCGCCACAGGTAGTACCAGACGTCCTCGTAGGCGGGGAAGACGAACTGCGGATCGAGGCCGAGCTGGCGCGCCAGCGTCTGCAGGAAGCGGGCGGCGACTTCCGGGCCGGCGTTGCCCGGGGCGTTCTCGTCGGCGAACAGCGAGCCATCCTGCCAGACCGGCTCGCCATCCCGGCGCCAGAAGCAGGTCAGCGACCAGCGCGGCAGTTGTTCGCCCGGATACCATTTGCCCTGTCCATAGTGGAGCAGGCCGTGCGGGGCGTAGCGCTGCTTCAGCCGGCCGAGCAGATTGGCGGCGAGCCGGCGCTTGGTCGGACCCAGCGCCTCGGTGTTCCATTCCGCGCCGTCGCGGTCGTCGACCGAGACGAAGGTCGGCTCGCCGCCCATGGTCAGCCGCACGTCCTGGGCGGCCAGGTCGGCGTCCACACTGCGTCCCAGCGCATCGATCTCCGACCACTGGGCATCGCTGTAGGGTTTCGTCACCCGCGGCGCCTCCCAGATGCGCTCCACCTTCATGACATGCCGGAAATCGCATTCGCATTCCTCGGTGAAGCCGGTCACCGGCGCCGCGCTCACGGGCTCCGGCGTGCATGCCAAGGGAATGTGGCCTTCGCCGGCGAACAGCCCCGAAGTCGGATCGAGTCCGACCCATCCGGCGCCGGGGAGATAGACCTCGCACCAGGCGTGCAGATCGGTGAAATCCGCTTCCGGGCCGGAGGGTCCGTCGAGGGACTTCACGTCCGGTGCGAGCTGGATCAGATATCCCGATACGAAACGCGCGGCAAGTCCCAGATGACGCAGCAATTGCACCAGCAGCCAGCCGGAATCGCGGCAGGATCCGCTGCCCCGTTCGAGGGTCTCCTCCGGCGTCTGGACGCCCGGCTCCAGGCGGATCAGATACTTGATGTCCCGGCCGAGCTGGGCGTTGAGATCCACGAGGAAGACGACGCTTTGCTTCGGCTGGCGCGGAATGGAATCGAGGTAGGCCTGGAAGCGCGGCGTCGCCGGCAGCTTCACCAGATACGGCGACAGTTCGGCCTGCTGCCACGCTTCGTAGCGAAACGGGAACTTCTCGGCATGGGGTTCGAGGAAGAAGTCGAAGGGGTTGATCACCGACATTTCTGCCACGAGGTCCACCTCGATGCGCAACTCGCGCGCTTTCTCCGGAAACACCAGGCGGGCGAGGTAGTTCGCCTGCGGGTCCTGCTGCCAGTTGATGAAGTGTCCGTCGGGCGCAACCTTGAGCGAGTAGCTCAGCACCGGCGTGCGGCTATGAGGCGCAGGCCGCAGCCGCACGATCTGCGGCGACAGGCCGACCGGCCGGTCGTAGCGGTAGTGGGTGAGGTGGTTCAGCGCGACATGGATGGACACGGGCAACTCCGTCAGTCTGACCATCCAGGGTCAAGCAAGTTGCGTGCGCGTTGGCGGAGGCCGCATCGGCGCGCAGAGCCACGCGCTGCGCACCATGCGGGTGCCGTCAGGCATGCAGGCGTGCACCAATTATGCGCGCAAACTCGGCGTCTGATCGGCGAAGCTCAGCCGGTGATATGCCTCGTCATTCCGGCGCTGCGCGTCGGAGCAACTCCGGAACAAGCTGTATTGTCCCGGCCTCGTTGCATCGAGCGCTTACCGCTCCCGTCCTGCCTCATGAAACGCCTTCTGCACCGGCGAGAGCAGATACTCCAACACGCTGCGCGTGCCGAGCTGGATTTCTGCTGCCACCTGCATGCCGGCGGCGAGCGCATGGCGATGGCCGTCCGCTTCGAGGTGCGACTGCTTCAGCTCGACCAGCGTGCGGTACAGTAACCCCGGGGCCGCCTGAGCGGCGCGCGCCTGCTCGCGCGCCGCGCCGTGGGACTCGCCGTCTGCGGCATCGGCGCTCACCTGTGCCACCACCGCCTCGAGCAGGCCGTACTTCTGGAACGGGAAGGCGGCGAGTTTCAGCTTCACCGGCTGGCCGGCGCGCACGAAGCCCACGTCCTCGTTGCTCAGCCACACCTCGGCGCGCAGGTGCTCCTCCCGGGGCACCAGGGTCATCAGGATCGTGCCCGGCGCGACCACGGTACCCGCCGTGTGCGTGGCCAGATCCTTGACGATCGCCGCCTGGGGCGCGCGCAACGCCAGCAACTCGGCACGGCGTGTCTGCTTGATGCGCTCCTGGGCGAGCTTCTCGTACTGGCTCGCCAGCTCCACCCGCTCGGCCTGGAGGTTGCGCACGTACTCGGCGCCGAGTTGGGCCAGCCGCTGCTCGCTCTGCAGGATCGTCGCCTGGGCCGCACGCATGACGGACTCCTGGGCGCGCAGATCCTGCTCGCGCTCGATGCGCTCGCGCGCCTTGTCGTTGGCCAGGATCCGGCCGGCGAAACCGTCCTGGGCCAGCTTGTCGAAGGCCCGCTCCTGCGCGCGGTAGTGGGGCAGCACCTGGTCGAGCTTGGCCTTCACCTGCTCGGCGGCCGCCAGCTCATGGCGTGCCTTGTCCAGCAACGCCCGCTCCTGGGCGAGCGCGCCCTCGTAGGCGCGCACGTTGGCGGCGTACTGGGCCTGGATGGCGTTGAACAGCGCCGCCGGATCGTCTTTCTCCCGAGCGAACGGGCGGCCGGCCAACTGGGCGTCGATGCGCCGCAGGCCGAGCCGCTTGATGTGATAGTCGTTGTCCAGCGCCTGGCGGTCGGCCTCGGCAGCCACCGCATCCATGCGCATGAGCACCTGCCCGGCCTCGACCACCTGGCCTTCCTCGACCAGAATCTCGCGCACGATGCCCGCCTCGGCCGGCTGGACGATCTTCAGGTAGCTCGCCGGCACGAGCTTGCCGGCGGCCACGGCGACGATATCGAGCCGGCCGAAGCCCGCCCAGAGCAGCAGCAGCGCGAGCAGTGCCAGCAAGGCGTAGAGCGCCCGGCGTGAGAGGGGATGCGGGGGTTCGCAGTGCACGGCGAGCAGCGCCGGGGAGAAGGCTTCACCGGCCGCAGCGTCCGGCGCCAGGGGGAGCGCGATGGGCGGGATCTTCATCGGTACATTCCAGACAGGTAGTTCACCACCAAGGACACCAAGGAAACTCAAGTAACCGCGATGAAGGTACCCCTCACCCATCGGGTGCGAACAATATTCCGCACGAATCTCGAATTCTCTAGGTGTTCTTGGTGTCCTTGGTGGTGCAGACCAGGTTCTCAGGTTCTTGTCGACGTTCGCTTCAACGGAGGACCAGCTCCTGCGCCACGCGCACGCCATGGGGCGGCGGGGCATAGTGCCGGGTTGGTTGGGGCTTGTCGCGCCGGTGCCCGAGCGCGGCCTCGATCAGGGCGAGCGCCTGGGCGGTCGGCCGCCGCGGCGTGAAGCCCGCGTAGCGGCGGGCAAAGACCTGGGCGGCGTTGCGGTAACACGGCTGCTCCAGCAGCGCCCGCAGCAGGGCCGTGAAGCCGACCACACTGTGGTCGCGGGCGATCGTCCCGGCGCCCAGGGCCTCCACACGCCGGCAGATCAGATACTGCTCGACCACCGCCGGCACCAGCGCCAGGGGCACGCCGGCCAGCAGAAAGGGCGTGAGCGTACCGATGCCGCCCAAGGACAGCGCCAGATCGGTCTCGGCGAGCACGCCGGACAAGGCGACCGGTTCGGTGAGCACCCGCAGGCCTGGCGCCGACAGCGCCCGCGCCTGGGACTGCGCGATTCCCGGTACGGCACAGATGACATTCGCGTCGAGGTCCTTCAGCGCCTTGATGAGCGCCTCGAACCCCGGCACGCTCGGCCGCAGGTAGGCGAAGAGCCGGGGGCTTGTCGAGGTCGGCCAGTCTACCTCGATGCCACCGGGATCGAAGTAGATCGGCCCGGCGTAGGCCTCGCCGGCTCGCACGCCGTAGTGGTCCAGTTCGGGAAAGCTTGCCAGCAGCGTGGGTGCGCCGGCGAAGAGATCGGCCAGGCAGTCGAGGGCGGGGCCGCCCAAGGACTTGGCCACGGTATTCAGCGCCTCGACCACCGTGTCGTCGGACTGCTGCAGCCGCTGCGCCGGGATCGACTCCCAGGGGCGCATCGAGGGCAAGGGGGTCTGCCGCGGCGGCAGCTCGAAGCCGTTGCCCACCAGCACCGCCGGGATGCGGGCGATGCGGCAGGCAACCAAGGCGGTGGGCGCGTGGTCGATCTCCACCACCTCGGGGCGAGCCAGGGCGAACAGACTCAACCAGCTCTGCACCGCGCCCCACAGCACGTGACGGTCGGTGTAGCCGATTGCCGCCAGCAGCTCGGCATAACTGGCCGGCGAGCGCGTCGGGGACGCCTGGGGCTGACACAGCGGCGCCTGGAAGAAGCGCAAGCCGCGCCGGCCGAGCACCTCGGCCGCCACGCGCGTGTCGCGCACGGCGAAGCTGACCTCGTGGCCGCGCGCCCGCAGCGCTTCGGCGATCGGTACCTGGCGCGCCAGATGTCCATAGGTGCTGCCCAGCTCCCAGGCGAAGAGGATGCGGTTCATGGGTCGTTCCTGTGCATGCGCTGTCAGCCGAGCGCGGGGCTGCCGCCCTGCAGGCTGGCGAGCGGGCGCAGCGTCTGCGCGCTTGCCCCGAACTGGGGCGCGCCGATCACCTCCTGCGCCGCCGTGACGCCGATGCCCGCGAGCGTGCCGTTCCTGCCGTACTGGTAGGCGAGATCGCCGCCCAAGGCGGCGGTGTCCGAGCCGCCCAGGTGGAACTGGGTGAGCGCATTGGTGAGCGCCCAGCTCGTGAGCGTCGGATCGGCGGTGCGCGCCTGGTCGAAGGCGTCGGCGAGGCCGGCGAAGTCGAACTGGGCGATCTTCTTATTGCGCAGGGCATCGGCGGAATTGGCGTCAAACTCCGCCATCGCCTCGGCCACCAGCTGCAGGTTGAGCACGCTCTTGTAGCGCTCGCCGTTGGTGCCCACGGTGTACCAGTCCTTGAGCGTGATTCGGTCACTGCCGCCCAGGTTAAGCACCAGGTGGTTGCCGGACTTCGATAGGCTCAGCTCGCCGTAGCCGATGCCCCCGCCGATGGCGAGCGTGTTGTCCAGGCCTTGGCTGGCGATCACCGTGTCCTGGCCGTCCCCCTTGTTGAAGACGATCACGTCGGCGCCCTCGCCGGTGGGCAGCGTGTCGTTGCCCGTGCCGCCGAGGAAGAACTCGGCGTTGGCGCCACCGGTGAGCTTGTCGTTGTCGGCGCCGCCGTCGAAGGGATTGGCGCCGTAGATGTCCCACAGCGTGTCGGCGCCGGCCCCGCCCTGCATGAGATCGTTGCCTTCCTCGCCCTCCAGCCGGTCGATACCCGCCTCGCCCGCCAGGTAGTCGTTGCCGCTCCAGCCGTAGAGCGTGTCATCGCCCGCGCCCCCGAGTGCGACATCGTCACCGTCGTCGCCGTAGAGCTTGTCGGCGCCGTCCTCGCCCTCCAGCCAGTCGTTGCCGGTCCAGCCGTACAGGGAATCGTTGCCGGTGCCACCGAAGACCCGGTCCTCGCCCGCGTCGCCGTAAAGCTTGTCATTGCCGCCCAGGCCGTAGAGCGTGTCGTTGGCGAGGCTGAGCGCCTCGGCCTCGTCCTCGAAGGTCGTGACCGCGACGACCGGTCCGAAGATCTCCTCGCGGGCGNNGCCGGCGCCGCCGTCCAGCGTGTCATCGCCGGACAGGCCGGTGAGGGTGTTGGCGCCGCTCGTGCCGCTGAGCGTCTGCCCCGGCGCCGCCGCGACGGTGAGATCGAAACCAAGTGCGCCGGTCGCGTTGGATGTATCGCGGGCGATGACCTTGATGCTCAGGGTGCCGATCTCGCCCACGGGTGGCGTGCCGCTGAACGTCGCGGTGGCGGCATCGAAACCCAGCCACGCCGGCAGGGCGGTCCCGTCGGCAAGCGTGGCCGAGAGCGTGAAGCTGTCGCCGGCATCGACATCGATGAAGGCGTTGGCCGGCAGCGTATAAGCGAATGCCGCGTTCTCCGTTGCGTTCTGCGCCGGCACTGAAGCGTTGGCCACCGGAGCATCGTTGACGTTGGCCACCGTAAGATCGAAGACGTCGCTCACCGTAAGCCCGCCGCCATCCGTGGCCGTGACCTGGACGCTAAGCGTGCCGACATCGGCGTTG
>JRYJ01000031.1_pt1 | contig 11029 bp, 13 predicted proteins | sample 235371 | NCBI WGS metagenome assembly JRYJ01 (sample SAMN03074219, study PRJNA261477) | activated sludge metagenome | biome: Wastewater Treatment Plant; feature: Wastewater; material: Activated sludge; isolation source: activated biomass of a wastewater treatment plant treating hydrocarbon... ... | reverse complement strand
ATCATCAACGTCGACCGCAAGTCGCGCGGCATTAACCTGTCGATCAAAGCCAAAGACCAGGCCGAGCAGAACGAAGCGATGCAGAAGCTGCAGAGCGAGAGCTCCGCGGCGAGCGGCACGACCAACCTGGGCGCGCTGCTTAAGGCAAAGCTCGGCAACCCACAACAATAGTTACTCAGGCCTTCCATGACCAAGTCGGAGCTCATCAACAAGCTCGCGCTGCGCTTCCCGCAGCTCGTGGCGAAGGATGCCGACTACGCGGTGAAGATGATCCTCGATGCGATGACCGCAAGCCTGGCGCGCGGCGATCGCATCGAGATCCGCGGTTTCGGCAGCTTCTCGCTCAACTATCGGCCGCCGCGTGTCGGGCGCAATCCCAAGTCCGGCGACAAGGTGCTCGTGCCAGAAAAGCACGTGCCCCATTTCAAGGCGGGCAAGGAGCTGCGCGAGCGCGTCGACCAGCGTCCTTGAAACCGGGGGACCAGGGGCGCGATGGCAGCGCAGGCATCGACGGGGCGGCAGGTGCCGCCTTTTTTGTCGCCGGCACGGGACGCTTCGTTGCTCAGTGATCCGGGCGCCGAACGGCGCTCGCGCCGGTTTGCGGCGTCCTTCGACCTATGCGATTTTTGATCTGGGTGGCGCGCATTGCCGTTTTCGTCGTTCTGCTTGGCATTGCGGTCAAGAACAGCGATGTCGTCACGGTGCGCCTGTTCCTCGGCGCGAGCTGGCAGGTACCGTTGGTGATGGTGATGCTGATTTGCTTTGCCGCCGGCGCGGCCGTCGGATTGACCGCTCTGCTCACCACCCTGTTTCGCCAGCGTCACGAGCTTGTGCAATTGCGCCGCGACCAGGAGCGAACGGGGGCAATGTCCGAGCGCATCGCTCCCAGAGTGGGCGATTCCGTTCTCTAACCGGATTCGCGGATGGACTTCGAGCTCTGGTGGCTGCTGGCGATTCCGCTGTTCTTTGCCCTTGGGTGGGTGGCGGCACGCATCGACATCCGGCATCTCGTGCGCGAATCCCGCACCCTGCCGCGCTCTTACTTCAAGGGGCTGAACTTCCTCCTCAATGAACAGCCGGACCAGGCGATCGAAGCCTTCATCGAGGCGGTGAAGGTGGATCCGCAAACCATCGAACTGCACTTCGCCCTTGGCAATCTGTTTCGCCGCCGTGGCGAGACCGACCGTGCCATCCGCATGCACCAGAATCTCGTGGATCGTGCCGATCTGCGCGACGACCAACGCCTGCAGGCCCTGGACGCGCTGGGCCAGGACTATCTCAAAGCGGGATTGCTGGATCGCGCCGAAGACGCGTTCCGTCGCTTGCGCGGCTCGGCGCTGGACGAGAATGCCCTCAAGTTTCTGCTCGAGATCTACCAGCAGGAAAAGGAGTGGGCCAAGGCCATCGAAATCGCTCGCGAGCTGCCCGATCACTCCGGCCATCTGTGGCAGAAGGAAATCGCCAACTTCTATTGCGAAATGGCGGCAAGCGAGATCACTCACTCCCGCCCCGAGGAGGCACGGCGCCTGCTCGACGAAGCCCTCGCCATCAACCGCAAGTGCGTGCGGGCCTCCATTCTCCTCGGCGACCTGCAGGCGGGCAAGGGAGATATGGATGCCGCCGTCGCCACCTGGAAGCGGGTCGAGCACCAGAATCCCGTCTATCTTGCCCTCGTCGCCGGGCGGCTCATGGAGGCCTACCGGAAACTCGATCGGCACGAGCAGGGGCTGCAGTTGCTGAGCGGCTATCTGGAGCATCATCCGTCTCTGGATCTGCTCGATGCAGTGTTTCAGTGGCAGCTCGAAGCGCATGGCGCGGATGCCGCCTACGAGCTGGTGCGCGACGAACTGCGGCGCAATCCGACGCTCCTTGGACTAGACAAGCTGTTGGAAGCACAGCTTCTGGCAGCACCGCCGGAGCGGCGCCAGGATCTGGAGATGATGAAGAATCTGATCCACAACCACACGCGTCGCGTCGCGCGCTATCGCTGCGACAACTGTGGCTTCAAGGCGCGCCAGTTCTATTGGCGCTGCCCGGCCTGCGGCGGCTGGGAGACCTATCCTCCGAAGCGTACGGAGGAATACGACTTGACACCGTGATGGGTGGCGTGACGAGCAAGGGGGAAAATCTGAAGGACAGGCTCGGCGCTTCGCAGCGGGTGCGGGCCCGGCATGCTTGCTCGCAGCGCATTGATGCGAACGGGGCAGTCCAGCCGCGGATCCGCGACCACTCGACTTTCACGGCTATTTGGGAGCCTGCATGAAGATTACCGTCGTCGGCACGGGCTACGTCGGCCTGGTAAGCGGCGCCTGTCTGGCAGAGGTCGGCAACGACGTCCTCTGCCTCGACGTGAGCGAGGAAAAGATCCGCATCCTCAATGAAGGCGGAATCCCCATCCACGAGCCCGGCCTGCAGGAGATGGTGGCACGCAACCGTGCGGCAGGACGTCTGCATTTCACCACCGGCATCGGCCAGGCCGTGCGCCATGGCGTCGTCCAGTTCATCGCCGTCGGCACACCGCCCGACGAGGACGGCTCGGCAGATCTCAAGCACGTGCAGGAGGCGGCGCGCAACATCGGCCGCCTCATGGACGGCTACCGCCTGATCGTGGACAAGTCCACGGTTCCCGTGGGCACGGCCGATCTGGTGCGCGCCACCGTAGCCGAGGAGCTGGCGCAGCGAGGCTTGAGGACCGAATTCAGTGTCGTGTCGAACCCGGAGTTTCTCAAGGAAGGCGCGGCGGTCGAGGACTTCATGCGTCCCGACCGCATCATCATCGGCGCCGAGGATGCGCGCGCCACGGATATCATGCGCAAGATTTATGCGCCGTTTCAGCGCAACCACGAGCGCCTGATCGTCATGGACGTGCGCTCGGCAGAGCTGACCAAGTACGCCGCCAACGCGATGCTGGCAACACGCATCTCCTTCATGAACGAGATGGCCAATCTGGCCGAGAAGCTCGGCGCCGACATCGAGCTGGTGCGCCAGGGCATCGGTTCGGATCCGCGCATCGGCTATCACTTCCTCTACCCGGGCTGCGGTTACGGCGGCTCCTGCTTTCCTAAAGACGTGAAAGCGCTGATCCGCACCGCCCACGAGGTGGACGGGGAACTGTCCATCCTCAAGGCGGTGGAACGCGCAAACGAATCGCAGAAGCGCGTGCTGGCGCGCAAACTCGTCGCCCACTTCGGCCCGAACCTGACCGGCCGGCGCATTGCCCTGTGGGGACTGGCCTTCAAGCCCAATACCGATGACATGCGCGAGGCGCCCAGCCGCGCCCTCATCGCCGAGCTGCTCGAGCGCGGCGCACACGTGCGCGCCTATGACCCGGCGGCGATGAGCGAGGCCAAGCGCATCTACGGCGACGAGCCACGCGTGAGCTATGCCGACGTACCCATGGCGGCGCTGCCGGGCGCCGATGCCCTGGTGATCGCCACCGAGTGGAAGGAATTCCGCAGCCCGGATTTCGAAGCGATCAAGGCCCAGCTCAAGTCACCAGTTATAGTCGATGGCCGCAATCTTTACGACCCCGCGCACGTGCGCGGCGCCGGCTTTCAGTATTACGGCATCGGCCGGGGCTAGACGTGGGAGCGGTTTTGCGTTTGCCCGACACCTCGAAAGCGCGCGTGCTCGTGGTCGGCGATGTCATGCTGGACCGCTACTGGTTCGGCGAGGTGAGCCGCATTTCGCCCGAGGCGCCGGTGCCGGTGGTGAAGGTCGAGCGCTCGGAAGAGCGCCTTGGCGGCGCGGCCAACGTCGCCCGCAATGCTGCCTCGTTGGGTGCCCAGGTGATGCTGCTCTCCGTGGTCGGTGCCGACGAGGCAGGGCACTCTATCGAGCGCTTGCTTGCCGCGGAAGGCATCCAGACCAGCTTGCACGAGGATGCGGAGCTGGCCACGACGATCAAACTGCGCGTCGTCGGCCGGCAGCAGCAGCTGCTGCGTATCGATTTCGAGAACTGGCCGGCGCACGAGGTACTGCGCGCCAAGCTGGCAGAATTCGAGCAGTTGCTGCCGCGCTGCGATGTCGTCATCCTGTCCGACTACGGCAAGGGCGGGCTGACCCACATCACCGAGATGATCCGGCTAGCGCGTGCGGCCGGCAGGTCCGTTCTGGTGGATCCGAAGGGCGACGATTTCACCCGTTACGCCGGCGCGACGCTCCTTACGCCAAATCGCGCCGAACTGCGTCAGGTCGTGGGAAAATGGTCTTCCGACGCGGAGCTGACGGCGAAGGCGCAGCGACTGATTGGCGAATTGGGTCTGGACGCGCTGCTGGTCACGCGCAGCGAGGAAGGCATGACGCTCTTCCGGTCTGCCGGCGTCGTGCATGAACCGGCGCGGGCGCGCGAGGTATTCGATGTCAGCGGCGCCGGCGATACGGTGATTTCGGCCCTGGCGGTGATGCTGGCCAGCGGCCTCGATGTCGCCGATGCCATGCGCATCGCCAACCGCGCAGCCGGCATCGTCGTCGGCAAACTCGGCACTGCCGTGGTGCACCTGGACGAGTTGGCGACGGAAGTGGGATAGTCATCGGCGTTCAGTGCGGATTGAACTTCGTTTTCGGGGGTACGCGGCATTCGATGAAGGCGCGTGCTTGTTGCTTGTGACTGCTGGTTCACTGCCATAATTCATATGTACTACGTTGTTACCGGCGCAGCGGGATTCATCGGCTCGAATCTGGTGCGGGCGCTCAACGGGCGGGGCATCACCAACATCATCGCGGTGGACAACCTGACACGCGCCGAGAAATTCAAAAATATCGTCGACTGCGAGATCGCCGACTACCTCGACAAGCACGAGTTCCTCGATCGGCTGGACAGTGGCCACTTCGACGCCCTCATCGAGGCGGTGCTGCACCAGGGCGCCTGCTCCGACACCATGGAAACCAACGGCCAGTACATGATGGAGAACAACTACCGCTACTCCCTGGCGTTGCTCGACTACTGCATCGATCAGGAGGTCCCCTATCTGTACGCTTCGTCGGCCTCGGTCTATGGCGGCGGCAGCGTTTTTCGAGAGTCGCGCGAGTGCGAGGCGCCGCTGAACGTGTACGGCTACTCGAAGTTCCTGTTCGATCAGATCGTGCGCCGCCGGCTTGCCGAGGCGTCGTCGCAGGTCGTCGGCTTTCGCTACTTCAATGTCTACGGGCCGCGCGAGCAGCACAAGGGACGGATGGCCTCGGTCGCATACCACTTCTTCAACCAGTACCAAGCCGACGGGAGGGTTCGTCTCTTCGAGGGTTGCGGCGGCTATGGCAACGGCGAGCAGCGACGCGATTTCGTGTTCGTCGAAGATGTCGTCGCAGCCAATCTCCACTTCCTCGACCACCCGCAGAGCTCCGGCATATTCAATCTGGGCACAGGGCGCGCCCAATCGTTCAACGATGTGGCGGTGGCCGTGGTGAACGCCTGCCGCGCCGAGCAGGGCGGGCCGGCCCTATCGCTGGGCGAACTATGTGCCCAGGGCGCTATCGAATACATACCGTTCCCCGATGCGCTCAAGGGCAAGTACCAGAGTTTTACTCAGGCGGATCTGTCGGCGCTGCGCGAGGCGGGCTATGAACGGCCCTTCGCCACGGTGGCGGAAGGTGTGTCCAAGTATGTGCAACACATGCTGAAGTGCTGAGTCATGTACAAGACTCTTGAGGATCATGTCGGCAACACGCCTTTGGTGCGCTTGAAGCGGCTGGGCAGCGGCGACGCAACGGGGCGCGGCAACGTCATCCTGGCCAAGCTTGAAGGCAACAATCCGGCCGGTTCGGTGAAGGACCGGCCGGCGCTATCGATGATCGTGCGCGCGGCGAAGCGCGGCGACATCAAGCCGGGCGACACGCTCATCGAGCCGACCAGCGGCAATACGGGTATCGCGCTGGCCATGGCCGCGGCCATGGGCGGTTACCGCATGGTGCTGGTCATGCCGGAGCACCTGAGCATCGAGCGCCGGCAGACCATGCGTGCCTTCGGTGCCGAGATCGTGCTGACGCCCGAAAAGGGCGGTATGGAACTGGCGCGCGATGTGGCCGAGAAAATGCGTGACGAAGGCAAGGGCATCATCTTGGATCAGTTCGCCAACCCCGACAACNNCTGGATGATCCGCAAGGCGGAGGAGCGCGGCCGCATCAGGCCGGGCGACACGCTGATCGAGGCGACCAGCGGGAACACCGGGATCGCGCTCGCCATGGTGGCGGCGATGCGCGGCTACCGGATGACCCTGATCATGCCCGACGACCTCTCGCGACCAGTTCGCCAACCCCGACAACCCGCTCTCCCACTACGAAGGCACGGGGCCGGAGATCTGGCGCGACACCGCGGGCGGTATCACCCACTTCGTCAGCAGCATGGGCACGACCGGCACCATCATGGGCTGCTCGCGCTATTTCAAGGAAAAGAATCCGGCGGTCCAGATCATCGGCTGCCAGCCGGAGGAGGGTTCGCAGATCCCGGGCATCCGCAAATGGCCGGAAGCCTATCTGCCAAGAATCTACGAGAAGGCCCGTGTCGATCGGCTGGAGTACGTCAGTCAGGCGGAGGCCGAGGAGATGACGCGCAGGCTGGCCCGCGAGGAGGGCATCTTCGCCGGCATCTCCTCCGGCGGGGCGATGGCTGTGGCCCTGCGGGTGGCGCGCGAGGTCGAGAACGCCGTCATCGTCACCATCGTCTGCGACCGCGGCGACCGCTATCTATCCACGGGCGTTTTCCCCGCCTAGGCCGGCGCGCACTGCGATGCCGAATTGGGCGTGGCGGGCGGGCCGACTGCTTGCCGCGCTGGCATTTTTCATCGTTGCCGATGCCGGCGCCCAAGACGTCCTGCTGACACTGGCAAACGTCGACCATCCACTGTTTTCCGCCCGCGACGTGCGTCTGAGCGCGGGCTCGCTCGGAGCGGGCGGCGCGGAACTTGCCATCGGGTCGTTGCGCATCGGTGCACGACAGTGGTCGCAGGTCGTGCTGCGGTGCCCGGTGCTGCGCTGGACAGCGCGGGAAGTTTCCTGTCCCCGCGGCGAGCTGAGGCTGCCCAAGCTCGATGCGCTGCCCCTGCGCTTTGCTTACGTTGCGGCGCAGCGGCGCCTGGAAGTCGTCCTGCAGCCGAACGCGCTAGAGCGACTACAGCTGACCATGGAGCTGCAGCGCGACGCGCGGCAAGTGGTGGCGCAGTTCGACAACGTGCGTCTTGATCGGCTCGCGGCGTTGTTGCCGCAACTTGCAGCCTACAAGGCGGCCGGCATTGCCGAGGGCACGGTGCGCTGGTCGGCTCGCGGCGAACGGGCAAGTCTTGCCGCGCGATTGCGCTTGTCGCAGTTGTCGTTCAACAATCCCGCCGGCACTCAGGCGGGCGATAAGATCGCGGCCAAGGTTGTGCTGGACGCTGAGCAAACTGCCACCCGCTGGCAGTGGCGCTCGGCGCTGGACTGGGAAAGCGGGGAAGCCTATGTCCAGCCGTTCTACATTGCCCAGGGCGGCGTGCGCGTGACGGCCGAAGGCGTGCTCGACGGCAAAAGGCTCTCAGTTGCCAACGGCCGGGCGGAAATTGCCGACGTCGGGCGCGCCGGCTTCGAGGTGAGCGTCGATCTCGAAGCGATGGCCATGCGCAGCTTCTCGGTGCAAACCGACGAAGTCGATCTGAAACGCGTGGCGCCGGTGCTGATCGCGCCGCTGCTTGCGCAGCGGGGGCTGCCGCACCACGACTTCGACGGCCGGGCGCAACTCTCGGCGCGCGTCGAAAGCGGCTTGCTGCAGGCGCTGCACGTCCGACTCGCCGATGCATCGCTGGCGGAAGGCCGAGGCCGATTCGCCGCGCGCAGCATCAGCGGCGACATCCCGTGGCGGCGCGACGCCCCGACCCAGGGGAATCTGAGCATCGGCGGCGGCAGCTTCGGGCGCATTCCGCTCGGGGCTTTCGTCCTGCCGATCGCCATGAACGGGTTCAGCGTCGCGCTGCCCGGCGTGCGTATTCCCGTGCTCGACAGCGAACTGGTGCTCGACGGCGTGCAGGCCGAGAAGCGTGGCGATCAATGGAACTGGCGGGTGGGCGGCGCGCTGCACCCGGTGTCCATGGCGCGGCTCACGGCGGCCTTGGGACTGCCGCGCATGTCTGGGCTATTGTCGGCGTCCATTCCCACCGTCTCGCACAGCGAATCAACCATCCGGCTCGATGGTACGTTGATCATCCAGGTCTTCGACGGCTATCTGGCCGCGTCCGACCTGCGCATCATCGAGCCCTTCGGCCGCGTACCGCGCGTGCATGCCGATGTCGAGATGCGCAACATCAACCTGGGGCAGCTCACGGAAACCTTTTCTTTCGGCAGCATGACCGGATTCATCGACGGCTATCTCAAGGACTTGGAACTCGCAGGCTGGCGGCCGCAGCATGTCGATGCGTTGGTCATCAGCAGCCCGGGTGAGTACCCCAAGCGCATCAGCCAGCGTGCCGTGCAGAACATTTCGGCGCTCGGCGGGGCCGGCGCCGCGGCGGCGATCCAGCGCAGTGTGCTGCGCTTCTTCGAGGAGTTCTGTTACAGCAAGCTGGGCGTGAGCTGCGTGCTGCGCGAGGGAATCTGCCAGATGGGCGGCATCGAGGAGGATCGCTCCGGATATGTCATCGTCAAGGGCGGCGGCATCCCGGCGATCAACATCCTGGGCTACAATCGCCGTGTGGACTGGAACGAGCTGGTAACGCGCCTGGCGCGCATAACGGAAAGCAACGTCAAACCGGTGATCAAGTAGGCTGTCGAGACGATGAACATCAAACCGCCTGGAATTGCCGTGGGGGCACTGGCGCTCGCGCTCGGCGCCTGTGTCACCATCAACATCTACTTCCCGGCCGCTGCTGCCGAGAAGGCTGCCGACAAGATTATCGATGAGGTATGGCAGTTGCAGAAGGACGGGGCAAAAAAGCCGGAGCAGCCGGCACCCACCCCGGCCCAATGAGGAGCAGGGTATGACCGCGACAATTCGTGCGCTGCTGGCGCTGGCGCTGCTGCTGGCGGCGGGGACGCTGGCGGCCCAGGGCAATCTGGAGATCAACACGCCGGCGATTGCGGCGCTCAAGGCGGCAATGCAGCAGCGTCACACTCAGCTTGCGCCGCACTTCGGGTCTGGGGCAGTCGGATTGACCGGCGACGGGCGCATCGAGCTGCGCGATGCCAACGCTGTGCCGTTGGCCCAGCGCCAGGCAGTGTCGGCCCTGATCTCCTCGGAGAACAGCGATCGCGCTGCGCTGTACCGGGAAATTGCCCGCGCCAACGGCCATCCGGAGTGGGAGGCCGACGTCCGCAACACCTTTGCCCAGCGTTGGGTCGACAAGGCCCAGCCCGGCTGGTACGTGCAGGGTGCTGGCGGGGCTTGGGTCCGGAAATGACGCCGACACTCGTCTTCGACATCGAGACGGTGCCGGATGTGGCCGGCCTGCGCCTGCTCTACGGGCTCGATGCGTCGCTGAGCGATGACGAGGTCGCCGAGTTGGCGTTCCAGAAACGGCGCGCCGCTACGGGTAACGACTTTCTGCCCCTGCATCTGCAGCGCGTCCTGGTGGTGTCTTGCGCCATGCGCGACGAGCGCCAGTTCCGTGTCTGGTCGCTGGCAGAGCCGGAGTCGGGAGAGGGCGAGATCATTCAACGTTTCTTCGACGGCATCGAGAAGTACACGCCGCAACTGGTGTCGTGGAACGGCGGCGGCTTCGACCTGCCGGTGCTGCACTATCGCGGCCTCATCCATGGTGTTTCCGCGCCCCGCTACTGGGACATGGGCGAGGACGACCGCGAATTCAAGTGGAACAACTACATCAGCCGTTACCACACGCGCCATCTCGACCTCATGGATTTGCTCGCCCTGTATCAGCCGCGGGCCAACGCGCCGCTCGACGAACTGGCGAAGCTGATTGGATTTCCGGGCAAACTGGGAATGGACGGCTCCGAGGTGTGGTCCGCCTATCGCGCCGGAGAGATCGCTGAGATCCGCAACTATTGCGAGACGGACGTGGTCAATACCTTCCTCGTCTTTCTGCGCTTTCAGTGCATGCGTGGCGTTCTCGGCCGCGATGCCTATGCCCGGGAGTGCGAGCACACTCGCTCGACGCTTGCCGCGCTCAAGCAACCGCATTGGCGGACCTTTCTCGAACACTGGCCGGCGTGACCGAGGATGTCCCGGACGAAGCATTCAGATTGAGCAAGCGCCGCCATGCAGACAGACGACCCCCGTATCGAAGCCATCGACGCCGCCCTGGCCGGCGAGTGGGATCGCGCCCATGTGATCGTGCAGGTGCGCTCCGATGAGCTGTCCTGCTGGATCCACGCCGTGTTGCACAAGATCGAGGGCGACGCATCGAACAGCCGTTACTGGTATGCCAGGACGAGCCACGAGTACGGCCGGTACGAGAATCCGCGCCAGGAGCTGGAGAGCATTAGAAGCGCGATCCTCGACTTGCGCGGCTGAACGGCGCGCGTCTCGGTTGTGTTGCCCGCCGCCTTTGGCTAGAATGCTGCTCTTCTAGGCGCGTAGCTCAGCTGGTTAGAGCACTACCTTGACATGGTAGGGGTCGTTGGTTCGAGTCCAATCGCGCCTACCACGGCTTCCACGCAAAGGCATCGAAAGGGCCTCGGGTTATGACACCGCGAACTTGCAAGACATCCCTGCTGCGTCAGAACTGAACGGGTTCGCCCTCGATTACGAAGAAGTGCGGCTCGGCCGCACTTTTTTTTTGCCGGAGATGAGTTTGCCATGCCGAAGATCACGTTGCCGGACGGTGCCGTCCGATCCTTTGATGGCTCAGTATCGGTCGCCGAAGTCGCCGCCTCGATCGGCCCTGGGCTGGCGAAAGCGGCGCTGGCGGGGAAAGTGAACGGTCGGCTGGTCGATACGTCCGCGCGCATGGACAGCGACGCCTCGCTCGCAATCATCACGGACAAGGACGCGGAGGGACTGGAGGTTCTGCGCCACTCGACGGCGCATTTGCTTGCCTATGCCGTGAAGGAGCTGTTTCCCGATGCCCAAGTGACGATCGGACCGGTGATCGAAAACGGCTTCTACTAC
>JRYJ01006495.1_pt1 | contig 11048 bp, 13 predicted proteins | sample 235371 | NCBI WGS metagenome assembly JRYJ01 (sample SAMN03074219, study PRJNA261477) | activated sludge metagenome | biome: Wastewater Treatment Plant; feature: Wastewater; material: Activated sludge; isolation source: activated biomass of a wastewater treatment plant treating hydrocarbon... ... | reverse complement strand
GGCGGCTCCTCCAGCGTCTTCAGAAAACAATTCGACGATTCCTCATTGAGATCATCCGCGTCTTCGACGATGGCGATCTTGCGAGGTCCGCGGGTGGCCGTTAGCGCGAGTCGATCGCACAGGTTCCGAATCACTTCGATCGGCATCTCGACACGGTCATCCGGCCGGCGAACGATTTCGAAATCGGGATGCGTGCCCGCGGCGATCCAGGTGCACGCCGAGCAGTGATCGCAGGAATCCCACGACGCCGCTGGCGCCTCGCAAAGCAGCGTCTTCGCCAGTTGACGGGCAACCAGGCTCTTGCCGACGCCGGCCGGGCCCACGAACAGGTAGGCATGGGCGAGGCGATCGCGCGCCGCGGCTCGAGCCAGGCCCTCGACAATGGCGTCGTGTCCCCGAATCGATTGCCACGCCATGGGTCGGTCTCACCTATCCGAAATCAACGGAGCGACCAGGGCACGAATTCGCTCCTGAACGGCATCGGCCGACTCCGAAGCGTCGATGACTCGAATGCGGTCAGGCCGTTTTCGGGCCTCGGCGAGAAAGCCTTGCCGAACGCGCTCGTGAAACTCGCGATCGCGCTGCTCGAGCCGGTCGGGCTGGCGGCCGCGCCGGCGCTCGGCAAGCTCGATCGGCAGATCGAGCACAATGGTCACATCGGGCTCGATGCCGTCCGCCGCAAAACGGCCGATGCGCCAGAGTTCGTCGATGTTCATACCGCCGCCGTGACCCTGATAGACGACGGTCGCCAGGAGAAAGCGATCGCTCAGGACCACGGCTCCGGATTCAAGGGCCGGGCGGATGACGCGCGCGACCAGCTCCGCCCGGCTGGCCATGAACAGCATGGCTTCACACGGAACTGACATGTCGCGCCGATGATCGAGCACCAGGGCGCGGATCGCGTCGCCGATCGGAGTGCCGCCGGGGTCGACGCAGGTCACGACGTCCCGGCCGCGCGTCCGAAGCCAATCGGCGAGCAAGCGCACCTGGGTGCTTTTTCCGGTCCCGTCGATGCCGTCCAAGGACAGGAATAAGCCGCCGGCTTGCGTGGATTGCGATTCTCGAATTCCAGTTCCCATTGAGACCACGGACAATCGCAGTTGGATCTCGGCGACCGCGGATCAACCCAGCATAGAGACACGGCGACGCAGAGAGGAGCAGGTTTTTGTTGCTCTCTCTGGGCCTCTGAGTCTCTGTTTTACTGTTATCGAAAGGTCAACTGCCCGGATTGGGCGTGACCAGACCGAGCACCTGCCCGGGTTGCAACCGATCTCGCGGCAACGCGCGTTGCTCGAGCAGTCGCCCGGTGACGGGCGCCGCCACGTCGAACGTCGCCGCCCCGGCGCTCACTTCGACGATGCGATCTCCCTCATACACAAGTTCGCCGGGTTCGGCGAACCAGACGCTGACGACCGCCGGCTCAATGCCGATGGCGGGCATGATGACGGGAACGGCGTGGGTCGTCTCGGCTGGCATGGGCGCGGTGTATCCCAAGCGGCAATGGATCAGCTTCCCACGGGGCACGGTCGGCGGCGATCGGCGGCGGCCAGAGCGGGGTGCGAATGGAATAGCGCCACTCGGTCGCACTCAAGCCCGCGGGCCAACTCCTCGATCAGCCGCTGCCGCACGGCCGAGTGCCGCACCGCCCCGCGCCGCTCGCGCTCCAGCGAGGTCATCGGCGGACGACCCGACCCGGCGCAGTCGACATATCGGAACGGCGCCAGATCGGGGTTCACATTGAGGCAGAGCCCGAAATAGGCGATCCAGTCGCGCACGGCGATGCCGACATGCCCCAGCAGCCGGCCGTCGGCCCAGACGCCCGGGCGATCCGCTGGCGTTTCGACCGACACGTCAAAATCCTGAACGACGCGGGCGGCGGCGGCGTGCAATCGATCGAGGTAACTTCGCACGTCGATGCGCCGGATATCCAGCGCGGCCACGACGTACGCGGCGATCTGCCCGGGCACGTGCAGGAGGCAGCCGCCGCCGCGATTGACCCAGCGGATCGGCCAGCCGCGGACACGCAGTTCGGCGGGTTCGATGCGGATGTGCGTGCGGCTGCCGTCACGCCCGACGCTGATCGTCGGCGGATGCTCGCACACGACGATGCTGCTGGATGAGCGGTCGCCGGCAACGTCGTAAACCAGCCGGCGCTGCAAGCGCAACGCAGCATCGAACTCGATCGTTCCCAGCAAATACGTTTGCAAGGACAACGATCGCGGCGCGGATTCAACAATCGTCGGCGCTATGTCGATCATCGCTCGTGGTGCTGCTCCAGGGTGTCGCCTGTAGTGTACCAGTGATGTTGACCGAGCGACAAGCGGTTGCCGGCGATGTTCGGCGAGGCGCTCCGGCGATTTCGTGCGACCGTGCCGGTGAACCGGGATGGATCGTTTCCGCGCTTCTGCCGGGGACAATCCTCTGTCTGCTCAATGCGGTCAAACCAATCGTCGTGGACGATACAGCCTATCACGCTTACGCCGTTCAGGCGGCGCACAATCCCGCGGACCCATATGGTTTCACGATCAACTGGTACGGTCGCGCGGAACCGGCGTTTTCGGTGCTGGCTCCGCCGGTTGCCTTGTACTGGTGGGCCGCGGGCATTCGGCTCTGGGGCGACGACGTGCTCGCCGCCAAGCTTTGGCTCTGGCCGTGGTGCCTCGTCCTCGCCCTCAGTCTGCGGAGCCTCGCGCGGCACTGGCTGGGATCGGCAGCCACGCCAATCGTCTGGATGATCGCTCTCGGCCCATGCGTGTTGCCGTCGCTGAATCTCATGCTCGACGTGCCGGCCTTGGCGCTGTCGCTGACGTCGTTGGCGGTATTCTTCGGAATCGCGGAGAGATGGCCGTGGATCGGCTCGGCGACGTCCGGCGTGCTGGCCGGATTGGCCATGGAAACCAAGTACTCCGCCTTCGTGATCCTGCCGACGATTGCCGCCGCGGCGTGGTTCCGCGGCGATCGGCGGCGCGAACTGGGTCGATGCGCCGTCGCGCTGACGCTAGCGCTAGGCTTGGCGTTGGGATGGGAAGCGTGGATCGCGACTCGGTATGGCGAATCTCATCTGTTGCACCATTGGCGGCGTGACGCAATCGGTCGGATGCCGAGACCGCACCTGTTCTGGCCGTTATTCGGGTTGCTTGGCAGCGCGGCTTCCCCGTTGCTCCTGTTGGCGGCCGCGACTCCGCGCGCCGTCTGGCTTCGACGGCTCGGAATCCTCGCGGGGATCATCTCGGCCTATGCCGCCGTCGCCGCGATACCGAGATCGGAGGGGACGATCTGGACGCCGACAGCGATCGCATTTGGAATCCTGGGCGCCGCGGTCATTGCTGTGATTCTCGGGGCCGCGGTGAGTTGCTGGCGCTCGCCGCGACGACTGGAAGATCGCTTTCTGGTGGTCTGGGTTGGCCTGGAGCTTGCGGGTTACTTCGTGCTGTCGCCGTGGCCGGCTATCCGCCGAATTCTCGGCCTGAGCGTCGCGGCCACAATGCTGCTCGCCCGCAATGCGGCGGCGACCGGAGCGAGCGGAGTGGCGCTCTGGCTGGCCGCGGGCGCGAGCATTGGCCTGGGTGTCGGACTGCAAGTCATCGACATCGAAAATGCAGGGCTGGAGCGCGATGCGGTCGCGAGGGTGGCGGATCGCATTGCGGCCGAGGAGTCGTCGGGGACGATCTGGTTCGCGGGGCAGCGCGGCTGGCAGTTCTATGCCGAGCGCGCCGGATGGACGCCAATCTCTCACGGCGACTCCCGCGCGGAGCCCGGCGACTGGCTCGTGCTGCCGCGAAGCGATTTCGGCGGACCGCGGCCCGCCCTTTCCGACTCGGCTGAGTACCGCGGCACGATCTCCGTCCGCAGCCGACTCCCGCTGGCCACGATCCCGTGGTATTACGGCACGAACGCGGCCGTGCGGCGCACCGCCGGCGCTTTCATGACGATCGACTTGTACCGGGTAACGCGGCCGATGATCCTGACCGCCGATCCGCGATGATTCAACTGCCGAAGGAGGGACTTGAACCCACACGCCCTTGCGAGAACCGGATTTTGAGTCCGGCGCGTCTGCCAGTTCCGCCATCCGGGCAGCTGAAGGGGGTCACTTCTAACATGAACCTATCGGAGGGTCAACGGGTTGCCTCGCCTCTTTGTTTCCCGCAGAGCGCAGTGTTAAAATGCGCGACGGCCAGTCGAATATACGGAGGGAAGCATGGCGGAAGTGCAGTGTGTGACGTGCGGACAAACGGGGGAAGCTATCACCGATATGCTGTTCTTGGGCAAGTTGGAGGCCGAGATCAAGGCCAAGGTCTGCAAGCCCTGCTGGAAGAAGTGGGAAGGGATGCGGGTCATGGTGATCAACGAATATCAGGTGAATCTGGGAGATGAAAGTGGTCGGGAATTGGTCAAGAAGCAGATGAAGGCCTTTCTCAAGCTCGGTGAGCAGGCCGACACCTCGAAACTGGACCAGAACTACCGGCCGACAAGTTAGCGCTGTACGCTTTCCAGATGGACTCCGCTCGAATCCCCCTTGAACTTCAGCGGCGGCCGGGTGACGGTCGAACGTCGAGCCCGGCCCCATCTTCATTGACACCCTGAATTCAGAAGTGCTAAAGTGTCCTATTCTTTAGGCTTCCGGCTCGGAGCCAGAAGGGACACTCCCGCCGTGATCACACAAATGCGGGTCAAGGGGCTCATTTTCGACCCCTATAACAACGCCTATATCGTGGTGTTGCGGGACGAAGAGAATTCGGACATGCTGCCGATTTGGGTGGGGAAGTCCGAAGCCAGTGCCATCGGGCTGGCCCTGGAAAACGTGACCGCTCCCCGTCCAATGACCCACGACCTGATGAAGTCGTTCCTGGACACCTTCGATGCCAAGATCATCAGCGTCGTCATCACGGATTTGAATGAGAACACCTACTACGCAAAGATTCACTTGATGTACGAAGATTCCGAATACACCGTCGACTCGCGCCCCAGCGACGCCATCGCGCTCGCGTTGAGAACCGACGCGCCGATTTTCGCCAGCGAAAACGTCATCAAGAAACAATCGTCGGAAGAACTCGAGCAGTGGCTCGAAAATCTCAAGCCCGAAGACTTCGGCAAGTTGGATACCTAACACCATGGATGCACCCAGCCAGACCCCCGCTGCCGAGCTTGTTCCCTTGACCGTCAAACAGGTGATCGAGGACAGCAACACCGATACCAGGATCGTGGTACTGAAGAGCGAGGACGCCAGCGTCACCCTTCCGATCTGGGTTGGGTCGGCCGAAGGCAACGCCATCCGTCTCGCGATGGAGCGTGTCGTCACACCCCGTCCGATGAGTCATGATTTGATCCGCAGCTTCGCCGACCATCTTGGTGTAAGGATCGAGCGGGTGGTGATCACCGACGTCAAGAGCAGTACATACTATGCGTCGGTCTCGTTCGTCTCGAAGGGGGTCCAGCGGACGCTGGATGCCAGACCCAGCGATGCGATCGCGCTCGCCATTCGTGCCAGCTGCCCCATCTTCGCCACGCGGGACGTGCTGAATCGCCGCACGGCGGTGCATCTCGATGCATGGTTGTCGAAGCTGGATACCAAGAAGATCGAACCTCAACAGGCCTGAGGCGGGACGCCTCGGCCGCGAACGTTCCCTTGCAGGAGTAATGGAGACCATGACAAAGACGTATCTTCAGAAGCCGGCGGAAGTGACACGGAAGTGGTTTTTGGTGGATGCCGAGGGCAAAACCCTCGGGCGGTTGGCCGCAAAGGTGGCGAGTCTGTTGCGCGGAAAGCACAAACCGACCTTCACGCCCAACGTCGATACCGGCGATCACGTGGTGATCGTGAACGCGGACAAGATCGTGCTGACCGGAGATAAGATGGAAACCAAGACCTATTCCTACCACACCGGGTATCCCGGCGGATTGAAAACCTTGACGGCCGAACACATTCATCAGCGGCATCCCACCAAGCTATTGACTCGCGCGATCGAAGGGATGCTGCCGAAGACGCCGCTGGGGAAGCACATGGCCAAGAAACTGCGCGTGTATGCGGGGCCGACCCATCCGCATCAGGCGCAGCCGTTGGAAACGCTCTCACTCTGACATCCACCGTCTTGATTCGTTTTGTGAAGGAGGCCGCCTGATATGGCAGCAATGACGCAGTATGCGACTGGAAAACGCAAGAGCGCGATCGCCCGGGCGTGGGTGACCGCATCCGCCGGAGACATCGTCGTCAATGAGAAGCCGCTGGAGAAGGCCTTCCCGCGCACGACCCTCCGCAACGTGATTCAATATCCGCTGGAGTTGGCGGGGGTCGCCGGGAAATATTCCGTCCGCGCCACGGTGTACGGCGGTGGCCCGACCGGCCAGGCCGGGGCGTTGCGGCATGCGATTTCCAAGGCGCTGGTCACCATGAGCGCCGCCTTCCGCGGTGCCCTGAAGAAGGAAGGGCTCCTCACCCGCGATTCGCGCGTGAAAGAACGGAAGAAGTACGGCCAGAAAGGGGCCAGAAAGCGCTTCCAGTATTCGAAGCGCTAACAAAGGCCTGGAGCCTGACAGCGTTCGCAAAAAGGGAAGGCTCCGCAGCCTTCCCTTTTTTATTGTCATGATGGGGCGCTCAAGCGGGCGGGATGACATCCGGATGAGCGGCGGAGGCACGAGATGACGTCGGTACGCGTGGCGGTGGCGGGGGCAAGCGGGTACACGGGGGCTGAGTTGGTGCGGCTGCTCGCGCAGCATCCGGGCGCGGTGCTCACGGCGGTGACATCCGAAAAATCGGCTGGCTCGCCGGTGGCGTCGGTCTATCCCCACTTGCAGGGAGTCGTCACGCTCTCGTTCGAGGCATTGGCACCGGAAGCCCTGGCCGAGCGGGCAGACGTGCTGTTTCTCGCGCTCCCCCACACCAAGTCCATGGAACCGGTGGCGAGTTGTTTGAAGGCCAACAAGCGGGTGATCGACCTCAGTGCGGATTATCGATTGAGGGATTTGCGAACCTACGAAACCTGGTATCAAACCGCGCATACGCATCCGGAGTTGATCCGGTTGTCAGTGTACGGCCTGCCGGAATTACACCGGGCCGCCATTGCACAGGCGAACCTGGTCGCCTCCCCGGGATGTTACCCCACCGCCGCGATCTTGCAATTAGCGCCGTTGGTGGCGAACGGGCTGATCGACCCGAACACGATCGTCATCGATGCCAAGTCGGGTATCTCGGGCGCAGGCCGAAGCCCCGCCCTCCCCTACCATTTTCCGGAAGCGCACGAGTCGTTGGAGCCCTACAAGATCGGCCAGCATCGCCACATCCCGGAAATCGAACAGGAATTGACCGGGCTCGCCGTCCGGTGTGCCCGCGCCTCGGGCGGTCAGGCCGGCGCGCCACCGGCCGGCGTCATGGTGACCTTTACTCCGCATCTGGTCCCGATGAATCGCGGGATCCTGAGCACGGCCTACGCGCGCGTGAAGGGCAAGCTGAACGTGAACGAACTGCGGGCGTTGTATCGGGATTACTACAAGGGAGAGCGTTTCGTCCGGATGCTGGACGGAGCGATGCCCAATCCGCGGCACGTGCGGGGGGCCAACTACTGCGATCTCGCCGTCCATGCCGATCCTCGCGCAGGGTGGGTCGTGACGGTGGCGGCGCTCGATAACCTCATCAAAGGTGCAGCCGGCCAGGCGATCCAGGCGATGAACATCATGCTGGGATTTCCGGAGGAGATGGGGCTGACCGCGCCCGGCGTGTATCCATGACCCGCTGACAATGTGACCTTTCACAAGCCGTCTTCTGTTCTCGCACACAGAGGTTGAAGGATGAACGTCATTTCGGGCGGTGTGACCGCCCCGCATGGATTTCTTGCCGCCGGGTTGTATTGCGGCATCAAGAAGAAGGTTCTACCTGACTTGGCATTGGTCGTCTCGGAGGAACCGGGACCGATCGCCGGCGTCTTTACGACGAACCGTGTGGCGGCGGCGCCGGTTCTGTTGGGGCGGCGCTCGCTGCGCAAAGGCATCGGGCGCGCAATCCTCGTAAACAGCGGCAACGCCAACGCCTGCACCGGTCCGGCCGGGATGCGTGCGGCCGAACAAATGGCCCGGATGATCGCCGGCCCGCTCCGAACGCCCGACCATACAGTGTTCGTCGGCTCGACCGGGGTCATCGGTCAACCGCTGCCGGTCGAGAAAATCAAGAAGGCTGTTCCCGCGTTGCTCGAACGATTGAGCCGGCGCGGCGGCACCAGCGCCGCGCGCGCGATCATGACGACCGATCTCAAGCCCAAGCAGGCGGCGGTACAGGCGCGGCTCGGCGGGCGTCTGGTGACGGTGGGCGGGATGGCCAAGGGATCGGGCATGATCCATCCCAACATGGCCACGATGTTGGCCTATTTGACGACCGATGCGGCCATCAGCCGACGGCTCCTGCAGACTGCGCTGTGCCGGGCGGTCGATCGTTCTTTCAACTGCATTACGGTCGACGGGGACACGAGCACGAACGACACGGTGCTCTGCCTCGCGAACGGCACGGCGGGCAACGCCTCCTTCAAGGACGGGAGCCCGGAGTTTGGACGGTTCTGCGCCATGGTCGAGACGGTCTGCCGGACGCTCGCGCTCAAGATCTGCTGGGACGGTGAAGGCGTCACCAAGGTGGTACGGGTTGAGGTCGTGCGGGCGAAGACGGTCGAGGCGGCTCGCAAGGTCGCGGCGACGATCGCGACCTCCAACCTGGTCAAGACGGCCCTCTTCGGGGGCGATGCCAATTGGGGACGTGTCATGGCGGCGTTGGGACGGGCCGGCGTGGCGCTGGACCCCGCTCGGGTCAGCCTGAAGTTCGGGGGGGTGGCTATGGTGCGGAACGGGCAAGGCCTCGGGGCCGTGGCTGAGAAGCGCCTGGCCAAGGTGTTTCGGGAGCGGGAGTTCACGATCCTGGTTGATTTGGGCCAGGGCAAGGCCCGGGCCCATATGTGGACGACGGATTTGTCCTACGAATACGTGCGGATCAATGCCAGCTATCGATCCTAACCGCCTGACCAAGCTTGCAAAGTGCCAGGGATTGTGCTAGCGTTCGGACGTTTTTGGCGGTGGAGGGGTCGACAGCCTCTACGCCGTTCTTAAGCCCCCGGTATCGGGGGCTTCTTATTCAAATCCACACCGGCGTGATGCGCACGCTGCGCAGCCTGAGAATAAGGGGGGTGTCCCCCTCGCCGACGGTTTTTGCCGGGCGCTCTGCAGGCTTCGGAGGGAGGTGAAGGTATGGGAGTGATTTCAATCAAGGAGTTGTTGGAAGCAGGCGTCCATTTCGGCCACCAGACCAATCGGTGGAACCCGAAGATGAAGAAATTCCTCTTCGGTGAGCGGAATGGCGTCTACATCATCGACCTTCAGCAGACCGTCGAGCGGTTGGAGCAGGCCTATGCCTTCGCCCGCGATACGGTGGCGGCCGGGGATTCCGTGCTGTTCGTCGGCACGAAACGCCAGGCGGCCGACATCCTGGAAGAAGAAGCGAAGCGGTCCAACATGTTCTACGTGAACCAGCGCTGGCTGGGTGGCATGCTGACCAACTTCCAGACCATCCGGCGCAGCATCGACAAGATGAAAAAGATGGAAGCGACCCTCGCGGATCCCTCGCATCAGGGCCACACCAAGAAAGAGCTCGGCCAGATGCAGAAGGAAGTCGTGAAACTGCAGAAGAACCTGTCCGGCATCCGCAACATGCGCGCCCTGCCCGGGGCGGTGTTCGTGCTCGACACCCGCATCGAGCGGATCGCGGTCCTCGAGGCGAACCGGCTCGAAATTCCCGTCATTGCGATCGTCGACACGAATTGCGATCCGGATCACATTCAATACCCGATTCCCGGCAACGACGATGCCATTCGTGCGATCAAATTGATCATTTCCCGGATTGCCGATGCCTGTATCGAAGGAGCACACCTCCGCGCACAACAGGAGGAAACGGAGTTTGCCGCGGCCCCTGCGGGCGACAAACCGGTCGTGCTCGAAAGCGTGCCCGCAGCGCCTTGAGCGCGGAGTTGCTGATTCGGGACCGTTGTATCCGATTGAACCTGAGGAGTCCGAAGAATCCATGGCGAGTCTGAGCGACCTAGTCAAAGAACTGCGTGAAAAAACCGGGGCCGGCATTTTGGATTGTCAGAAGGCCCTGACCGAAAACGGCAACGACATCGAGAAAGCGATCGATTTCCTTCGCCAGAAGGGCTTGGCTGCGGCCCAGAAAAAAGCGGGGCGGGAGACCAATCAGGGGCTGGTGCATGCCTATATCCATGCCGGCGGCAAGATCGGCGTGCTGATCGAAGTCAACTGCGAAACCGACTTCGTGGCGCGCAACGAGGAGTTCAAAGCCTTCGTGAACGATCTCGCGCTGCAGGTGGCGGCGGCCAGTCCGTCCTATGTTCGTCGGGAGGACGTATCCGCGGACGTGGTGGCCAAGGAGCGCGCCATTTACGAGGCGCAGGCCAAGGAGATGGGGAAACCGCCGGCCGCCTGGCCGAAGATCATCGAGGGCAAGCTCGAAAAGTTCTACCAAGAAAGCTGTCTGCTCGAGCAAGCCTTTATCAAAGATCCATCCGTGACCATCAAAGATTTGTTGTCACAAAAGATCGCCAAGATCGGCGAGAACATGAACATCCGCCGGTTTACGCGCTATCAACTGGGCCAAGCATGAACTCTGCCAAATACCGGCGTATCCTGCTGAAAGTCAGCGGAGAAATGTTGGCCGGTGAGCAGGGATACGGCATCCAGCCCTCGATCCTCGAAGGACTTGCAGAAGAGATTGCCGACGTCGTGGCGATGATGACCGGCATTCCGGTGCGCAAAGTGGCGCAATCAGAGAGCGAAAAAATTCTCGGCATGGAAGACGAACTGCGCAAACGCATCGTGGGCCAGGACGAGGTGATTCACGCGCTCTCGAAGGCCATTCGTCGCACACGCGCGGGTTTCAAAGATCCGAATCGTCCCATCGGTTCATTTGTTTTCCTGGGTCCGACGGGCGTGGGAAAAACAGAGCTTGCAAAACAGCTTGCTAAGTTCCTTTTCAATTCGGAAGATGCGCTTATCAGGATCGACAT
>JRYJ01007835.1_pt1 | contig 11050 bp, 12 predicted proteins | sample 235371 | NCBI WGS metagenome assembly JRYJ01 (sample SAMN03074219, study PRJNA261477) | activated sludge metagenome | biome: Wastewater Treatment Plant; feature: Wastewater; material: Activated sludge; isolation source: activated biomass of a wastewater treatment plant treating hydrocarbon... ... | reverse complement strand
CGGCGAGGTGTTCGGCCAGGACCGCCTCGAGGCGGTGCTGCTCGCGCACGGCGGCGCCAGCGCGGAACTGCTCCGCGATATCGTCGTCGGCGAAATCGTGGAGTTTCGCGGCGAGCGCCCCGCCTTGGATGATTGCACGATCCTGATCGCGGCTCGAGATTCGGAGACGTTCCCATGATCCGCGTGGGCATCGCCGGGATCGGCTTCATGGGCATGATTCATTTCCTGGCGCTCAAGCGATTGTCAGCAGCGCGAGTCTCGGCCATCGCCACGCGCGACTCGCGCAAGCGCTCCGGCGATTGGACGATGATTCGCGGCAACTTCGGGCCGCCCGGCGTGCGCGTCGNNTCGCCGCCGGCAAGCACGTCCTCGTCGAGAAGCCGATCGCATTGAACCTCGATGATGCGGATCGGATGCTCGCCGCCGCGGAAGCGGCCGGGCGGCTCCTTTTGGTCGGGCACGTGCTCCCGTTCTTTCCGGAGTTTCGCACCCTGGCGGATGCATGCGCGAATGGCCGATATGGCCGCCTGGTGGCGGCGCAATTCAGCCGCATCATTTCACGCCCGGATTGGTCCGCGGCGATCGCCGACGTGACGCGAACCGGCGGCCCGGCGATCGACCTGCACATCCACGACACGCACTTCATCCGGCTGCTGACCGGCCTGCCCAGGCGCGTTTTCTCGGTGGGACGCGAAGAAAATGGCGCAATCATGCATGTCAGCTCGTTGTACCGCTTCGACGGCGACGGCCCGGCGATCGGCTGCTCGAGCGGCGCCCTGTGCCAATCCGCGCGGCCGTTCATGCACGGTTTTGAAGCGTATTTTGAGAATGCCACGCTCATCTACCAATCGGGTGTTCAACCGTTGACGTGTCTGCTCGCCGACGGTTCGGCGACGGTCGTTCCCCTGAATGATGAGGGCGACCCCGTGGCCGTATTCGCCGAGGAGCTCCGGGCCGCGGCCGCCGGCGTTGAATCCCGGCGCGCGCCGAATGAGCTCGACGCACGGTTGGCCCGCGACGCACTGGCGCTGTGCCTGAGTGAATGCCGATCGATGCAACATGGTTTTCCGATCGATACTTGCGGCTGAGCCTCGTCTGCGGACTTACCCGAATTGCCCAGACCGGATGTTTGGGATGACCGTCAGTCTCATTTTGAGAAATTGACAACTTATTGATTGACCTACTTCTTCACTTTGTTACCATGTTGCCAGAGTCGCTTCGGCGGCTCGTACCGACGAGGCCGAGAGGCGGTTATCGGTCCTTAGCCGATTGGGCGACGGTTAGGGGCCAGACGTTTCTCGGCCTCTTTTTTTGCGCCGTCGTCTCGGCCCATGAAGATCAAGCAGGACCCCGCCGATTTTCGCGTCGAGGAACTGACCGACCTTCGCCCGGGATCGAATGGTCCGTTCGCTCTGTATCGGCTCGAAAAGCGTGGGTGGACGACGCCGGACGCGATCGGCGTTATCCGTCGGCGCTGGAAACTGCCGCTCGCGCGCGTCGCCTGGGGTGGTTTGAAGGACCGCCACGCCGAAACCCGCCAGTTCATCTCCATCTACCGCGGACCGCGGCGCGGCTTGGACCAGCGCGGCATCCGTCTCGAGTACCTCGGACAAGTAACACACCCCTACTCCGCGCGCGACATTCGAGGGAATCGCTTCGAAATCACGGTGCGCAATCTCGAAGTCACGGCCGCAACCGCGGCGCTCGCCGCGACCGAAGCGCTCCGCTCGACGGGGTTGCCGAACTATTTCGACGACCAGAGATTCGGCTCGGTGGGCGACGAACGCGACTTCATCGCGCGCCGCATGGTCCGTGGCGAATTCGAGCAGGCGCTGTTCCTGGCGCTGGCCGCGCCGTACGCGCATGACCGCGGCGCCGCGGCTCATGACAAAGCAATCCTGCGGGCGAATTGGGGTCGCTGGCCCGAGTGCAAGGCGCTCTTGACGCGATCGCACGCTCGATCGCTCGTGGACTATCTGTGTCACCATCCCGAGGATTATCGCGGCGCCGTGGCGCGCCTTCGTCCCGAGTTGCAGGGTCTGTATCTTTCCGCGTTTCAGAGCTACCTGTGGAATGCGATTCTCGAAGATTGGATTGCCACATCTTTTCCGGCCGATGAGTTGCTGCGGCTGTCGTTGCGCTTGGGCCAGTATCCGGCGCCGCGGCGATTGACCACCGAACAGCTCGAAACGTGGCGGTCGCGGCGGCTGCCGCTGCCCGCCGCGCGATGGCCGTTCGATCCGAGTGCGCCGTGGGCTTCCAGCGCCCTGCGCGTACTTGAGCGAGAGCAACTCCAGTGGCACGATCTCCGCATCCGCGGCCTCCGCAAACCATTCTTCACGCGCGGCGAGCGCAACGCCTGGTGTCTGCTCGATGATCTGGCCGCGGAAGTGCGCGACGACGACCGCCATCCGAGCCGATCGGCGCTGTGCCTGCAATTCACGCTGCCCCGCGGATCATATGCGACTCTGATCCTGAAGCGCCTCCTGGCTGGGTGAGTCAGCCGGCAGCTTGGCGAGCCATCCGCGAGCCGTAATATAGCGAACGCGGCAGGCCGATCGGAATTCGAGGGATTGCACATGCCGGCGTTGGCGGAGATTCACACTCAGGCGGTGACGGGAGTGGCTCCGCCGCAACTTTCGGAAGCCGTCATCCGCGACGTCTGGCCGTCGATTGCCTCGCATCCGGCCGCGGCGAGTTTTGGCCGGGCCTGCAACCGCTCCATCATCTTCGCGCCGATCGGCTGGCTGGCCTTGGCGCCGCTGTACTTTCGAAAACTGCTCGCCGTGATCCCATTGTTCTCCGGATTTGCCGTTCGCTACCGTCTCACGAATCGGCGGCTCATGATCTGCAAAGGATTTCGCTGTGAGCCGGTGAACCAAGTCTCACTGCGCGCGATCAAGGACGTGCGCGTTGTCACGGACGCGAACAGCGACTTCTATCGTTCCGGAACCCTGGAAGTGCTGGGCGACGATGGCCGGGTCCTGTTGACGCTGCCCGGGGTTCGCGAACCAGAATCGATGCGGCAGCACATTCTTCAAGCCGCGGCCGCATGGGGTCCTATGCTTCCCGCGGCGTGATCCGTTATTGTTTCGCCGACTGCACCAATCGAGAGAATGCTTCGCACAGCAGCGGCGCCGTGTCCGGCCCCAGGCTGTTGATCTCTCCATAGGGCGCCTTGGTCAACCCGTGCGTGAACGGCGGCTTCTGGTCCCACTGCCGCTTGGGAATGATGTAGCCCAGTTCGTCGTTTCCCAAGCCGATGATCATGCGGTGAGGTCCGGGCAGGGCACGATAAATGGCCGGCTCGATCGGCGCGCCGGGAAAGTCGGCGCCGGGATCCGGCGGATCGACGACCCGGTCGAGAACAAGTTCAGGATAGATCTCCCCGGGGATGACCGCCACGTTCACCTCGCCGAGCCGCAACCAGCCGAGTTCGGTGCGGACGGCGGCGCGCTCGCCATCCGCACCGGTCGCTGGCGCAATCGGCTGCCGCGGATCGCCGGTCCACCGTTCCATGGCGCGATCGAGCACACCCAGCTTCCGACCCAGCAGATAGATGGGATTATCGACTGGCAGAGCCAAAGAGACGGAATGATAGCGAATCGGCGCCAGCGTCACAGGAACGGCCGCGATTAGCGCCCGCTCAGCCGCGTCGGCGAGCAGTTCCCCGTAACGCTGCGCCTTCTCCGGTGAACCCTCCGCCAGCCGGCGGCCAGCCGTATCGCGCACATCGAGCCGAATCGTCGTCATCAAACCGCCCACCGAGCCAGACAGAAACACGACCGGGGATTGCCGGCGGCCTCGAAGCGCCGCACAAGCCGGTCCGACGAAATCGGAACTGATGCGCGTGTTGTGGCTGTCGAGAGTCTCCGGATGGCAATTCCATNNGAGCAACTCGGGCGCGGCGCCGCGGCCGATGCGCGCCGTCGCGGGCCGCAGCTCGGCCGCCGCCTGCCGAATCGTCGCGGCAATCGTGCGCTCCAGGCCTCTCAGATACTCCGGATCGACCCCGGATTTGAGAGTGCCGGGACCCCACAGACCCATCGTGTCCGGCCCGTGATGGTTGTGCGTCGCGCTGACGATCACCGCGCTGAAGCCGGGCAATCGTCCGCGGATTCGTTCGACTGATGGAAGAAACAGCCCGATCACGTCCGCGCAGGCAATTGCCACCGTCTGCGTCCCTGACTGCACGACGACAGCCCGAACAGACAGCGGATCGAGTACGGCATCCGCGCGTCGATTTCGACCAAAGCCGGCGAGGTAGACCGGCCGCGCATTCACATCCGGAGTGATCGGCTGCTCGGCGAATCCGACTCGGATCAGCGTCTCGGGGCGATCGTCTCCGACGGGCGTCAGCGCTGACCCGAGCAAACGAGCCGAGAAAAGGATGACGCCGAGAATTGCAAGTCGCTGGAACATCGGGCGCACCTCCTTGCTGAATCAGCCTCCTTCGCTACGCTTCCGGCTCACACGATTGGAGATACCGGATGCTCTCGCGCGCGATTGTGACGGGATCCGGAGTGTAATCGAACACCTCGACGCTGATCCAGCCCGCGTAGCCCGAGTCATTCAGCGCTCGCAGGATCGGTCGAAAATCAACGTCGCCGAAGCCCGGACCGCGCCGGTTCGCATCATTGGCGTGGACGTGAACCGTGCGGGCCGCAAATCGCTTGATCAACTTCGGAATCGACTCAGACTCCGAGCCCATTGCTTTCACGTCGAGGTGCAGCGCGAAGCGAGGATGACAGAGGCGATCCAACAGAGCCGCGGCCTCGGCGCAGGAATTGAGAAAATCGGTTTCCGCCGGCGCCAGCGGCTCCAGCGCGAGCGTGACCCCGCATTCGTCCAGCACCGGAGCGACCGCCGCGAACGTCGCCAGTGCGAACTCCGCGGCCTGCTCTCGTGTGCAGCCGGCCGGGACGCGGCGCTGCTGCGGCGATCCGAAAACCATCACTTGCCCGCCGAGGTCACGGCATAAACGAGCCAAGGCGCCGAGGTAGTCCACGGTCCGGCGCCGCACGGCCGGATCACTGGCTGTCACCTGCATCCCCTCGGTCTTGGCGAGGAGCCAGTGCAGCCCGATGATGGCCAACCCGGCGTCCTCGGCTTGTCGGCGAAGTTCGCGCCGCCGCGGCGCGGACACCTCAGCGGCGCTCGGCCCCAATGTGAACGGCGCGATCTCGATGCCCCGGTAGCCATGTTCCGCGGCGACCCCGCAGGCCCGCGCGAAATCCCAGTCGCCGAAGGTTTCGTTGCAGATCGCGTACTTCATGGCAGCGTGATGGTGCGCGGCGGATTGCGCAGCGCGAGCTGGAGCTTATCGCCGGTGCGCGTCGCCTTATCGACTTCGCGGTAGAACTCGGCCGGTGAATTGACCGCCACCCCGTTGACGGCGGTGATGACGTCGGAGAACTCGTTGAGATTGGCGGCCTTGGCCGGAGAATTCGCTTGCACTTCGCGGACGATCACGCCATCCGGCAGCGGCTCGCCGGTCTTGGCAATGATGCTGGTGTAATCGACTCGCAGTCCGTAAATCGACCGCGGGCGGTTCGTGGCCCGACTGGCGTCCCGATCGGTGTCGATCGGATACTTGACCAGCGTCGTCTCCAGGGTGCGCGGCTGCGAATCACTGCCTCGCTGCACGAGCAATTCGACCTTGCGCCCCGCCAGCGCAGTCGCCAGGAGCAGGAACAGGTCGTCGTGCTCCCGCACGCGCTGACCGTTGACGGCGAGGATGACGTCGTGCCGACGGAGTCCGGCCCGACTGGCGGGAGAATTGGGCGCGACGGCCTCGATCGGCACGCCGCCGCCCGGCGGCGGCGCAACCAGCGGGTGGTTCATCGTCGTCACGCCGAGAAACCCGTACTCGACTTCCTCGCCGCGCGCGAGCACTTCGATGATCCGCCGGTAGTTGGCGTCGATGGGAATCGCGAATCCGCCTGGCGCATCGACGCCGGTCAGCGCCGCCTGGGCCGTCGTCAGTCCGACCAGATTGCCGTCGAGATCGATCAACGCGCCGCCGCTGGACCCGAGCTGCAACCGCGCGTCGGTCTGAATCAGCACGCCGAGGTTGGTCAGCAGCCGGGCGCGATCGATCTCGGCAGTGACGCCCGGCGGACGCCGGCGCAGGTTGCTGATGATGCCGCACGATGCGTTGGCGCTGCCTTCCCGGAATCCGACCGCGTAGGGGTAGCCCAGCGCGACGACGAAACTGCCTTTGGCGAGTTTTTCGCCCTGACCGAGCTTGAGCGCGGGATTAGGGCCGGCAAATCCCTGCACTTTGAGCACGGCCAGGTCGCAACGGGCATCCGCCGCGTAAATCAGCGCGTTAGCTTCGCGCGGGCCGTCGTCGCCGGGGCGAGCCGGGAGGCGCACGAGGATCCGCCCCGCGCGGCGGACGACGTGATAATTCGTGAGGATCAACCCCTGCGGATCGATGACGACGCCGCTGCCGAAGTAGTCGGGCGGAGCGTTGCGATCCTCGAGTTCGGGCTGTCGCCGGCTGAACTCGGCCGGGCGCTCCCGGTCCCGCCGGACGAGAATGCACGCCACCGCGGGTTCCGCCCGCGCAATGGCGCGCTGGCATGCTCGTTCCAGACCGCGGATGTCGATGGCGTCGTCGGCTGCAGCAACAGCGGCGGCGATCAGCGCCAGCGACATCAGCAAAGCCACGCAGGAACGAGTCACGGCCATGCACGAATTCTACGGGATGCCGGCCGATTGACGCGACGGCGGCCGTTGGAATCCGTGACATGACGGCATCGACGGCTTGGGACGGCCCCTATCGCCGCGCCTTGGCGGCTTCGGAAGCCGGCTCGGACTTCGCCGCGCCGTTGTCCTCGACCGGCGCCGTCAGCAGTCCGCGTTTGGTCAGGATGGTATTGCGAATCCGAGCCGCGGCTTCGGGATGTTCGCGCAGCCATTGCTTGGCGTTTTCGCGCCCTTGGCCGATGCGCTCGTTCCCGTAGCTGAACCAGGCGCCGCTCTTGTCGATCAGCTTTTCCTCGATCGCCAGATCGATCAAGTCGCCTTCCCAACTGATGCCGTTGGCGTGCATGAGGTCGAACTCGGCCATGCGAAACGGCGGCGCGATCTTGTTCTTGACGACCTTGACCCGCACGCGCGAACCGATCGTCTCCTCGCCCTCCTTGATCCCGGAGATCTTGCGAATGTCGAGCCGGACCGAGCTGTAGAACTTCAACGCCAGTCCGCCGGACGTCGTTTCCGGATTGCCGAACATCACGCCGATTTTCTGCCGGATCTGGTTGATGAAGACCATGCAGGTTCGCGTCCGGGCGATGGTCGGATTCAGAATCCGCAGCGCCTGGCTCATGAGCCGGGCCTGCAACCCGACGTGCGAATCGCCGATCTCGCCTTCGATTTCATTGCGCGGCACAAGCGCGGCGACCGAATCGATCACGATCATGTCCACCGCGTTCGACTTGGTCAGCATCTCGGCGATCTTGAGCGCTTCCTCGGCGCACGACGGCTGGCTGACCAGCAGGTTCTCGAGATCGACGCCGATTTTCTTGGCCCAGGCCGGGTCGAGCGCGTGCTCCGCATCGATGAACGCCGCGACGCCGCCCTCGCGCTGCACTTGAGCGACGGCGTGCAGCGTCACCGTCGTCTTGCCGCTGGCTTCGGGTCCGAAGATCTCAATGATCCGGCCCCGCGGCAATCCCCGCCCGCCGAGCGCGATGTCGAGGCTCAGCGCCCCGGTGCTGATGCCCTGCACTTCCTGGTTGGCGCTCTCGCCCAACTGCATGATCGCGCCTTTGCCGAATTGCTTCTCGATCTGCTGCAGGGCGTTACGCAGTTCCCGGTCCTGGATCGCATCGGCCATGATTGTTCTCACGCGCGGTTCGGGCTGGTGGAGCCCAATAGTGTACAGATGACAATGTAACGGGAATATCGGTCGATGCAAGGTCCGAATTCGGAAAAACGCGGAAATTGGTCGGCGTGGCCGGCCGTCGTGCTCGGCCTGTGGCCCGAACCAGTGGACCAGATTCAACTTGAATCGGCAAAAGTCATTTGACCAAACGGGCCGCGCCGCTTTATACTCCTAGTCGGTCCGGGAGAGACAGCATGAGTTTCGGCGAAGACGCCGGCACCGATCTCGCGACGGCCCGCGGTCGAGATTGGCCCAGCGTGCGGCAATTCAACATTTTCGTCGCCAACCGGGTCGGCGCGCTCGTCAACGTCTTTCGCTGCTTCGAAAACACGGACGTCCGCGTTTTGTCACTGACCATCATCGACACGGCGGATTGCGCGATTGTCCGGCTGGTGCTCAGCGACCCAGAGCGGGCCGTCGAGATCTTCGAGCGAGCCGGATTGATGTACACCGAAAGCGATTTGCTGGTCGTCCAGTTGCCGGACGGCAACCAGCCGCTTCTCCAGATCTGCAAAGCCCTGCTCAGCGGCGAAGTCAACCTGCACTACGCCTATCCGCTGCTGGTCGGTCCGCACGGCGTGCCGTCGCTCGCGCTGTACGTCGAAGATCACGAACTGGCCGTGCAGACGCTCACGTCCAAAGGCTTCACTGTTTTCACCGAAAACGATCTGAACGACACGCCGTCGTACTAATCCCGCGCTCAGCCTGCCCGACGCTGACCGAGTGCGGCAATTTCCGAAGCCACCAGCTCATGGAGTATGAACGGACCGGCCGGGCGGTCGGACGGCGACGGCGCGAGCAAACTCTCGACCAGCGCGGTCAGTCGCCCCGGCCAATGGCGCGCCGCTGGCGCATCGATTTTCGCTCGGCGGATTAGTCCGTCGTTCAGTTCTGACATTTAACGTGGCACAAACGGCAGTGCTCCGGTCAGCATTTCGTGCAACACCACGCCGAAACTGAACCAATCGGCCGCGAAGCCGTCGCTCCGCGGTGGTTGAACCAGTTCCGGAGCGAGATAATCTGCCGAGCCGAATATGAAACTCGCGCCGACCGATTCGCTGAATTCGCCGGCCCGATGCGCGAGCCCGAAATCAATCAGCGTGACGGATTGCTCCGATGTCAAAAGAACGTTTTCCGGCTTGATGTCGCCGTGGATGAAGCCGGCGTGGTGGATCGCCTGGATGGCGTCGCCGAGTTGCCGGGCGATCCACAGGGCCGTGCGTCGATCGAGCCGGTATTCGGCGCGCAGCCGATCACGCAACGATTGGCCAGGATTCGATTGGAGCACGAGGTGGATGGGATCATCGGACAGGCGCGCGTCGAGCAGCCGGACGACGTGGGCATGATGAATCGCCGTCAGTGCCGCAGCCTCCTGCCGAAGGAGCCGCACCGAATCAGGATGATCCGACCAACCGGGAGCGGGCAACTTCAGCGCGCACGGGCAGCCATCGGCGAGTCGGACTGCGGCAAACACCTGCGTGACTCGGCCGGCGCTGACGAGTTTGACGAGATCGAATCCCGGAATTGCGAATCTGGCCATTTTTTGTCGAGCCGGGGGAAGCGCGCATCGCATTTATCGGCACGATCACGTCCGGCGATTGAATCCGTCGCCAAATCCATCAAGTTTCACCGGAAAAAGACCACGAACACCGCCAGCGAGAGCAGCACGCCGACGCATGGCACCATCCAGATGGCGCCCCAGTCGCGCCGCGGGGACTCGGCCGTTCCCTGCGTATAGAGCTTCACGACGTATCCGGACAGGACGTTGCCGAGAAACATTCCCAGACCATAGGTGAGGAACGTGAAGAGCCCCTGAGCGCTCGCCCGGATCTCGCTCGCCGCCTGGTTCTCGACATGAATGAATCCCGCGGCAAAGAAGAAGTCAAAGCAGACGCCATGGAGCGCCAGAAATGCGACGACCGTCCACGGCGACAGCCGCGATCGCGCGCCGAGCGAAAACGCCAGGTAGCGCAGTCCCCACGCGGCCATGCCGATCGCGAGCACCCATTTCATCCCGAACCATTGCAGGAAGAACGGCAATAGCGGCAGCAGGATCATCTCTGAAAACTGGCCGATCGTGCTCAGCGGCGCCCAATCGATGGCGAGCCGCAGCCGTCCGACAGACACCGACGCCGGCAATCGCGGGATGATGTCGTCGCGGAAATAGTTGCCGGTGAAGCTGTAATAGAACGCCAACACGATCGTGATGACGAATGAGACTCCGAAAAACACGGCGAACGACGAGTCCCTTTGCAATTCCTGCGCCCGCAGCGCCGGTAAGAAATCGGCGCTGCCGCCCGACGGTGGCGTGTGCGGCAAGACGAGGCTGAACACGCCGAGCAGCGCACTGCACGCCGCGGCGAGCAGCAACGGGTAGCGCGATTCGGCCACGTTCGGGATGAACTTCGGAAACAGCCAGCCCAGCACGACGAGGTTGACGAAGATCCAGCCGATCGTGCCCCAGACGCGCACGTAGGCGAACCAGTCGCTTTTCGGGATGTGGGCAAACGTGATGGAATTCGACAGCACCAGCGTCGGCGAGTAGACGAGCGCGTAAATCAATGCGACGATGAAGAACGTCCGCGGCCGACGAATCGTCGACATGACGTAGAGCAGCACGGCGCCGGCGAGGTGCAGCACAGCCATCAGCTGTTCGCTGGCGAAGTACTTGTCAGCCAGTTGCCCGATGATGATCGGCGTCACCATCGTGCCCAAAGCNNCGCGTCGAATTTCAATCCCCGCTCGAGGTACAGGCCGAGGACCACGAACCACGCTCCCCAGATCGCAAACTGCAGAAACATCATGAGCGACAGGCTGGCATAACCGCCGATGGCCATGCCGGATGAGTCCGCAGCGAGCAGCGTCATGTATTCATCCTCGAACTGGGTTGCGGCAGAATGTATGGCTGACACCGACCGCCAGCAACGCTTTTCCGGGCGCGCGGATCATAGCGGCGCGGACGCGCCCGATCACTGGCCACTGTCCCCTCCCCGCCTGTATTTCTACCTGCAAAGCGGTTAGACTTGATGAATTCGAGACGGTTCATCGGTCCCTAAGTTGGCGGGACGCGGTTCAATGGCAGCGACAGTCGCGAAATCGACGATCCAGGAAGCGGAATTCATCCGCCGCGCGCACGACATCGTGCGCGACCTCATG
>JRYJ01002472.1_pt1 | contig 11090 bp, 6 predicted proteins | sample 235371 | NCBI WGS metagenome assembly JRYJ01 (sample SAMN03074219, study PRJNA261477) | activated sludge metagenome | biome: Wastewater Treatment Plant; feature: Wastewater; material: Activated sludge; isolation source: activated biomass of a wastewater treatment plant treating hydrocarbon... ... | reverse complement strand
GCGGGCGCGGCATGCGCGTCGCGCAGGACGAAGCCAGCCTCCGCGCCGGTTTTGCCGCCGCCACCCAGGAAGCCGAGAAAGCGTTCAAGGACGGCAGCGTCTACCTCGAAAAGTACATCGAGAAGCCACGCCACGTCGAAGTGCAGATCCTGGCCGATCGCCACGGGAACGCCGTCCACCTCTGGGAGCGCGACTGTTCATTGCAGCGGCGGCATCAGAAACTCGTTGAGGAGTCGCCGGCGCCGAATCTCCCGGTCGAAACGCGCCTGGCGATCTGCAACGCCGCCGTGAAGCTGATTCAATCCGCCGGTTACTACAACGCCGGCACCTGCGAGTTCCTGCTCGATCAGAACCACAATTTTTACTTCATCGAAGTCAACGCGCGAATTCAGGTCGAGCATCCGGTGACGGAACTGGTGACCGGCGTGGATTTGGTTCGGGAGCAGATTCGCATCGCCGCCGGCGAACGGCTGCGATTCCGCCAAGATGAGATCGTGCACCGCGGCGCGGCGATCGAATGCCGGATCAATGCCGAGGACCCGGCCGCCGATTTCCGTCCCAGCCCCGGCACGATCACGCGCTGGCAGGTGCCCGGGGGCCCTGGCGTCCGCGTCGATACCCACGTCGTCCAAGGCTACCGAGTGCCGAGCAACTACGATTCGATGATCGCCAAGCTGCTGGTCCATCAGCCGACGCGCGCCGAGGCCATCGCCGTCATGCGGCGGGCGCTCAGCGAGTTCCGCGTCGAAGGGATCAAGACGACGATCCCGCTCCACGCCGCCATCATGAACTACCCGCGCTTCGTCGATGGCTCAGTGGATACCGGCCTGATGGAGCACAAGTTCTGGAAGTGATCCGGCAGGTATTGCGAACCTCGGAATCCGAAGCACGAAATCCGAGAATCCACGCCGAAAACGAAACGACCCAGACGAGACGCCGTCTGGGTCGTTGCTCGCGCGACTCGTCGGGTTCACTCGACTGAATGTCGGACTTTTCGATAGCGCCGATAAGCGGCGGCAGCCGCCGCGACGCAGCCGGCCAGAGCCAGCGAACTCGGCTCGGGGATCGGCTCGATCCAGGCCAGGCCGAGCAGATTGCCGGTGCCGGTGGAGCCGATGAGCGTCGCCGCCCCGGTCGCCATGTTGATCGTGTACAGGTTGTCCGTCGTATTGTCGATCAAATAGAGCTGACCATTGCTCCAGTTGTAAGCCAAACCGTTGGGATTGGTCGGACCGCCGAGCGGCCCAATCAACGTGCCTGCCCCGGTCGTCAGGTCGATCGAGTAAAAGCTGTCGGTGCCGGACGACGTCGCGTACATCACGTTCGTGTCGAGATTGTAGCCGAGGTTCATGAAGCTCGACGCGCCGGACAAGCCGATGAGCGTCGCGGCGCCGGTCGTCTTGTTGATCTCGTACAGCCCGGCGTTGTGCGACGACATGCCATAGAGCCTGCCCGTGCTGTCGTCGAATTCGAGGCCGTGCATGACGACGGCGGCGTCGCCATAGGCGCCAATAAGCGTGGCGTTGCCGGTGGCGAGATCGAGCGTGTACAGCGAGTCGTTGCTGGTCGACGTCAGGTAGACGATGTTGTTCACTCGATCGTAGGCGAGGCCGCCAGTCGTGCCGGCGTTGGCGGAGACAGTTCCGGCCGGCGTCTTGGCGCCGGTCGTGATGTCAATCGTGTACAGCGCCCGGCTGCTGTCGACCGCCCACATGACCTGCGCGGACGCCGGAGTTGCGGCAGTGGCCAGAGCGGCCACAGCGCCCATGACGATCAGTCGATCGCGGACCTTCATAGCTCTCCCTCGACTCGCATATCCCGATGCACCGCATAACAGCAAGGAAAGAGTTTACCCGATTGAGCGCCAATCGCAAGGAAAATCCGGAAAAGTGTGCGACGCGCTTCGGAGCGTCGCGGCCGATCAGCAAGGATTGCGCCGGGGCTCGTCACCGGTAATCAGCCGCGCCGTCCGATTGCGGGTCGCCCAGTTCCACGCCCATTGAAACAGGACGAGCGCGCGATTCTCGAAACGAATCAAATAGACAATGTGCACGAAGAGCCAGATCAGCCAGGCGAACCATCCGGAGAACCAGGTCCAATTGAGATCGGCAATGGCAGCGGCACGGCCGATCGTCGCCATGGCGCCCTTGTCGCGGTAACGAAAGGGCGCGACAGTCTGGCCGCGCAATCGCCGCCGAATGACATCGGCGACGTAGCGGCCCTGCTGGATGGCCACGGGGGCGACGCCCGGCAACGTCGTCGGCGGTTCCCCCGGCCGTCGCCATTCGACGGCCGCCATGTCGCCGATGACGAAAATCTCCGGATGGCCCGGCACTGTGAGGTCCGGCTCGACGCGGATGCGGCCCGCGCGATCGGTAGCGGCGCCGGTGGCTTCGGCCAGTTGTCGGCTCAGCGGCACGGCCTGAACGCCCGCGGCCCAGATCACGCACGCCGCCGGCACCAGAGTCACGCCGCTCGGCCGCTGGACCGTGACCCGGCCCGCCGATACGTCCGTCACGCGCGAATTGGTCCATACCTCCACCCCCAGTCGGGATAGCAACTGGGCGGCGCGCGCGGAGATCGCTTCGCGGAACGTCGGCAGGACGCGATCCGCTCCCTCGATGAGGATGACGCGGGCTTTCGATGGATCAATTCTTCGGAAATCGTGTCGCAGCGTGTGCCGGGCGAGTTCGCTGATCGTGCCGGCCATTTCGAGGCCGGTCGGCCCGCCGCCGATCACCACAAAGGTCAGCCAGTCGGCTCCGAGCTTCGGATCGGGCTGCCGTTCGGCGTCTTCAAAGGCTTGCAGCACGCGGCGGCGAATGGCCGTCGCGTCTTCGATTGTCTTCAACCCGGGAGCGTGTTCTTCCCATTCCGGACGGCCGAAGTACGAATGACTCATGCCGGCGGCGACGACCAGCGTGTCGTATTCGATTCGGTCGCCGGTGAGCACCGCGGCGCGCGCCGCGACGTCGATCGACTCCACCTCTCCGAGAATCACCCGCGCATTCCGCTGCCGGCTCAGCACCGACCGCAGCGGCGCGGCGATGTTGGCCGGCGACAACCCGCCGGTCGCCACCTGGTACAAGAGCGGCTGAAACAAGTGGAAATTCCGCCGGTCGATCAATGTCACTTCGACCGGCGCCGATCGCAGCGCCAGCGCCGCGTTCAGCCCGCCGAATCCGCCGCCGACGATCACCACCCGATGAGCCATCGAATCGCTTCCGTTGCGTGTGCGATGAACCGTTCGGCCGACTTCCAAAGAAGAGTGCCCCACAGATGAACACAGATCCGCACAGATGAAGAAACCGAGCCTGTGTCAATGCGCGTGAATCGGCGGTACGATCTCATTTCCTTTTCACGTTCAGACATTCGAGGGGAATCACGACAACGCCTTCGCCTTCAAGATTTCTCTTTCGTGTATTCACTGCGTCGAGCCTGCGTCATGGACTTCGAAGACGCACTTCGTCTGACACAGGTTCGTCGCCATGTTTCTGCGTTCGAACTGTGATCGCACTGACTCAAACACAAAGCGGATCGCTGCGGCGCGGGGCCGGCGTGATTATACTGAGAGGTGCCGGCGAATGAGAGCCGTGGCTGGGAAATCGCCAGCATGAAACTGGCCGACCCATCACGAGTATGCGACAGAACGACAGCACACAGATCGACTCCACGTTCGTGCTGTCCGACCATCGTGGTTTCGTGATGAGTTCGAATCCATCCGACGGCGAACCGATCGGTTGACAGTGAGCTGCGAGTGATGCCGCGACATTGGCGCTGCGTAAACGGACACGCCTGGATTGGCGAACTCGGACCGCTGACGTTCTGCCCCGACTGCCGCTCCGCGGACGTGTTCGAGGTGCGGACCGGCCGGCCCGACGGACCGCATGAACCGCCGGTCGACGAATCCGGGATGAGTTACGCGGAATCGCTGCGGCACCGGCCGCGAAGTCCGCTCGCGCCTCCCGCGCTGCCTGTGGACGCTGAGGGTCTTTCCACCCAGGAGTTCATGCTGAAATTGCCGGGCGATCGGTCCACGGTCGTCGTCCTGCCGGTCGCGCCGGACGCCGCGGCGAGTCCGGCGCCCCCGACGGAGCTTCCGCCCGGCGACACGCTGATCTGCGACGCCAGTTGCCTCGTCAATGCGTCGGCCGCACCGGGCGATCGCACAACCGCGGCGCCCGAGACGTCCAACGTCACGATGGACGCACCGCCAGAGTCCGATTCGTCGAGCTCAACAGGCGAGTTCGTCGAGCCGCCGGTCGAAGCGAATCCAAGCAGTCCATCGGCGTCGCTTTCCGCCGACACCCTGGACGAGGCGCCGCGGCCGGAGCCGGCGGATCTGCCCGCCGAAGCCCGTGTCCCGGATATCGCCGGGTACGAAGTGCTGGGCGTGCTCGGTCGCGGCGGCATGGGCGTCGTCTACAAGGCCCGCCAGCGCGGGCTGAACCGGCTCGTCGCGCTCAAGATGATCATCGCCGGAGCGCACGCCGGCACTGGCGAGCGCGAACGCTTCCGCGCCGAAGCGCTCGCCGTCGCCCGGCTCCAGCATCCCAACATCGTGCAGGTGTACGAGGTCGGCGAGCGCGACGGTCTGCCGTTCTTCTCGCTGGAATTCGTGGACGGCGGGTCGCTCCAGCAGCGGCTGAACAGCCAGCCTCTCGAGCCGCGGCAGGCCGCCGCCCTGGTCGAACTGCTGGCGCGCGCCGTCCAATACGCTCACGCCAACGGCATCGTCCACCGCGATCTGAAACCGGCCAACATCCTACTCAAGATTCACGATGACGCCGAGACCCAGGCCGATTCCGCGACCAGTACCTCCGCGGCGGAGCGGGCCGCGGCGGTGCGCTTGCCCTTCGCGCCGAAGATCACCGATTTCGGCCTGGCGAAGGATCTCCAGAGTGAGTCGGGCCTGACCGGCACCGGAGCGATTCTCGGCACGCCGAGTTACATGTCGCCGGAGCAGGCGGAGNNTACGCCAGCGCGGCCGACCTGGCCGACGACCTCCGACGATTCCTGGCCGGCGAACCGATCCGTGCCCGCCCGACTTCCTGGTTCGAGACAATCTGGAAATGGTCGCGGCGCCGACCCGCCACGGCCGCGCTGATCGCCCTGTCCGCCGTTTCCATCGTCGGCGCCGTCGCGGCATCCCTCACGATCGCCCGGCTGAAATATCATCAGGCGGAGGAGGAGCATCACAACGCCGTCGTCGCCAAGCAACTTCAGGACCTGGCCGAGCAACAGCGCGATCGCGCTCAGCGCGAATCGGCGCGTGCCGCGGCGAATTTCGATGCCGCACGCCAGGCCATGGACGTATTTCTGACCCGCGTCGGGGATCAGAAGCTGCGCAATGAACCACGGACGGAGCGCCTGCAGCGGGAATTGCTCGAATCGGCCGCGAAGTTTTACCAGGGCTTTTTGCAGGGCGCCGATGGCGGCGATCCGGCCGTCCGCCGCGAGGCCGGCTGGGCGATGCAGCGCGTCGGCCGAGTCCGCGAATTGCAGGGCGATCGCCGACGGGCGATCGATGCGTACCAATCAGCCGCACGATTGTTTGCCGACCTCGTGGCCAGCGAACCGGATCAGCCGCTCAATCGCAAGGGCGAAGCGGATTCGTTGCGGCAATTGGCCGCGGTGTTCGAGGCGAGCAACCGGCGGGCCGAGGCCGACGCCGCGTTCCGCCGGGCGTCGGACTTGCTTGGGCAACTGGTGCGGGAACAGCCCGATGTGCCTAACTACCGGATCGAGTGGGCGTCGCTCTTGAACAGCCGGGCGGCGGCGTTGGCGGCGCGGGGTGAGACAGCCGCCGCGCTCGCCACGTTTCATGACGCCCTGGCGAGTCTGCGGCTGGCGAATGAATCACCCGACGCGCCTCGAGAAGTCCGGTTCGAAGCCGCCCGGACGCAACTGAATCTCGGCGGCGTGCTCCTGGCCGCTCAGCGGATCGACGAGGGCCGACGCGAAGTCGAATCCGGCGTGGCCGCGCTGGAATCGCTGGCCGCTGCCGTCGACGATCCGATCTATGCCCGCGAACTCGGTCGCGGCATCGCGATTCTCGGTTATGCGCGCAGCCTCGTCGGGCAGACCGAGGCGGCGATCGCCGTGTATCGCCGCGCCGCGGAGCTGTTCGCGCGACTGGCTACGCAGTTTCCCCGCGTCCCGGACTACCGTTTCGAAAGGGCCAAGGCTTTGGACAATATCGCCGGGCTGATCGAGTCGGCGCGGGGGCTCGCCGCCGGCGGCGCGGATCGCGATGCCGCCCGCGCCATCTATCGGCAACTCAGCGCCGAGCATCCGGACGTGGACGAGTATCGCCATCGCCTCGCGCGGAGCCTGAATCGGCACGCCGCGCTGGCCGAGCAGCAGGGTCAGCCAGACGCCGCCGCCGCGGCGCTCCGTGAGGCGCTGCCGCTGCTCGAACGTCTCGCCGCCGACGATCCGCACGAGGTCACCGTGCAGACGGATCTCGGCGAAGCGCTGCTGAATCTCGGCATCCTTTCGGCCCGGCAGGAGCAATACGCGGAGGCGGAGGCGCTTTACGGCCGCTCGGCCGACGTGCTCGGAGCGGCCCTGGCGCGGCGGCCCGCGACCGATGCCGCTCGCACCGTGCTCATCAAAACGTTTCTAAACCAGGCCGGGCTGATGAAACATCTTGGCCGGAGCAAGGATGAGATCGCCGCCTGGTCGCGCGCCCTCGAACAGCAGAAGCAGCGAGCCGCGGATTTTCCCGACCAGCCCGACCCGCTCGCCGACGTGGCCCGGTCGCTCTTTGCGCTCGCGGAACTGCACGCCGACAATGCGCTGCAGCGCCAGGCGGGATTGTCGGCGGCTTATGATCGGCAAAAGGCGGCTCTCAAACTCGCGCCCGGCCGCACGGACCTGCTCACCAATCTTGGCGTCTACGGCGTGGCGCTGGTCGAGTTTTTCGCCCACCGGAACGACTATGCGAAAGCGGCGGCGGAATCGCGCCGCGTCTCGGCCGACATGCCGCCGAACTGGCCCGGCCTGGTGGCGCTGGCCGAGCACCTGGCCCAGGCCGCCGCGGCCGCCCGCGGCGATTCCCGGCTGAAGCCGGCCGACCGCGACGCGGCCATCCGCGCTTGCGGCGACACGGCAATCGCATTGCTCCGCCGCGCGATCGAGGGCGGTTTCCAGGACGCCGCCCGATTGCAAACTGCCAACGAGTTCCGAGAACTCCGCGACGCGCCGGAGTTCCGCGAGGAATTCGCAAAACTGATCGCGTCAATTCCGAATCGCTGACGAAATGCAAAACCGTTCCTCAGATTCACACAGTGGATCACAGATTCGGTTCTGTAATCTGTGTCAACTTGTGATCATCTGTGGATAACTCTAACTCTAATCACGGCAAGACAGCGCACACTTGCCCTCAGCGCTGCGATCGATACCACTCGACGGTGCGCTTCAATCCTTCGTCGAACGAGACGTCGGGCGCGTAGCCGAGGTCGATTCTCGCGGCGGAGATGTCCGCCCGGGAGTAGCGCACGTCGCCGGGCCGCGGCGGGCCGAAGCTCGGCTTCAGGTTGGTCCCCAGCAGCCGATTCAGCGCTGCGACGAGGTCGAGGACCGTAATGCTCGCGCCGACGCCGACGTTGTATACCCGACCGGAAACGCCGGGAGTCTCGGCGGCTTTCATGAGCGCTTGCACCGCGTTGCCGACGTAGGTGAAATCGCGGGATTGCAGCCCGTCGCCGTGAACTGTCGGCGCGGTTCCAGCCGACATGCCGGCGATGAATAGCGCGATGACGCCGGAATACGGGCTGTCGGAGCGCTGCCGCGGGCCGAAGATGTTGAAAAATCGCAGCCGAACCGTCTCCAGGCCGTAGGTGTGGGCGAACGCTTGCATGTACAGTTCGCCGGTGAGCTTGGCGGCGGCATAAGGGGAGAGCGGTTCCAGGGGCGCGGCCTCGACTTGCCCATTCGGGTCCGACTTGCCGCCGTACGCGCTGGAACTGGCCGCATAGACAACGCGGCGGACGCCATGCCGCCGGGCGGCGTCGAGCACGTGGAGCGTGCCGGTGGCGCAGGCGCGATGGGTCACGGCCGGCGCCTCGACGCTCCGCGCGACCGATGCCAGCGCCCCGAGATGATAGATCACGCCGACCCCGGCCATGGCGCGGTCCACGGCTTCGGCGTCGGCCAAGTCGCCGAGCATGAACTCCGGCGCCGGCGCGATCCCGTCGAGGTTGGAACGCAAGCCCATCGAGAGATCGTCGAAAACGCGGACGCGCCGGCCGCGAGCCGTCAGCGCCTCGACCAAATGCGAGCCGATGAATCCGGCGCCGCCGGTGACCAGACAGAGTTCGGACATCGTGCCTCTTCCGCTGTGCGGGAATGCCAAGCGGCGGACAGCAACCGCCGTTTACGGAAGAGTAGTGAAAAATCGGAGCGCGAACTGCCCGAAATCGGCGATGTCGATGCGTCCATCGCCGTTGAAGTCGAGGTAGCCGACGTAATTCGCCTGGCCCGACTGCGTGCCATAGCCGAGCGAGAAGACGCCGAAATCGGCGATGTCGATCCGCGCATCGCCGTTGACGTCGCCGAAATAGCGATGGAAGTTGGCCGAGTAATCGGCCGCCATTGCTCGCCCGCCGGAATCCAGCACCAGGCGTCGATCGACCGCAATCTGGTAACGCCCGTCGACCAGCGAGCCGAACGCCGTCTGCGATCCCGTGAAGTTCAGCCGGGCGACCGTCTGGCCGCCGGTGCTGCCGGACAGATCGAGCGTGAAGCCGACCGGCGTGAGCGCTCCGCCGGTCCCGACGCGCTGAACGGTGATGGCGCCGGCGCCGAGGGCCACGNNGCTGCGCCGAGCCGTCGCCGATCACCAGCGACTGCACCTGCGGCGCCGATTGGTCGGCCGGCATGATGACGAACAAGTTCACGCTCTGCATCGCGGCATTGAACGTGAAACTGCCGTTCGTCAGCGGCACGGACGATTGCTGCGTGATCGAGGCGACGGTCTGATTGCTGGGGTTCACGGCCGCGAGCCGCCAGAACTGCGCGTTGCCGGACGCGGCGAAGTTCGAGAGGTTGACGGTGATTTCCGTCGTCGCGCCAGGGTTGCCAGAGTTGTAGAGATTCTTGTTGATGACTGCGACGGTCAGGGCGCCGTCGCTGGTCCGCCGCGACGCGAACACCGAAACCTGATCGGGATTCGGCGCTGTGGCGCGGACGCTGACGTCGCCGAAGCCGTTCCGCTGGCCGTCGTAATTCCGCCAGAGTTTCATGGCCNNTTCCCGACCGAAGATGCCCCACACGTCGGCCTGGGCCGTCGCTCCGTTCATGTGCCCCTCGGCGCCCCAGTTATACTCCGTGATGCCGATCGGCGTGCCGACGACGTAGTAAGTATCCGCCCACTGCCGCAGCCGCGGAATCAGGTTGACTTTCTGGTTGATCCAGCTTTCATCGGTGTAGTTCGGATCCCACAGCGACCGCGTGGACCGGTTGCGCAACAGTTGCGTGGCCTGGGAGACGTTGTTGCCGAAGACGCCGTTGCCCTGCGGATAGTAATGGACCGTGAACGCATCGAGAGTCCGCGTGCCGTTGGCCTGATCGTATTGGCGCAACTGATCGAGCACCCAGGGCAGGTAGTCCCAGCCGCCATGCGCGGCGCGGTCGGCTCCGTTGCCGTTGAGTTGGTCCAGCCCGCTCCAGAAGTATCCATTCCAGCCCCATTCTTCCGGACCCATGACGAAGGCGCCGGGATCGACCGACTTGATCATGGCCGAGTAGCTGATCATCTTGTTGCGGACTTCTTCCATGCCCGTGCCCTGCGGGTGGACGTTCTGGTGCGTCCAGGCCCAGAGCGACGGTTCGTTGTCGAGGAAGTAGTAGCGCAGGCCGCCGGCGGACGCCAGCCCCCAGCGATTGACCAAGTGCTGCACCCAGCCGCGCTGGAAGTTCTCGTCGGCTGGCATCGAGGCGTCGTTCGGATCGTTCCAGGTGATGCGGGCGTTGGTGCCGGCCTGGATGCCGTTGCCGGCGTCGGGGAACCACTGCCAGTCGTTGTCGGTCTGCGGGCCGTACTTGGCGATTGAGTAGCCGGCCAGCTTGGCGCGGTTCGGCCCGAGCTTGGCGACCCAACCGACCATCGGGATGGTCAGCATCGGCTCGGCGAACCCGGCACGGGAGGACTGGATGTGCGAATCGCCGTCGGCCCCGGGGGTGGCGCTGGCGGAACCGATGCTCTGAAAGTACCAATCGTGGGCGCGGTTCGACGCGTTCAGCTGCCAGTTGTACTGCGACGTCGCATTGCCGCCGGAGCGATTGGTTGAGGCGTTGAGCGCGTTCAGGTCGCTCGTCGAGGCGAAGGCGACGCCGTAGATGCGCTGGAGCTGCTTGTTGCGGTGATCCCCGCGCCAGTAGGCGCCCGCGACGGACATCAGCTTGAAGGCATCGGCGGGGAGCTGGCCGGTGTGCTGGAGATGCGGGCCGCGGCAGAGGTCGTGCCAGCCGCCCTGCTCGTAAATCGTTATCTGCTGGTCGGGCGGGAGGTCGTTCACTATCTCGACCTTGTATTTCTCTCCTTCCGAGCTGAATATGTCTATCGCTTTTTCCCTCGAGACCTTCTTCCTTACGAGGGGCTTTTTCTGCTCGACTATCTCCCTCATCTTCTCCTCGATCCTTTCGAGGTCTTCGGGGGTGAAGCCCTTCGGGTATTCGAAGTCGTAGTAAAACCCGTTGTCTATAACGGGGCCGATCGTGACCTTCGCATCGGGGAAGAGGGACTGGACGGCCTCGGCCATGACGTGCGCGGCCGTGTGACGTATGAGGGCGAGCCCTTCCTCGGAGCCCGCCTTCACGGGCTCGAGCTCGGAGTCGGAGTATATCTCGTGCCAGAAATCGACGAGAGTGCCGTTTACCCTCGCTCCTATGGTCCCGTTCCGTATTCCGATTGTCTCTATGATCTCGCCTACGGTTGTGCCTTCAGGAAACGTCCTTTGGGCCCCGTCGGGCAGGTTTATGTTCACTTCTTTCATATAATTCCGGTTTCACGTGGTGAGCACGGCAGGATTTGAACCTGCGACCTCTTGCGTGTCAAGCAAGCGCTCTCCCCCTGAGCTACGCGC
>JRYJ01004668.1_pt1 | contig 11098 bp, 8 predicted proteins | sample 235371 | NCBI WGS metagenome assembly JRYJ01 (sample SAMN03074219, study PRJNA261477) | activated sludge metagenome | biome: Wastewater Treatment Plant; feature: Wastewater; material: Activated sludge; isolation source: activated biomass of a wastewater treatment plant treating hydrocarbon... ... | reverse complement strand
TCCAGGCGCCGGACTTTCCCACCGCCGGGATCATCTACGGGCTGGCGGGGGTGCGCGAGGGCTACCTCACCGGCCGCGGGCGCGTGGTCATGCGCGCCAAAACGCACTTCGAGGATCTGGATAAGGGCAATCGCCAGGCCATCATCATCGATGAGCTGCCCTACCAGGTAAACAAGAAGGTGCTGCAGGAGCGCATCGCCGANNACCTTCGGCATGAACATGGTCGCCCTGGTGGACGGCAAGCCGCGCCTGCTTAACCTGAAGCAGATGCTGGAGGCTTTCCTCTTCCATCGGCGCGAGGTGGTGACGCGGCGCACGGTTTTCGAGCTGCGTAAGGCGCGCGAGCGCGGCCACATTCTCGAGGGTCTGGCCGTCGCGCTCTCGAACGTGGACGAGATCATCGCGCTAATCAAGGCGGCGCCCGCGCCCGCGGATGCCAAGCGGGAACTCATGGCGCGCGTCTGGCGCTCGACACTGGTGGAAGAGATGCTGGTGCGTGCCAGCGCGGAGGCCTCGCGGCCCGAGGGACTGGCGCCGGAATTCGGCCTGTCGGAGCAGGGCTATCGCCTGTCCGACGTGCAGGCCCAGGCGATCCTGGAGATGCGCCTGCAGCGCCTCACCGGCCTGGAGCAGGACAAGATCGTCGCCGACTACCGCGAGGTGATGGATACCATCGTCGACCTGCTCGATGTGCTGGCCAAGCCCGAACGCATAACGCAGATCATCAGCGAGGAGCTGGCGGCGATCAAGGAGCAGTTCGGCGATGCGCGCCGCAGCGAAATCGAGCTCAACACCCAGGACCTCGGCATCGAGGACCTGATCGCCCGTGCCGACATGGTGGTGACCATGTCCCACGGGGGTTATATCAAGTCGCAGCCGCTGGACGACTACCGTGCGCAGAAGCGCGGCGGGCGCGGGCGGCAGGCGGCCACGGTGAAGGAAGACGACTTCGTCGACCACCTGTTCGTCGCCAACACCCATGACCATATCCTGTGCTTCTCCAACCGCGGCCGGGTGTACTGGCTCAAGGTGTACGAAGTGCCGCAAGGCAGCCGGACCGGGCGTGGCAAGCCGATCGTCAATCTGTTTCCCTTGCAGGAAGGGGAGAAGATCACCGCGGTGCTACCGGTGAAGGAATTCGACGAGAAGCACTTCGTGTTCATGGCCACGGCCGAGGGCACGGTGAAGAAGACGCCGCTTTCCGATTTTGCCAATCCGCGCAAGGCCGGCATCATCGCCGTGGCACTCGACGAGGGTGATTTCCTCATCGGCGTGGCGATCACCGACGGTAGCCATGACGTCATGCTCTTTTCCGATGCGGGCAAGGCGGTGCGTTTTGCAGAGGAGGACGTGCGGGCGATGGGCCGCAGCGCCCGCGGCGTACGCGGCATGCAGCTCGAGAAGGGGCAGAGCGTGATCTCCATGCTCGTTGCTGTCGGCGAGGAGTTTTCGGTGCTGACGGCGACGGAAAACGGCTACGGCAAACGTACACCCATCGCCGAGTACACCCGCCACGGCCGCGGCACCAAGGGCATGATCGCCATCCAGACAAGCGAACGCAACGGCAAGGTCGTCGGCGCCGTGCTGGTACAGCCCGACGACGAAGTGATGCTGATCTCCACCGGCGGGGTGCTGATTCGCACCAAGGTCAAGCAGATCCGCGAGATGGGGCGTTCGACCCAGGGTGTGACGCTGATCAACCTCGACGACGGCACCAAGCTCGCCGGCATCGAGAAGGTTGTCGAGAGCGAAGAAGAGTAGAAGCCGGGGACCGGGCGGTTTCAGCCGGTGAAGCGGCAGCGGGGTTGCTAAACGCGATCCGACCGCGCAGCTCCTGCTTCGACGAGATTGGTAGGCTATTCCGATTCACGGACTTTTTTCTGCGGAGGAAATCTTGGCACGTGTATTCAACTTCAGCGCCGGACCGGCGGCATTGCCCGAGGAGGTGCTGAAGCAGGCGGCGGAGGAAATGCTCGACTGGCACGGCAGCGGCATGTCGGTGATGGAGATGAGCCATCGCGGCAAGGAGTTCGTCACCATCGCCGAGCAGGCCGAGGCCGATCTGCGCGAGCTGCTGGCGGTGCCGTCGGACTACAAGGTGCTGTTCCTGCAGGGCGGCGCGACGGCGCAGTTCGCGATGGTGCCGATCAACCTGCTGCGCGGCAAGGAGCGCGCCGACTACATCAATACCGGCGAGTGGTCGAAGAAGGCGATCAAGGAGGCCAAGTTCTTCTGCCAGGTCAACGTCGCCGCATCCGCCGAAGACAGGAACTTCACCTACGTACCGGCCCAAGCGGATTGGAAGCTCGACAAGGACGCCGCCTACGTGCACATCTGCGCCAACGAGACCATCGGCGGCGTGGAGTACCACTGGACGCCCGACACCGGCGACGTGCCGCTGGTGGCCGACATGTCGTCCGACATCCTGTCGCGGCCGGTGGACGTGTCGAGGTACGGCCTCATCTACGCCGGCGCGCAGAAGAACATCGGCCCGGCCGGGCTGACGATCGTCATCGTGCGCGAGGACCTCATCGGCAAGGCGACGCCAACGCCGCCGACGATGATGGACTACAAGGTGCACGCGGACAACGGCTCCATGTACAACACGCCGCCGACGTACGGCATCTATATCGCCGGCCTGGTCTTCCAGTGGCTGAAGCGCAACGGCGGTCTGGCCGCGATGGAGAGGCGCAATGTCGAGAAAGCGCAGTTGCTATACGATTATCTAGACGGCACGATGTTTTACCGCAATCCCGTGCGCAAGGAAGATCGCTCGCGCATGAATGTCCCTTTCACTTTGGCCAACGCCGAGCTCGACGAGGCCTTCCTCAAGGGCGCCGAGGCGCGCGGCATGGTGCAGCTCAAGGGCCACCGCTCGGTGGGCGGCATGCGCGCCTCGATCTACAACGCCATGCCCGTGGAAGGTGTGCGCACCCTGGTCGACTACATGCGCGATTTCGAGGCCAAACATGGCTGATCCGTTCAAGATCCTCGTCCTGAATCAGATCTCGCAGCTCGGGCTGAAGCGCCTACCGCACGATCTGTATGTCACCGGCAAGGATATCGCCGAGCCGGACGCCATCCTGGTGCGCTCCCAAGACATGCACGCCATGGATATCGCCAACAGCGTCAAGGCCATTGGCCGGGCCGGTGCCGGTACTAACAATATCCCCGTCAAGGCGATGAGTGCCCGTGGTGTGCCGGTATTCAACGCGCCCGGTGCCAACGCCAATGCCGTGAAGGAGCTGGTCATTTCGGGCATGCTCATGGCGGCGCGCAACCTGACCGGGGCGCTGCGTTTCGTCGCCGGGCTCGACCCCAAGGCGGCCGACATGGACAAGCGGGTCGAGGACGGCAAGAAGCAGTTCGCCGGCTACGAGCTCGCGGGCCATACGCTGGGCGTGATCGGTCTGGGCAAGATCGGCTGCCTGGTCGCCGATGCGGCCATCAAGCTGGGCATGCACGTGCTCGGCTACGACCCTGAAATCACCGTCGATGCGGCCTGGAGTTTGCCCTCGCAGGTGCGCAAGGCCAACAGCGTCGGCGAAGTGCTGAAGAGTTGCCATTTCATAACTCTGCATGTGCCGCTGGTGGAGGCGACGCGGCAACTCATCAACGCCGAGAACGCCGAGCATCTCCGCCATGGCGCCGTGCTGCTGAATTTCTCCCGCGAAGGCGTGGTGAACGAGAGCGCGATCTTGGCGGCGCTGGAGGCGCAGAAGCTGCGCTACTACGTGTGCGACTTTCCCAGTGCGAAGATCAATACCCATCCCAATGTCATTGCGTTGCCGCACCTCGGCGCCTCGACGCGCGAGGCGGAGGACAACTGCGCGGTGATGGTGGTGGACCAGGTGCGCGACTACCTCGAGCACGGCAACATCCAAAACGCCGTCAATTTTCCCAACGTGATCATGTCGCGGGAGTCCGCCTTCCGGCTGGCCATCGCCAACGCCAACGTGCCGAACATGGTCGGACAGATGTCGACGAGCATGGCCAAGTCCAACCTCAACATTCACAACATGCTCAACAAGTCGCGCGGCGAGATGGCCTACACCCTGGTGGACGTCGACAGCGCCGTACCGGACGCGGTGATCGAATCCATTGCGGCGATCAAGGGGGTGCTGGCGGTACGCTACTTGCCGCTGCCGGCCGCATAGGGGGCAAAGCGATGGGGGCGTAGCCGAACCCCGCCACGATCTGCGATGATGAGCGCTGCCACCATCCATCCCGCGTCACACGGAATGCAATGAGCGACGAACTGCAGCGATTGCGCGACGAGATCGACCGCATCGACGGCGATATCCTGGAGCGGCTCAACCGCCGCGCCCAGATCGCGCACCGCATCGGCGAGATCAAGCGCGGCGCCATCTATCGTCCCGAACGCGAGGCCCAGGTTCTGCGGCGCGTGCTCGACACCAATCCGGGGCCGCTGGATGCGGCCACCGTCGGCCGCATTTTCCGCGAAATCATGTCCGCCTGCCTCGCGCTGGAGCAGCCGCTGTGCATCGCCTACCTTGGACCCGCCGGGACCTTTTCCGAGAGCGCGGCGCGCAAGCATTTCGGCAGTGCGCCGACGTTTGTGCCGCTGCCGGCGATCGACGATGTATTTCGCGCCGTTCAGGCGGGCAACGCCGACTACGGTGTAGCACCGGTGGAGAACTCCACCGAAGGGGCGATCGGACGCACGCTCGATCTGCTCATGGCGACACCGCTGATGATCTGCGGCGAGATCGTGCTACGCATTCACCAGAATTTGATGAGCAAGGCGACTTCGCTCGAGGGCGTCAAGCGGCTGTATTCCCACGCCCAATCGCTGGCGCAATGCCACGAGTGGCTGAGCCGCAATCTGGCGCAATTGCCGCGGGTGCCGGTGGCGAGCAATGCCGAGGCGGCGCGCCTGGCAGCCGACGATCCGGAGTCGTGTGCCATCGCCGGCGATGCCGCGGCGGAGCTGTACGGACTGAACATCCTCGCCGGCCGCGTCGAGGACGACCCGAACAACACGACGCGTTTCCTCGTGATCGGTCAGCACGACGCCGGTCCTTCGGGCCGCGACAAGACCTCGTTCGCCTGCTCGGCGCAGAATCGTCCGGGGGCGGTCCACGCACTGCTCGAACCGCTGGCCAGGAAGGGCGTCAGCATGACCAAGTTCGAGTCGCGGCCGTCGCGGGCGGGGCTGTGGGAGTACGTGTTCTACATCGACATCGAAGGCCATGCGCAGGACGCCGGGGTGGCGGAAGCACTCGCCGAGCTGCGCGACCGCGCCGGCTTTCTCAAGGTGCTTGGGTCCTATCCCAGCGCGGTATTCTGAGGGTATGCCATGACCATTGCCGACCTCGCTCCGCGGTACATCCGCGCCATATCGCCCTATCAGCCGGGCAAGCCGATCACCGAGCTGGCACGGGAAATGGGGCTCGACGAGAAGGACATCGTCAAGCTCGCCTCTAACGAGAATCCGAATGGCATGAGCCCGAAAGCGCGCGCCGCGGTGCAGGCGGCGCTGGCCGGCGTCGAGCGCTACCCGGACGACTTCGAGCTAAAGAAGGCCCTGGCGCAGAAGTATGGCTTTGGCGTGGATCGCATCGTCCTGGGTAACGGCTCGAACGATGTGCTTGATCTGGCGGCGCGCGTGTTTCTGGCGCCGGGTCGTGCCGCGGTCATGGCCCAGCACGCCTTCGCGGTCTATCCGCTGGCGACCATGTCGGCGGGGGCGCAATGCATCGTGGTGCCAGCGAAGCATTATGGTCACGACCTCGATGCCATGCATGCCGCGCTTACGCCGGAGACGCGAATGGCCTGGATTGCCAATCCGAACAACCCGACCGGAACCTTTCTGCCGTACGCCCAGTTGAAGGCGTTCTTGGCCGAGCTGCCGCATGATGTCGTGGTCGTGCTCGACGAGGCCTACAACGAGTACCTGCCGCCGGCGGAGCGGGTCGATACGGTGGCGTGGCTGGAGGAGTTTCCGAACCTGATCATCACCCGCACCTTTTCCAAGATCTACGGACTGGCGGGATTACGCGTTGGCTACGCGCTGACCTCGGCGGAGATCGCAGACCTGATGAACCGCGTCCGTCAACCCTTCAACTGCAACAACCTGGCGCTGGCCGGCGCCATCGCCGCGCTCGATGACCACACCTTTGTCGCCGAAAGCTACGAGGCGAACCGAATGGGATTGGAGCAGATCGTCGCAGGACTGAAGCGCCTTGGCCTGGAGCACATTCCTTCCCACGGCAACTTCGTCACCTTCCGCGTCGGCGATGCCGTCCGGGTCAACCAAGGGCTGCTCAAGCGTGGCATCATCGTGCGGCCCATTGCTGGTTACGGGCTGCCCGAGCATCTGCGTGTGACCGTCGGTCTCGAGCGCGAGAACCGGCGGTTCCTCGAAGCACTGGAGAAAGTGCTGTGACGAATCCGCGCCCGAGCGGCAGGCCTTGGCAGTGGCGGGACCGCTGATCGTTGTCGAGCCGGCGGGCGAGGCGCCATCTCGTGCCTGAACTGCGCAAGGTCGTCGTCTGCGGCGTCGGGCTGATCGGCGGCTCGTTCGCGCTGGCGTTACGCACCGCCGGGGCGGTTGCCGAGATCGTCGGCGTCGGCCGCTCACGTACGTCCCTGCAGGCGGCGCTGGATCTTGGCGTGATTGACAGCGCCAGCGGCGACTGGCGCACCGCCCTTGCCGGCACCGATTTGGTCCTGCTGGCGACACCGGTCGGTCAATTCGAATCCCTCATGGCGGCGCTCGTGCCCCATCTCGAGCCGCAGACCGTGGTCACCGACGGCGGCAGTACCAAGGGCGACGTCGTCGCGGCTGCGCGCAGAGCCTTCGGTGAGCGCATCGGCCAGTTCGTGCCTAGCCATCCCATTGCCGGGGCGGAGAGAAGTGGTGTTGCCGCGGCCAACGCCGAGCTCTATCAGGGGCGGCGGGTGGTGATGACACCATTGCCGGAAAATACGGCACAGGGCGTGGAACGGGTGCGCCGCGCCTGGCACATCTGCGGCGCCAGCGTCAGTCTCATGTCGCCGCAGGAACATGATCTCGTCTTCGCCGCGGTCAGTCATCTGCCACACTTGCTGGCCTACGCGCTGGTGGATGATCTCGCACGACGCGACAACGCGCCGCTTCTGTTCAGCTATGCAGCGAGCGGCTTCCGCGATTTCACACGCATCGCCGGCAGTCATCCCGAGATGTGGCGTGATATCTGCATCGCCAACCGTGCCGCGCTGCTCGCCGAACTCGACGCCTACCTGTTGCAGCTCGGGGAACTGCGGGCATTGCTCGACGCAGCCGACGCGCCGGCGCTCGAAGCGGTGTTCGACCGGGCGCGCCGGGCGCGCAACGCCTGGGCGGAAGGCGGCATCGTCGGCAGCGCATCGGGAGAATGATGAAATATCTGGATCTGCCGCCGCTTCGCGTGGCTGCCGGCACGGTGCGTCTGCCCGGATCGAAGAGTATCTCCAATCGCTACCTGCTGCTCGCCGCGCTGGCGCGGGGTGAGACGGAAGTACGCGATCTCCTGCGCGCCGATGATGTCGATCGCATGCTGGAGGCCCTTGCCACGCTCGGCGTTCGCTGCGAGCGACTGGGCGACAGCGGCCACTATCGTGTCACCGGCGCGGACGGCGCGTTTCCTGTCAAGGATGCCGATCTGTTTCTCGGCAACGCCGGTACTGCATTCCGGCCGCTGACGGCGGCGCTGGCGTTGTCCAGCGGGCACTACCGACTGCGCGGCGTACCGCGCATGCACGAGCGTCCCATCGGCGATCTGGTGGACGCGCTGCGCACGATCGGTGCCGACATTGCCTACCTGGGGCAGGAGGGATATCCCCCGCTGCAAATCCGACCGGCACGGATGGCGGCCGGCGCCGGCACGCAGGACATGCAACTGAGCGTGCGTGGCGACGTGTCGAGCCAGTTTCTCACCGCCTTGCTCATGGCATTGCCGTTGCGGGGCGCGGCAGCCAGGGTGGAGGTGGCGGGCGAGTTGATCTCCAAGCCCTACGTGGACATGACGCTCAATCTCATGGCGCGGTTCGGGGTCGATGTGCAGCGGGAGAACTGGCATGCATTTGTGATTCCTGCCGGCGCAAGCTATCGAACGCCCGGTGTTGCCCGCGTCGAGGGCGATGCGTCGTCAGCCTCGTACTTCCTCGCTGCCGGCGCTATTGGCGGCGGACCGGTTCGTGTCGAAGGCGTGGGGCGGGACAGCATCCAGGGGGACGTGCGCTTCACCGAGATGCTCGAACGCATGGGCGCGCAGGTATGCTTGGGCGAGAACTGGATCGAATCGCGGGCGCCTGCGCAGGGCGCACTCCGGCCGCTGGAGGCGGACCTTAACCACATTCCCGACGCGGCGATGACGCTAGCGGTCATGGCGTTGTTCGCCAAGGGCACCTCGACCCTGCGCAATATCGCGAGCTGGCGGGTCAAGGAAACCGACCGCATCGCCGCCATGGCAACGGAATTGCGCAAACTCGGCGCGAGCGTCGAGCAAGGCGCCGATTACCTGCGTGTCACGCCACCGGTGCAACTGCGCCCGGCCACCATCGACACTTACGACGATCATCGCATCGCCATGTGCTTTTCCCTTGCGGCGCTGGGCGGTGTGGCGGTGCGGATCAACGATCCGGAATGCGTCGCGAAAACCTTTCCGGAATATTTTGCGGTGTTCGACACTATCTGCCAGCGGGCGTAAGCGCCATGTCCCGAGACTCGCCATCCGTGCCTGACGATTGGTCGGCACCTGTTATCGCCATCGATGGGCCATCGGCGTCGGGCAAGGGCACCGTGGCGGCCCGCGTAGCACAGGAACTCGGCTTCCACTACCTGGACAGCGGCTCGCTGTACCGGCTGGTGGCGCTTGCTGCCGTGCAGGCCAACGTATCGCTGGAGGACGAGCAGGCGGTGGCGGCGGTCGCGGCACGGCTGCCGGCCCGCTTCGCCGCCGATCGCGTGCTGCTCGATGATGCGGATGTAAGCGAGCGCATTCGCGGCGAGGATGTCTCCGTCGCCGCCTCGCGCGTTGCGGCGCTGCCGGCTGTGCGCGCGGCCCTGCTCGAACGCCAGCGCGCCTTCCGCGAGCAGCCCGGACTCGTGGCGGAAGGGCGCGACATGGGTTCCGTCGTCTTTTCGGAGGCGGTGCTCAAGGTGTTTCTTACCGCGAGTGCCGAAGCGCGCGCGCGGCGACGCTATAACCAGTTGATCGAAAAAGGCTTGCCTGCTAATATTGACAGTCTTTTGCGGGACATGCGCGAGCGCGATGCGCGGGATAGTGCGCGCAGCGTTGCGCCATTGCAAAAGTGCGCGGACGCCGTGCTGATCGATACCACCTCGCTCACGGTCGAAGAGGCGGTGGCGGCGATCGTGGAATTGGCGGTACAGCGTCTGTCGCGGGCCGGGCCGGCATCGGTGTGACCGCCGATACCGGTCGGGCGATGGGAGTCGCACTTCTGCTGCTGGGGCGGCCTGCCTGAAGGTCGCGGGAGCGGGAAGGGCGGCAGTTTGAATCGTTATGCCGTAGCGATACGGCCCAGGTTACCTATGTCCACTGCTACTTCCGCTGTACCGTTGCAGGAAAGTTTTGCCGCCCTGTTCGAAGAAAGCCTGTCGCGCCAGGAGATGCGCGCCGGCGAGGTGATTACCGCCGAGGTCGTGCGCGTCGATCAGAATCACGTCGTCGTCAATGCCGGGCTGAAGTCGGAGAGCTTTATCCCCGTGGAGGAGTTCCGCAACGATCGGGGCGAAGTCGAGGTCAAGTCCGGCGACTATGTCAGCGTCGCCATCGAAATGCTGGAGGACGGCTTCGGCGAAACGCGCCTGAGTCGCGAGAAGGCCAAGCGCATCGCCGCATGGAACGATCTCGACAAGGCGCTGAACGACGGCACGCTGGTCAAGGGCGTCATTACCGGCAAGGTCAAGGGCGGCCTGACGGTCATGACAAATGGCATCCGCGCCTTCCTGCCGGGCTCCCTGGTGGACACACGCCCCGTCAAGGACACCACACCCTACGAGGGCAAGGAATACGAATTCAAGGTCATCAAGCTCGACCGCAAGCGTAACAACGTCGTGCTGTCGCGCCGCGCGGTGCTCGAAGCAACCCAGGGCGAAGAGCGCGAAGCGCTGCTGGCGAGCCTCAAGGAAGGCACTGTCGTCAAGGGTATCGTCAAGAACATCACTGACTACGGCGCGTTCGTCGATCTCGGCGGCATTGACGGCCTGCTGCACATTACCGATCTTGCGTGGCGGCGCGTGCGTCACCCGTCGGAGGTGCTGCAGGTCGGCCAGGAAGTGGAAGCCAAGGTGCTCAAGTTCGACCAGGAGAAGAACCGCGTCTCCCTGGGCCTGAAGCAGCTCGGCGAAGACCCGTGGGTCGGCATCTCGCGCCGCTATCCGCAGGGCACGCGCCTGTTCGGCAAGGTCACCAACCTTACCGACTATGGCGCCTTCGTGGAGGTCGAGCAGGGTATCGAGGGTCTGGTGCATGTCTCCGAGATGGACTGGACGAACAAGAACGTTCATCCGTCCAAGGTGGTTCAGCTGGGCGACGAGGTCGAGGTCATGATTCTCGAGATCGACGAGGATCGGCGCCGCATCTCCCTGGGCATGAAGCAGTGCATGCCCAACCCGTGGGAAGACTTCGCCATGAACAACAAGAAGGGCGACAAGGTGCGCGGCCAGATCAAGTCCATCACCGACTTCGGCGTGTTCATCGGCCTGTCGGGCGGCATCGACGGTCTGGTGCATTTATCCGATCTGTCATGGTCCTTGCCGGGCGAGGAGGCCGTGCGCAACTACAAGAAGGGCGACGAGATCGAGGCGGTGGTGCTGGCGATCGACGTCGAGCGCGAGCGCATCTCGCTCGGCATCAAGCAGCTGGAGGGCGATCCGTTCACCAACTACATCGCCACACACGACAAGAACAGCGTTGTCAAGGGTACCGTCAAGAGCGTGGATGCCAAGGGCGCTGTGATCGCGCTGGATGGGGAGGTGGAAGGTTATCTGCGGGCATCCGAGGCGGCACGCGAGCGGGTCGAGGACCTGCGCAACGTGCTCAAGGAAGGCGACAGCATCGAGGCGATGATCATCAACGTCGACCGCAAG
>JRYJ01005716.1_pt1 | contig 11178 bp, 11 predicted proteins | sample 235371 | NCBI WGS metagenome assembly JRYJ01 (sample SAMN03074219, study PRJNA261477) | activated sludge metagenome | biome: Wastewater Treatment Plant; feature: Wastewater; material: Activated sludge; isolation source: activated biomass of a wastewater treatment plant treating hydrocarbon... ... | reverse complement strand
GAGCGATTCGGTGGCGAGCTTGCCGTCACCCACCTTCTTGCCCTCGGCGGCGTCCACGATCCCCCACGTGTCGCCCTTGCGGTACATCACCTTGGACAGGTTCCTGTCGGTCCAGTAGCTGGGGTTCACGCCCGCGACCACGGTCTTGACCTCGCGCTTCTCGAAGTCGAAGACCTGGATGGACGCCGAGGGCGGCCCGTCGTCGTCGGCGGTCGGCCGGTCGAGCGAGAGCCACAGCAGCTTGCCCTTGCCCGCGGTCNNCCCTTGTCGCCGCCCTTGTCGTCACCCTTCTCGTCGCCGCCGCCGGTCTCCTCGTCGCTCTCGGGGCCGACGGGCGATCCGATGCTGTCGCGCAGCGCCATCGCGTACAGCTTGTCGGTGGCGCTGAAGTGGATGTTCAGCTCCGTGGCGCCGAACTCCGGCCGGAACGTGCGGCGCGAGACGAAGTACAGGTACTTGCCGTCGGGATCGAACGTGGGCGAGAAGTCGTCGGTGAGGCCGTCGGTCACCGCCGCCGTCCGGCGCGTGTCGAGTTGAGTACAGGTGGATCTGGCCGAAGTACGACGGCGTGCCCTTCACGTACGCGACCCAGCGCGAGTCCGCGGACCACGCGTAGTCGCCGATGTCGCCGTACTCGGACTTGTCGATCGTCTGGAACTTGCCGTCGGCGACCGCCACCCAGTGCAGCCGGCCGGTCTGGTCGGAGAACAGCAGCTTCTTCGAGTCGGGCGACCACACGGGCCGGAACCGGTACACCCTGCCGTCCGTGGTGAGCTGGCGGTCGGGCGTCCTGCCGTCGGCCCCGATCAGGTGCAGGTGGTACTCGCCCGACCTGTCCGAGACGTAGGCGATCCACTTGCCGTCGGGCGAAAACCGCGGATGCGAATCGCGGGCGGCATGCGTCGTCAGCCGTCGCGGGTTCGCGCCGTCGTCGTTAACAAGCCACAAGTCGCCGAGGTAGCTGAAGGCAATCCGGCCCTCGGAATAATCCGGATGCCGAGGCAAGCGGATTTCGGCGGCCCGGATCGACGAGCTTTCGAGGAGCACCAACAGCACGGCCAAATTGAGGACGCGGCGCGACGAGTTCATGGCAACCTCTGGCATGGGAGCACGGCGACAGGGCTGATCGTAGCCCGGAACAACCGGCGGGTCAAACATGTTCTTCCGGAAGTCCGGAACGACTGCCAGCCGACGATTGATGGGCGCCGGAGAGGAAACGTCGAACAGCAATCGTCGGTGCGCTATGTCCATTCGGGAATAGCGCTCCTAAGATGGCTCGGTCCGGCGGAAGGTCCGCCGTCAAACCAGCGCGTCTTCGCCGACCAACTGAGCGGCGGTTCGCGCCAGCCGCTGGGTGATTTGTCGGTATCGCATGAGCGCCGCGCGGCCATGATCTGTCAGGTGGGCTCCGCCGCCGCCGGCGCCGCCCGTGGCGACTTCGATGAGCGTTTCGCCAGCGGCGGAATTGATCGATCGGACCAGGCCCCAGGCCCGGCGGTACGACATGTCCATCTGCTTGGCCGCGGCGGAAATGCTCCGCAGTCGATCGATGAGCTCCATCAGTTCGATGCGGCCCGGGCCCAGAACTTTGACGCCGTTCCGCTCGACCCACATGCGAATCTTGAATTTGAATCCCGTTTTGCCGCCGAACATGACTCGTCCCTGCGCCCAGCCGCTGCGGTTGGAACCCGCACCCGAGATCATCAAACTCCGCCAACCAAGTCGAGGCAAGCCATGACACCGGTGAAACGATGGTTCGCCATGTTTGCCATGCTCATCGCCGGGACGCCGCTCATCGGCCGCGAATCCGCCCCGGCCGACGCGGCGCCTGTCCGCCCAGCGGAGGCCATTCGACGAATTGGTCAATCGGAAATTGTCGTCGAGATGGTCGTCAAGGCGGCGAAGGATCGGCTGAGCAAGCGCGGCGTCATTTATCTCGATTCCGAAGCTGACTTTCAGCACTCCGACAATCTGGGGGTGGCCATTTCCGCGGGTGCGGCCACGAAACTGCGACAGGACGGCATTTCCGATCCGGCGGCGCACTTCCTGGGGAAGACGATCCGGGTCCGCGGTTGCGTCATGCGGTTCGAGGAGCGGCCCTATTTGCCCGTGCTGGATCCCAAACAAATTGACATCGTGGCGGGCAAGTGAGAGTCGCTCGCCATGGGGACTGCCGCAATGAGACACCGACCGGGTTTCACGCTGATCGAACTCCTCGTGGTCATCGCCATTATCGCCGTTCTGCTCGGCTTGCTGCTGCCCGCAGTTCAGAAAGTCCGCGAGGCGGCGGCTCGCGCCAAGTGCCAGAACAACCTGAAGCAGATCGCGCTCGCCGCGCACAATTTCGAAAATGTCAACCAGAGTTTCCCGGCCGGCGTGTACATGAAAATGTTCGTTCCGATGCCGCGATTCCGCGGGGTGACCGTGTTCGTCTATCTCGCGCCGTACATGGAGCAGGACAATGTGACGAGGGAGTGGAATCTCGACGACCCGTTGGTGAACACGCAACTGCCGGCGCCGGGGCCGACGGCGCGCACGGCCACGGTCGTTTCCAGTTACGTCTGCCCCTCGGACCTGATTCCTCGGAACCCCGTCGACACGGGCAGCAACCGTTGGTACGCACTGACCAGCTACGGCGGGAACGGCGGCAGCCGGAGCTACAATCCGGCCGTTGCGGCCAACGACGGCGTGTTCTTCGAAATCGGCCCGGCGTCGCAGACGGCGCCGAACGGGCGACCCATCCGCGTGATCGACATCGACGACGGGCTCTCGAATACCGCGCTGTTCGGCGAGCGCAGCCATTTCGACCCGAACAACGACGCCGCCGCGTCGGTGATCCCGCCGCCGCCGATGCAATTCTTCAACACCATGGGCCAGATCGGCTACTGGGCGAACTCCGGCGGACGGCTGGCGCTCGGCGACGTCACGATGAGCGCATTCGTCCCGATCAACTATCTCGTTCCGCCGCTGCCGGTCACGACGTACGACGACCACGAGCGACGAGTCAACGCCTTCGGCAGCCTGCACAGTGGCGGAGCCAACTTCGCCCTGGCTGACGGCAGCGTCCGATTCATCCGCGATTCCCTGCCGCTCGACATCCTGCGGCGGCTGTGCATGCGCAGCGACGGCCAGGTCGTCGGCGGAATCGACTGACGGTTGCATAGTTGTTACTAGGGCTTACACGGGCCAATCCGTAGAATGCACCCCGCCGCCCGAGGCCCGTGAGCCCCGGGGGGCAATCCGAATCGCCCGGCGGCGAATGACATAGCGGCTGCTGTTCCTCCCGACTCGATGTTTCGCCCAGGAAAGGTGTCTCAGTCATGGCCGGTCGCATTCTGATTGCCGCCATCGTCGGCGGTGCGCTGATGTTCGGAGGCGGATTCGTGGACCATATGTTTCTCGGTTGGGTCGGACGGCACATGAAATCGCCGGCCGATGAATCGACCCTTGCGGAACCATTCCGAAACCACTTCAAGGAACCGGGCATTTATGGGTTCCCGCACATGCCGCCGGGGTTCATGGAACTGTCGAAGGACGAACAGACCAAAGTCTGGAACGAGTTGAATGAGCGGTACAAGAGGGGACCGTCCGCAATTGTCGTGGTCGCGCCGACGGGCGAGGACATGATGAGCCCGATGCAGTTGGGCGGCGAATTCGCCAGCAACGTCCTGGCGGCCCTGATCGCCGCGATCATTGTGGCGATGCTGCGGCCGGACGTCGGCTTCGCTGGGCGATGGGTCGCCGTGTTCCTCATCGGCATCGCGACCTGGGTTTCGGTGAACGCCTCGTACTTTCTCTGGTACCGGTTCCCTTGGCCGTTCGTTCAGGACGAACTCTTATGCGTGCTCGTGGAATGGGCGGCCGCGGGCATTGCCATCGCCGCCATCGTTCGCCCGTGTGCGGCCGGTCCGGTCAGTCGATGATCGATCGCGCGGCCAATCGCTCTCATCGATGGACTCGGACGTCGGTCGACCGAGTCCATCGATTTCGCCGCGCAAGCCGGTGTGTGAATCCGCCATGAAGCCCGACTAGGCAAGCGGCGACCCGTCCCAGTAAAATACCGCCGCCGATTGTCGGAGCTCCGTCATGCCCAGCCCACTACCTGGAATGGACCCCTACTTGGAAGACGCCCGTCTCTGGCCGGAATTTCATCGTCAACTGGTCGCCTGTCTCTACCAGATCCTGCTGCCGACGATTGCCGACCGATACCGTGCCCGCATCGTGACGCGCGACTACGTGACCGAGACGGCGCTGTTCACTTCCGTGATCCGCGACGAACATTCCGAGGACGGTATCGAGATTCGGCGGCGCGGCGACAGCCGGCTGACGACGCTGATCNNCCAGGCGGCCCAGCGCGCCAGCGCCAATGTCGTGGAAATCGATCTTGTGCTCCAGGGCGAGCCGACGCTCGAGTATTCCCGCGACGGTCTGCCGGATTGGGATTACGCCGTCACCGTCACCCGCGCCACGCAACCGGAACGTTACGAAATCTACACCGCCACGATCCAGAAACGACTGCCGAAGTTCCGACTGCCTCTCGGAGCCGATGACCGTGATACCGTTGTCGATTTGCAAGCGGCCGTCGCCCGCTGCTACGACCAGAATGAATTCGAATTGCAAATCGATTATGCGTCGGATCCGCCCGTGCCGCTCGACGACTCGGATCGTCGCTGGCTCGAGGAAGTCTTGATCGCGGCGGGGCTGCGTTGATCCGCGCAGTCGCCCGAGGTGGCTGATTCCGTCGTCAGCCGGGAGGCATCGCCCTGACTGAGATTTTTATCGCGCCTCCATTTGCTCATCCGATCGAGCGGCTGCGGCGCTTCACGCTCGGGATTGTCGCGGCGCTCATCGCGGCTCAATCGCTGGCGACGGGCGCTCCCAGTGATGGCCCGCCGTCGCCGATCGGCGGCCTGACGTTGACGCTGGGGTGGTTTCTCGTTNNTTATCAGCCCGGTGGCGCTGGCGCTTTTGGTTGTGGCGGGCCTGGTCGCCGCTCGGACCGCCGCCGGCTCCGCCAACGCCTGGGTCTCGGCGGCGACGGCCTGGCAATGGGCGGCGCTGCCTGTCGTCTTCATCGTCGTGGGTCAACTCGCCGGTCCTCCCAATGATTCCCGTGGGCTGTTCGCCGTCATCGTTGCCACTGGAGTCTCCGCGCTGTTCGTTCACATCGCTCCTCTGATTTCCTGGATCTTTCGAGTGCCGTGGCCGACGGATTTTCCCGATCCCAATTGGACTCCGACCGGCATGGACGTGGTGACCGCGAGCGGTTCCGGCTTTCGGCGCGCCGATTTGCGTGAGATGGCGGGCGATCTGTTCTGGTTTGCGCTGGCTGCGCCGGCCGCGATCTTCTTCGGCTGGCGGTCGCGAGTGGCGCCGTTCCCGCGGGACCGCATGCTGGCCTGGGCGCCATTGGCGATGCTGCTCGTCGGCTTGGCTGCACAGATCGGCCAACGATTGCCGCCGCTGCCGGCATCGTGGGGCCCGGCGGTGCGCATGGTGGCGTCGGCGCCGGCCGGCGTGGGACCGGGATTGTACGACCGCTACGCCGCGCGGCTCGCGTCGCCGGGGGCTGAAGTCGTTCATTTGGATCCGCCGAACTCATATCTCGGCCTGGCCGCCACGGCCGGTGTTGTGACGCTCATCGCACTGCTGGCAGCGATGGCGCTGGCGTACCGTGATCTGCGCCGGCCGCGAGCGCCCGACCCCGCCGCCATGCGCATGATTCGTCCACACTGGGATCTGCACATCGGCGGCATGATCGGCATCCTCGGCGGCGCGGCGTTGCAGGCGTTCGATTGGCCGGGCGCCGAACCGCCGTTTCTTGCCCTGGGGTTGGAAGCGGTGATCCGCGCCGCCGCTTGGTTCGTCACGTTCATGATCGCTGAAAACTGCCTTCTGATGGAAGAGAGCGATTCGGCCATGGGGATGGGCTTGGCGGCAGCGGCACTGGCCGCCGTCGTCGGCGACGTCCTCCGCCCGGAATTCACGCCGGCTTTCTGGGCCGCGGCTGCGCTCGCGCTGAATCTGGTTCGGCCGCCGGCCGACTGGCCCTGGGCCGGAACCCGATTCGTTCGCCTGGCCGCCATTGTGGCCGCGGCTTCCCTGTTGCTGGGATTCGCCTTCATGACGTACGCGCCGGCCATCTCGGCCGCGCGCGTCTTGCTGCGCATCCCGCCTGATCCGAAGGGCGAGGTGTGATCGCCGATCTCATAGCGCTCGAGCTCGGAAGGATCCGAGACCTCGCCGATCAGCTCGGCGGNNCGGCCGCGATCGCCGCTCACAGCGCCGCGCGTTCCGTGCCGCTGTACGCATCGAAGCTGGACGTGATCCGGCGAGCGGACGGTCCTGCCGCTCGTGCCGCCGGTCACAGCGAAGCGGCCCGTTACGTCCGCCGCCAGATTGCGCAACCGCTGACGAACGCGGCCCAGGCGGCTCCGATCTGGGCGCCGGCGGCGGGACACACCATCGGCGATCTGGCTGCGGCTAGCGCGCTGTGGTGGGCGGCGGTCTGGGATCACAATCCCGCCGGCGATCCCGACGCGCTGGCAATCGCCACCGCCCGAGCCGGCCAGCGACTCGATGCGGAATCCGCCGCCGGATTCCTCGCCGAGTTCCATGCCCGGCTGCGCTTCGCGGAAAAATCAGCCCATCAGCGAACCGAGCACCTCGCTGCTGCCGAATCGCTGATTCCGGAAATCGTGCGGCGGGAACCATCGCTGGAAGCCCGGCTGCGATTCCGCCTGGCGAATGCGTACTTTGCCGCGGAAATGAGCGAGCGCGGACTGAGTGAATCCCGCGCCGCCGAACAACTCGACCATGATGCGCCCGGACCGCGCTATCGCCTGACCGACGCCGAACGCTCGGAACTCAAACGTCGATTGGCTGACGGCCGCTGACCCAGGCCAGAAAATCCACTCGTCAATCCGCCCGCACCGGATTGCGTAGCACGCCGAGACCCGCGATCTCAATCTCGACTTCATCGCCGTCCTTGAGCCAGATCGGCGGCCGGCGAGCCGCCCCGACGCCCGGCGGCGTGCCCGTGAAAATCACATCGCCCGGCTCCAGCGTCATCACTTTCGACAAATGCGCGATCAGCGTCGGAATCGGGAAAATGAACTCCTTGGTGTTCGATTTCTGCATGACCTCGCCATTGAGTCGCAGCTCGATTGCCAGATTCTGCGGATCGTCGATTTCATCAGCGGTGACGAGGTGCGGGCCCATCGGCGCAAATGTGTCGAATGTCTTTCCGATCGTCCATTGGCGCTCTTCGCCGCGAAATTGCCAGTCACGGGCCGAGACGTCGTGCCCGATTGTGAATCCGGCGATGTGCTGCGCTGCATCGGCCGGATCGACGTTGCGCCCTCGCTTGCCGATCACCACGACGAGTTCCGCCTCGTAATCGACCTTCTGACTGACCGCGGGCAACCGGATCGGCATGTTCGGGCCGATCAACGTGTTGGGAAATTTGGCGAATACGACGGGTTCGGTAGGGATTGCCTTGCCGCCTTCGATGGCGTGATCGCGATAGTTCAGCCCGATGCAGATGATCTTCGAGGGATCGGGAATCGGGGCGTGCAACCGGGCAGTCGCGGCCGGATGCCGGACCGCGAAGCGCGAAACGGCCACGTTTTCTGCGGCTTTCAGGGCGTCCGGCCCGGCGGCCAGCAACCCGCGCACAGTCTGCGGCAGACGGAGATCCGATGCGTACAAGTCGATGTAGTGCTCACCCGTGAATACGGCGGCGCGCGGCCCCGCGGCCGTAATGATCGACGCCAGGCGCATGCCTGCGAACCCTCCGGAGACAGTGTGGCTCCCTCATTTGCTATGGCTTAACCGGACTTGCGGATAGCGGCCGACGCACCTATAAAATGAATCGTCAGCCCACTCCCCGATAGCTCAATGGTAGAGCATGCGACTGTTAATCGCACGGTTGTAGGTTCGAGTCCTACTCGGGGAGCTTGCATTTACTGAATCGAGTTTACTCGACAATCCGGTTAGCGAAGAGCGCCGAGAAGGCAGCCTCTCGGCGTTTCTTGTTCTACGCCTTTCTCGCTGGGACTTGCGACCACCGCACAGCATTGCCGAAACTCTCCGTTTCGACAGAGAGCAATTGGGTTGCGAGAGCAACCCCGGGGTTGCTCCCGCACCTCGAGATTTCGCGCCAAAAACTCTCGCGCTCTCTGGTTAACAACTTCTCGCGGTTAACAACCCGATTGCTCTCGGAGCCTCATTCGTCAGTTCGACTCGCGACCGAGTAGGTAACGGGCAGAGAGGCAGTTCTCTCGATTCGTGCCAGCGGCGGCCGGCTCACCGGTGATTCCGCCGCGGCCAACACCTCTGGAGAACTTCATGCGGCCCGACGCGGACCCCGCTACCCTTGCGCCCACAGAACGCCTTGAAGAAATCGCCGCCGTTCTCGCCGACGGACTCCAACGGCTCCGCGACCGCGATGCAATTGATGCCGTCGCGATCCAGGAAAACCCTCCAGATTCCGGCAACGAGGACCTTGAAGCTGTTCGCGCCAGCCCGCTCACTGACCACATCGGTTGACGATTCCGAGATACCGAGAGGAGCAAGCGGATGTCACTGAACGTGGGTCGAGAGATGGCGGCGTTGCAACGAATGACCGTGAAGCAATTGCGGCAGCGCTACACCGAGGTCTTTGGCGAAGAGACCAACGGCCACAACAAGCCGTGGCTCGTCAGGCGGATCGCCTGGCGAATCCAAGCTCAGGCCGAAGGCGGTCTATCGGAGCGCGCGCGGCGGCTTGCCGCCGAGTTGGCCAACGACGCCGACATGCGCATGAACCCGCCGCCGATTCGATACCGAGCTTCGGTCGAAGTCTCAGTCCGAGAAGTCCCGTTTCGAACCGATGAACGGCTGGCGCCGCCGGGCACGATCATCGTCCGCAAGTATCGCGGGCGGCATCTGCAAGTGCGGGTGCTGAACCAGGGCTTCGATTTCGAGGGAACGGTTTACCCATCGCTCAGCGCGGTCGCCAAGGCGATTACCGGGTCGCATTGCAACGGTTACCAATTCTTCCGCCTGACCCGCGAGCGAGGTGGCGCATGAAGAAGGCATCACGCACCACCGTTCCGATCGGTCCGACGACGCGATGCGCGATCTACACCCGCAAGAGCACCGAGGAAGGCCTCAACCAGGAATTCAATTCCCTCGACGCGCAGCGGGATTCCGGCGAGAAATACGTCCGCAGCCTGGCGGGCGAAGGCTGGATGGTCATGCCCGAACGGAACGACGACGGCGGGTTCGCTGGCGGCAACATCGACCGCCCGGCGCTCAAGAGGCTCATGAGCAACATTGAGGCCGGCAAGGTCGATGCCCTGGTTGTTTACAAGGTGGACCGGCTCAGCCGAAGCCTGCTCGACTTCACCCAGTTGATTCAGATGTTCGACAAGCACAACGTGTCGTTCGTCAGCGTGACGCAGCAATTCAATACCGCGTCCTCGATGGACCGGCTGCTGCTGAACGTGCTGCTCTCGTTCGCCCAATTCGAGCGCGAGATCATCAGCGAGCGGACGCGGGACAAGATCGCCGCCGCGCGGCNNCCGGGCTATCTTCCAAATGTACCTCAAGCATGAATCGCTCATGCCAGTCATGCTCGAGTTGGAACAGCTGGGCTGGATCAATAAGCGCTGGCAGACTCGCAAAGGCGGCGAACTCGGCGGCAAACCATTTACCCGGAACAGTCTTTACAAACTGCTGACCAACATCGCTTACGCCGGCAAGGTCAAGTACAAGGACGAGGTTCACGACGGGGAGCGGCTGGCGACCAATTTACAGCGAAACAAGCTCGGCCGTTGTCATTCTGTATTTTCGCTGTACAATGCAAGCATGGAGACTCGATCTCAAGCTGTCGCGATCGTTCAACGGGCCGAAAGTGAAATTCGTGCCTTGTTGCTGCGCGTTGCCGGTGAAGGTAATTACGAGCAGGTTGCCCTGCTCGCTGAATGGGCACAGCGCCTTCGGCAAATCACGGAGCCAGCCGGTACAGCGATGCGAACACCGGGCGAACTGGGAGGATTGAATGGCCAAGCCGCGATAAGAAAGGATCGCCAGATGGCCGTGCCTTCAGGATCGCGGGGAATCGCACCGGAACGCCGCAAGACAAGAAGACTTGCCAAGTCGACGGCAAAAAAGGCGAACTATCCCAGGTTCCATCGCGACCGAGACGAACTCGTCAAAATCGGCTGGTCGAAGAAGCAGAAGTCGGAATATCGCCACAAGGCCTCCAAAGCGGTTGTTGTTTCGGTTTCGGAGGTTCTGCAGAGACGCGGTGCGGGCGGCGAGCGTTTCACGTTCGAAGAGTTGTTACCGTTTCGAGATCCAGGCAGCCAAGCCGAACTGCCAAGCTATCAGACGTACCTGACTCTTGCATGGCTGCGCAAAGAAAACCTCATCATCCAGCACGGCCGACAAGGCTATTCACTGCCGCCGAATATCAATCTCATGGATGCCCTTGAAGAACGCTGGAAGTTGCTCCCCAAGGCGTGACGACCGCGAGGAATGAAGAACATGAACGACGCCCAGACCAAGGACCTTTGTCTAGCTCTCATGCACGCCGATACCGAGGACGAGGTTGTCCGAATCCTCAGCGAAGCCGGATTCTGGGACATGCAAGCATATTGGCGCTACTATGGCGACCGCGAAACGAATTTCAATTCCGCCGGCAACCAGCAGGCCAAGCCCGACGCAGCCTTGATCGAGAAGATCATTAACTCGGTTGATGCCCGGCTGATGAACGAATGCCTCGTGCGTGGAGTTGCCCCGGCCGTCAATGCCGCGCCGCAGAGCATCCGGGAAGCAGTGGCTGCATTCTTCGAGGAACCGGCGACCGCCAGCAAACCGCACGGCGGACAGATGAAATACTGGTCACCGGACAAACGAACGCAAATCGCGCGGGGCATCACCCTAGCCGCAACCGGTTCAAAGCCGCCAGGTAAGCCGTGTTTCTCCATTGCCGATGCCGGCGAGGGGCAAACGCCCGAGAAGTTTCCCGACACGCTGCTTTCCCTGGACAGGTCCAACAAGCTGCGGATTCCCTTTGTGCAGGGTAAGTTCAATATGGGCGGGACAGGGGTGCTGAAGTTCTGTGGCCGTCGAAACCTGCAACTCATCGTCTCCCGCCGCAATCCGGCAATTCTCCGTGGGCGTGTCGAC
>JRYJ01003524.1_pt1 | contig 11220 bp, 10 predicted proteins | sample 235371 | NCBI WGS metagenome assembly JRYJ01 (sample SAMN03074219, study PRJNA261477) | activated sludge metagenome | biome: Wastewater Treatment Plant; feature: Wastewater; material: Activated sludge; isolation source: activated biomass of a wastewater treatment plant treating hydrocarbon... ... | reverse complement strand
GGCGCTCGCCGGATTGGCGGTCGATGCTGGGCGGCAGGGGGCGGGGATCCCGGGCGACCGGCGGGGCATCGCGCCCGGCGGCGGGCAGACGGTCGATGTTGGACGGCAGCGGCCGGGGCTCACCGCCGCCAGCGCGGCCGTCCCGGCCGGGAGCCGTGCCCAGGACGGAGGGCGACGGCGGTCGCCCGTGCTCGTTTTCCCGCCGCGCGGCCGATTCGCCGCGCCCCCGGCCAGTCGGCGGGGGCAGCCAGTTTTCGGCGGGAGCCCGGGCGGACACCGGCGCCTCCCGCAACTGGGCGCGATCCCGGCCGGACCAGGCGGAAGAGCGCACCGGCGCCCCCTCTCGGACGGCGTTGACCGGGGCGACGGTCACCGCCCGGGGCGAATCCCGGTGGACGTAGCGATGGTGGTCCCGGTCGGCCACGGCCCGGTTGATGACGGTGACGTTGGTGACCTGGGTGACGTTGACCTGCCGGATGTAGGTCGGACTCGCCCGGTAGGCGGGCACGTAGACCTCCCGGGGGGCCAGGGGGAACCAGCCGACGGCCGGGCCACTGCCAACGCTCAGGCTGACACTCCAGCCGGGGTTGCCGATCCAGGCCACCAGGGCCGGTGCATAGACCGGCCGGGCCACGTAGGCGCCGGGCACCCAGCCCCAGCGACCGCGGACTTCCACCCAGCGGCCGTAGTGGAAGGGGGCAAAGCCCCACGGCGCCTCGTCCACCCAGGTCCATCCCCAGGGCGGAATCCAGGCCCAGCGGCCGTAGCGGTAGGGCGCCCAGCCGACGGGCACGGCCCGGGGATACCAGACGGTGCCGTAGTCGGGGACGCTGCCCCAGTCACCGTAGCGATCCAGATCCTGGTAGCCGGTCATGGCCGGGGAGACATAGCGCTGGGCCACCCGCGGCCGGGTGGCCGCCTCGCGCTGGGCCACCCAGTCGTCGAAGCCGTCGTGCAGCGATTCGCCGTACAGCGCCACGGCACCGTTCGGATCGATGCTGGCGGTGCGCCCCGCGTCCACGGTGATGGTGCGGTCCCCATAGACGTAGGCGATGCCGGAGGCGGCGGCGACGTTGGTGCGGCCGCCGCCGACGTCGATGCGGTAGCGGCCCGGCGCCCCGAAGCGGACCTGGCCGTTGGGTGTTCGCACTTCGATATCGTCCGCCTGGTCGCGGTCGCGGACGGTGATGGCAAGGGTGCCGGAGGCCTGATGGAGCGTGACGCGGCGATCATCGACGTTGGCGAATTCGAGGCGGGTGTCGCCGGCCAGGCGATAGGCGGTGGAACCGATCCAGACCTCGGCGCGGCTGCCGGTCTCGGTATCGAGAATGGCGCCGCTGCTGATCGGCCAGTTGAGGGAAGCGGGGTTGCCGGCGTCGTCCCGGTCGGTGCGGAACAGGGTCGGGCCATCGAGGAGGGCGATGCGCCCCACCCGCGCCGCCGGATCGGCTTCGGCCAGGGCGGAAAATGCCGCCAGCAAGGCGGAAACGGCAAAGAACAGACGCAATACGGGAAACATGGCATTCCTTCCAGTCCTGGCGGATCGCTCCGCCGCTTTTGCCCCGGGAGGGCTCTATTCTTTGTAACGCAAGTATCCGGCGCCGGTTCACCGCCCATGGGGCCAAAGGTATCAGGATATTTCGGGCCGCCGCCCGTCGAAGCCCGCGACCCGCAGGAAGGCGGCCCTTCGCCCGCCGCCCTGGAAACAATTTGTTACACCGGGACGCCGGTCAGCCGGCCCCGGCCGCCACGCCGTATTTCTTCGCCACGGTGGCGTAGAGCTCCCGCGCCGAGATGACCTTGGGGCTCTTGCGGTCCTTGCGCTGGGCCCGCTGCAGGTATTCGTAGCCCTTGCTCGCCAGTTCGGGATCCCAGCCCTTCTTGTCGAGGAGGGTGAAGATGGCCTTGGCGGCATTGACCAGGAACTGCAGGTTGGGCACCTGTTCGGCCGCCTGGATGAGGAGCTGCACGGAACCCTCGAAGTCGCCGGCGCGGGCGGCCATGACGCCGCGGTTGTTGAGGTCGACGATCTCCTTGCCCACCTGGTCCAGCAGCGCCTTGCCGGCATCGGCGTTGCCGGTCTTCGCGAACACCTTGTTGATGTGGTCGAGGATATGCCCGTCTTCGTTGTTCTCCGCCGCCACCTGGCGCATGATGGCCGTTCCCGCCTGGTCCTTGCCGGTGGCGTAGCAGGCGTGGGCCAGGTCGACGACGAGGCGCTGGGAAACGGCCCTGCCCTTGTCGGCCGCCTCCGCCGCCACCTGCTGCTGCAGTTCGATGGCCTTGTCCACCATTTCCTGGGCCTTGGCCGCCAGGCCCTCGCCCTGCAGGCACAGGCTTTCCGTCACCAGGGCCGCCAGTTCGGCCTGCTTGTCGCCGCGCCAGTCCCGCCGCATGTCGGCAACGACGCGCCGGGCGGCGGCGGGGTCGCCCCGCTCCACCAGAACGCGGGACAGGTTGGCGAAATCGTCCACCGTCTTGAGGGTGGAGCCCCGATGCCGCTCCAGGACCTTGCCGTAGGCCTTCTCTGCCGTCAGCAGGTCGTGGTTGCGGATGGCCACGTCGCCCACCAGGCGCTGGCGCAGGGTGTTGTTGGGGGAGACGTCGGCGGCCCGCTGCAGGGCACGCTGGGCTTCGGCCAGGCGGCCCTGGGCCTCGTGCACCGCCGCCAGGAAATCGTAGGCCGCCAGGAAATCCGGGGATTCGCCGGTGACCTGTTCGGCCAGGCGTTCGGCCTCGTCGAGTTCGCCCCTTTCCTTGAGGGCGGCGGCCAGTCCCATCTTGGCCCAGGGCACGGCGCGGCCGGCGAGCACCTGGCGATAGACCGCCTCCGCCTCCTGGCTGCGCCCCAGGGAGTGCAGAAGCTCGCCCTTGAAGCGCAGGGCGTCGTACATGTAGGCGGGCTGTTGCTGGATGACCCGGTCACACGCGGCGATGGCCTCCTGCAGCGCCCCCAGCTCGATCTTCTCGTAAATCTTGCGCAGGATGTGCTTCTTGTAGATGGCGCGGATGAGCCGCGCCTGCAACTGGTCGGCGGTGAAGGGCTTGATCAGGTAATCGTCCGGCGCCAGTTCGGCCAGGGCGACGACGTTGTTGTAGCCCCGCTCGCTGGTGACGATCATGTAGACCGTGGCCAGGGGGATGAGATGGGCGTGGCGCAGTTCCTCCAGCAATTGCTGGCCGTCCCGGCCATCGTCGAGGATGAAGTCGGAGATGACGATGTCGAAGCGGTTGGATTTCACCTGGCGGATCACCTCGGCCGAACTGCCGGCGCCGTGGACCGCCGTCACCCCCAGGGCCGAGAGCATGACGCGCAGGGAATCCCGGGCCGGGGCATGGCGGTCGACGATGAGCACCCGTTTCTGGGTGAGGGACTGCTGCAGGATGAGCAGCATCTCTTCGTTGTCGAGGGCGTCGAGGGTGGCCATGGTTTTCTCCTGGACTCCCAAATTACGTCAAGTCCCGCGCCGGGACAAGGCCTTCGCCCTCCGGCCGTCGCCGTGGCCGGCCGGGAATTCTGTTAATTTTCAGCCCCCTGACGTAAAATTCGCCTCCCTATAGTGCGCCGCAACAAGCCCCTTTTCCCATGCTCTACCCCACCCGTTTCGATGTCATCGTCGTCGGCGGCGGCCACGCCGGCACCGAGGCGGCGCTCGCCGCGGCGCGGTCAGGAGCGCGCACCCTGCTGCTGACCCACAACCTGGAAACCCTCGGGGCCATGAGTTGCAATCCGTCCATCGGCGGCATCGGCAAGGGCCACCTGGTGCGCGAGGTGGACGCCCTGGGCGGGGCCATGGCGGCGGCCACCGACGAGGCCGGCATCCAGTTCCGCATCCTCAACGCTTCCAAGGGACCGGCGGTGCGGGCGACCCGCGCCCAGGCCGACCGCGTGCTGTACCGCCAGGCCATCCGCAGCCGCCTGGAAAACCAGCCCAACCTGACCCTCTTCGCCCAGGCCTGCGACGACCTTGTCGTCGAGGGCGACCGGGTGACCGGCGCCGTCAGCCAGCTGGGCATCCGTTTCGAGGCCGGCGCCGTGGTGCTCACCGCCGGCACCTTCTTGAACGGCCTGATCCACGTGGGGCTGCAAAACTACGCCGCCGGCCGCATGGGCGATCCGCCCTCCGTCTCCCTGGCCGCCCGCCTGCGGGAACTCAAGCTGCCCCAGGGGCGCCTGAAGACCGGCACCCCGCCGCGCCTTGACGGCAAGACCATCGACTTCTCGGTGATGGAGGAGCAGCACTCGGACAATCCGCTGCCGGTCTTCTCCTTCCTCGGCAACGCGGCACAGCACCCGCGGCAGCTGCCCTGCTGGATCACCGAGACCAACGAGCGCACCCACGACATCATCCGCGGCGGCCTTGACCGCTCGCCCATGTACACCGGGGTCATCGAGGGGGTGGGCCCGCGCTATTGCCCGTCCATCGAGGACAAGATCCACCGCTTCGCCGACAAGGACCGCCACAACGTCTTCCTCGAACCGGAGGGGCTGGGCACCCACGAGATCTACCCCAACGGCGTGTCCACCAGCCTGCCCTTCGACGTGCAACTGGCCATGATCCGCTCCATCCGCGGCCTGGAGAACTGCCACATCCTGCGCCCCGGCTACGCCATCGAGTACGACTACTTCGACCCCCGCGGCCTCAAGGACACCCTGGAGACCAAGGCCATCGCCGGCCTTTTCTTCGCCGGCCAGATCAACGGCACCACCGGCTACGAGGAGGCCGCCGCCCAGGGGCTGCTCGCCGGCATCAACGCCGCCCGCCACGCCCGCGGCGAGGCCGGCTGGTGCCCCCGCCGCGACGAGGCCTACCTCGGCGTCCTGGTGGACGACCTGGTCACCCGCGGCGTCGCCGACCCCTACCGCATGTTCACCAGCCGGGCCGAGTACCGCCTCTCCCTGCGGGAGGACAACGCCGACCTGCGGCTCACCGAAAAGGGCCGCCAACTGGGCCTGGTGGACGACGCCCGCTGGGACGCCTTCTGCCGGAAGCGCGACGCCGTCGCCCGCGAGCAGGAGCGGCTCAAATCCACCTGGGTCAATCCCCGCATCACGCCGGCGGAGGATTGCCTGCGCGTCCTGGGCAAGGCCATCGACCATGAATACAGCCTCTTCGAGCTGCTGCGCCGGCCGGAAGTGACCTACGGGGCGCTCATGACGCTGCCCGGCGCCGGCGCGGGGGAAACCGACCCCCTGGTCGTCGAACAGCTGGAAATCTCGGCCAAGTACCAGGGCTACATCGACCGCCAGGCCGAGGAAGTCGCCAAATCCGCCAGCTACGAGAGCACCCCCCTGCCGGCGGACCTCGACTACGGCACGGTGGCGGGCCTTTCCAACGAAGTCCGGCAGAAGCTCGCCCAACAGCGGCCCCAGACCATCGGCCAGGCCTCCCGCGTCCAGGGTGTCACGCCAGCCGCCATTTCGCTGCTGCTGATCCACTTGAAGCGCCACCACCTGAGCCGCGCCGCATGACCACGACCAGCCTCGCGGCGGGCCTCGCCAAGCTCGGACTCGACCTGCCCGAGACGGCGCAGGCGAAGCTCCTCGCCTTCCGCGACCTGCTGCTGAAGTGGAACAAGACCTACAACCTGACCGCCGTGCGCGAACCGGACCAGGCCCTCTCCCACCACCTCCTCGATTCCCTGGCCATCCTGCCCTGGGTGGGCGCCGGCAGCCTCCTCGACGTGGGCAGCGGCGGCGGCCTGCCCGGCATCCCCCTGGCCATCGCCCGGCCGGAACTGGCGGTGACCCTGGTGGACGCCATCCACAAGAAGACCAGCTTCCAGCAGCAAGCCGCCATCGAGCTGGACCTGGGCAACGTGCGCGTCATCCATTCCCGGGTCGAGGAATTGCAGGGCCAGTACGACCAGATCGCCTCCCGGGCCTTCTCGGATCTCGGCGAATTCGTCGCCCTCACCCGCCACCTGCTGGCCCCGGGCGGGCGCTGGCTGGCCATGAAAGGCGTGCAGCCCACCGCCGAGCTGGCGGGGCTGCCGGCCGACGTGGCGGTAGAGGCCAGCCACTCCCTCGCCGTTCCCGGGCTCGCCGCCGAACGCCATTTGATCATCCTGAAAGCCGGTTCATGAGAGTTCTCGCCATCACCAACCAGAAGGGCGGCGTCGGCAAGACGACGACGGCGGTCAACCTCGCCGCCAGCCTCGCCGCCTCGGGCAGCCGGGTGCTGCTCATCGACCTCGATCCCCAGGGCAACGCCACCACCGGCTCGGGTATCACCAAGAAGGAAGCCCTGCCGACGGTGTACCAGTTGCTCCTGGGCATGGCCACCCTGGCCGAGGTCTGCCTGTCTACCGAGTTCGGCTTCGACGTGCTGCCCGCCAACCGCGAGCTGGCCGGCGCCGAGGTGGAGCTGATCGAGGTGGACGAGCGCGAATTCCGGCTGCGCAACGCCCTGCAGGCGGGACGGGCGGGCTACGACTTCGTCCTCATCGACTGCCCGCCGGCCCTCAACATGCTGACCGTCAATGGTCTGGTGGCCTCCGACGCCGTGCTCATCCCCATGCAGTGCGAGTACTACGCCCTGGAGGGCCTCTCCGATCTCGTCGAGACCCTGCGCAAGGTGCGCGCCCACCTCAATCACCGCCTGGAGATCGAGGGTCTGCTGCGGACCATGTACAACCCGCAGAGCACGCTCACCCAGCAGGTTTCCGCCGAACTGGAAAGCCACTTCGGCGCCAAGGTCTACCGCACCATCGTCCCCCGCAACGTGCGGCTCGCCGAGGCTCCCTCCTACGGCAAGCCGGTCATCGCCTTCGACAAAAGCTCCAAAGGCGCCCAGGCCTACACCGCCCTGGCGCAGGAAATCCTGGAAAGGGCCCAAGCATGATCAAAATGAAAGGCCTCGGCCGCGGACTGGATGCCCTGCTGTCCGGTTCCGCGGAAAAGCGCGCCGACGAGCAGCGCATCCTCCCCGTGGAGCGCCTCAAGCCCGGCAAGTACCAGCCGCGCACCCACATGGACGAAACCTCCCTGGCCGAACTGGCGGCCTCCATCAAGGCCCAGGGCGTCATGCAGCCCATCCTGGTGCGGGCGGTGGATGCCACCCCAGGCGCCGAACGCTACGAGATCGTCGCCGGCGAACGCCGCTGGCGGGCCGCCCAGCAGGCCGGCCTGGCGGAAGTGCCCGTGCTGGTGCGTGACATCGCCGACGAGCAGGCCCTGGCCATGGCGCTGATCGAGAACATCCAGCGGGAAAACCTCAACCCCCTGGAGGAAGCCCAGGGCCTGAAGCGCCTCATCGACGAGTTCGGCCTCACCCACGAGCAGGCGGCCGACGCCGTCGGACGCTCCCGTCCGGCCACCTCCAACCTGCTGCGCCTGTTGCAGTTGTCCCCGGCAGTGCAGGAACTCCTCATGACCGGCAAGCTTGACATGGGCCACGCCCGTGCCCTGCTGCCCCTGAAGAACGCCCAGCAGGTCACGGCCGCCCAGACCATCGCCCAGAAGGGCCTGTCGGTGCGGGAAGCCGAGCGCCTCGTCCAGCACCTCCTGAACCCGCCCAAGGCCGTCGCTCCCCGCCCGGCGGACCGCGATCTCCTGCGCCTGCAGGAGGAACTGTCGGACAACCTGGGCGCCACCGTGGCCATCCATGCCAACAAGAAAGGCGCCGGCAAGGTGACCATCGAATTCGGCGACCTGGACCAGCTCGAGGGGCTGCTGGCGCGCTTTCGCGCGTAATCGATGTCACATTGGGGAATCCTTGTGCAGCCGGGAAAACCCTCATTTTGTGCAACGCACCAATTGACTCTTCTATAAGACTTTGATAGAGTCGCAAAGTTTTTGATCGAGGCCCGTCTTGCACCCGCAGGTAAGCTGGATTATCAGTCGGCAGGCGGCACTGGCCATCCTCATCGCGCTCGGCGCGTGGGGGGTGTCCGATGCCAATGCGGCGGTCTCGGTCCTGGTTGGGGGATCAATCGGCGTCGTCGCCAATCTCGGCTATGTTCTGAGAGCCATGCGGATGACGGCCGGCGCCGACCCGGTGAAAGTTTATCGGGCGCAGGCGGCAGGCGAGGGGTTCAAGTTCGTACTCACGCTTGCCGGCTTCGCCCTTGTTTTTGTGGGGTACAAGGAAGTGGCGGTCCTGCCGCTCTTTCTTGGTTACGCATCAACCTTCGTCATCTTTTGGATGGCACTGCTGAAGCAACGCTAGGCTGACGGGAGAAAACATGAGCGCAGAAGGCGGCACCGCTGGTTACATTCAACACCACCTGACCAATCTGGTGGTCTGTTCCGACAGCGCCAAGGTGGATGGTGTCTGTACCGGTTTCTGGAGTTTCCACCTGGACACCCTGCTGGTTTCCGGCATCCTGGGCCTGATCGTCTTCGGCCTCATGGCCAAGCTGGCCAGCAAGGCCACCGCCGGCGTTCCCTCCGCCGGCCAGAATTTCGTGGAAATGGTGGTCGGCCTGGTCGACCAGCAGGTGCGCGACACCTTCCACGGCAAGAGCGCCCTGGTCACCCCGCTCGCCATCACCATCTTCGTCTGGGTGTTCGTCATGAACGCCATGGACCTGGTGCCCGTCGATTTCCTGCCCTTCGTGACCCAGAAGGTCACCGGCAACGAGCACCTGCCCTTCAAGTTCGTTCCCACCACCGATCCCAACCTGACCTTCGCCATGTCCATCAGCGTCTTCTTCATCATGCTGTGGATGAATTTCAAGGTGAAGGGCGTCGGCGGCTTCCTGCATGAAGTGTTTTCCGCCCCCTTCGGCATCAAGCTGGCGCCGGTGAATTTCATCTTCCGCGTCGTCGAGGACATCGCCAAGCCCATCTCTCTGGCCCTGCGTCTCTTCGGCAACATGTACGCCGGCGAAATGGTGTTCATCCTGATCGCCCTGCTCGGCCTCTATCAGCTCCCCCTGGCCCTGCCCTGGGAATTGTTCCACATCCTGATCATCACCCTGCAGGCCTTCGTGTTCATGATGCTGACCATCGTGTACATGTCCATGGCCGCCGAGTCGCACTAAGTTTCCGTAGTTCTTCGTAGTTTTTAACTTCAACCCCTGTATCACCATCTACCTTACTGAGGAGTAAACATGGAACTCGCAACCGTCCTCTCCAACACCGCCATCGCTGTCGCCATCCTGATCGGCTGCGGCGCTCTCGGTACCGCCATCGGCTTCGGTATCCTCGGCGGCCGTTTCCTGGAAGGCGCTGCCCGTCAGCCGGAAATGATCCCCACGCTGCAGGTCAAGATGTTCATCGTGGCCGGTCTGCTCGACGCCGTCACCATGATCGGTGTCGGTATCGCCCTGTTCATGCTCTTCGCCAACCCGTTCCTGGCCCTGATCAAGCACTAATCGCACGCCCGAAACCACTTAGCTAGGAGGTTAGCGTGAATATCAACGCTACACTGATTGGCCAGGCCATCTGGTTTGCGCTCTTCATCTGGATCACGATGAAGTATGTCTGGCCGCCGCTGCAAAAGGCGATGGCCGACCGGCAAGCCCAGATCGCTGAAGGCCTGGCTGCGGCAGAACGCGGCAAGAACGAGCAGGAGCTCGCCGCCAAGCGTTCCGCCGAGGCGCTGCGGGAAGCCAAGGAGAAATCCGCGGATCTCGTCGCCCAAGCCGAAAAGCGTGCGCAGCAGATCGTCGAGGAAGCCAAGGGCGCTGCCAAGGTTGAGGCCGACAAGGTCGTCGCCGGTGCCAAGGCGGAAATCGAACAGGAAGTCGAACGTGCCAAGCAGCAACTGCGTGAGCGCGTCGCCGAACTGGCGGTTGCCGGTGCCGAGAAGATCCTGCGCAAGGAAATCAATGCGTCCGTGCATGCCGACATGCTGGGCGCCCTGAAACAGGACCTGTAAGCAAATGGCCGAATCCGTAACTATCGCCCGTCCTTACGCCGAAGCCCTGTTCCGGGCCGCAAAGGAAAGCGGCAATCTGGCCAAGTGGGCCGGGCAGATCGCTCTGCTCGGCCAGGTGGCAGCCAATCCCGAGGCCCGCGCGGCCATCGGCGATCCCAATGTGGCGGCCCCGCAACTGGTCGACCTCTTCCGGTCTGCCTGCGGTACGGCGGTAGATGCGGAGCTGTCGAACTTCATCCAGCTGCTGTCCAACAACGACCGTCTGGGGCTGTTGCCCGAAATCGCCGGCCTGTACGAAAGCTACAAGCAGGCGGAAGAGGGTACCAAGCAGGCCGAGATCGTTTCGGCCTTCCCCATCGACGATGCCCAGGTGAAAGCCCTGGTGCCGCAACTCGAAGCCGTCTTCAAGACCAAGCTCGAGACCTCGGTGTCGGTGGACCCCGAGCTCATCGGCGGTATCAAAGTAATCGTTGGCGACCAGATGCTGGATGCTTCAGTCCGCGGCAAGCTCGACGCCATGGCAACGGCACTGAACCACTAGGAGAATTTCATGCAGTTGAATCCTTCCGAAATTTCTGAACTGATCAAGAGCAAGATCCAGAACCTCCAGGGCGCCAGCGAAGTGCGCACCCAGGGGACTGTGGTCTCCGTGACCGACGGCATCTGCCGCGTGCACGGCCTGCAAGACGTCATGCAGGGCGAAATGCTGGAATTCCCCGGCAACACCTTCGGCATGGCGCTCAACCTCGAGCGCGATTCCGTCGGTGCCGTTGTGCTTGGCGAATACGAGCACATCTCCGAAGGCGACGTGGTCAAGACCACCGGCCGCATTCTGGAAGTCCCCGTCGGCCCCGAGCTCCTCGGCCGCGTCGTTGATTCCCTCGGTCGTCCCATCGACGGCAAGGGCCCGATCAACGCCAAGCTGACCGACAAGATCGAAAAGGTCGCCCCCGGCGTCATCTGGCGTAAGTCCGTGTCCCAGCCGGTGCAGACCGGCCTGAAGTGCGTCGACTCGATGGTGCCCGTCGGCCGCGGCCAGCGCGAGCTGATCATCGGCGACCGTCAGACCGGCAAGACCGCCGTCGCGGTCGACACCATCATCAACCAGAAGGGCAAGAACCTCTTCTGCGTGTATGTCGCTATCGGCCAGAAGGCTTCCACCATCGCCAACGTGGTGCGCAAGCTGGAAGAGCATGGCGCCATGGAATACACCATCGTCGTCGCTGCCTCCGCTTCCGAATCTGCCGCGCTGCAGTTCATCGCCCCCTACGCGGGTTGCACCATGGGCGAGTACTTCCGCGACCGCGGCATGGACGCCCTGATCATTTACGACGACTTGACCAAGCAGGCCTGGGGCTACCGTCAGGTTTCCCTGCTGCTGCGCCGTCCGCCG